>Ga0180009_10005489_pt1 | contig 13600 bp, 13 predicted proteins | sample OS_PC_MetaG_FD_123537 | JGI IMG/M metagenome (GOLD analysis project Ga0180009, IMG submission 123537) | Groundwater microbial communities from the Aspo Hard Rock Laboratory (HRL) deep subsurface site, Sweden - OS_PC_MetaG | ecosystem: Environmental > Aquatic > Deep subsurface > Groundwater... | reverse complement strand
CGGGGTGCCCGTGGAGATGATGTCCCCCGGGGCCAGGCTGATGTCTGCGCTAACATACTCGATGATGGCCGGAATGTCGAAGATGAGGTCCGCCGTGGTGCCGTGCTGCATGAGCACGCCGTTCACCCGGGTCTTCAGGACAAGATTGTTCACGTCCAAGACCTCGTCCGGCGTGGCCAGGGCCGGGCCCAGGGGGGCGAAGCCGTCAAAGGACTTGCCCCGGAACCACTGCTTGTCCCCGAACTGGGCCTCCCGGCCGGAAACGTCGTTCATGACGCAAAATCCGGCCACGTGCTCCATGGCCCGCTCCCGGGGGATGCGCTTGCCCCTTTTGCCCACGATCACGGCCAACTCCACCTCCCAGTCCACCTGGCCGGAAGTCAGGGGCAGGGCCACATCGTCCTGGGGGCCGTTCAGGACATTGGGCGTCTTGCAGAAGAGGAGCGGCTCCCCGGGCAGGCTCATGCCGCCCTCTTTGGCGTGGTCCGCGTAGTTCTTGCCCAGGCAGATGATCTTTTCCGGCCGGATCACCGGCGAACCCAGGCGGACGTCAAGCTCCCGGCCCGGGGCCTTCACGGCAACGGCCTTTTCCAGCCAGCCGCCCTCGAAAAACTCCGGGCCGATGTCCGGCACGCCCGGCAAGTGCTCCGTGAGGTCCACGACCGCCGAACCCCTCAGGATTCCGGGGCGCTCTCTTCCTTTTTCTCCGAATCGCACGAGGAACATGGGTTTTCCTTCTGGACTCCCACCGTGGCGTACCAGTCCATCTGGCGGAGGAAGCCCATGACGACCTTCACCTCCCGGGCTGTGAAGGGCAGCCGGTTGAAGAACTGGCGGATGTTGTCCATCCAGTGTTCGGGGTTTTGGGGGTTGATGTACCCTATGCGGGTGAGGACCTTCTTCAGGTCCGCGTACATCCGGTCCAGCTCCCGGCGGCCGGCCAGGCGCGGGACGAACGGGGCCGGTTCCGGAAGGCCTGTCCGGGCAAGCTCCCAGCACACCAGGAGCACGGCCTGGGCCAGGTTCAGGGACGAGAAGTCCCGGGTGGGGATGTTCAAAAGGGCGTGGCAGTACCTCAGATCCTCGTTTTCCAGGCCCCGGTCCTCAGGGCCGAAGAGGATGGCCACCTCGTTTTCCTGGGATATGGGGGCCAGGTGCCGGGCCAGGCGCGCCGGGTCCCGGAAGGGGATCCGGTGCCCCCCCAGGCGCGCGGTGGTGCCCACCACGTACTGGAAGGGCGCCAGGGCCTCGCCCAGGTCGTCGTGAATGACCAGGTTCCGGATGAGGTCCAGGCCTCCATGGGTGGCCATCATGGCGGCCCGGTTGGGCTCCCATTTTTTGGGGCTCACCACCAGAAGCCGGGACATGCCCATGTTCCGGATGGCCCGGGCCGCGGCCCCCACGTTCTCCGAAATCCGGGGAGAAAGGAGCACCACGGTCACGTTGGCCAGGTTTACGGCCGGGTCGCTCACCCCGCGAGTTCGCAGCCGGTGAAGAAGTAGGCGATCTCGATGGCCGCGTTCTCCGGGGAGTCGGAGCCGTGGACCGCGTTCTTCTCCTTGTCCGTGGCGAAATCCGCCCGGAGGGTTCCTGCATCGGCCTGGGCCGGGTCCGTGGCGCCCATGATCTTCCGGTATTCGGCAATGGCGTTTTCGCCCTCAAGGACCAGGGGCACGCAGGGGCCGGAACTCATGAAGTCCGTAAGGCTGCCGAAAAAGGGGCGCGCGCTGTGCACGGCGTAGAATCCCTCGGCCTGCTTTTTGCTCATGGACACCATGCGAATGGCCAGAATTTTGAACCCGGCCTTTTCCAGGCGCGCCAGGATACCACCCACGGAGCCATTCTTCACGGCGTCGGGCTTGATGATGGAAAGGGTGCGTTCGATCATGGGTTTCACCTTATTTGAGATTGGGGTCCTGGCCCCGGCCGGGGCCGGATAGCCGCACGGCCCGGATAGCGGATGGAGGGCCGAAAGTCAAGGAGGTCCGTCCGGGGGGACGGAAGCGGGCCCCCCCCTTTGACAAAGGGGGGACAGGGGGGATTTCCCCGGGGCCTGCTTATTGGGCATTGGTATAAAGAGCCCCCAGCCTTCCCGGGACTACTCCGGATCCGCCTTTTGCTGTAATATAAGGACATCGCTTTGAAAGAGGACCGCCCATGCCCATTTATGAATTCCACTGCGAAAACTGCAACACCCTGTTCAACTTCTTTTCCCAACGGGTGAACACCACGGCCCGGCCTCCCTGCCCCCGGTGCAAGGACGCGATCCTTTCCCGGCGCATGTCCGTGTTTTCCCTGTCCCGGGGGGGCGGGGAGGAGGCGGAGGCCGGCATCGAGGACCCGGGGCGCATGGAAAAGGCCATGGAGGCCCTGGGCCGGGAGGCCGGGCGCATCAACCCGGACGACCCCCGCCAGTCCGCGGCCTTCATGCGCCAGTTCATGGAAGGCGCGGGGCTCCCGGTGGGGGAAGGCATGGCCGAGGCCCTGTCCCGCCTGGAATCCGGCCAGGACCCCGAAGCTGTGGAAGCCGAACTGGGGAGCCTCCTGGAAAACGAGGACCCCTTCGCCGGGCCAGGCGCGGGCCGGAAGCCGGGGGGCCGGGGGCCTTTTGCCGCGCCCCGGGTGGACCCCAGGCTGTATGACCTGGAAGAGGAATAACAGAACCCATCCGCCTTCCCGGCCCGGGCAACGGGCTACCCGGAAGAGTAGCGCAAAAGGCTTTGGACGCTGTAGGGGCGGTTCGCGAACCGCCCCTACGGGTGGAAAACCCGGGTGCCGCCGCACCCCCCAATATCTTGTGATCCCTCGAATTTCCCAAATATAGGTATAGCTGCCACATATCCACAAATGCCGGATGGCACCAGTTGAGGGGCGGCGAACCCGGATGACCCAGGGCAACTCCAACATCTTGAGGCCACTCAGATTTCCTGAATCTGCGTATTCCTGCCACCTCCAAATGCTTCGCCGTCCCCCTCGACCTTCATGCGTCCTTTCACCCTCTTCCCGTTGACGCAGGGGAGGGGCTGGGGTAATCTTGGGGAATAGGAAAATGGTTCCTGAACCTTTCGGACAGCGGGAGGCGGCCATGGCGGTGAACGTGGTGGGCAAGGTGGACGGTCCGGTGGCGGTGAAGAATGTTCTCCTGTCCGTTTCGGACAAGACGGACCTGGATGTCCTGGTGAAGGGCCTGGTACAAGCCTGCCCGGGCGTGCGCTTCTTCTCCACCGGGGGCACCCACGCCAAGGTGGCGGAAATTTTGGGCGCGGACGCCGGGCGCCTCACGGCGGTCTCCGATTACACGGGCCAGCCCGAGACCCAGGGCGGGCTGGTGAAGACCCTGGATTTCAAGATCTACCTGGGGCTTCTCACCGAAACCTACAACGAGGCCCACCAAAAGGACCTGGCCCGCACCGGTGCGGTGACCATGGATTTGGTGGTGGTGAACCTCTATCCCTTTCGCCAGACCATCCTTGCCGCCGGCGTCACCCCGGAACAGGCCCGGGGCCAGATCGACATCGGCGGGCCGTGCATGATCCGGGCGGCGGCCAAGAATTTTCTCCGGGTGGCCTGCCTGGTGGAACCGGCCGATTATCCCGGGTTCCTGGAACAGCTGGGGAAATCCGGCGGAAAGACCGCTCCGCGCCAGCGGTACCGCCTGGCTCGCAAGGCCTTTGCCCACACCGCGTCCTACGACCGGGCCATTGCCGCCTACCTGGCCGAGACCCCTTTCGCCGACGTGGCGCCCTGCTACGAAATCGTGGAATGACCCCCTGCCCGGGCCCTGGCCCGGGCGGACTTTCCTTTCCCTCCTTTCTGGCGTGTTGCCGGGCCACTACATTTTTGTATTTTTTTCGAGAGGCTTTCTACGATTTTGTCGTATACCCCGCTGGTCCAACAGCCTGCTGACACGACTCCAACCCACTGTTTTTCCAAATGATAAAGCTTTTGTCCTTTCCTGGCACAGGGGTTGCTTTAGTTTCCCACGAACATGAAAGGATCTTCCGTGAGCGAAACGGCCCACAAGCTGGAAACCCCCATCTCGGTGCTCATCCGCCGGCGCAACGCCTTTTTCAAGGAAATGGAAAAGGGCCGGGCCGACGGCTTCCTGGCGGCCCACGCCCAGATCCTGGATGACTATTTCCGGGAGAGCTTCGAAAGAAGCGAGGTGGGGCCCCGGATGCGGGTGGACAAGAACCCCTACGCCGTGGTGGCCCTGGGGGGCTACGGCCGCCGGGAGCAGTGCGCCCATTCGGACGTGGACCTTCTGCTCCTTTTTGAAAAGCGCATCCCCCCGGACGCGGCGGGCCTGGTCCAGGAGATCGTGTATCCCCTGTGGGATGCGGGCCTGGAGGTGGGGTACGCCACCCGGACCATCGCCGAAACCGCCCAGCTGGCCTCCGCGGACTTCGAGGTGCTCACCAGCCTGGTGGACGCCCGGTTCATTTGCGGCATGTCGTTTCTGTACATGGACCTGGCCGAGATCCTCCAGGAGAAGGTTCTGCGGGCCCGGTCCAAGGCCTACGTGAAATGGCTGGTGGACGGCTCGGAGAAACGCCACGAGCGTTACGGCGACTCGGCCTCCCTCCTGGAGCCCAATCTCAAGGAGGGCCAGGGAGGGCTCCGGGACTACCACTTCATCCGCTGGGCCGCCGCGGCCCTGTACGGGGCCCGGGAGCCCCGGGACCTGGAGTACCTGGGCATCCTCTCCCACGACGAGTACGATGAGCTTTCCCAGGCCCTGGACTTCATCTGGCTGGTTCGCAACCGGGTGCATCTTTTGTGCGGCAGGAAATGCGACCAGCTCCACTTCGAATACCAGCGCCAGGTGGCCGACTCCCTGGGCTTTGCCCGCCACGGGAACCTGGAGGGCGTGGAGCTGTTCCTGAAGACCCTCCACGGCCACATGGAGTGCGTCAAGGAAAGCCGCAAGGTCCTTTTGTGGAGCGCCATGCCCGCCCGGCGGCGGTTTTCCGTGCGCCGGGGCCTGAAAAGCGCGGTCCCGGGTCTTCGCATTGAAAAGGACGCTCTCAATTTCGACTCCCCCGAAGCCATCGTGGAAAATCCCCGGATTCTCATCCAGATCTTCGTGGAGAGCGCCCGGGTGAAAATGCCCCTTTCCGTGGAGGCCGCGCGCCTGGTGCGGGAGTTCTCCCATCTGGCGGACGCCGCCTTTGCGTCCGATCCTGCGGTGGTGGCTGATTTCGAACGCATCCTCGCCGCCCCGGCCCCGGAATTCAACGTTCTGGAAAAGATGCTGTCCACGGGGTTCCTGGCCCGGCTCATTCCCGAGTTTTCCGGCATCGTCCACCGCATCCAGTTCACCGAGTACCACGTGTTCCCCGTGGACAAGCACAGCCTCCGCACCATCCGGACGGTGAAGGGATTCGTCCGCCAGGAAAAGGACGCCCGGTTCCGCCTGGCGGCCCAGCTCTGGCGGGAGATCTCGCCCAAGAAGCTGCTTTTGTGGGCCGCGCTTCTCCACGACGTGGGCAAGGGCGAACCCGGGGGCGGCCACGACGTCAAGGGCGCCCGCATGGCCCGGGAGATCATGCTCCGCATGGGCTATCCCGAGAAGCAGGCTGACACGGTGGCCTTTCTGGTGGCCGAGCACCTGACCCTGGTGAAGACCGCCACCCGCAGGGACCTGAACGACGAACGCACGGCCATCGTGACCGCCCGGCGCGTCCAGGATCCCATGCGCCTGAAGATGCTCTACCTCCTCACCGTGGCCGACTCCGTGGCCACGGGGCCCAAGGCATGGAACGACTGGGCCGCCTCCCTGGTGAAGGACCTCTTCTTCAAGACCCACCAGATCCTCACCCAGGGCAGCCTGGCCAGCCGGGGCGCCATGCGCCAGCTGGAAAAGAAGCGCGAGGAGGTCATGGCCGCGGCGGCCGACGACCGGGAGCGCGCCGGGACCGCGAGCCTTCTCGAGGTCATGACCCCCCGGTACCTGAACGACATGCCTGCCCCGGACATCGCCGACCACGTGCGCCTCTTCGCCCGGATGGGGGAGGCCCCGGCCATCCTGGAATTCTCCCGGGGGCCCGGCAAGGACACCAGAAGCGTCACCGTGTGCGCCAAGGACCGGCCCGGGCTCTTTTCCTGCATCGCCGGGGCGTTCATCCTTCACAACTTGAATATCCTGGACGCAGCCATCTACACTTGGCGGAATCACGTGGCCCTGGATGTGTTCATCGTGAACCGGCCCTTGGACCCCCTGTTCGAGGAAGAAATCGCCCAGCGGGCGGAACGGGACCTGAAAAAGGCCCTGGCCGGGGAGCTGGACCTGGCGTCCGCCGTGGAAAAGAAGCTCGCCGGCCGCATGGCCCCCAGGCCCCCGGCCCGGACCAAGCGGGACAAGGTGGTGGTGGACAACGAGGCCTCGGCGTTCTTCACCATCGTGGAGATCCACACCTACGACCGCCTGGGCCTTTTGTACCATGTAACGGATGCCCTGTTCCGCTGCCGGCTGGACGTGTGGGTGGCCAAGATCTCCACCAAGGCGGACCAGGTGGTGGACGCCTTCTATGTGCGGGATTTCGACGGCCAGAAAGTGGATGACGAGAGGGCGGTGGAGGAAATCCGCCGGACCCTTCTGGATGTGCTGTCCGGAGAGTCATCCGCCTGAAGGTCACGGACTCCGTGGCGGGGCTCCGTGTGGACCGGGTGGAGGAGCATCAGGGCCTGGACTTGTCCCGGCGCAGCGAGGTGAATTGCCGAATCGTGCAACAGAGTGCTCAAGGCCTATTGTTTCGGGAGGTTTTTTGCCTATTTGCCTATTTGTCTACAGGCGGGCCCTCGGCCCGGGAGTGAAAGCGAAAGGAGGCTCGCATGAAGAAGATCGAAGCCATCATCAAGCCCTTCAAGCTGGATGATGTGAAGGAGGCGTTGAATGACATCGGCATCAAGGGAATGACCATCTCCGAGGTCAAGGGCTACGGACGCCAGAAGGGCCACAAGGAGATCTACCGGGGCGCGGAATACGTGGTGGACTTCGTCCCCAAGGTCAAGCTGGAGATCGTGGTGGACGACGCCCAGGTGGCCGAGGTGGTGGAGACCATCCGGGTGGCGGCCAACACCGACAAGATCGGGGACGGCAAAATCTTCGTGCTCCCCGTGGACGAGGCCATCAGGGTCCGCACCGGAGAGCGGGGCGTGGACGCCATCTGACGCTCCGGCAGGTTTTCATGAGCTCACGAAACGGTCCCCTGGTGCGGCCGCAGGCCGCCGCCCCGGGGGACATCGTGCATCATTCGAATGGGGACGCATCCATAAACAGGCCCTTTGGGGCAAATCCGAAAACAAGAGGAGGCAGCAATGGACGCCAAGCAGGTTCTGAAGTTCGCCAAGGAAAACAATGCCAAGATGGTGGATCTCCGCTTCATGGATTTCCCCGGCCTGTGGCAGCACTTTTCCGTGCCCATCAGCGAACTGAGCGAGGAGAGCTTCACGGAGGGCTACGGGTTTGACGGCTCCAGCATCCGGGGATGGCAGCCCATCCACGCCAGCGACATGCTGGTGATCCCCGACCCCGCCACCGCCAAGATGGACCCCTTCTACGCCGAGCCCACCCTGGTCCTCATCTGCGACATCGCAGACCCCATGACCTTTGAACCTTACAGCCGCGATCCTCGCAACATCGCCAAGAAGACCGAGGCCTACCTGAAGTCCACCGGCATCGGCGACACGGTCTACATCGGCCCCGAGGCCGAGTTCTTCATCTTCGACGACGTGCGGTTCGAGTCCAACAACACCGCGGCCTTCTACATGCGGGCCTCCGAGGAAGGCGTCTGAACCTCCGGCCGGGACGAGATGCCCAACCTGGGCTACAAGCCCCGCCACAAGCAGGCCTACTTCCCCGTGCCGCCCACGGACAAGCTCCAGGACCTGCGCACGGAGATGACCCTGATCCTTCAGAGCCTGGGCATCGACATCGAGGCCCAGCACCACGAGGTGGCCACGGGCGGCCAGGGGGAAATCGATATGCGGTTCAAGCCCCTGGTCCAGATGTCCGACCAGCTCCTGTGGTTCAAGTACGTGCTGAAGAACGCGGCCTACCGGGCCGGCAAGACCGTCACCTTCATGCCCAAGCCCCTTTACGGAGACAACGGCTCGGGCATGCACTCCCACATCAGCATCTGGAAGGACGGCAAGCCCCTGTTCGCGGGTGACAAGTATGCCGGCGTATCGGACATGGCGCTCTGGGCCATCGGCGGCATCCTGAAGCACTGCAAGGCCATCTGCGCCTTCTCCAATCCCACCACCAACTCGTACAAGAGGCTGGTGCCCGGGTTCGAGGCGCCGGTGAACCTGGCCTACAGCTCCCGGAACCGTTCGGCGGCCATCCGCATCCCCATGTACTCGTCCTCTCCCAAGGCCAAGCGCATCGAGTTCCGGACCCCGGACCCTTCGTGCAACGGCTACATCGCCTTCTCGGCCATGGTTATGGCGGTTCTGGACGGCATCCAGAACAAGATCGACCCGGGCCAGCCCCTGGACAAGGACATCTACGCCCTGCCCCCCGAGGAGCTGGCCAACATCCCGTCCGCCCCGGGCTCCCTGGAAGAGGCCCTGGCCGCCCTGAAGGAGGACAGCGCGTTCCTGTTGAAGGGCGACGTGTTCACCCAGGACGTCATCGACATGTGGATCGAGTACAAGACGGAGCATGAGGTGAACCCCGTGAAGCTGCGTCCGCATCCGCACGAGTTCATGCTGTACTTCGACATCTAACCGCAAGGCCCTCAGCCCGGCTTCTGGCGGGCGGGGGCGTTTGCGGCGGGAACATCAGGCAGGGGGAGGGGCTCCGGGAGGTTCCGGGGTTCCTCCCCCGTTTTTTTTCAGGGGCCGGGTCGCAGTCATGCGGAAAAAAGGGGGCAGGGGGGATTTCTTTTTGCGTATCAGGGGGTTGGAGATCCGTTTGCGCGGGGCGGCCTTTTTTTTGTGGCTGTTGGGACGCGCTTCGCTTGTCCCAGCTACGGAACCACGGAACCTGCGGTTCAGGCCACGGCCGGGAGGCCGTGCTCGGCCAGGATGTCCTCCACCTGGTCCAGGCGGGTGAGGTGCCAGGCGGCTTTTAAGGCGGGGTTGCCAAAGGCGGCAAAAGGCATTTCCGCTGCTGCGGCCGCCTGTTCGTCCACCGGGCTGTCTCCCACGTACACCGCCTCTCCCACGTCGAACCCCAAGAGGGACGCGGCCTTCACCAAACAGTCCGGGTGGGGCTTGGGCCGGGGCACATCCAGGGCCGTGACCACGCAGCCAAAGAGCCCTTCGAGCCCGTGGTGGGCCAGGACATGGGGCATGGTGTCCGTGCGGTTGGTGGAGATGCCCGTGGCAAAGGCCGGGCGGATGCGGGAAAGCAGGCCCTTCAAGTGCGGCTCGGGCAGCATGAGGGGGATGAAGGGGAAATAGGTGAGTTCCCGGCAGTACGCCCGGGCCGCCTCCAGGTCCCGCCCCCTGCCGAAGAGCATTTCCAGGGCCTCGCCCGCCGTGGACTGGTGGGCGAAGGCCATCTGCTCCTCGGTGAGGGGGGGCCTGGCGAAATGGGCGAGCACCGCGTTGTAAAACGCCCGGTTGGCCTCCCGGGAGTCGAACATCACGCCGTCGCAGTCGAAAATCACGGCCCGGATGGGGGTCATGGCGCGGAGACGCTCCCCGTGTCTTCGGGCACCGCTCCGGCGGCTTCGGCATCCTGGCCCGGCTTGGGCAGGATGCGGCCGAACACCTGGATGGTCAGGGTCTTCTGATAGTTGCTGTCCGTGATGAGGTTCACGGCCCCGCTGTAGGTGCCTGGAGCCTCGTCCATGTTGCGCACCATGAGGACGTATTCATCCTTGCCCTCCACCTTGTCCAGCCGGTGGTAGAATTTGGGGCTGGGGCTGGTGGTGGTGCCGGTGATCTTGAAGGGATACTTGGGGTTGGGGGCGATGTGGACTTCCCCCGTGATTTCGCCGCCCTCGTATCCCTGGAGTTTCACGGTCTTGGGGTTGACGATGGCCAGGGGCTCCACGTCGCCGGCAATGCGGATTTCCACCTTGGCGTGCTTGGGGTCGTTGGTGAGGACCGTGACGGTCTTGTCCACGCCCTTGCCGCCGTAACCCGCAGTCTTGACCTTGATCCGAATTTTTCCCTCTCCGCCCGGAGAGATGACGTCGGGATAATCCGACGCGGTGCACCCTCAGGTGGTTTGGACCTTGATGATGCGAAGGTCCTCGCTTCCCTGGTTCCTCACCGGGAAGTCGTGGATCACCTCGATGCCTTCCACCACCATGGGAAACTTGTAGCTGGTCTCCAAAAAGACCGCCTCCGGGCCGGAAAGGCTTTCCTGGGCGGTAGCCGGCAATGCGGCCGCCAGGGCAAGGAGGAGAAGGAAGGGGAACAGATACCGCAGGGTGCGCATGGGCTTGCTCCTTGTGAGAAAAAATCGGACGGCTTCAAGGGGGCCGAGGGTTTGCTAGCCCCCGGGCGCTTTTCCCGAAGCATTTAGAATAAGAGCCTGCCCTGGTTTTGTCAAGGAAGCCGCGCCGGGCGCGGAACTCCGTGATCCCCCCCCAAAAAAATCCCCCGCCGGAGGCTCCGGCGGGGGAAGGAACTTGCCAATGCCAAGTTAGATGCCCATGAACAGAGCTGCGGCCTCCTCCAGGGACAGGGTCACCGGGAATCCGTGGACCAGGACCGTGACGTTGGGGTTCTCGCAGGTGGTCCCGGAAAAGTCCAGGGTGATGCCGTTGATCTCCAGGGTCCCGGCAATGGGCACGCCGCAGTCCGGATCGATGACCAGGCCGGCGGCCACGCAGGTATAGGTCTCGCCCCCCATGGTGACGTCGAGGGTCCCGGAGTAGCCGCCATCCGGCGTGTAGGTCAGGTCCGCCGCCACGGTGACCGGCTCCCCGTCCAGGGTGTAGGAGTAGGTGGCGTCCACGCTGGCCGAGACCACCGCCCCGGTGATGACGTCGTAGGTGATGGAGATGGTCCCGGACAGGGTGTTGCCGCACACGGAGAGGTTTGTGGGCGTCTGGGTGATGGTCACCTGGGAGCCGGCCACCTTCACCGTGACCGTGGAGGAGCCGTTGATGGTGCAGCCGTCGTACTGGATGTTGTTGTACTGGACGCTGTAGGAGATTCCCTCGACACTCACGGAGTTGACGGTCAGGGTTAGGCTGCCCGTGACCGTGTAGCAGTTGGCATTGGACAGGAAGGTTATGGTGAAGGTCTTGCTCTGGACCGTGCCCTCGAAGTCCACGCATTCGTCCAGGGCGACCAGCTGGTCCTTCAGGCTCTGGGCCACGGCCAGGGCGGTTTCTCCGGAGACGTTGTCCAAACCCAGGTATTCCAGGACTTCGTTGACCTCGTCCATGCCGCTCACGGCCGAGTAGCTGTCCCCCATGGCCATGGCTACGGAGTTCACCACGTCTTCCAGTTCGGCTTGCTCCTCGGGGGTGGGGGCCTGGGGCAGGGGCAGGTTTGCCGCGGCCCTGAGGGCGTAGACCGCCTCGGTGAGGTCCACCTGGCCGTCGTAGTTCACGTCGCCCAGCACGGCGGCCTGGGCGGGCAGGGCGAGGATGGCGGTCACGAGGAGAGCCAGGAAAACGCGCATGGGTGCTCCTTGGAAGGAAAGGTTGGACGGAAGAGCAAAGGGGCTGGAAACCCCGGGCCGTTGGCGGAAATGGGGCATCCCGGGAGCGCCGGGCGATGCCCCGCCCCCCGCCCCCCTGGTCCTGCCGTTGCCTGGCCGCCTGTTGTACATGGTGTGGCAGGAAGAATAAAAAAAAGGCGGAAACCTGTCAAGGATGCGTTTTACCGGTTGGTTGTGAAACAACTCACTTCCCGCCGGGCTTTTGGCTGCCCTCCTTCATGCATTCCGGGCACAGGGCGGAAACAACCCGGGCCCCGGTGCGGTTTTCCAGGAATTCCTCCACCGGCCTCCAGGGACCTTCCTGGTCATGGATTTTTTGGCAGCGGGTGCAGCAGATCAGGGAAAGGCCGGCCAGGATTTCCCGGCGGCGCTTTTCCCTGGCGGTCAGGATCTCCTCCACCCGATCGGCCAGCACCTGGGCGGAGATGGGCTTCAGGATGTAGTCATCGGCGGAAAGGCGCAGGGCCCGCAGCGCGGAGGTCATGTCCCCGTAGCCGGTCAGGAGCACGGCTGCGGCCTCGGGATTCTTCTCCCGGGCCTTTTCCAGCACGGCCAGGCCGTCTTCGCCGTCCATGACCAGGTCCGTGATCACCGCGTCGAATCCCAGGGTCTCCATGACGTCCAGGGCCTCGGTGCCGCTCTTGGAGGGGTGGACGGAATATCCCCGGCCCTCGAAGGTTTCCACCAGGATGTCCAGAAGAACCGAATCGTCCTCCACGATGAGCACTCGGCCTTGCATGTCGGGGCCTCCAGAAGCCCTGGAAAAGGGGAGGGAAACCCCCCGATCCCGGCAGGGCTTTCCATGAAAAGGGGTTCATCTGCTGGTCCGGGGGGTCCTGTCCAAACCCTCCCACAGGCGCCGGGTCACGAAAAGTTCCACCACCTCCGGGTCCAGCCGGCCGTTTTTGGCCTCTGCCCGGAGGATTTCGCAGGCTCTTTCCGGGGGCGCGGCCTTGCGGTAGGGCCGGTCCATGGCGGTGAGGGCGTCGAAGATGTCCACCATGGCCAGGATCCGGGCCTCGATGCGGATTTCGTTGCCGGAGAGCTTATTGGGATACCCGGAGCCGTCCAGCATCTCGTGGTGGGCCGCCGCGATCAGGGGCACGTCCTTCAGGTGGCCTGTGAAGGGGATGTTGGCCACGATCTTTTCCGTGTGCTCCACGTGGCTCTGCATGGTCCGGTATTCCTCGGCCGTGAGGTTGCCCCGGCCGATGGTGAGGTAGGTCATCTCCTCTCCGGTGAGCAAGGACTCCTCCCGCCCCTCCGGATGGAGGAAGGTCCGCACGGCCAGTTCCTCCAGGAAGGCCCGGTCCTCGTCGCCCAGGAAGTTGGCCGAGTTGATGGCCAGGACCCTCCGGCATTCCCCGGTGAGTTTCTCCCTCGGCGCCGGGTCCCCCCCGGCGGCCATGGAGGCGCAAAGCCCGGCCAGGGCGAAGCGGTTTTCAATGACCTTTTCCCAACCCACGGGCAGGCGCCAGCGTTTGTCCAGGATTTCTTCGGGTACGCCGATCTTGCCCATGTCGTGGAGCCAGGCCGCGTAGGAAAGGCGCTCCATGTCCTCGGGGCCGAACCGGACCTCGGCAAAGGGCCCCTCGGTCTGGCGGTCCATTTCCCCGGCGATGAGGAGGCTGTACTCCGCCACCCGGCGGGAGTGGCCCGCCGTGTGCGGGCTCCGGGCGTCGATGGCCGAGGCCGAGTACTTGATGAGGGCCTCGAACAGGCTCTTGATGTAGGCGATGAGCCGGGCGTTCCGGAGGGCCACGGCGGCCTGGGAGGCCAGGGACAGGGCCAGGTCGTGGAATTCTTCGGGAAAGGGGATGACCCGGCTCTGGGGGCCCAGGGCGTTGATGAGCTGAAGCACCCCCAGGACGCGGCCCTCGGGCTCCTTCATGGGAATCACCAGCATGGACTGGGTGCGGTAGCCGGATTCGTCGTCAAAGCTTCGGTTGAAGGAATAGGGCGCCT
>Ga0180009_10005488_pt1 | contig 13602 bp, 13 predicted proteins | sample OS_PC_MetaG_FD_123537 | JGI IMG/M metagenome (GOLD analysis project Ga0180009, IMG submission 123537) | Groundwater microbial communities from the Aspo Hard Rock Laboratory (HRL) deep subsurface site, Sweden - OS_PC_MetaG | ecosystem: Environmental > Aquatic > Deep subsurface > Groundwater... | reverse complement strand
TTTTTTATTTAAAAATTATAGGGTTGCACCAGAGCTTGGTTAATAGAAAATAATATAAAGTAGATCAATAATACAATAATAAAATGGCAAAAAAGAAAGTAAACAAATGCATGCAAGATAATGGTTGCGGAGGATTCGCTTATTTCTTAGGGGTGATTGGTGCTTTAATACATTACCTTTCAACAGCAATAGGCTTTTGGAGTGGCGTTTTAGGAGTTTTGAAATCTTTAATATGGCCAACAATGGTCGTTTTGAATTTGTTAAAATTCCTAGCAATGTAAACTTTTTTTCTTTATTCTTTATTCTTAATTTAGAAGTGAGCCTGCGGGGATTCGAACCCCGATCAATCGCTCCGAAGGCGATTGCATTATCCAGGTTGTGCTACAGGCCCAAATATTAAAACCAATAACAACTTTAAAAACCTTTTTATATGTGAAATTTCAAAAACAATATTATGAAGCAATATAAGTTGTTTGCAGCAACCGCAACTTTAGTAGGAACAGTGATTGGTGCAGGAGTTCTAGGAATACCTTACGTTATAGCAAAATCCGGTTTTCTAACAGCAATGATAGATTTATTCTTAATAGCATTCTTAATCTTGATGGTTAACTTATTCATAGGTGAAGTAGTTTTAAGAACAAAAGGAAACCATCAGCTTACAGGATACGCAGAAAAATACCTTGGGAAATGGGGAAAAGGTATCATGTTATTTTCAATGATTGTTGGAGTCTACGGAGCATTAATAGCTTACACAATAGGTTCAGGCCAAGCATTAAGTGCAATATTCACAAACATTTCACCATTTATTTTCAGCTTAATCTTTTTCGCAATTTGTTCAGCTTTAGTTTATATTGGCATGAGAGAAATAAAAAAAGCAGAAGCAATAGTAATGATAGTCGTAATAGGAATAGTTTTAATGATAGCAATACTTTCATTCATAAATCCTAATTTTTCTTTAAACAATTTATCAGAATTTAACTTAACAAAAATAGCAATTCCTTATGGAGTTATATTATTCGCATTTATTGGAGCAGCAGCAATACCAGAAATGAAAGAGCAATTAACTCAAAATAGAAAGTTAATGAAAAAAGCAATTATTTTTGGTTCTTTAATACCTTTAGTTCTCTACTTCATATTTGCATTTGCAGTAGTCGGAATCTCAGGAACTGCAACAACTGAAATAGCCACAATTGGGTTGGGAACCTTTTTAGGACAAAAAGCATTCATCCTTGGAAATCTATTCGCTCTTGCAGCAATGTTCACCTCTTTTTTAACATTGGGTTTAGCCCTAAAAGGGGTTTATAATTATGATTATAAAATGAAGTTACATTATTCTTGGGCACTTACTTGTTTAGTTCCTTTGATAGTTTTTTTACTTGGCCTTACAGGTTTTGTAAAAATCTTAGGAATATCCGGTGCCTTAGCGGGAGGAGTAGAAGGAATTGTTTTTGCTTTAATGTTTTGGAAAGCTAAAAAAATGGGGGATAGAAAACCAGAATTCAGTTTAGGAAATCAAAAGTTTGTGGGATACTTAATAATGGTAGTCTTCACTTTAGGAATTATTTATCAATTATTTCATTTATGGTAAAAATTAAGGTTTAAATCTTAACATTGTTCTTGGAAAACCAATTGCATCTTTAATAGAATCCAATCCACAGATCCAAGCTACAACCCTTTCAACACCCATTCCAAAACCACCATGTGGAACACTACCATATCTTCTAGTATCTAAATAATATTCATAATGCTTAGGGTCTTCCCCTTGTTCTTTCAACCGTTTCTTCAATTTATCAATATCGACTTCCCTTTCAGAAGCACCAATTAATTCACCATAGCCTTCAGGCCCGATAACATCAAATCCAAGAACAGTTTCTTTTTTATCTTCTTTCATATAAAATGCTTTAACCTCTTTAGGATAATGTGTAATAATTACGGGGACATCAAACATTTTAGAAAGCTCATCTTCTTCAACAGTCCGTAAGTCCTTACCCCATTTAAGTTTAAATCCTTTTTTATCTAATAATTTTAAGGCTTCACTATAAGTTATCCTTTTGTATTTCTTTTTAGCACTTGGTTCTAGCTTTTTAATATCTCTTCCAAGTATCTTCAATTCTTTCTTACATTCTTTCAAAACCCTTTTAACAATAAATTGTAACAAATCCTCCGCATAATCTTGTAAATCTTCAAAACTTTCCCAAGCAACTTCCATTTCAGCATGCCAGTATTCTGTTAAATGTCTACTTGTTTTAGAAGTCTCAGCTCTAAAGCTAGGAGCAATTGTATAAATCTTCTCTAAAGCAAATAAAGCTGCCTCAGCATATAATTGCCAAGTCTGGGCTAAAAACATTTTATCTTTAAAATATTTAACTTCAAATAATGTAGATCCCCCTTCACATTGAGTGGTTTGTAAAATTGGACTTTGAAATTCATAAAATCCCTTACTTCTAAAAAATTCATGGATAGCCCCAAAAACAGAAGATCTAACTTTTAAAATAGCAGTCATCTTTCTTGATCTAATCCAAAGATGTCTTTTATCAGCTAAAAACTCAATACTTTGATCTTTAGTAATAGGATATTTCTCTGCTTTGTGAACAATATCTAATTTTTCAACATCAATCTCAAAACCGGTTGGTGCTCTTTTATCAGCTCTAATTGTTCCTTCTATTTTTACAGAACTTTCAATAAGTAATTCTTTAGCTTGATCATACAGTTTATCTTTAACAACACATTGAACAATATCTGTAGAGTCTCTAACAACTAAGAAAACCTTATCTTTTAAAGATCTTTCTCTGTAAATCCAACCACGTATGGCTACTTTGCCCTTTCCTTTATCAAGAGCTTCTGCAATCGTTAGATATTTCATACTATTGTCTTTAAATCTAGAATATTTAAGTTTTACTAAAAATGTTTTAATTTAACAGACATAAGAATTTATTATTCTTTTAAAAATCTTTCTTTTCTTAGGGATCAAATCTAAAATTCCATATTCTTTTAAAATCAAAAAATCATTTTTGTTATAAATTCTAATAGAATGCGTATGTGCTTTTGTATTTATGGGGTCAGTTTCTTTTAAATTTTTTAAACCAACAATTTCAAGACTTTTCTTTAATTTATTCCTTAATTCATGGTCATTACAAAGGAAATCTACTTGTCTTCTGTCCGTTAAATTCTTAGAATGACTAACACTTCCATCACCCGCAAAATAACCTTTTAAGATAAGGGCTAATGTTTTTTTATCTTTACTTTTTATTGCTTCATCAAATACTTTGTTGATAAGATTTATAAAAAAATTAAAAAAATAACTGAGGCAAAAGATAATTGAACATGCCCAAAAATGTCATTATGATATATTTTACCGCCTACAACCCCCCGATAACGAAACCATTTTTTCCTTGATTTATCTGGATTTATTTTAAGTGTTTTTATCCAATAATTGAAAATTTCTTCTTTTTTAATGTTTCTAAAATTAATATTCTGACCAACCTCCCAACTGAAATCCTTTGATTTAATGTTAAATTTAGACATAAATCTTAAAAATAATCTCAAAGAAATTAATTCGCTATTCGTGAAATTTATTTCACCGCGATGATTATTTATAGAACTAACCTTGCTGGTTTTGTATCCCTCTGCAAAATATAACCCGACAGAGATAGCATCACGTTCATCTAGAAATATTTTTTTAGGCAATAAAATGGAATTACATCTAAAAGCCTCTAGTTGATAATAATCATTACTTTCTACAATTTTTAGTTTTTTGGTAATTTCTCCTTTTTTTGGGACTATTTTATTTGGTATATATTCAATTAAATTTAACTTCATACCTCAAGATTAATTATTTTCTTTATAAATTCTTCTTGCGAACTTGTCACAGTTGTCACAATGGGAAAGAAAAAAGCGCCCCCGGTAGGATTTGAACCTACGACCGCGCGGTGACTGTCTATCGATAACAGCCGCGAGCTCCACCAGGCTAAGCTACAGAGGCATACTAAAAATGAGTTAAAAAGTAGTTTAAAAAACTTGCTATTTTATTCAATAAACCAAGTCTGGATTATAATCACAACAATAGCTATAATGCTTACAATTCCCCTTATAGCGTGGAAAGATGGATTTGTAATATTAAACCTTGGAAAACTAAAAACCCCAGCAAGGATAGTTATCGCTCCAATAATGGCAGTTGTCAGATGAGCAAAGTTATTCGGTGTTAATACCTCAACTTTTAAATTCTTTAATGATTTAATCTGCGCTTCAGTTATCATACCCAAACCAATAGCAATCATCCATAAAGCTTGAATATGTAAATTTATATTTCTATTAAAAAGAGTCTCACTTACAATCCCAATAAAACCAAGAATGCTAACAACAGCAAGAATCATAACAAATTTATGTGAAAGTTTAGACTTCCACTTTTCTATAGCTCTAGATTTAGGAGCTTCTTTTATAACCTCTTTTTTTATTTTAGCCATTTTAGGGTTTTAATCTTTCAGGATCTCTAGGTAACAAAATTGCTTCTCTAACATTATCTAAATTCAACATAGTTTCTATAATTCTATCAGCACCAAAACCAGCACCACCATGCATTGGACAACCAAACTTAAATATTTCATTATAAGGGCCCATAGTTTTTAAACTAATTTCTTTCTCTTTTGCTTGTTTTTCAAGAATATCTAAACGATGCTCTCTTTGTGCGCCAGTTGTAATTTCAACACCATTCCAAATAAGATCAAAACTTTTAGTTACATCTCCTTCTTTCATATGATAAAATGGCCTTACTGCCCACGGATAACCATAAACAAAAACTAAATCAGATTTATACTTCTTCTTGATAACTTCACCTAGTTGCTTTTCAGATTCTGCATCTAAATCTTCATCGTCTTTTAATTTCTTAGAAATTAATTTCTTAGCATCTTTCATAGAAATTCTAGGAATTTTAATAACTTTTTTCAAATCAACTTTTAATAATTCTAATTCCTTCTTACAATCTTTTAAAACTCCATCAACAAGATGTTTAATTAATCCTTCACAAACATCCATTACATCATTTTCATCTTTAATAAAGCCCATTTCAAAATCAATACCAATAAATTCAGTTAAATGCCTTGTAGTATGACTTTTTTCTGCCCTAAAAACAGGAGCAATTTCATAAACTCTTTCTAATCCAGAAGCAACAAACATTTGTTTATAGACTTGTGGACTTTGGCTCAAAAAAGCTTTTTTCTTAAAATAATCAACACTGAATAATTCAGCACCACTTTCAACACACATAACAGTTAATTTAGGGGTATTAATATTAATGAATTTATTCTTTTGAAAATATTCTTCAGTTAAAAAAATAACCTTACTTCTAATCTTGAAAATAGCCATAACCTTGGGATTTCTAACATCTAAGAACCTATGATCTAATCTTTTATCAATATTAGTAGTTTCATTGAAAATTTCAATTGGTAAAATAGGATCTGCTTTATTAATAATTTCAAATTCCTTAAGAATTAATTCCTTATCTCCAGATTTTAATTGACCTTTTTTAATATCTCCAGAAACAATAATACAAGACTCTTTGTTTATTTTAGCTAATTCCTTTAAATGCTCTTTAGCAACAATCTGTAATTTACCAGTTCTGTCCCTAAGTGTAATAAAACCAATATTCCCCATGATTTTAATCTTTTCAACCCAGCCAGCAACAGTTGCTTTAGATTTCTTTTGAGCTTCTTCAATATAAATTCTTTTTGAGATGTCCATAATATTTTACAAACAAATTCTTTATTTAAACTTTTCCATAATCTATATAAACCACTTATTTTATTTTTAGGACATGCAAAAAGATTTAGCAGACTTTACTATCAAATACTTAGAAAAAAAAGGTGCTTCTTATTCTGAAGCAAGATTAATGCAAATAGATAGTTCTAACTTTTTATTAAAAAACGGAAATCCAGAATATTCAAATTTTGGTTCTTCATCAGGATTGACAATTAGATTCATAAAAAATAATGTTTTAAGATTCTGTTCAACAAACATCTTAGAAAAAAACAAAATAAAAACAATAATTGAATCCGCATTAAAATTGTCAAATCCAAAAATATCAAAAAAAACAGAATTCTCAGATTTTCTAAATCAAAAAGCAAAATACGTTGTAAAACAAAAGAAGAAATTAGCAGATATGCCACCAGAGAAAAAATTAGATTTATTAAAAGAAATAGACTCGAACTTTAAAGACCTTTTGGGAAGATATTTTGAACTTGGAGATGATGTAACAAAGAAATATTTTATAAATTCAGAAGGAACAAAAGTAGAATCTGAAATACCAACGATTGGTTTCCTTTACTTCCTAACCATTTCAGAAAAAAACAAAACAATACAACGTTACTTAGAATACGGTTCTTGTTCGGGTTACGAAATTCTAAAAAAATGGAATTTAATAAAAAACATGAAAAAAGAAGTAGAAGCCTTAAAGAATAATCTAAATCATGGAATAAAACCACCAAAAGGAAAAATTGATATTATCGCAGGACCAGAAGTAACTGGAATTGCATGTCATGAAGCATGTGGCCACCCTTATGAAGCAGATAGGATATTTGGTAGAGAATCTGCACAAGCAGGAGAATCATTTGTAACAGAAAAAATGATTGACACTAGGATAGGTTCAGACGTTGTAACAATAGTTGACGATCCAACAATAGAAAACTCATATGGATTCTATAAATATGACGATGAAGGCGTAAAAGCAAGAAGAAAAATTCTAATGAAAAAAGGATTTATTCATGAATTTTTACACGATAGAGAAACATCTAAACAAATGAATCTAAAAAGCAATGGTTCAGCAAGAGCAGTAAATACTGCCGTAGAACCCCTAGTAAGGATGTCAAACACATTTATGCTTCCAGGAAAACAAACAGAAGAAGAATTAATAGAAGGAATAAAACATGGAGTTTTCATAAAAAATTTCATGGAATGGAACATAGATGATAAACGATTTAATCAAAAATATACTGGCAGCGAAGCCTATTTAATAAAAAATGGGAAAATAGACAAACCTGTAATCCACCCTAGCTTAGAAATTACAACCCCTGCTTTATTTTCTTCAATAGACGCAGTTGCAAATAATCTAAAACTTACAGCAGGCACTTGTGGAAAAGGAGAACCAATGCAAGGAATACCAGTAACAATGGGTGGACCATCAATAAGATTAAGAAGGATAAGGCTAGCATGAATATAGAAAAATACTTATTAAAAAAACTTGAAAAAGAAATGGACCAAACAATTATTTCTTCTTCAAAAGGAAATTCCACTTCAATAAAATTTGTAAATAATAAAGTAGTTAATATTTCTTTAAATGATTCTCATTCAATTGGAATTTTTGTAGCGAAAAACAAAAAAATAGTTTCAACTTCATTAAAAAATTTAAACCAAAAATCAGTAGACTTAACAATAAAAACAATTAAAAGTTACATTAAAAAAATTCCACCCAATGAGGAATTTATTGACATAGCAAAAGGACCATTCAAATACAAGGAAATAAAACAAACATTTGATAAAAAATTAGAAAATTTAAATCATTTAGACCTAATAGAAGAAGCAATTAATTCATCTAATGCTAAAAGATCTTCTGGAACATTCGCAACTAGTTCTGGAGAAAATTTATTATTAACTTCCCATAATATAGAATCACAAGAAAAAGGAACAGGAATTTACTTCTCAATTAGAGCGCTCATGACTAAAGAAGCGTCAGGTCAAAAAACAGTTACATCTCGCATATTAAATAAAAAAGATATTTTGAATGCTTCAAAAAAAGCAGGAGAAATTGCAAAACAAGCATTAAATCCAATTAATGGAAAAAGTGGAACATTCGATGTAGTATTTGATTCATTACCTTTTGCTTGCTTAGTAAATCCAATAGGCACCGCATTATCAATATTTTCTGTAGAAGCTGGTTCAAGTTTTTTCCACGATAAAATAAATCAAAATGTAGGAAACTTCACTTTAATAGATGATTCAACTTTACCAAATGGATATAATTCTTCAAAATGCGATTTAGAAGGAACACCTGGAAAAAGAAGTATGTTAGTCGATAAAGGAATATTAAAATCATATTTGCATAATACATCTTCTTCTAAAAGATATAATGTAGAAAATACAGGAAACGCGGGAATAATTATTCCAAGTCCATCAAACTTAATTTTTGAAACAAAAAAAGGAAATGTTTTTGGAACTGACAAAGGGATTTACATAACAAACTTATGGTATACTCGTTTCCAAAACACTTCAACAGGAGACTTTTCAACAATTCCAAGAGATGGAATATTTTTAATCAAAAATGGAAAGCTAGACAAACCAATAAAAAACATCAGAATCAGCGACAATATGTTAAAAATGTTAAAGAACGTAGTTTGTTCTTCAAAAAAACCTGAACAAATAACAAGTTGGGAAGCAGAAACTCCAGTAATAACCCCTAGCGTTTTAATCAAAGACGTAAAAATAACTAAACCAACAGTTTAAACATTTTTCTTTAGAATTTCCATAACTTTCTTACCATCAACTTTTCCACGATACTTCCCCATTACAATCCCCATTAAAGCATTAATAGGGGCGTCTTTATGTTTCTTTATAATCTCTTTAATTTCTTTCTCTAAGTCATCTCCAGAAACAACCTGATATTTAGAATAATTTACTTTATTTCCTTTAACCTTTTCAACTAAGATTTCAAAAACAGCCTCTTTGCTTATTTCATTTCCAAAATATTTCTCAAGAACTTCATCAAAATCAGTTTCCTTTAATTTAGATTTTAACTCAAATCTTTTTTCAATTTCTTTTGGCATTTCAATTAAAACTCTTGCAACAAAATTCAAATCTTTATAATTATAATCTTCAATGTTTATTCCATTTTTAACTAATTCCCTAGCTAGTTCAAAAGAAATTCCTTTTTCTTCTAACTTCTTAGTTTTATCACTAATCAATTCAACTTTACCCAATCCTTTCAATAAGGGTTTAATTCTAACATTTGGAACATCTGTCTCAACATACATTCTAGCAGCACCAGGCATTGGCCTCATATAAGAAGTAGTTAAATCAGAATTTACTTTTCTAACTTCAGACTTTCCATTTTTATTTTTTATCTGTCTTTTAACTTCGTTTTCAATTAGTTTTGGAATGTCTTGTAATTTCTGAACACCTTTTATTTCAACTCTTGTATGTCCTTTTATCGAAACATTAACATCTTGTCTTATTGTTCCTAAACCATTTTTAACTCTTCCAGTTGACTTTAAAATCATTCCAATTTGCCCAGCAACTTCTTTTGCTTGCTCAGGAGTATTCATATCAGGGGCAGTAACAATTTCCATTAAAGGAATACCTAATCTATCTAATCTATAAACAATATAATCTTTAGCATCCTTTACTTTTCTTGCAGCATCTTCTTCAATACAAACAGTTTCAATCTTAACCTTTCCGTTTTTAGTTTTCAAATAACCATTAAAACCAATCAACCCAGTTCTTTGGAATGAACTTGTATTACTAAAATCTAAGACTTGTTTTCTCATTATTAATAATTCATCTACAAATTCACAATTCATCATTTTAGAGACAGTTAAAGCGACCCTTAATGCATCTTTATTTATTTCATGACAAGGTTCTTCATCTAATTCAACTAAACAACAAGAATTTTTAAAGAATTGATAAACACCATATTTACTTTTGGACATTTCAAAGCCAGCAACCTCATCTTTTTTCCCAGTTTCAGAAACAACAGATCTTAATTTTCTCTTAACTTCTAAATCTGGCTCCCCCTCAACTAGTTCAGAAGGACAAGAACAAAACAATTTATGACTTTCAATTTGTTTATGTATTTCTAAACCAATCCTAAGTCCTAATTTCTTATAATCCATACAAGTAGAATTAATTAAATTGTTTTAAAGCTTTTTGGTTTTAGAATAATTTTTTATATTTTCCAATATTCAAAGCCTTAACCCACGGTTTGTACTTTTCATAGAATCTGTCTAAGTCATGTGCGGGTATATAACCATTAACAGTAACTTGTACATGTAAGGCAATACGTTCCCGGATCATGAGATCAACTAATTCCCCCAACTTCATATCTTTTGGATCCTTTGAATCTTCAGCCATTTCAAAATGAGAATACCATATAATATTTAAACCTTTTTATATCCCAAACAACATAAATTCTTAAAAAAATAAGATACAACTCTAACATCATGATAATCGGAATAGTCGGCCCCCTCGGAAGTGGAAAAAGCTTGATTTCTGATTATTTTAAAGAGCTTGACTTTGAATACCATTCTTTATCAAAGACTGTTAGAGAAGAAGCAAATCTAAAAAACATAAAACCATTAAGAAAAAACTTCCAAAAACTAGGAAATTTAATGAGAAAAGAATTTGGAAACAATTACTGGGTTCTAAAAACATTAGAAAAAACACAATTCCCAAATCTAATCATAGATGGAATACGTCATCCTGGAGAAGTTGAAGAACTAAAAAAACAAGATGACTTTATTTTAATTGGAATAGATTCCCCTAAAAAAATAAGATTAGCTAGAATAAAAGGAAGAAACCGCCAATCAGACCCAAAAACATTCATAGAAATAAAACAAATGGAAGAATCTGAGCTAGGAATTGATCAACCAGAACATGGAAATCAAATATTAAAATGCTTAGAAATGGCAGATATTGTCATTCAAAACAACAAAAACAAGGAATTTGCTTTACAACAACTTGAAAAATTCATTAAAGAGAAAAATATTAGTTTTTAAAACAAAAACATTTAAAAATTAAATTAACTTACTAAAATTAAGGTGAAAAATAAAAATGGTTTTTGACAAAGAAAATTCTGTAACAATTTCATTTCCAGATTCAAACCAACTAGAATTAATAACTTCTCAAGAATCTGAACTTAAAGGATTAATGCAAGGGGGTTATACCATTTTGACTAGCAAAAACCAATGGATGGGCAAAGGCCTACAATATGAGTTTGACCTTTTAGACAAATATATCCCTGAAAACACAGTTGCAATAAGCACGTCAGCCCCAACTGGTGGGATATATGCCTCAGAAATAGTTCTTTTCTACACAAAATAATATCACTCGCCAAATGTAACGCTTATAAATAAATCTAAAAAACAATAAACATTTTCAAATCCTTGCTTTCTACCCGCTAAATGTTTATATACTAGTTTGATCAAAACCTACTACATCTTGTTACATAATAACAAACAACACACAACATATAGTACTTTTAAGAGGTGATACAATGAAATGCCCATACTGCGGTGATAACGATACAAAGGTTTTAGATTCTAGAGAAAGCACTCAAAGCAACACTAGACGGAGAAGGGAGTGCAATGCTTGCAATAAAAGATTTACAACATATAAATCAGTAGAGCTTGGTCTAACAAAAATAAAGAAAAGAAGTGAAAAAATCGTTGATTTTGATCAAAGTAAAATAACAGAAGCCATTTTTAAGGCTGCAAAAGCGGTTGGAGGAGAAAACAGAAAATTAGCAGAATTATTAACTGAAAAAATAGTTGAAAAATTAAAAGAAAATTATAATGATGAAAATGTACCGGATGTTGAAACTGTTCAAGATGTTGTTGAAAAAATATTAATAGAAAACGGAAATGCAAAAACAGCAAAATGTTACATCCTTTATAGAGATCAACACAAAAAAATAAGAGACACACGAAAAACATTTTTAGAAGTAGCAGATACAATGGGAGAGTATTTACAAAGATCTGATTGGAGAGTAAATGAAAATAGCAATGTAGATTTTTCGTTAGGTGGATTAATTCTTTACTCATCTGGAAAAATGACAGCAAATTATTGGTTAAATCACGTTTATCCTCCAAAAGTTGCTGATTCACATGTAAATGGAGATTTACACATTCATGATTTATCCATGTTCTGCGGGTACTGCGCAGGATGGTCATTAAAACAATTATTAGTAGAAGGTTTCGGAGGAGTTCGAGGACAGGTAAGAACAAAACCAGCTAAACATATGGACACTGTTATTGGGCAAGTTGTTAACTTTTTAGGAACATTATAAAATGAATGGGCAGGAGCACAAGCATTTTCATCTTTTGACACTTATCTCGCACCTTTTGCAAAAGCAGATAACATGAGTTATAAAGAAGTAAAGCAATGCATGCAAAACTACATGTTCCATTCAGCAACACCCTCTCGTTGGGGCACCCAATGTGTTACAGAAGATACAGAATCATTAACAGATAAAGGATGGAAAAAATATAATGAAATTAAAAAAACAGATAAAATAGCTACATTTAACATCAAAACTAAAAAAATAGAATATTTAAAACCAGAAAGAGTAAAAGCTTATGATTTTGATGGCGATTTAATAAATTTAAAAAATAGGTCACAAAATCAATTAGTTACACCAAATCATAAAATAGTAAGAAAAGTTTTCAATACTAGTAGATTTAAGTTAATAGAAGCAGAAAAATTATTAAAATTTAAAACACCAATCCAAATCCCGGTAGCAGGTATAACAAAAAGTAAAAAAGAAATAAACCTAAATTTAGTAAAAATTATTGCTTGGCTTGTTTCAGAAGGTACTTTTTCAGAAGATAGAGGCAGAGTTTCAATTTTCCAATCAACAAAACATAAAGAACACTGTGAAGAAATAAGAAAAGTTCTGAAAAATCTTAAATTTAAATGGGATGAAACTTTGAGAACAGGAGGTTTTTCAACTACAAAAACAATAAGGTTCAGATTAAACCAAGAATCTTCAAGAAAAATAAGAAAAATAATAAATGAAAAACAAATCCCAGATTTTATAAAAACATTATCTAGTAAACAAATTAAATTATTTTTAGAGACTTACATAAAAGGAGATGACCACAAATCAGTAAAAGGAAGAATAAGAATTTATACAAAGGATGAAAAAGTAAAAGATTCAATACAGGAGATTTGTTCTTTAACAGAATATGGATCGTCTATAAATAAAAGGAGCAACGGAGTCTATCAAATAAATTTAATAAGAAATCAAATTGTAAGCATTACAAAAATTACAAAAAAGTATTACAAAGGAAAAGTTTGGTGTCCAACAACAAAAAATGGAACTTTTATTGCAAGGAGAAATGGAAAAGTTTTCATTACAGGAAATACTCCATTCCTAAATTTAACTTTTGATTGGGTAGTCCCAGAAGACATGAAAGATCAAAAAGCAATTGTTGGGGGAAAAGAAGCAGATTTTACATACGGAGATTGCAAAAAAGAAATGGATTTGATCAACAAGGCATTCATTGAAACAATGCTAGAAGGGGATGCAGCAGGAAGAGTTTTTACATTTCCAATCCCAACTTATAACATAACAAATGATTTTGATTGGAATTCAGAAAATGCAAATCTACTTTTCAAAATGACCGCAAAATATGGAATTCCTTATTTCCAAAATTTCATAAATTCTGATTTAAAACCAAGCGACGTTCGCTCAATGTGTTGCAGATTACAAATGGATTTAAGAGAACTAAGAAATAAAACAGGTGGTTTGTTTGGCTCAGGGGAATCAACTGGTTCAATCGGGGTCGTAACGATTAACGTACCAAGATTAGGGTACATATCAAATTCTAAAGAAGAATTCTT
>Ga0180009_10005487_pt1 | contig 13602 bp, 14 predicted proteins | sample OS_PC_MetaG_FD_123537 | JGI IMG/M metagenome (GOLD analysis project Ga0180009, IMG submission 123537) | Groundwater microbial communities from the Aspo Hard Rock Laboratory (HRL) deep subsurface site, Sweden - OS_PC_MetaG | ecosystem: Environmental > Aquatic > Deep subsurface > Groundwater... | reverse complement strand
TATTAGACAAAGTTGGACGAATATCCTGCTGATGGATAATAATCTTTTTTCTAAAAAGCCATGCCGCCCATATCACAGGAACACTAACAAAAGAGCCAGCTCCAATAATAACATCTGGCTTTACTGTATTTATAATAAGCAAACTTCTAAAAAATGCAGCAACAAAAAGAAAAGGATCTAAAATTATTTTAAAAGAAAAATATCTGCGAAATTTCGCTGTACACACCCATTCATACTGAATTTTCAAAGACTGGACAACTTTTCTCTCCACGCCTTTTTTTGTGCCAACCCAAAACCAATCCCAATCCTTATTTTCTTTTTGGGCTTGCTCATGGATTGCAATCAGCGGACTGACTGATCCAAGCGTTCCTCCACCTGTTAATAATATTTTCATACTCTCTTCGAAATATTTAATAATATCCCTATTGATGCCATTGTTACAATCAACGAACTTCCGCCATACGACATTAAAGGCAAAGTCAATCCAGTCAAAGGCAGAATTCCAAGCATTGCCCCAATATTTACGAAAGCCTGCAGACAAATCCAGGCTCCAATTCCAATCGCGGCTAATTTCCCGAAATTATCAGGCGCTTTTCTTGAAATTTTTATACTGCGCCAAAAAAAGTATAAAAACAATAGAACAAGAAAAACACTAAAAATAAATCCTAATTCTTCAGCTATCACGGCAAATAACGAATCCCCTACAACTTCGGGCAAATAAAGATATTTTTGAAGCGAGAGGCCAAACCCTAATCCAAACAATCCTCCGCTTCCAACTGCTAAAATAGCTTGATTAATATGATATCCAGCTCCTTGCGGATCTAAAGAAGGATTAAAAAACGTCATAAGCCGATCCATCCTGTAAGGCGCGGCTTTAATAGCTGCTACAACTCCTGCTGTTCCTAAAATCATAAGAGTAAAAATATGCTTTATGCTTCCTCCTCCAAGAAAGAACATAACAATAGCAATCACGGCGATTATTATAAAAGTTCCAAGATCTGGCTGTTGAATAATCAAAAAAGCTAATACAGCTAAAACACTTGCAAAAGGAACAAACCCTCCCTTAAAACTGCCTATAACATGAGGTCCGCGCTCTGACATCCATGCTCCCATATATAAAATCAAAGTTAACTTTACAAGTTCAGACGGCTGAAATCCCATAAATCCAAAATCAAGCCATCGCTGCGCGCCTTGGTCTGATACTCCAAATCCGGGAATTAATACACAAATTAAAAGCACTATGCTTGTAAAAAGAAAAATCAAAGACCATTGCTCCCAAAAATGATAATCAATTTTATATACTATATATGCGGCAACTAATCCAATTACAAGCGCGATAATCTGTCTTTTTATAAAATACGTACTATCCTCAAACCTGTCTATTCCAACCGCTACTGACGCGCTATATAGCATTATCAAACCGAATATAAGAATAATAGCGCTTGTGATAAACAGTGGTTTGTCAAAATGATATTTTTTTTCTCTTTTTGTCATATCATAACCTCTTCACAGCTTTTACAAAATCATCCCCTCTTTCAAACTCATGATTCCAAAGATTAAAGCTTGCGGCCGCGGGAGAAAGAAGCACAATATCGCCGCGCTTCGCATGCTCTGATATTTTGCGCACCAAAACGCCCAGATCATTATGTTCGTCCGATAGGTTGCGCATTCCGCACAAAGATCGCTTCATTTTCTTGCTAGCATCTCCTGTTAATAGATACACGCTCTTGCATGCGCGCTTGACAGCACGCGCCCATTTATCATACTCAAGCTTTTTATCAGCGCCGCCAGCAATTAATATAATGCGCTTGTTCTTGCCAAATCTATCTAAGGCCGCAATTCCAGCATCAGGCGTTGTACTTGTTGTGTCATTCACATACAAAACACCGCGCACATTGCCAGCCACCTCTTGCCTACCCTCAAGCGCAAGCGGGCTTTTTAGCGCTTTTTTGATATTTGAATTGCGCAGACCATAAATTTTTGCAACAGCAGTTGCTGCTAAAACATTTTCTAAATTATGTTCGCCCTGTAGAGCAATATCGCGCACAGACATAATCGACTCATCACGCTCATCTGATCTGAACATAATTTTTCCCGCTTTTACGAACGCGCCAAGCGCTTTATGATCTTTTTTAGAAAACAGCAAAGTGCGCGAACAGGCTTCTTTCTGCCAGTCGCGCGCAACTTTGTTTTCATTATTCAACACAATAAAATGATTCTCTTTCTGGTGCTTAAAAATTTCTTTCTTAGAGCAATAATAGTGCGTTAAATTGCGATAACGATTAAGATGATCTGGATAAAGATTCGTCACAACAGCAATATGCGGAGCGCCGCGGACGATATTTAATCCTTCCAACTGCCATGATGAAAGTTCCAGCACTATAAGATCATTCTTTGTGGCGCGATCCACGACATCTAACATAAAAGATGTCTTAATATTGCCAGCTAAAATAGTTCTTGGATTTTTTTGCTCGCACATTCGCGCGATTAAGGCAGCTGTTGTTGATTTTCCGCGCGTGCCTGTAACCGCGATAATTAGGGCTTGGCATCTGTCAAAAAATAAGCTTGCTTCATTGTATACTGGCTTGTTCAACCGGCGCGCTAATTGCAAATATTTTGATTCTTTAGGCACGCCTGGATTATAAATTATAATGTCAGCCCATTTTACATCCTGCTCGCGATGCTTGCCAAGCACATATTTGACGGCTTTAAGAGATGTTAGACTCTTAAGCGATGGACGCAATACATTCTGCTTCCTTAAATCAGAAATTATAAGTTTAGCTCCATTTTTATAAAGCCATCTGGCAGTCGCAACTCCCCCGCCATGAAGCCCAAGACCAAGGAGTAATATTTTTTTATTCTTGATCTGTATCATAATGTTCTGTCAACCAAAAACAGAATAACGCCAAGCACAGCTGTCACACCGGCGATAATCCAGAAACGCATAACAATCTTTGGCTCACTCCATCCAATCGCTTCAAAATGATGATGAATCGGGCTTGAGAGGAATACCTTCTTTTTACGAATCTTTTTAGAGAGCTGCTGAATAATCACAGACAATGACTCAACAACGAACAAAAAACAGACAACAGGCAGAAACAGCGCAGTATTAGTAAGCATAACAACAATGCCAAGAGTGACGCCTAACCCCATTGAACCAGTATCACCCATAAAAAATCTAGCTGGATTTATATTAAACCACAAGAAGGCAAGCAAAGCTCCGACAATCACGCCGCAAAAAGTCGCTAATTCAAGCTTCCCTGAAACAAATGCCATTGTTCCAAACGCAGCAAATGCAGAGACAAGCAATCCTCCTGCTAATCCATCCAAGCCATCTGATTCATTAACAGAAAAAGCAGTCGCGACAATTATAAAAATAAAAATCGGGATATACCATAACCCAATTTCAAAATTTCCTACGAACGGCACATGGAGCAAATCCCAATCTAATTTATAAAAAAACCACCAAGATCCAACAGCAGCAATCGCAGTATAAACAAGAAGCCTGTGCCAAATCCTCATTCCGCCTTTAAAAATGCCATTTCCGCGTATATTAAGAAAATCATCAGCCAATCCAACCAATGATGACGCGATCAAAGCGCCTAACGGCAGAAGCGTCTCGCCTCGCGTCAGAAAATTAAAATCAGCAAGACCAGAATCTGGAAAAAATTTATTGATATAAAAAAATACTAAAGCAATAATCAAAATAGTTGCCCAGATTAGAATGCCTCCCATTGTCGGGGTTCCTGATTTTTGGGCGTGCAATTTCGCGTAAATAGGCGCTAAAGAATGATCTCGAATCAGCTTTCCAAGCTTATATTTATATAAAAAATGAGTAAGAACCGGAGTAAGCAAAAATGCCGCTATAAAAGAAAGGGCTGTAAGAATAAAAATTTTTATAACTGGAAAAAGCGGCGCGTAATCCATATTTTATGAAAGTCCTTTAAGAACAGACAATATAAAAGAAGTTAATAAAGTTAATTGCATTAAAAAAGTAAGTCCAACAAAAATTGTCTGCCAAAGCTTGCTATCTTCCAAAACAATGCGGCTAATAATTAAATTCAAAATTAATATTACTGTTCCAAGGGTTGGAAATAAAAACAAATCAAATTTTGGGCCAAACCTATCAAGCCCGAAATAAATAGTATAATGAAGAGGCACAAAATCCGCTGATACTTGATATCTCCAAATAGCAAAAAACCACAAAATAAGAACAATTAAGATGCTTGAACCGATTAAAATTGGATAATAGCAACTTTCTATTCTTTTTTCTTTAAACATAAATGCATCATACAATATTTTTCTATTTTAGTCTACTAAGATTATGTTATGCACAACCTGCTTTCCTCTTGCGTGAATAATATAATTTCTGTTATAATATATTCATACAAAAACAATATAAAAATAAATGCTTTCAGATAAAAAAACAAAACAAGTAATTGAAAAAAATAATCTTCTGGAAACAGAAGAATTAAATAAGTTTGAACAACAATCAGGAGAAAAAAACCAAAGTTTGGATGAATTTCTTATCGAAAAAAAGCTTATTACAGAAGAAATTCTATATAATAGCGTAGCAAACTTGCACAACCTCCCATTTGTGAACCTAAAGGATAAAACAATTCCTAAAGAGGTTCTTTTTTTAATTCCAGAGCCAATATCCAATTCATACCAAATAATCGCATTTGAAAAAAAACCTGAATATGTTTCTGTTGCTATGACAGACCCAGAAGATCTTCAAACAATTGAGTTTATAAAAAGAAAAGTAAATCTGCCGATAAAAGTGCATGTTGCGACTCCTCAAGACATATTAGAAGCGGCAAAAGCATACCACAAAAGCTTGGAACAGGAGCTTGGAGTAATAAATAAAAAAACAGGAGCTCATATTAGCGCTGAATTGCCAGGGAAAGGAAAACCAGGACAAGCGTCAAAAGAGCTACAAGAATCTAGTCTTGAGGATCTTGCTCAAGATATGCCTGTTATACGGGTTGTTGATACGCTTTTAGAATACGCAATCTTTGAAGGGGCTTCAGATATTCATGTTGAACCTGCGGAAAAATCAGTAATTGTTAGATTCAGGATAGATGGAATTCTGCGTGAAATAATGAATTTGCCTAAAAAACTGCAAGATGGGATTTTAGCGCGCGTAAAAATACTTTCTAATTTAAAACTTGATGAACACCGCTTGCCGCAAGATGGAAGATTTAAGATAGAAACAAAGGACTATAAAATCTCATTTCGTGTATCAATTATTCCAGTATTTGACGGTGAAAAAGTGGTTATGCGCCTGCTTGACGAAGGAAAAAAAATACTTAATTTAGAAGAGCTTGGGCTTAACAAGCAAGCTTTTGCGATAGTCAAAAAATCCCTCACAAAACCGCATGGAATGGTGCTTGTAACAGGGCCGACTGGAAGCGGCAAGACAACTACTTTATACACAATGATGAATATTTTAAATACGCCGAAAGTTAATATCGCGACAGTTGAAGATCCTGTTGAATATAGAATGCCGCACATCAATCAAAGCCAAGTCAACCCTAAAATTAAATTTACTTTCGCGACAGGATTGCGCGCTCTTCTCAGGCAAGATCCTAATATTATAATGGTTGGTGAAATTAGAGACCAAGAAACTGCTTCTATCGCGATTAACGCGGCAATGACAGGGCATCTTGTTCTTTCAACTTTGCATACTAATGATGCTTCAGGAACTTTGCCTCGACTGCTTGATATGAATGTTGAGCCATTTCTTGTAAGCTCTACTGTTAATGTGATTATAGCCCAAAGACTGATAAGAAAATTGTGCAAGCATTGTAGAACAAGCTATAAATTAAAAAAAGAAGAGGTCGCGCAGCTGGAAAAAAATCATGGAATAAATATACAAGAATTGACATCCTCCCTTTCAAAGGTAGAAGAGACAAAAGAAGTGAATAAAGATTTATCCAGTGTATTATTTTTCAAAGGCAAAGGATGCACAAAATGCGGAGCACAAGGATATAAAGGCAGGATCGGGATTTATGAAGTTCTTGAAATGTCAGAAGAAATAAAGCATTTGGTCGCGTCGCACGCTACTGCTGATGATATTTTAGTAAAAGCGCGGGAACAAGGAATGATGACACTGCTTGAAGATGGATTCTTAAAAGCAAAATCAGGCATCACAACTATTGAAGAAATATTACGCGTCACGAAAGAATAATTATGCCTTTAGAAGAAACAAAACAAAACACAAGCCAAGCCAAGCAAACGCAAAAAAGCACAGAGTCAAATCCCGCATTTGATGCTTTGGAAAAAAAATTTTTATATCCAGAAGGAATAAACCAAAAATTCGATCTTTTAGTGGATCATATTCGTTCGGTGCCTAATGAAGAAAAAATCTTTTTTACTCAAAATTTAAGCGTAATGCTTAAAAGCGGACTATCTGCTTCTCGCGCATTTAGAACTTTAACCTTGCAGGCAAACAATCCAAAATTTAAAAGAGCGCTTATACAAATTACGCGCAGCGTGGAAAAAGGAAAACAAATTTCTGAATCAATGAAGTTGTTTCCAAAAATATTTTCAAGCATTTTTATAAGCATGATTGAAGCAGGAGAAATATCAGGACAGCTTGAAAACGTTCTTAAGGAGCTTACAGAGCAGCTTAAGCGCTCTTATGAATTAAAAAACAAAATCAAGGGCGCTCTAATGTATCCAATGGCAATACTTATCGCAATGACAGTAATTGGCACAGGCATGATAGTGTTCGTGATACCAAAGCTTACTTCTATTTTCTCGGAAATGGATGCTGAGCTGCCTCTTCCCACAAAAATACTAATTTCAGTCAGCACAACGGTTAATTCTTATATTTTTATTTTTGCCCCGGCTGTTATTGTCTTAATAGGGCTTTTAATTTATTTAACAAGAAAAGGTTTGGGCCAAAAAATCTGGCATAAGATAATACTTTCCTTTCCTGTTATTAACAAAATATCAGTAAAAATCAATTTAGCAAAAATTTCGCGCACATTAAGCTCTTTGCTCGCGACAGACATGCCTATTGTAAAATCATTAGAACTTACTTCAAACGTTGTCAAAAACGCGTACTACAGGGACTCGCTCATAATAATGTCAAAACAAGTTGAGCAAGGAGTTACAATATCCAGCCAAATGCCTCAATTCGGAAAAATATATCCCCCGGTCGTCCAGCAGATGATTCAGGTTGGAGAAGAAACCGGAGAAATTTCAAATATTTTAAACCAGCTTGCTGAATTTTATGAAGAAGATGTAAGCACTACAATGGAATCTTTGCCGTCCTTAATTGAGCCAATTTTAATAGTTATTCTAGGAAGCGCTGTTGGAGGAATGGCTATTGCGGTTATTATGCCAATGTTCTCTTTATCAAGCGCTATCTAAATGTGAAAAAATCCATAAACAAATTAAAAGGAGTGACCTTGATTGAACTTATGGTTGTAATAGCTGTTATGACAACAATATTAGGCATTAGCGTAGTGTTTATAAGACAATACCAGTCAAATGTGCGGCTTTTTACATGCTCGCGCGAATTAAAAAGTAATATTAATAAAGCAAGAGAGCGAACAATTTCAGAACAAAAAATTTATGGAATCCGTTTTTTTGAACCTGAAAACAGATATGAATTCATATTAGCGGAATCGCCTGATAATCCATTAGAATCCTACTTGCTTGATGAGCAAATTCTGTTTTCACAAATATCGCCATTTACAGACAATATATTAAAGTTCAACAAAGCAGGAGCAGTAAATGAATCAGGAATTATTATTTTAGAAAACATCAAACAGGACCAAAAAACTATTACAATAAATCCTTCCGGATATGTTTATGCAGAATAAAATACTAAAAAACAATCAAGGCATGAGCTTAATTGAAGTTGTTATAAGCATTACAGTGCTTATTATTGGCATTATTGGACTTTTACAGGCATTTCCAAAAGGCATAAGCGTACAGCATTCTATTGAGCTTGAGACAATCGCAAACCATCTTGCGCAAGAGAAAATTGAAAATATTTCCGCGCTCGCGTATGAAGATATTACAGCGGGAACAATTGAAAACCAAGTTCCCATGGGAGCAGATCCTTCAAGCGAATTTTATAAATTCAAAAGAACAACTATTGTTGAATTAGTTGACCAGAATTTAGCGCAAAGCGCGCAGGATATTGGCCTCAAAAAAATTACTATCACTGTTGAATGGCCTAAACCTTTGAGCGATGAAGCAGATTTTGCGTCAATAATAACTTTAGTAAGCGAAAGATAATATGAAAAAAGGATTCACGCTTTTTGAAGCGCTTATAGCAATTACAATAGGAGTAACTCTTCTTGCTCTTTTGCTTTCTATTTATTCGCTTTCTTTGCGCTCTCTTGGGGACGGCCAAAAAAGAGCGGAATTAACGCAGGACTCGCGCATTACCATAGAGCGCATTACCAGGGACATAAGAGAAACTAGGCATATCGCGACAATATTGCCAGAAGACAAAGATGATCCAGAAAATCCCCCTCCAAACGAGATTGAGCTACAGGACGGACATACAGATACTCTGCAATATATAAGATATTATTTATCTGATACAAATCTAAGAAGGCAAATAAGGCAATATTATTTTGAGACAGCGCCGGAAATCTTAGTACCGTATGACGCTGAAGACGACTTTGGCAATCCGCCAGAACTTAACATTATGTCTGACCACTTAGCTGGTAAATTTATTGAAGATATTGATTATTTTGGATCAAATCCAATATATATTGAGCTTATACTTGAAACAGGATTAATAACTCACACGACAAGAACTAATGTTTATGGAAGAAATCTATAAAACAAACAAACACAAGGCATGCCCGCTGGAGAGGCGGGGCTTCTTGCTTATAGCATCTCTTTTTATTCTAACAACAATGATTATAATTGTGAGCTTTTACTTATCTAGCATAAACCAGGAAATCAAAATCGCGCAAATTGTTGATACAGCGCCTAAAGCGTATTATCTGGCAGAAGCTGGGATTCAGGAAGCATTCTGGAAACTGCAGAATGACGCGGCTTTTAAGGATAATTTTGAAACAAACAAAAACTGGACAGCAACATTCACAAGAAGTGATGTTTTAATTCCTGGGGGATCATATACTGTGACAATAGCCAACACAAATCTCGCGCAAGCAACTATTACAGCAACAAGCACTATATCTATAAGAGATACTGAATCGCAAAGAGTTGTTCAGGCAGGAGTATTTAAAGCCCTTAATGACAGTCCGATAAATGGCATCACTATGTTTGGAAACGGAGAAATCTACAGTATTGGAAGCAATGTTAATATAGTTGGCGGAGATTTATTCGCGAACGAAGATATTGATCTTAATTTCTTCAGCTCATGGTCAACTGATTCAGATGCTAAATCAGTGCAAGATGTTGATGTCAGCATCTCCTCATCACTTACTGCGGCGAATATTTATGACCAAACCAACCCCCCTATTCCCGAGGAAATCATTACTCCATGGATTGATTTTGATTCAGAAGACGCTTCCTCTTTAAAATCACAAGCTGACCAAGTTTATACAAGCCAGGCATTTAAGGATTTGCTTAGAGATTTTCCTATAACAGAGCTGGATGGGATTATTTATGTAACAGGAAATGTTGATATTAAAAAAGGTCATACAGTGACTATTAATGGAATGCTTGTTGCTGATGGCTCAATAAGCACTGCAAATGGATTTAGTTTTGAAAAGACAGAAGCATCTTTAACTATTAACAAAATTGGAAATGAACCATCTGGAATCATCAGCAAAAAAAATATCAACATTGGAGGATTCAGCGCGAACCTTGATGTTGAAGGATTAATTTACGCTGGAGGGCGGATGCGGATCCAAGATGGAATATGGGAGAGTGTTGATGTTACAATAGAGGGAGGAATAATCGCGCAGGATATTGATATACTCGTATCTTGGGAGCCAATTACAGTTATTCATAATCAAGTATATATAAACGAAGCGCTCGGCACTCCCCTATTCTCGCAAGTATTATTTATTAATCATTGGGAAGAAGAATATTAATGCCTATTTTAACTAACAAATTTGACGCGTTTGGCCTTGATATAGGAGACAGGTCCATAAAAGCAGCTCATATTACAAAAAACAGCGCTAACTTTTGTTTAAAATCTTTTGGCGCGACTATTGTTCCTGCAGATGTATTGAATAAAGGCGTAATTTCTAATACAAAAGAGCTTAGCAATATTATAAACAACCTTCTTAAATCATGCCTGCCTAAGCCAATTCAGACTAAATATGTGCACGCGTGTCTTCCTGAAACACATACATTCATTAAAATGCTCACAATTAAAAAAATAGACGAAAAAGAGATTGCAGCGCATATCAGAGATATTCTTCCAAATCATATTCCTTTAGCAACAGATGAAAGTTATATTGATTGGCAGATTATTGAATCAGGCACCCCCCCTCAATCCCCCCCTTACCAAGGGGGGGAAGCAGAGGGGGTATTAAATGTGCTTGTTGGCGCAGTTCCCAAAGCAATAGCTGACGGATATACTGAGATGCTTCTTAACGCCAATTTAATACCTGTTTCTTTGCAAATAGAAGCAGAAGCCATTTTAAGAGCGCTAAAGCCCGAAAATAACGGCAAAACAGATACAGAGTGTTTCGCTATTGTTGATATTGGAGCCACGCGCTCAAGCTTTATACTTGTAGATAAAGGAACTATTCAATTTGCCGTAAGCTTGCCTACAGCAGGAGCAGAGATTACGCAAATTATCGCGCAAAAATTAAACATAAGCATACAAGAGGCGGAAAAAGCAAAAAAAATGTTTGGCTTGGACAAAAAAAAATGCGATGGATCTGTTGCTTCAATTCTTGACCAGGAAATTTCTGAACTTGCGCAGAACATACAAAAAAACAGCAACTTTTATATTGAGCACTTCAAAGACGCTAAGCCAATATCATATATTATTTTATGCGGAGGAGGAGCTAATCTTATTAATCTTAAAGAATCATTAAAACAAAAACTTCCAAATTTAACCATACAATTCGGATATCCTATTATTAACTTTGAGAAAACAACAGAAGAAATGCAGGATTACTCATTATCATTTACAACAGCAATTGGCCTTGGCTTAACTAATGTATGATATTAGTAAATATAATCTCAATCGTTCGACAATAGAAATGCAAGCATTTCCATTGTTCTCACTCATATCGATTATGAAAAAATTCCTTAATTTAATTCCTTTCGCGCAAAAAGAACAGCTCAAGCGCGAGCGCATGTTTTTGCTTGTGTATGGAATTACAGGAATTCTGGTTATTGTTATTGCTTTTAACGCGATTATGCTCACAATCACGAGATTTATCCTGATTGACCACTTTAAAAAACTAAGAGATGATTCCTCGCTTGTAAACACAGAACTTTTAAAATTGCAGGGTAATATTGGCAAAACTAATGAAAAAATAGAAAACGCGGAAAAAATGCAAACAAAGTTTGTTAAATATTCTGATCTGCTTCCAGATTTTACAAAATTAATTCCAGAAGGCATTGTTGTGAATTTTATGCATATTGATTCAGAAAACAGCAATTTCCGAATAAATGGAGTTGCCCAGGACAGGAATACTCTTGTTGCTTTCAAAGATTCGCTTGAAAGCGCGAGTTTTATATTAAATCTAGAGTCCCCTTTATCTAATTTCTTAGAAAAAAAAGATATTGTATTCAGATTTTCCGGAAAACTTATGAAAGGAATTTACCATGACTAAATTTCTTAAAAATAAATTTATGGTTTCCGTGGTCGCGTTTTTCCTGCTGCTTGCGGCTTTGGTTGTGCTTATTATTATTCCCGCGATAAAAGAAATTAGAATTATTAATCAGCAAGTTTATGAAGAGCGCCTTAGATTGGAAAAACTTTATGCCAAAGGCCAATTAAAAAATAAAGTGCAAAAAAATTACAATAATATTAAAGACGATATCGCGTTTTTAGACGACATAATAATGAAAGAAGGCCAAGAGCTTGAATACATTACAGCAATTGAAGATATCGCGAATAGAGCTGGGGTTGATATTGACATAAGCATAGGGGAAATAAAAAGAACTCCGCAGCAAAAATTCTCTGAACTTGAATTCACGCTCACTTTAACCGGCAAATGGGAAAATATTCTATTATGGATTGATCAAGTTGAAGCTATGCCTGTTTATACAAACATAAAAGAAATGACAATTGCCGCGCGCGAAAGCGCGGACGCAAAAGAAGCGCGCCAAGCAACAGCGACAATTAGAGTAAATACATTTTGGCTTATGCCCAGCTCATAATATGCCAGTAGATATAATCTCAATCGCTCGGCAATGGAAATGTAAGCATTTCCATTGCTCTCACTCATATCAATTATGAAATATATAAAACTGCTAAAAAATCTTGTGTTCAAAAATTCTGATCCTCTGATATGCGCCAGAATTTTTATGATTGGATTTATTTTGATAAGCTTATCGCTTCTTACAATTTTCTTGTATAAAGACTTTTACCAAACAATGATTCACGCGCGGCAAGTAACTCTATTAAAACAGGAAGTCAGCACAGAAAATATTGATATTGAAAAATTCAATAAAGTGTTAAAAAAACATAATTATAAAATAACCTCAATAATTGAGGATGTTATTTTTGATCCATTCAGCACGCAAGAAATAAAACAACAAAATGAAAATGCGCAAGACTGAATTTAATAAATTTACTTGGCATAACTTGACTGACAATAGCGAAGAAGAAATCCGGTATTTGCGGGATAATTTTGAATTTGAGCAAGGCCATATGCAGGATTGCGCTAATCCTCCTTTGCGGCCTAAGATTGACTTTTCCGAAAAATATATTTTTATAGTCCTTCTGTTCCCTGTTTATAACCGTAAAACAGGCGTTGTTTCAATTTCAGAAATTGATATTTTTACGAACAAAGATTTTATCATAACTCTGCATAAAAATGAAGTTAATGTTATGCTTGATTTGGCGCAAAAAATGGAAAATGAACCAAGAGAGCGCGAGAAATACCAAAATAAAGATGCTATTGAATTCTTGCTTGATATTCTAGAAAATCTTGATTTGTCGCTGTATCCTATACTTAACCATGTATCTTGGGACATTGATGCTATTGATAATCAACTTTTTACCAGCAGAGAACGTCAACTCATCAATAAAATTCTTGCTATTAAGCGGAATATAGTCGCTATCTGCAAAACAATGCGAGCGCAAAAAAATGTTCTTTCTGAACTGCGATTGCAGTCAAAAGATTATTTTGGATCTAGATCTATTGGAAAAGCGCAGGAAATCCAGTTTAGCCGAATCATCAACCTAAGTTCAGACCTTTGGACTCATTTGGAAAATCATAAAGCAACAATTGACGCTATTCATCAAACCAATGAATCTTTAATTTCATTCAGATTGAACGATATAATGAAAACTTTGACTATTTTTTCTGTAATTGTGTTCCCTCTTACTTTATTGGCTGCTATTTTTGGAATGAATACTTTAGGAGGAATGCCTTTTATGGGCACAGGAGGTTTTTGGAAAATTATTGGAATGATGATTATTGGAGTGATGTTTATGTTTTACTTGTTTAAAAGCCATAAGTGGAT
>Ga0180009_10005486_pt1 | contig 13603 bp, 13 predicted proteins | sample OS_PC_MetaG_FD_123537 | JGI IMG/M metagenome (GOLD analysis project Ga0180009, IMG submission 123537) | Groundwater microbial communities from the Aspo Hard Rock Laboratory (HRL) deep subsurface site, Sweden - OS_PC_MetaG | ecosystem: Environmental > Aquatic > Deep subsurface > Groundwater... | reverse complement strand
TGTGCGCGCTCTGGCAAGAGCTGTAGAACGTAATTATAAGAACGTTCACACAGATGTAAGGCGATTAGAGCAAATAGGGTTGATTGGCCGTACCAAAGACAACAATTTCCCCAAGGCAACAATTGACATTGAGCTGGGTGAGATTCTAATGGTTTTAATGCCGGAAAGGGAACCTGACGATGAACTCACATTTTTCAAAACGGTAGGGGTGGCTATGGGGTATGCCGCTACCGCTGCAGCAATTCTGACTGAAGCAGAGTAAAACGGGTCGGGCGCAGCTAAAGAGGTGAATTAAGACCGGATGTACCATGAGACTATCGAACCATCTATATTCTTTAAAACGCATTCACTTATAACCACTTTCCACATCTGATGAATTAATAGCCGTACTGAGGTTTTTTAAAAAAGCAGGGTACTGCTTTTGAGCTTCATGGAATACCCAGGGGCCAGGACCCATCAGCAAAAGGAGGTTCTCAGATATGAGAGTCAGAATGGACTCGGCTGATACAGCTCACCCGAATATTGTCTTCGCCTATTGACCAAACCTCCTCTCAGCAGTTTATTTCCTTTTCAAAAACCAAAGTAGCCTCTTTGCCTAACTTGTGTCCGCAAATAGACCGGGGGGTATGGGCAAAAGAATAAGGAGGACTCCTGCGATGTGCTGTGTAAGCTTATTGATCCTATTTAGCCTAAGGGTGAAATCATAGCGTACCCAATTTTCTAACACAAATTAGGTGATATTAGTTTTGTTCTTGACAAATTTAAAAAATAGGCATACAGGTATGAACGTCAACAGGTATGATATATTTTTAGGATAATAAATATAAAGAATTACACGTCAAGACAAAGGATTGGAAAAGGATACTAACAGTGAGAAATGATACCATTAAACGAAATACAACTGCCGAATTGGTAATCGAGAAGGTTCTGAACATGATAACGGATGGGGAACTAAAAGTAGGAGACACACTGCCTTCAGCACAGAAATTGGCTGAAATTTTCGGTGTTGGTAGATCATCCATCAGAGAGGCTGTCAGAGCCCTCAGTGTTTTGGGATATTTGGAGATCCTGCCGGGAAAAGGGACATTTGTTAGGCAGGATGCATCGTTCGAGAAATTATCTGTTAACAACCGGTTGATGAATGTTCTGGAGTCTGGACCTATATTTGACATTATGGAAACAAGAGAGTGTCTTGAGTGCAAATGTGCAGAGCTGGCCGCCGTTAGAGCAGCTCCGACACAGCAGAAAAAAATGGAACATTTCATCAAAATAATGCAAGACAATCGATCTGATTTAGAGACCATAAGCAAGGCTGATTTGGAATTTCACCTAACACTTGCCGAAGCCACCAATAATGATGTGATTTATGAAATAATGAAGCTCTTAATTAAAAAAGTAGAGTTTTATGCTGATAAATTTTGGGCCACCCTGCCTAAAGCAAGGGAAAAGGCAATTTCTACAGTTAATCAAGTCTTTTATCATGTGGTTAAAGGTGACAGTGAAAAAGCGGCCCAGAGCATGCGTGAGCATTTAGAATTGGTTAAAGATAAGCTAAAAGATGTGATGTCGGAAGATGTTGTGCAAACAAATCAAAAGTCATGATAGTAAAGGAGGTTCTTTGTGAAGAATGGCTATTGGCAAAAACTGCTCAGGATAGATTTAACAAACAAAAAAATACTAGTCGAACCCATAGCGGAGGAAGACCTTAGACGGTTCATCGGAGGCGCCGGTCTGGCAGCTGAAATTCTTCGCAGGGAGGTCCCAGCCAAGATAGCCCCTTACGACCCTAAAAACCTTGTTATTTTCGGGACAGGCCCTTTTCAGGGGCCGGCTATACCGGGGGGGGCGAAATTCAGCATTGCCGGGATATCTCCTGTAACGGGCACTTTCGGCGACACGGCTGCCGGAGCGGGCTGGGGTCCTGCATTAAAGGATGCCGGCTATGACATGCTGGTGATTCAAGGTGCTTCTGAAAAACCGGTATACCTTCATATTGTAGATGATCGCATTGATATCAATAACGCTTCTCATCTGTCGGGAATGGATACGTATGAAACGATAGATGCGATTCACACAGAGACGGGGGATCGAAAATTAAGCATCGCCGCCATTGGACCGGCAGGAGAAAAGCAGGTCGCCATTGCATGTGTCGTTGTCGATAAACACAGTTTTGCGGGGCGATGCGGCATGGGTGCCGTCATGGGTTCCAAGGGTCTGAAGGCCATAGCCGTCAGGGGGACTCAAAAACCTGAAATGAATGAACCCGATAAGGCCAAGGAACTGATAAAACATTACCAGCGTCAAATCTCGGATGAAGTGAAGGAGAATGGGTTCAGAGAGCATGGTACCCCCGGACTATGCGAAACGGCAGAAGGATTGGGAGATATGCCGATCAAGTACTGGGAAGGGGATGTCTGGCCAGAGGGGGCAAAGAGACTGGGAGCCCCAAACTTCACGGAGATTCTCAACGCGAAACCGTATCCATGCAAGTTCTGCCCTGTTGGGTGTCACAGAAACATCAAGATTACAGACCCTATCGAATATGCTCAGGAAGGGATTGGGCCGGAATACGAGACGTTGGGGATGATGGGTACTAATCTGCTCATTGACGACCCGAAAGCTGTCGCCAAGGGCAATGATATGGCAAATAGATTGGGGCTTGATACGATCTCCGCCGGAGCGATGGTTGGCTTTGCCATAGAGTGCTTTGAAAAAGGATGGGTCACTGCTGAGGACACGGATGGATTAGAGCTCAAATGGGGTGACCCACGGACACTTTTCTCGTTGGTGGAGCAGATAGGGAAAAAGGAAGGTTTTGGGGCAATATTTTCGGAAGGAACATTGGGTGCGGCAAAGAAGATCAGCCCAGAGGCGGTTGAAATTGTAGCCCATTGCAAAGGGCTGGACTTACCATCTCATGACGCCAGGTCATGCATCTCCCTGGCGCCGACCTATGCTACCGGCACCAGAGGAGCCTGCCACTTCAGGGGTGGGTGTGAGGATGTAGAGATGGGAGGGTTTTTCATACCTGAGATCGGCATAAAGGAAGGGATGGTGAAGTTTTTTGAAAAAGAAAATCAGAGTCTCCTGGCAGCCAAATGCCAGGATTATTTTGCCCTTCTCAACTCACTGGTTCTCTGTGCCTTTATGGTCGATGGCGGAAATATGACCTTTTCAGAGGTTAGGGAGCTTTTCAACGCCGTCACGGGATGGGATTATTCTATCGAAGATCTAATTGATGCCGGTGAGCGGATTTTTACCGTTCAGCGACTCATAAACAATCGGGATGGATATAGTGCCAGCACGGATGTGTTGCCGAAGAAAATGTCCCAGGCTGCAAAAGAGGTGTTCAGGGCCGGTAAAGTGCCGCCTTTTAAAGAGTTAATGGAGGATTACTACAATCTGAGGGGGTGGGATGAAAACGGTGAACCGAGCCAAGGAACCCTGGATCGGTAAGGTTTGATAAAATAAGTAAATTTCCCTTTATTAACCCATCAGTTCTCTCGATAAGTAGTCTACCAGTAATAACATCGAGAATCAGTCCGGCTGGAAACATAAAACCTTATCCACAGGAGAAAAGGTTTTGCCGATTGAAGTTAATGTTAAACTTGGTTCAACGTTTTCAAAATATACGGAAAATCTGGCTGATGGCAAAGCCACGGTAAAAGAGGGGGCCACTGTACGGGATTTGGTCAAAGAGGTCATTTTGCCCCTCAAATTAGTTAGATTAATATTTATTAATGGAAAACAGGGAGCGCTCGAAAGCATATTATCCGAAGGTGACACCGTTTTTTTCCTCCCTCCAGCCATTGGGGGTGGATAATTGATTTACAATATATTTAGATTCCGTATAAAAATAGACAAATAGCCGTTCACAGAATTAGAGATTTGGGATGAGCTTTTAACGAAACGTATTTTGTCGATTTTGCTTATTTCTACACATTAGTTCCCGGTTAGGTATTTGCATAACATCTTTAATTCCCATGATTTTCAAAGTTTGATCCGACTATACCACTGCTGGCGATGCGGATTTCACTCTTTATCTTGATGCGAAGCCCCCAACCCTTTTTATGCTGACTTTTTCGTTGTGCTGCTCACGGCAATAAATGGCAAGCAGCAAGTAAGTAATCAGTCCGGCTAGTATTTGGACCATTAAGCCATACTCGCTTCTGGCAATCAGATGGTAGCTTTTGAGGTGGCGTTTCCACCAAGCAAAGAATTTCTCTATGTCCCATCTGAGCTTGTAAATGAGAGCAATTTGCTCTGCTGTTAGGTCATAACGAGTTGTGGCAACCCAGTATCTGGGGCCATCGACGGTATATCCCACTAACCTTAGAGGCTTTTTGGTCTGATTGACTCCGGGAGTACCCAACAAAACAATCGCATCATAGAAGATGTTGCTGTCTGGATTGATTTCTTTGGCTCCTTTTCTGTAGTCAGCCCAGTGCATTGAAAGACATGCATCGATCAAGGAACCGTCGATGCCTATGAGATCTCCAAGCTCATCATGGTCTTTTGGCAGGACGTCGAGAGCCTCGCTCTGCAGGTTTTGGTATATATGCACAAGCTGTTCAAGTCCTCGGGAGTTGATGGCTTCTCCAAAACTGCTTTTTTTGATTCCCTTTTCTGGGGCGATGACGTCACGGGCAAAACCATCTTCTTCGAGGACCTGAAGGAGATGTTGGGCGGACGTATGCTCTTCGAGATGGAAGAAGATAAGTGCCTTGAGTTGATCTTCAAAAGTCATTTTCAAAGGCCTGTGTCCTTGCGCCTCCAATGGCGGCATTGCGATCATGGCCTTTTGAATAGGCTGGTATAATTGGCAAAAAGACGGTGCCTTTAGGGAACTTAGGTGATTGAGGGTGTAAGGCATTTTGTAACCCCTTGTAATCATTAGAGATACAAAATTTTCGCCCACACCCTAATCGAAATGTCAAGCAAAAATTGACTTAAGCCATTAATTTTCCTGTTGTTTTCGCCAAACCGTATGCAATTTCCTAACCGGAAATTACTGATTTCTACAGCAAGTTATGCAATCGATAATGTATTGATGTGAGAAATTACCCGAGCATTGACCACGTAATTATGGCCATGAACCGATGGTTTTTACACATTCAGGGCAAGGGAAGTGCCCATTTTTGTGAAAGGCTGATATCGCAGAGTCATTGAGGCGGGAAGGCTTTTAAGGGAAGGTGAAATAAGGCAAGGCATAACTTCTTATAAAAGCAGAATAAATCGAAAAAATGCTTTTAAGAAAAAGTAGGGATTCACAAAAAGGGGCGATTAAAAAATTCACCTCACCCCCTTTTTGGGGAGATCAAAACATGGGTCTAAACGAGAAAATACAAGGCTTAACCATTTGTAATTACAAGAAATATTGAGGTGGAGGTGAATTAACTTTGAGACAGCCTAAAATTACCAAGAAATTCAGTGTGTTATGAATTTTGTGATGGACTGATAGGCAAAAGAAAGGAGGTGAATAAAGAAAAATCAGTCAGAAACAGGTGGTTGAGATTAGAAAAAACTTGGTTGAAAAATAAAATTGAAAGGAGGGAATTACCATGAAAGAACTTAAAGGGATCTGCGCCGCGTTGTGTACACCATTTACGGAGGACGGTGAAACAGTTGATGAACAAGCATTGAAAGACCACATCGATTCCATGTTGGAAGCCGGGGTTCACATTATTTTAGTTTGTGGCGGGACCGGTGAATTTGCTTATTTGCGGCCTGAGGAAAGAAAAAGAATTGCCGAGATTGCTTCAAAACATATCAATGGTAGAGCCGGCTTTATGGTGCAAACGTCGGCCATCAACACAGCCGACGCTGTCGAGTACGCCCAGCACGCTGAAGGGGTCGGTGCAGATTGTTTGCTTATTTTGCCGCCTTATTTTGAAGGACCTGACAGTGAAGGGGTCTATTATCACTATGAAAAGATAGCTGAAGCGATTACGATTCCGATCATGGTTTATAACATTCCGGTACATTCAGGATTCGACATTACGCCGGGATTTTTTATGCGCCTGATGGAGATCGATAATATCCAATACATTAAAGACAGCACCGGTGATCTTATTCGAATCCAGGAACTGGTTGCAACCGGGGCAAAAATATTTAATGGAGGAGATCCCATCGCTTTCTTTAGCCTGCTGGCTGGATGTCCCGGGTGTGTATGGGGAGCGCCCAATGCCATGCCAAGGGAAGCAGTCGCTCTTTACAACTATGTGACGTCGGGGAAACTCGAGGATGCAAGGGAACTCTGGATGCGGATGTTTCCTGCCAATCTGTTTTTCTGGACCCATGTATACAATGCGTCGGTTAAAGCAGCGACAAATCTATCAGGGAGAAAAGTAGGCCCTTGTCGCAAGCCCGTTCAACCCTTAACTGATTCTGAAATGATTGAATTGAAAGAGGCTTTGAAGCCTTTGGGCCTATGAATAGAGTTTAGAGAAGTTACCCCATTTTATTTTCCCCTTGAAATGGAAAGGTTTGAGGGGTGAAAAAAGGATTTCACAACTTCTTTGATCAACGGGGAGGTGTCTGTTATGAAGATCAGTCGAGTATTTTCAACCATTGACACGCATACAGGGGGTGAGCCCACCAGAACCATTATTGGAGGGTTGCCTTACATACCTGGCAAAACCATTGTGGATAAAATGACTCACTTAAAGGAAAACATGGACTGGGTACGTACGGCACTCATGTTTGAGCCCCGGGGCCACAGCGTCATGTCGGGCGTCATTCTGACGGAACCTACGCATTCTGAGGCGGATATCGGTGTTATCTTTATTGAAACTGGCGGGTATCTGCCTATGTGTGGGCATGATACCATTGGTGTCAGCACAGCGCTGGTGGAAACCGGCATGGTAAAAGTAGAAGAGCCTGTCACGCGCATAACATTGGATACCCCTGCTGGTTTGATCCGCGTGAAAGTGAATGTGGAAGATGGTGTTGCCAAATCGGTTACATTTAGAAACATTCCATCGTTTGTTATGGCCCCAGATGTCGAGGTTAATATCCCGGGATTTGGGAGCATCAGGATGGATGTAGCTTATGGAGGCAATGTTTATGCGATTCTTCCCGCCGATGCGCTGGACATTAAGATTGCTCCTGAAAGCGCCAGCGAAATTATCGCCAAGGGAAAAATTGTTAGAGATGCCGTCAACAACCAGGTTAAGATCCAGCACCCTGAAAAGGATTTTATCAATGAATGCACCCACGTGGAATTTTACGGTGAGCCAACCCAGGCAGGTGCGCATCTTAAGAATGTCGTTTTTTTTGCTGATGGCGGTATCGATCGTTCCCCTTGTGGTACCGGCACGTCTGCCAAAGTAGCTACGCTTTGCGCAAAAGGGGAACTTAATTTGAATGAGGAATTTATACACGAAAGCATCATCGGAAGCATTTTCAGAGCAACAGCGGTCGAGGAAACCAAAGTCGGTTCCTATGATGCCATTGTTCCAGAAATCACAGGTAGTGCCCATATTATAGGAATCAATCAACTATTCATAGATCCTGATGATCCGCTCAAGAATGGCTTCCTTTTGAGCTAAAAGAATGGAGGGTATTTAGTGGAAAAATTGAGAGGGACTTTTGTTGTAATGGTTACGCCTTTCACCCAAGATGAGCAGTTGGATGAAAAAGCCAAAGCGCTTTTTTTTAAGATGCTTCCATTGCTGAGCTATTTGGAAGAAGGCCAACTGCTTGCGAAAGTAAAAGATGCGATGAATTTGATCGGCTGTGCAGGAGGAAAACCCCGTAAACCTTTTCTACCTATCACCGAAGAACTAAAAGCAAATTTACAAAAGATGATGAGATCGGCAGGATTGCTATAGCATTTCAGATTGCGGTTTATGTCAGTATATTAATCTATATTCAAGAATCCAAAATCGAATTTGGTGCCGGTTCACCCGGCATGGGGTTGGTGTTATGAAAGATGATGAATTGATTATTTGTCGTTGTGAAGAGGTCACCCAGGCTGATATCAAGGAGGTCATCCGCCAGGGTGTTACGAGGATAAACGAAGTAAAACGTCTAACCCGGGCAGGCATGGGATTATGCCAGGGAAAGACATGTGGAAGGCTGGTCATCGGTATCCAAGCAAGCGAGACCGGCAGACCTCTCTATGAACTAAAACCCTCCACTTTCCGCCCCCCTACCCGAGTCTTTCCATTGAGTGTCTTGTCGAGTACCCCAGAGGATGAAGCCAAGCCTGAGGAAAGAGCAACTAGCCTGAGGAGAAAATAATGCGTGTTGAAGATCATCCGATTCTCGGAAAAGCTGAGAAAAGAAACGAGGTAACCTTGCTGGTCGACGGTGAGGCGATTACGGCTTTAGAGGGAGAACCCATTGCTGCAGCGCTCTTAGCCGTGGGCCGGAGCGTGTTCCGTTACACTGCGAAACGCAGAGAACCCCGCGGAGTATTTTGTGCTTTGGGACGTTGTACTGATTGCGTAATGGTCGTTGACGGACGCCCCAATGTACGGACCTGCGTTACGCCAGCCAGAGATGGTCTGGTTATCCAGACACAGTTTGGTCGCGGAGAAAAGAACGCGACTCCTGATTCAGATAGCAAAAAGGATTAGACGCATGCGGAAGACTGACATTGCTATTGTGGGAGGAGGGCCAGCCGGAATGGCTGCAGCCATCGAAGCAGCGCGAGCAGGCGCCAATGTGACAGTTATTGAAGAAAATGAGCGTCCCGGAGGACAACTTTTCAAGCAGATCCACAAGTTTTTTGGATCTGGGGTTCATCAGGCCGGTACGCGGGGTGTACAAATTGGGCTCAATCTCTTGAACGAAGCTGAGCAAGCCGGAGTCGAAATCCGGCTAGATACGGTAGTGTACGGAATATTTTCCGACAAGCGCCTGGGGCTGGTTTGCGGGGATCACACGGAGGAATTGGCAGCCTCGGTCATCATACTGGCCACTGGAGCTAATGAAAATGCACTGGCCTTCCCAGGATGGACCCTGCCGGGGGTCATGGGCGCTGGCGCAGCACAGACTTTGATAAATATTCATCGTGTCCTTCCTGGGCATCGTGTCTTGATGGTGGGAGCCGGCAACGTTGGGTTGATCGTATCTTACCAGCTTTTGCAAGCAGGTGCCGAGGTAATTGCCATCATAGAAGCATTGCCCTACATAGGAGGCTACGGAGTACATGCATCTAAGGTCCGTCGAGCAGGAGTCCCGATTCTAGTGAGTCATACACTTTTGAGAGCTGCGGGAACAAAGAGAGTGGAGAAAGCTGTGATTTCTCAGGTGGACAAGAAGTGGGAACCTGTGCCGGGAACTCAGGAAGCCCTGGAGATAGACACCATCTGTTTAGCTGTTGGCTTGTCACCCTTGTCAGAGCTTGCTTGGATGGCAGGATGCCAGTTCAGCTACTTACCTTCGTTAGGCGGTTGGGTCCCTGTCCACGACGAGAATATGCAGAGCACCTTGTCTGGCTTATATGTTGCTGGCGATTTGGCTGGAATTGAGGAAGCTTCCACAGCCATGGAAGAAGGTCGGTTAGCAGGATTAGCTGCCGCCCAGGTCCTTGGGTATTTGTCCCCCGAAGAAGGAAAAGCCAGGAAGGCGGCCGTAAGAGAACGACTGGATTCATTGCGAATTGGTTCTTTTGGTGAGGGACGTGCTATTGCCAAGCAGAAAATCATGGAAGCGAGGTTTGAGAAATGAAGCATTTCCGAAAAATAGAGGGTGTCCGAAGGACGGGTATTCTCTCAATAAAAGAGCTTGAGTCCTCGCCGGGTTATCCGAGTCTGAAGGCGCTGCAAAAGGGGCCCATCGTCGTCATTGAATGTGTTCAAGATATCCCTTGTAATCCATGTGAGATGGCCTGCCCTAAAGGAGCCATCACCGTGGGAAACCCTATCACTCAATTGCCGGTATTCGATGCAGATAAGTGTGACGGTTGTGGCACTTGCATCCCCGTCTGTCCGGGACAGGCCATCTTCCGAGTAGATGCAACCTACACGGAAGATAAGGCCACCGTGTCTTTTCCCTTTGAGTACTTGCCAATGCCGAAGAAAGGGGATGTGGTTGAAGGAGTAAACAGGGGGGGTGAGATAGTTTGCAAGGCTGAGGTACTAAGGGTACAGAAACCCAAGAAATACGATCATACGGCGATCATCACTGTGGCGGTACCGAAACACTTGGTCATGGAGATGCGCAGCATGAAACGACTAAAACCTGAATGAAACACTCTCGGCGAATTTGAAGACAAAGGAACCCTTTTAATGCTGTTATTACACGCGGACAGGAATGATAACGCTATTTCTGATCGCGAAGCACATGTGTAGGGCTGTTGTGAAATGACGTACTTTTTGAGATGAAGAAAAGCCAGCAATAAAGTCAGGTTGAGTATAATTCACTAACACTTAGGGGTTCTATAGTCTTCTCCACCCGAGGCTGGTAGGATTCCTTATCACGGAGGAAAAAAGAAGCTATGACGACAAGGATTTTTGATGTGGGTGTGATCGGCGGCGGCATCATCGGATGTGCATTAACCTACTACTTGTCCAAGGCAGGGGCCTCTGTGGCTATTTTTGAGAAGGATCACATCTGTTCCGGTGCATCCTGTGTTAACCAGGGTGGACTGGCTATCCAGGTTTTCGATTTAAAAACAATTCCGCTGGCATTGATCAGCTCCGAACTGTACAGGGGCTTATCTAATGAGTTAGGCTACGATATCGAATTCCATGAAAATGGGTCTATCCTTGTTACGAAGGATGAATATCAAGTCCCCTTGATCCGACAACGATATGATGAACTCAAGCGCATGGGGTTAGATGTCGAATTTTGGGACGACAACAAGTTATGCCGCTTTCCCGGGGGGGACACGGAACCTTTTCGTGCTGTCATTGAAAGCCATGTCGACGGACAGGTAAACCCTTTTCGGGCAACGTACGCCTTTGCTGTGGCTGCCGAAAGAATGGGAGCAAAAATTATATCCAACGCCACAGTCAGACAAATAAAACTAGTTAAAAAGAGTGTTCATTCGGTGGTCTTGGAAAAGGGTGAGGAATTCATATGTGGTCGTGTAGTGTGTGCCGCAGGGCCCTGGTCGAGACAAATCGGCATGTTGGTTGGCCTGGACATACCTGTTGAGCCACAGCGGGGCCAACTTGTTGTCACGGAGCAAGTAAGGAATTCCGAATACCCCTATATCCTCGATGGCGATTATTTGACAACCGCTTACGGCATTAAAGCAGAGGATGAAGACACTTCCGCACGAAAACGACATGCTATGGGCATTGGTGGATCTTACGCACAAGAACCCGCAGGCAACTGGACAATCGGTAGCAGTCGCGACATGGCTGGTTTCGTTAGAGACATCAGTCCGGAAGTCTTAAAAGGAATGACACAGCGCCTTTTGGAGTTCTTTCCTGAGATGCAGACTATCAATTGTATTCGGTTTTTTGCGGGTTTTCGACCCTGCTGTGTTAAGGACGGACATCCTATCCTGGGCAGGGTCTTAGATCTTCCTGGATTCTATGTTGCAACCGGACATGGAGGTGAAGGAATAGCATTGGCCCCAGTGACTGGGAAGCTGATTGCAGAAGAAGTTATAACTGGAAAGACATCCCTTACCTTAGATAGTTTCCGCTACGAGAGGTTTGCTGCTCCAATCCATTGAACGAATAATTGGAAACTGAAGGAGAAACCTTGGTGGGGTTGCCAATATGACTTACAGACCCAGAGAAAAAGAGCTTTTTTCAGAAGATAATGCCGCACACCGACGAGCAATCTATAAGGGATGCGGATACGATGACATAGACCTTTCCAAGCCGTTGATTGGAATAGTGAACACTTGCAACGATGCGGCTTTGGATCACGTGCATCTTGATAAGCTGGCAGAACACGTTAAGGTAGGAATTTGGTAGGCTGGTGACTTTAATCACCCTTTAGCAAGGATCAACTGTGTATGATGATGAATCTTTCCGTGGCATTGACGGTTACATGCTGCCCTGTTTCCAGCATCTGGAATGACTTCTCAACAAGGGAGATAATTGGAATTTCTTTGCCATAAAAATGTTTGCAGACGATGGGTCCCGTGGCAAGGATGGCTTCGGTTCTCACATTAATAATTGCCGCCGGGGCCTTGTCCATTCTGGCCAGTTCCAGCATAATGAGTGAGCCGGTACTCGACCCCTTGCCGAAAGGAAACACCAGCACTTTTCCCGATACGCTTTGGCTGAAAAGTTCATGTCGAGGATCATTGATAAGGCCGGTTGCAGGGTCTACCCCGCCCCAAAAACTGATGGGCTGAGACGTCACAAGAACCTCTCCTGCTGCAATTCCCGGTACGACACAACGTCCCTTTATTTTTTTTTCCACGGTGATTCCCTCCGGCAGGCTTTTCCCTGAACAGCAGTTTCAATGCAGTCTTCAAGACTTCCATAACCCGCATCAATGCCTGTTTGGGAAAAGCAGTAGTTGGCAAATTTAACAGAATCCGTCATAGCCGCATTGAAGTGCCAGCTTTCCCTGGGATACTGTAAAGGACATCCGTCGGTAAACACCATTATGCCCGTATCGGTCACATCTTCCAGGATACCATTTTCTTTTATCCATGCATAAACAGATCTGTTCGTAAATGCCCAGAATACAACTGAACTGTGGACTTTTTTTCCCTCTATCAGTTGCGCCAGCCGGATAAACTCTGCAGGCGAGTAATGGGGGCAGCCGGTGACAATCAGGTCAACCGCATCACTTTTCACCGTCCAGAGTCGATCTTCTGTTTTTTGGATCAATCTGGGGGTTATATCCAATACGGTTTCCGGTTTACTTCCATGAAGGCACATTTCCAGGGCCTGAGCCTCCGGGGTGATCCCCACCATGTGGAAAAGGCCAATTGCTCCAGAGGAAGCAGCGGCTGCACAAAACCCTTTTAGATTGTCAAATTTTGCGTTTTGAGGTATTCCCGTAATGGCCGCCACCTGATCTCCGGCCATTTCTCCTAAAAGGTATCCCAGAAGCGGATATATGGCCTCGTTTGCAAACATCGAAGCCGTGATGTCTTTGAGCTGAATCAGCATCCTGGCCTTCCGATTTTCGGTGAGATGAAGGCCAAATTTCGGAACCTTTCCGATAATGGCCGCACAGATATCCATGAGGTCTGCATAGCGGTTTGTTCTTGCCCCGATGATTGAGTTGGCAAAAGCGATGGCGTTTGATTCTCCCCAGGCAATCTGTTCCCCGAATCGCGGGATTATCCCATTTTGATAGGGCGCACAGGTCCACGTGGGGAGCCCTCGCATTTTTAAATAAGCCTCTGCAAGTCGCTGGTGCTTCGATATGATTTCAGGCGGCACCCGGTATTCTTTCCACCGCCGAAGGTCGATGGCACTGGGATTGAGCGATGTGGGGACAGCTACTTTCCCACCTAAATCGGCCAGTCTTTCAGCAAACTCCAACCCAGCATCCACCATGTAAACGGTCGTATCAATATGCACCTGCGAGACCTTCATCAATTCTTCAGCACCGAAAACCTCTCCCAAGTCGACCAACACCGATAGGGCGATTCGTGCAGCTTCTCCCTGTTTGCCATCCAGGATGCTCTTTTCCTCATCCGTTAAACGCATAACGCTCAGTCCTTTTT
>Ga0180009_10005485_pt1 | contig 13604 bp, 8 predicted proteins | sample OS_PC_MetaG_FD_123537 | JGI IMG/M metagenome (GOLD analysis project Ga0180009, IMG submission 123537) | Groundwater microbial communities from the Aspo Hard Rock Laboratory (HRL) deep subsurface site, Sweden - OS_PC_MetaG | ecosystem: Environmental > Aquatic > Deep subsurface > Groundwater... | reverse complement strand
GTTATCAGCGTTCTATATTCTATTCCGCCATCTCATAGCGACCTGAGTAGTTACGGGAAATTAGAAAATCCCCCTTAATTCCCCTTTATGAAAAGGGGGAAACCGGAAAACTATTAATTACGCTCAGGCCCCCGCTGTCCCGGCCAATTGGTTAATACAGCGTCACGTTATTTTCATTAACGACGGGAATATGCGATAATATATATACGACATATGAGGAAGTTCCTAAAAAAACTAGCTAACGACCTATTCAGCAAATCAGCGGCACCCGAAGAGACCGAAGAAAAAGAAGAAGAAAAAGAATCCGGCTTTCTCGGGCTGGGCATAGCCCCCAAACTCCTTGACATCCTGGACAGGCTCAAATTCACCGTCCCGACACCCATCCAGTACCAGGCCATAGAACTGGCCACCGCCGGCAAAGACGTGGTGGGCATAGCCCAGACCGGCACCGGCAAGACCATCGCCTTCGCCATACCCATGATACAGCAGCTGTCCTCCGGAAAAGGCAAAGGCCTTATACTGGTCCCCACCCGGGAGCTCGCCATACAGGTAAACGAAGTCTTCAAACAATTCTCGCCCATACTTAACGTCCACAGCGCCGTATTGATAGGCGGGGAAAACATCGAACCCCAGATCCGCGAACTCCGCAGGGGCCCCAGAATAATCGTGGCCACCCCCGGCCGCCTGCTGGACCATATCGGCCAGAAGACCGTCAAGGTCGGCGACGTCTCCATCCTGGTCCTCGATGAAGCCGACAGGATGTTCGACATGGGCTTTGCGCCGCAGATCTTCCGCGTCATCCAGCACCTGCCCAAAGACCGGCAGACCATGCTGTTTTCCGCCACAATACCAGACGAGATAATGAAGCTGGCAAGCCGGTATATGAAAGTGCCGGTCCGCATAGAAGCGACAAAGTCCGGAACCCCGGCGGACAAAGTGGAGCACGAGCTTTATATCGTCCACAAAGCCATAAAACCCGCGCTGCTCGGCAAGATACTGGACAAATACTGGGGCAGCGTGCTGCTGTTCGTGCGCACCCGGCACGACGCCGCGCGGGTCGCCCATGCGCTCAAGCGGATGCACTACAACGCGGCCGAGATACACTCCGACCGCTCGCTTAACCAGCGCAAAGAGGCGCTTGAGGGCTTCAAAGCCGGCAAATACCGCATACTGGTGGCCACCGACATAGCCGCCCGCGGCATAGACGTCATGGGCATAGAACTGGTCATCAACTACGATCTGCCGGACGAACACGAGAATTACGTCCACCGCATAGGGCGCACCGGCCGCGCCGGCCATACCGGCCGCGCAATCTCGCTGGCGACGCCGGCCCAGGGCGGCGATGTGAAGGCCATAGAGAAACTTGCCCGCATAACGCTTCCGATTTCGACCCATCCCGACATTGCCCCGGAAAAGTTCAGCGATATGGCCGAGCTGTACGAGAAAAACCAGGAAGCCCTGCGGGGGCCGGGCGGAAAGAACCTGCCGACAAGCTTCCGCATGGGCCGCCGCAAACTGCCGAATAAAAAATACTGACCGCGACTTCAAGGAGCCGCCCGTGAAAATAAGTCCTCTTGCCGGAAAAACCCTGCCGCGGGAAATGCTGGCCGATATCCCGAAACTCCTCGCCGCCTATCATGATCAGGCCCCGGACCCTTCGGTTCCGGCCCAGCGCGTAGCTTTCGGCACTTCCGGCCACCGGGGCTGTTCGCTTGAGCGCTCCTTCAATGAAAACCATATTCTGGCCGTTACCCAGGCCATCTGCCGGTGCCGCCGGGCCCTCAAAATAGGCGGGCCGCTTTTTATCGGCATGGACACGCACGCCCTATCCCTGCCGGCGTTAGAAACCGCTCTTGAAGTGCTGGCGGGCAACGGCGTGGAGATCATGGTCGCCGAAACCGGCGAGTATACGCCCACACCGGCCGTTTCCCACGCAATATTGGCTTATAACCGCGGCCGCAAAACCGGCCTGGCCGACGGCATACTGATAACTCCCTCGCATAATCCGCCGTCGGACGGCGGCTTCAAATACAATCCGCCGAACGGCGGCCCCGCCGACCAGACGGTCACCGGCCGCATACAGAACCTGGCCAATGAACTGCTGGAAGACGGCCTGTCAGGCGTAAAGCGCCTGCCGCTGGCTAAAGCCCTCAAGGCTTCCACCACCCGCTGCTACGATTATACAGGCATCTACACGCGCGACCTGGCCGACGTCATAGATATGAGCGCAATCCGCGCCGCCGGCGTGAAGATAGGCGTGGACCCGCTGGGCGGGGCCGGCGTAAAATACTGGGCGCCCATAGCGGAACTTTACGGCCTGGACCTGACCATAGTCAGCGACAAAGTGGACCCGACTTTCTCTTTTATGACCGCGGACTGGGACGGAAAAATACGGATGGACCCCTCTTCGCCCTACGCCATGAAGCGGCTTATCGGCCTGAAGGACCGCTTCGACGTCGCGTTCGGCTGCGACACCGATTACGACCGGCACGGCATCGTCACGAAGGGGGCCGGCCTTATGCAGCCCAACCATTATCTCTCCGCCGCCATCTTCTACCTCTTCAGGAACCGCCCGAAATGGCGGGCTGACGCGGCCATCGGCAAAACAGTGGTCTCAAGCTCCATGATAGACCGCGTGGCGGCCAGGCTCGGCCGGCGGCTCTGCGAGGTCCCGGTCGGCTTCAAGTGGTTCGTGGACGGCCTGCTGGACGGGAGCTTCGGCTTCGGCGGCGAAGAAAGCGCGGGCGCCTCTTTCCTGCGCTTCGGCGGCGGCGCCTGGAGCACCGACAAGGACGCCATTATACTTTCACTGCTCTCGGCCGAGATAACGGCCCGCCTGGGCAAGGATCCGGGCGAGGTGTACAAAGAGCTTACCGCCGAGTTCGGCGAGCCTTTTTACGAACGGCACGACGCGGCCGCCACGCCGGCGCAGAAAGACCTGCTGAAGCGCCTGGCGCCGGAACAGGTCCCGTTCAGGGAATTGGCGGGGGAAAAGATAGAGGCCGTGCTCTCCCGGGCGCCCGGCAATAACGAACCCATCGGCGGCATTAAAGTCGCCGCCGCCAACGGCTGGTTCGCCGCCCGCCCCTCGGGCACCGAGAACGTGTACAAGATCTACGCCGAAAGTTTTAAAGACAGGTCCCATCTGAAGCGCATCTTTGAAGACGCCGAGACGATGGTAGGCGGGGCGCTGGCTTCCGCCGCAATTTAAAGTTGACAAGTGGGAAACGGCAGTTTTTTTACTTTATCAACTTCTCTTACTTCTCAACGTATCAACTTCACCAGGGGAGGCAATATGCGATTGGCTGCAACTCTAAGTATCCTCATCTTTTTGGCGCCGGTTTCCGGGGCTGAAACCATCAAACTGCGCTCCGGGGAAGAAATTCCCGGGAAAGTGCTTTCCATAGACGCGGCGTCCGTCACGCTGGAGAACGCCCCGGCGCTGGAGCGCGCAGCGGTCTCCGAAATACAGTTCGCGGCCGAAGCCGCGAAGGCAACCGCGAAGACAAAAGCCGCTGAGCCGTCGCCCGAACAGAAAAAAGCGGCGGCGGACGCCTTCGCGCTCGCCAACGAAACGGCCGCCAAATATCCCGGCATGAACGGCATCGTGCTGCTGGACCACGGGGAATACGTCTTAAAGCCGGACGGGACCTACACCTACAGGAACCACCAGGTCCGCCAGATCCTCAAGGAAAGCCTGAAGCAGGCCTGGGGCCAGATAATAGTCTGCGCCGAAGAGGGCCGCGAGCGGGTGAAGATACTGAAGGCCGACGTCTATTCCCCGGACGGCTCCGTGACCGCGCTGAACGCCTCGCTTATCAAGATCTCCAAGCCGCAGTCCGGCGGGGGCGATTTTTTCGTCAGCGGCCATATCTGCACGCAGTACGGCATGCCCAACGTGCAGGTGGGCTCGATAGTGGACTACGAGACCGAATCGGAAACCTATAACCCGTTCCGCAAGGATTTTTTCTTCCCCGGCTGGGGCTTCCAGGACTCGGAAGGGCCGGTGAGGGTTTCCGAAGTCTCGGTCACGGTGCCCGACGGGACGGAATTCCATTACGCGGTCCGCAATTTCCAGGACCCGAAAACGGCGGAGCCGGCCGTGTCCCGCTCCGCGGACGCGGTCACGTATTACTGGAAGCTGGAGAACGTGCCGCCCATAGTGGGCGAGCCCGCCATGCCGTCCTACGAGGACGTGGCGCCCTTTATGCGCGGCGCCGTCTTCAAGGACTGGGACAGGATCTTCGACTGGGCGGGCGCCATGCACAAGGAGCGCACCAAAGCCTCGCCGGAGCTTGAAAAATTCACGCTGGACCTTATCAAGGACGCGAAGACCGAAGAGGAAAAGGCCGCCAAGATCTACCATTACGTCCAGAAGGAGATACGCTATATAGCCGTGAAAGTGGGCGTGGCCTCCGGCTGGGGCGGCTACGACGCCAACCTGACCTGGAAGCGGCGCTACGGCTGCTGCATAGACAAGGCGCTCCTTTTGACGGCGATGTTCAACGTCGCCGGCATCAAGTCCTCGCCCGTGTTCATCAACACCAATAACATGCAGGAGATAGACTTCCGGATACCGCAGGTCTATTTCGACCACGCCATAACCCTGGCCGAGGTAGCCGGCAAAAAGACCTTCCTGGACTCCACCGGCTACGACTACCGCTTCCCCCAGATAGCCAGCTTCGACTACGGCGTGAAGGTGCTGAACATCTTCGGCAAGACCATAGAAGAAGTGCCGGTGCCCGAGCCTAAGGAGAACGGCAGTTTCTACGACTATAAGCTGGAAGTCTCTCCCGGCGGCGCCGTGACCGTCGCCGAGACCATGCGCTACAGCGGCTCCCGCGAAGGGGGCTTGCGCGGCTATTACCGCTCCATAAAGAAGGAGGAGCAGAAGCGCGCGTTCCAGAGCTTCGCCAAATCGGTGGCGCCGTCGGCCCAGCTGGTCAGCTACGAGGTGAACAACGCGGAGAACATAGAGGAGCCGTTCACGCTGGCTTTAAAATATTCCATCGCCGATTATCCGCAGAAAGCCGGCAATATCCGCATTTTCAAGCTGCCGGATTTTGAGATAGCGGCCGGCCGCATAGGCGAGATCTCGCAGGACAGGCGCGTCTATCCCATAGAGTACGACGCCTCGATGGGCCGCTATTACAGCTACGAGATAACCGTCCCCGCCAACTACGAGGCGGTCTCGCTGCCGGAAAAGATCTCCCTTTCCAGCCCGTACGCGTCGTACAGCGCCGGCTGCCGCACCGCGAAGAAGGGCCGGGTGCTCTGCGAGGCCTCCTGGGAAAGGCCTAAGCGCATAATTGCGGCCGCCGATTACGCCGCCTACAAGGAGTTCATTGAAAAAGCCGCCAGCTATTCCAAGAAGCAGCTTTTCTTCAAGGATACGGCAGCAAAGTAAGGGCTGGAATCAAGAGATTGCGGAATTTGGATAAAGTTAAGCGGAGAAAATAAAATGAAAAAGATGATCATATTTTTGCTGTGCGCGTTTTCGGCCTCATGGGCCTCGGCGGACCTCCTGCATCTCAACAAGGGCGACGAGATAAACGGGACCATCCTTAAACTTGACGCGAAGACCGTCGTGATGAACGTCGCCGGCGCCGAAAAGACCTTCAGCCGCAAGGACGTGCTGAAGCTGCAGTTCGTCAAGGAATATACCGGGGGCCGCGCCGAGCCGCTGAAGGAGGCGGTCGTGGCGCAGCTGCTGTCCGCCCCGCCCACGCCCGAGGATTATCCAAACGACGGCTACCTGACCGTCCTGCGGGACGTGCTCATAGACATAAAACCGGACAAGAGCTATACCGTCACCAGGCGCGCGGTGCGCTATGTGCTGCGGGAAAGGGGGAAAAGCCCCTCTTCCTATCTTTCATACAACTACCTGCCGGACATCCAGAAAGCGGACATAGACTACGCCTATTCGGTTACGGATTCCTCCGTGACCTACCTTACCGATATTTCCGTCATGGAAGGCTCGCCTTACCTGGGCTACCCGTCCTATGACCGCGTGAAGCTCGCCAAATTCGCCATACCCAACGTCCAGATAGGCTCAGTGCTGGATTCGCAATACCACTATACGACCGTCTACCGCTCCACGTATCCTTTTTTTGAAACGGTCGCTTTCCGTTTTTTTGAGCCGGGGAAGATCTGCCGGCTGACCGTCACGGCGCCGAACGGCTTCACCCTCGCCTACAAAGAATTCAATATGCCAAAAGACCGGATTTTCAGCCTGGAAAAACGGGGGGACAGGACCGTTTATTCCTGGACCCTGCACGACGTACCCTCGTACAAGGATGAGCCGAACACGCCGCCTTTCATGCGCTATGCGCCGCACGTGGCGCTCTCTCTCGGCGACAGTTGGGAGAGCCTGCGGCGGGAATTCGAGCCGCTGGTGCGCGCAAGGCTGAACATTACCCCGGCCATTTCCGCCAGGGCCGCCGAGCTGGCCGCCGGCAAAGCCTCCGCGGCCGAAAAAGCGGAAGCGATCTATAACTGGGTGGCGGCGGAAATCAAATACCAGCCGGTCGGAATGGATGAGTACAGCTACCTCCCGAAGGACAGCGGCGAAATATTCGATGCCAGGACCGGCAACGCGCTGGACAAACCGTTCCTCCTTTACGCGATGCTGACCGCGGCGGGCCTGGAGCCCGAATTTGCCTACGCGCAGAGCAAGTATTCCCTTTTCGCCGACAACCTGCCTAATATAAGGCAATTCGACTACGCGGAGTGCCTGCTTGAGCTGGACGGGCGCACGCTGGCGCTGGCCCCGCTGGACGACCGGCACAGGTACAACGAGCTCATCAGCATTTTACAGGGCGCGCCGGCGCTCCGGGTGCTGGGCGGCCCGGGTAAACCGGCCTTGCTGACTAACCCGGACCCGCCCGCGGACGACCAGGCGACCCTCGAGACGGAGGATTATGTCCTGGGCAGGGAGGGGGGCCTTTCAGGCGAGATCACGCTGCGGGTGAGCGGCGAGGAGCAGGCCTCCATGCGCGGCTACAAGAATTACAAGAAGGAAGACCTGGACAAGGCGATGGAAAGCTACGTTCACAGCCTGCATCCGCAGGCCCGGCTGAAGGATTACAAAATAGAGAACCTGCCCGACCTCTCCAAAGACCTGCTGTTCCGGGTTTCTTACGGCGTGAAGGGGTACGCGATGACGGCCGGCAGGTACATGATACTGAAGCTCCCGGGCCTGGAATATTCCGCCGGCAATGTGAGCCAGACCGAGCGGGAACTGCCGATGTTCTGGTACTCCCGCAGCCGGACCTCAGGCACGGTCACGGTCAAGCTGCCACGCGGTTTCAGGCTTTACCATGTCCCACAGGACCTGAAGGCAAGCGCCGCCGGGCAGAGTTTTTCAGCTTCATACAAGGCGGGCAAAGGGGAACTGGTATTCACGCAGGAGCTGAGGCGGGACCGGTTGCAGATAGAACCCGCGGATTATCTGAAGTACAAGAGCTTCAAGGAAAGCCTGGCCCAGTTCACGGAGAACTGGATAGTGCTGGAGAAATAACAGGCTGCTGACTTTTTCAGCAGCCTCTAAATAAACCCGTTTTCTTTGAGGAAGTCCCGGGTGACGCCTGGGGCGCGGTACGAAGCGTATTTGCCGAGGATGTCGTATTCTAAGTTCAGGAACGCGCCCGGCTTTAAATATTTCAGCGCCGTATTCTCCCAGGTATGCGGAATGACGGCCGTCTTGAACGAAGCCGGGCGGATCTCGCAGACCGTCAGGCTTATCCCGTCCAGCGCGACGGAACCCTTCTCAACCATTACCGCATCGGCGGCCTTTTCAATTTCAACTATCCGGCTGTTCCCGTCGTTCCTGACGGACAGCAGGCGCGCCGCGCAGTCCGCGTGGCCGGTCACGAAATGCCCGCCCAGCCGCGCTCCTACCGCCAAAGCCCTTTCAAGGTTCACCGGCGAGCCGGCTTTCAGAAAGCGCAGGGTGGTCCTTGAAAAAGTTTCCGGGCTGACGGCAAAGGCCGCATGGCCGGCCTTGAAGCCGGCGGCCGTAAGGCAGACGCCGTTGACCGCCACGCTTTCGCCTTTGGAAAGCAGCCAGCCGGGCGGAACGTGAACTTCCAGCCCGGCGGGCGAAACGGCCAAAACCTTTTCAACAGCTTCTATTATTCCTGTAAACATAATTTGATTACCAGGCTTCAACTTTCCGTAAATCCCCCTTTTAGAAAAGGGGGATCGAGGGGGATTTGTAACTACTCAGGTCTGTCGTCGTAGTGGCAGAGTTTACTCTGCCCAAAAAGGCAAAGCAAGCTTTGCCACTACAAAAAATACGTGAAAAATACGGAGAACCTGAGTAGTTACGGGGATTTTGATAAATGCAAACTGTAAAAATCCCCCCACTCCCCTCTTTTTAAAAGAGGGGGCAGCGGACGGGTTAAAACCTCAGGTCCAGCATCAGGTCGGGGCCGGACCGGGAGATGGAGGCGATGCGCGCCTTTATCCCCGGTTCCCGGCGGGCGGCGTTAAGCGCGTCGGGCCAGACCAAAGAATTTTTGGACCTGGTCCCGCCGATCAGCAGCGGGGACACGAAGCAGACGAACCTGTCCGCCAGCCCTTCGCTTATAAAGGAACCGGCAACCTTGCCGCCGCCTTCCACCAGCACGCTGCCAATTCCGCGCCGGCCCAGCGCTTTTAGCAGGGCCGGCAGGGAAACCCCGCCTTTTCCCGGTGGCAGCGCCAGGACCTCGGCGTTTTCCGGAAGTTTTTTTACGGCCGCCGACGGGGGGCGGCCGGTAACCGCCACAATTACCCGCTCATTGCCGAAAAGCCTCGCCTTGGGCGGCACGCGCAGCGTTGGGTCAAGCACCACTATCCAGGGCTGCCGGGGCGTTTTTATGCCGCGCACGTTCAGCAGCGGGTCGTCGGCCAGCACCGTCCCGATGCCGGCCAGCACGGCGTCGGCTTCGGCGCGCAGTTTGTGCGCCTCCCGGCGGGACCGCGGCGAGGAGAGCCAGCGCGGGCGCCCGGCGGCGTCGGCAATCCTGCCGTCCAGGCTCTGCGCGAGCTTGAGCGTCACGTAAGGCAGGCCGGTGCGCATGAATTTGCTGAAAGCCGGGTTCAGCGCCTCGCACTCTTTTTTTAAAACGCCTGTTGTGACTCTTATCCCGGCGCGCCGCAGCACCCCGGCCGCCCGCCCGAAGTTGGCCGGGTTGGGATCGGGCGCGCCGATGAAAACCGACCTTATGCCGGCTTTTACCAGCGCTTCTGTACAGGGCGGGGTCTTGCCGCAGGTGGAGCAGGGCTCAAGTGTGACGTAAACGGCCGCGCCCGCGGCCCGCCCGCGGCAGGCTTTCAGCGCGTTTATCTCGGCGTGGGGGCCGCCGAACCGCAGGTGGGCCCCTTCGCCTATGAGCTTGCCGGCTTTGACTATCACGGCGCCGACCAGCGGGTTGGGGTGCGCGCCGTAGCGGCCCCTGCGCGCAAGTTCGACCGCGCGGGCCATGTAAATTTTATCCTTATCCATAACAGACATCGTTATCGCGTAAATCGTAAACCGGAAAGCGTAAAGAGTATGATGAACGCGGAACTCATTAAGCTTTTTCCGCTTTACGCTTCCCGTTTCCCGTATTACAGTTTCTTGAACAGGTTCGCCATCTCAATGGCTGAACGGGCGGCTTCGGCGCCTTTATTGCCGTGCTTGGTCCCGGTCCTTTCTATGGCCTGCTCAAGGTTGTCGGCGGTCACTATGCCGAACGCCACAGGCAGGCGGTTCTTCAGCGAAACTTCGGCTATTCCTTTGGCCGTTTCGGCCGCTACAAGATCGAAGTGGGGGGTGTCGCCCCGTATAATGGCCCCCAGGCAGATTATGGCGTCAAAACCCTTATCGGCCATCTTCTGGCAGGCGAGCGGTATCTCGTAGGCGCCCGGCACTTTTACGGCCGTGATGTTCTTTTCGTCCGCGCCGTGCCGCTTCAGCGTATCGGCCGCGCCTTCCAGGAGCTTTGCGGTCAGAAAGTCATTGAAGCGCGAGACCACGATCGCGAATTTCAGCTTTTCAGCGGTCAGGTTACCTTCCAGTATTTTCATTTTTCCTCCGTATTTTCCTTCTTACTCGTGCTTGGACGCAAACAGGTGCCCGAGCTTTTCACGTTTTGTTTCCAGGTATTTCCGGTTGCAGGAATTGGCCGTTACGACCAGCGGCGCGCGGCCGGTTATCTGCAGCCCGTAACCGCCGAGCCCTATCACTTTTTTAGGGTTATTGGTCAGCAGCCGCATTTTGCGCACGCCGAGGTCGCAGAGTATCTGCGCGCCGATGCCGTACTCGCGCAGATCGGCCTTGAAGCCCAGCGCGTGATTGGCCGAGACGGTGTCGTAGCCTTTGTCCTGGAGGCCGTAGGCCTTTATCTTGTTGAGCAGCCCTATGCCGCGGCCTTCCTGCCGCATATAAAGTATGACGCCCGCCTTTTCCCGGCCTATCATACGCATGGCCGCCTGAAGCTGCGGGCCGCAGTCGCACCGCCTTGAACCGAAGACGTCCCCGGTCAGGCATTCCGAGTGGACCCTGACCAGCGTCGGCTCCCTGACCCGGCCCAGCACCAGCGCCGCGTGCTCCAGGCCGGTCATTTTATCCTTATATATCTTGATGCGGAACACGCCGTACCGGGTCGGCAGCCGGGACTCGGCTTCCAGCGCCACCAGGGATTCCTTCCGGCGCCGCCACTCAATAAGCGCCGCGATGGTGGAGATCTTAAGCCGGTGTTTTTTCGCGAAGGATAAAAGCTGCGGCAGCCGGGCCATTGTGCCGTCCTCGTTCATGATCTCGCAGATGACGCCCGCGGCCTGGAGCCCCGCCAGCTTCAGCAGGTCCACGCAGGCCTCGGTGTGGCCGGCCCGGGCCAGCACCCCGCCTTTTTTCGCCTTGAGGGGGAAAACATGCCCCGGCTTAGTGAGGTCCCCGGCCCGGGTCCTGGCGCCGGCCAGCAGTTTTAAGGTATGCGCCCTGTCGTGGGCGGAGATCCCGGTGGTCACGCCCTTTTTGGCGTCCACCGAGATCATCCAGCTGGTCTTGAACGGGTCGGTGTTCTCGCGCTCCATAGGGAAAAGGCGCAGGCGGTGTATAAGTTTCTCCTCCATCGGCGCGCAGAGAAGCCCCCTGGCGTTCCTGATGATGAAGTTGACCTTTTCCGGGGTCGCGAATTGCGCCGCCAGCACGACGTCGCCTTCGTTCTCGCGGTTCTCATCGTCCGTTATAATTACCATCCTGCCTTTCCGCAGGTCTTCTAGTACCTCTTCCACGTTTGAAAATCCGTTGTCCATTTTTAGTTCCATTTTCATGCTCCCGGCGGTCTTTTCCAATAAAAAAAGCCCTGAAGTTTTATCTTCAGGGCGTATAAACGGCAGCGAATTGCAAATAGCGAACAGTAATAAGGGGGGAGACCCCGGGTTTAGAGAAAAGCTGAAAATTCCGCGCTATTCGCTTTTTTCTATTCGCTATTCGCTGCTGTAGTGTTCTTCTTTCATCCGGACTTTACCGTCGGCCCTGGCTTCTCACCAGATCTGTCCGCCTCAGGCGGACTCGCGGGCTTCCCTTCGGGTTACCGCCGGTGGGGACTTTCACCCCGCCCTGAAGAACGTCAGGAATATTATATCAAATATGCGCCTCTTCCGGGCTTGAGGCAGCGCAGGGGCCGCCTATTGCGACCTTGCAGCAGAACTTTCTAATAGGTTATAATACCTATAAAGGCTGTTGAAGAGCCGGTTTATCGGTTTTTGGCAATGCTTTCCGCTGCCAGGCGGGAATAACGGCCTGGTGAAATGTCTATTAAAGGAGTTTGCGAAATCAGCGTATGAAGCGGCATGTTATATGTCTGGCGTTAATAGCGGCCGCGGCGCCGCTCCTCCCCGGCCCTGTTTCGGGAACCTGCCCTATAGCTTCCGACACAAACATCGTTTTTTACGGCGAGACGGGAGCCGGAGGCGTTGAAGCGGGAAGCAGAGGCTGGCTGATACATTTTCTTGACTGGTGGAAAATTCAGGATTCCAATATAAGATATGTTGAACTTGACAGTACTGATATTAAAACCGACTGCAATCTTGTTAGTTACCCGAATGTGAGAGTTTACATACAACCCGGCGGAAACGCTTATAATCAGCAGAACACGCTCGCTTCAGCGGGAAAAACGAACATAAACAGCTACATAGATTCCGGAAGAGTTTATGTCGGGATTTGCGCCGGCTTTTATTATGCGGCAACAGACTATTACTTCGCCGGGATCCTTTATGCGTGGCCGAATTTGCTGGGGAAATATCCCACTGTTGAAGGAAGCATAACAAATATCGCCACGTATCCTTCTTATGCTTTAACTCCCGTTTCCGGCTACAATATGATCTATTACGGCGGGCCTGCAACAGGCTGGAGCCAGACTCCAAGTGGTCCCGGAGAAGCATTATTGACTTACGATGTAATTCCCGGCTTGCCGGCAGTAATAAAATATAACAACCTGCTTTTAGCGGGCCCTCATCCGGAAGCTTATGAAAACGAGGGAATTACCGGCTTGACAACAGCGCAGAGAATAGAGAATTATATTTGGTTTGCCAATGCGATTAACACTGTTGTAAACACCATAACTATTTCGGATCCGCCGTTTTCCCCGGTAAGCACGGCCTCTATTACGGCAAATTGGGGGACTACTTTTATTCCGTCGGGAACCACCCACTACGCCCAGATTTCAACCGGGACTTTTCCGAACGTTTTTTCCGGGAATCTCAGTTCCGACACACTTAATTCGTCGGCCGGTTTTGACGGGCTATGGCCGAATACGACCTATTACGCCAGGGTTTCTACCGATGCGGCAGGCCCTTTCACGGACCTTGGTTCCACTTCTACTTTGTCCGTGCCGGTTTCCGGGGCGCAGATTTATGCGGTTTATTCCACGAGCATCACGGCCAACTGGCTGCCGCTGCCAGCAAGCCCGCCTGAAACCTCTTCCAGCGCCGCCGAGGGTTATTTGCTCCAGCTTTCCACAAACAGCGATTTTGCCGGTCCGATCTATTCAAGTTCAACGTCCAAGGTTTCTTTGAGCACGCTTGTAATAGCGGGATTAGTTCCCAACACCACCTGCTATTCCCGTGTCGGTTCATTGAACTGGCTGGGCGCGCCGAATTTCACTTTACTGCCATCCACCGTCACCCTGGCAAATCCGCCCGGGGACCACTCAACGCCCATACTGAATCTGAGTTCGGTTTCTTTGCGCTTTCAATGGACAGGAAACGAAAATCCTCCCGGCACAGACTTCACGGCTTATCTGTCCACCGCGTCCGATTTCACGGGAAGCGCGGACTTAAGCTCCCAAACCCTTAATGCCTACGCTGATTTTTTCAATTTAACCGGCAATACCCTCTATTATCTTAAAGCCAGGGCGATCGGCCTGACCGGGCAGTCATCAGCATTCAATACGGTTATCGCCACCGCGACTATTCCACAGCCGCCGGCGCCGGGAAGTTTCGGCGCAGTCAGCTCCTCGGGGATCACGGCAAACTGGACAGCCGGGATAAACAGCTTCGTGAGCCTGAGTTATCTGGCACAGATTTCGACTTCAGGCGCATTCGTTCCGATCATGGATTCTTCCGGCACTTTG
>Ga0180009_10005484_pt1 | contig 13604 bp, 16 predicted proteins | sample OS_PC_MetaG_FD_123537 | JGI IMG/M metagenome (GOLD analysis project Ga0180009, IMG submission 123537) | Groundwater microbial communities from the Aspo Hard Rock Laboratory (HRL) deep subsurface site, Sweden - OS_PC_MetaG | ecosystem: Environmental > Aquatic > Deep subsurface > Groundwater... | reverse complement strand
CGACTATTTGGATCTCAGCCGACGATCGTCCGCGATGTCACGCAGGAACGCCAATTCCTGGCATCAAGCCCGGGTCCCGGCGTGATCGATGGAAGTGGGATCGAGCGAAGCCGGTGGCAACAGACGGCCTGCGTACATGAACGCGCAAGGCGCTCGCCACGGATTGTTCTTGGTCTTGTGGTACAAAGGCGATTCGTTCGATGCTCCCGCGGCGTTCGCGTCGAGGGAGGCCTGCCGAGATGCACTGATGGCGCGCGTGCCAGAAGAGCTTAGTATCGAAGTCGCTGTTGTCGATTGCTCTAGACCGGTGTCGCCATCGAAGATGTAGGCGCCGGTGGATGCTCTGGGTGCGGGCTTGCCCTGAAACATGATCGCGCCCCGGTTGACGGATACCAGTTCAGTATTCCACCGTCACGATCGCGGAACTGTTCCTGCCGGTCGTTCACTCGTCTCCAGTCGCCATCCAGCTTGGCCAGACGTTGCTGCAGTTCCTCCAACGAGCCAGAGAACCGGAGAGACATGAAACCCCAGGGTCACCCCTCTCACCTCTCAACGGTCAAGGGCATCGTGAGAGCGCCACCAAGCGAACGCGAAGACAAACCGCGAGCACTCTGGCCCCCCAAGGTGAGAACCAAAACCCCAACGAAAAAAGCCCCGAGGATCGGGGCCCATCGGTTGGTCTGTCTCGACCCGTGGCTCGGCGGTCGTCGCCGTACGCAAACTCGATTTTGGCCGTTCTTAAGAGAGCGCGAACCCGCGCGTACAAAGAAACACGAGGTTTCTGGCCAGAGCCGCTCGATTGGGGTGCCAAGCGCGCGGTGCACCTCCCAGGCGGGACCGGCACCTGCAGTCGAAGGCGGCACGGAGGCGTCAAGAGGCGAGAAGCGAAGCGTGCGTGCGAGACGGGTGCTTCTGTGACAAAAGTCGTGAGTAGATGAGCCCGCCGTCCCCATCCCCGCCACAGCCAGGCGCCATGAAAGTAGTCATCGACGAATGCGTCGGCCGGAACTCGGCCCTCTGGCAGGCGTTCGCAGGCTGGCTGGATGGCCGTCCTGTCAACACCGTGGATCTCCGCGTGCAACACGAAGGCATTCCTGACGGAGCCATCCTGAACAGACTCCTCGCAGCGGGGGATATCCTCGTCACCGCTGACCGGGTCTTGCACAACCGAGCCTGCGCTGACGGCATTCGCTCCTTCACGCTGGATGCGTCTGGGCAACTGACCGACAAGCCGCTTGCCGGCGTTCCCCGACACCCTCGGATCGCGCCTGCGCCCGGCGGCGATCTCAAGGACGACTACATCCAAAAAGCGCACGCCGTGACGCTGTTGCTCCGCCCAGGCATGAGCGAGCGCGAGCTGAAGGGCTACCGTACCCGCCGACGCCGCATTCGCAGCCTATTTGGTGGGCGCGACAACATCAACCAGCTCGCGCTCACCATCGGGGACCTTCCCGTGAGGGACAGCACGTTGTGCGGCTTCTTTCTTCGTGTTGCAGGTCACGGACACAAGGGACTGGATGCAACCGAAGGCTACTGCATCGACCCCCGTGCGGGACAGGACCCTGCCCTCTGTGCAATCCGCGCGCTGATCGACGTCTACCTCCTCGACCTTGACGGCATTCGGACCGACGCGTTCTTCCTGTCCGAGCCAACGCTGGACCTTTGCCGCCGCCTGATGGAGAGCGAGGAGCCGCCAGAGACCGCCCCGAACGAGCACAGCCTGCACCGCTTGCTGCGCGGAATGACCAAGCTGACGCTGCACCCCTGTCGAAAGGGCCCTTTTCGGGACGCGATGTCCCGCAAGCTCCAGCAACTGGAGCGCGGCGGAACCAACGAGATCCGGCGTTTCGACTTCGGCGAACTGGCGCTCAAGTTGCTCACCTGAGGCAGGCGCCCTTTCACTTCTCGCCTTTCCCACCCCTCGTCCCGTGGCCCTCGCGTTGAACTCTCCTACCCGACGCTACGCCGCCAACCTGTGTTTTTTGCTCGCCGTCATCCCTTTCGCGCCAGGAGCTCCTTCATCAACCTGGGGCTCAAGGCCTTCATCGCGCGACGACATGCGATACGCTTGGTGTCATCCTGCGCGGCCTTCTCCGCGACGAGCCACCGATAGAACTGAACCCCGGGCGAATGTCCCTCGAGATTCTCCGGGGCGAGCCAGTCCTCTGGGACGGTTGCCGGCGGGATGAACACGCCCTCGAGCAATCCGATCGCGGCCGCCCACTCAACAGGATCCCCCGGCAACTCGTACTCCTCCTCGGCCAGGCCCGGAAGATCGCGAACCGAGATGTCCTCCGCAGAGCGAAGGTCCACGTCCCTCGGGGACACGGCGAGCGCATCGCGATAGATCAGGCGAGATTCATGCTGCCGGTCTTGTGCGAACAACGCCTCCGCCAAGACTCCTCGCGCGGTGCAGTCCGACGGATCAAGCTCCAACGTACGCCGCAGCGAATCCTCGGCCCGAGTGGGCTCCCCGGCGCGCAGCCAGTGCAAGCCAGCAGGGACTGCGTCGATGACGGCACCGGGGCCGTGCTCCTCCTCCATCAGCTCGGCCAGACGATGGTGCCACGCCTTCTCCAAGAACGATGGTATCTCCGGCGCAAGCGCGGCGAGCGCGCGCGAAGGCGACTTGGTCTTCTTGCGGGCCTCACGCTGTGATGCGGCGAGCTTTGCCACGAGCTCCGCGCGTTCGCGAAGTGCTGCATCGGATGGGTACGATCGCATGGTTTCGCGAAGCGCTCCGGCAGCAACGTCGAGATCGAACGTCTCGATGGCTTTTTGCGCAGCCGCCGCTCGCAGCCAGCGATCACCGAACAGATCCATCTGCCCCGGCAGGGGTCCAGGCGCGAGCTCGACGGGTTCCTCTTCCACCTTGACTTCGATAGGCGCCGCCGCTTGGACCTGAGGCTCTCCGAAGAGATCGAGTTGCACACCCACGACGCGGTCTTCCTTCAGGCTCGTTTTGTTCGGCGGAGCCCGCGCCCCAGCCGCTTGGCCAACGTCGCGAGCTTCTTGAGGAGCTCCAAGTCATCGCCGTGGGAAGCAATGCGCCGTCTCATCGGACGAACGATAGTCGAGTCCCGGCGTTCGTCCAGCAGCCGATGCCCGTCGTGGCGGGTCGCCACCGGCAAGTGGCGACCGCCACCGCCTCGCTCGACTTCTTGGCCTGATTTCGCACAGGCTTCATTGGTACGATGGTTGCTGTTGCAGTGGATATGCTACGCCCCATCGACGCCACCGAGTTGCTCCTTGAAGTGATGCGTGACGAAGAAGACGACGACGGGTTTCTCAGCGTACTCATGACTTGCCGCCGTGCATTGCGCGACTTCGAGTTCGCGGTTCAGGACCTTGTGGAGTTGGAGGGTGACATCCGGCGAGCGAACACGACCTCCGAGGTGGAAGAACTCGACGATCGGCTCGCCTGGATAAGGACGGCCGTGCGAGGGACCGCCCTGGAGAGACGCTTGGTCCGCGCCGACTCGGATCTTGAGCGCCGGCGCGATCAGTTGACGTAAGGCCCCGGGGCGTCGATGACCTTCTGTCACCCATGGCGCCCCTTCTTCGTACGCGGCTGGCGGGCTCTCATTGACGGCGTGGCCTCGGACGCCTTGCCCGGAACGCCCTTCTGCTCGCCGCTGCCGAGACGCTTGGTCTCCGCCACGACGCGGTCGAAGTCGCTCTCGAACAATCGGTCCTGCACGATGCGGTACTTCTCGAACTCGCTCTCGGCGTGCGCTCTGGCGATCTCCGCAGTCACCTTTCCGGCGTCCGAAAGCACCTCGCGATCCGTTGCGGCGAGGAAGCGGTTCAGCCGTGTCTCCCAGTCCTGCATGGTCAAGGGGATTTTGCGGAGCGCCATGTCTTCGGCCACGTCCAGATAGGCGTTCACCAACCGCGCGAGCTGCGCCAGCTCGTGCTCGGTCAGGTAATTCTTGGCCACGACTACATCGAATTTCTGGATCTTGCCGAGCGGCGCGTCAGTCCAGGTGTGGAGGCCCATGTGCTCTCTGGTTGCGTCGGCGCGGTCAACGATGACCTCGGCGGCAGTCTGTCCGTGGATGGCCCAGTGCAGCTTGTTTTGCACGGTGGCGAAAAAGCGCTTGGTAGCCTGCGCGGTCACGTCGTAGTCGACGGACGTGGCGTAGATGTCGGTGATCTTCTGGTAGAACTTGCGCTCCGACAGCCGGATCTCGCGGATGCGCTGGAGTTGCTCCTCAAAGTAGCGATCGCTCAGGACGGAGCCGCCACGCTTGAGGCGTTCGTCGTCCATTGCGAAGCCCTTGATGGTGAACTCCTCGACGACGCGTGTGGCCCACTTGCGGAACTGCACCGCCCTCTCGGAGTTGACCTTGTAGCCGACGGCGATGATGGCGGAGAGGTTGTAGTGCTTCGTGTCGTAGGTCTTGCCGTCGGCGGCAGTTATTAGAAAATTTCTAATAACTGAGTCCTCCTCCAGCTCGCTGTCCTCGAAGACCTTCTTCAAGTGGTAGTTGATGGTCGGGATCTCCACGTCGTAGAGCTGGGCCATCATCTTCTGGCTGAGCCACACGTTCTCGTCGGCGTGGACTGCTTCGACACCGCCTTCGCCGCTGGCAGCGACGAAGGTCAGGTACTCGGCCGCCGAGGATCGAACGAGGGAGGCGGTAGGAGGGGTCTTTTTGCGGGTCATGCGCGCCCAAGTGACTGTGTTGGCTGCTTCAATCCTCCACCACGATCGTTGAGAAGTTCGCCAGCGACAAGTCTTGAAGCGCACGCCGATCGAGTCCAGAGCCGTAGCCGTGCCGAGCGCGCGGTGAACCTCGGCGGGTGGGGTCAGTTGCCCCCGCTTCACAAGGCACGCATGTTCACGGCACGTGAACATGCTCAGACTATGAACAGCAGCTTGCACAGCGAACTGTTGCATGCAATGTTCACATTTGTAGTGTGTTCACGTTGCGTGAACACGGCAAATTACTGAACCATGAACACGCCAACCGATCGCCAAGTCCTCCGCGACGCTCTCGATGCATTCCAGCGATCCACCGGCCTGCACGCCGAAGTCGCCGACGACGGCATCCGCGATCCGCTCGTGAGCGTCGCAACTCCGCAGAAAACGTTACGCTACGCGGCGACCATCAAGCGGAAGGTGGACCGCACGTCCGCCGCGCTAGCGGTGTTGCAGAGCCCGGAGCATCGCGATGCCACGGCCTTGCTCGTGGCCCCCCACATCTCCCCCACGATCGGCCAGGTCTGCCGGGAAAACGACGTCCCCTTCATGGACTGCGCAGGCAATGCCTTCTTGAAGGCTCCGGGCACGTTCGTGTTCGTGGTCGGCAACGCCCCCGCGAAGGAGACCCGCCTGTTGGCCCGACCGCGACGTGCGTTCCGCGCGAGCGGGCTTCGGATCATTTTCAACTGCTTGGTGAACCCCGAGCTCTTCCAGGCGAACTATCGCGAGATTGCACGCGCATCCGGAACAGCGCTGGGGACCGTAAGCGGGATCCTGGGAGACCTTCGCGCGCAAGGGTTGCTGGCGGAGGACAAAAAAGGCCGGCGGCATTGGCTTTCGAAGGAACGGCTAGCGCAAGCCTGGATGGTCAACTACCCGTTGGCGCTCCGTCCCAAGCTGGAGCCTCGGCGATTCCGAGCACGAAACGACGACTGGTGGAACGAGGTCGATCCGCTGCGATTCGGGATGCAGTGGGGCGGTGAGGTGGCTGCCGCCAAGCTGGCATCGGAGCTGGTTCCCGCGTCGGTGACCCTGTACACCCACCAGTCCGTTGCCCGCCTCGCCAGGGCCCAGCGCTTCACCGCGGACCCAGCTGGCAACATCGAAGTCCTCGATGCGTTCTGGCCACTCCCCCGTAGCGAGAGCTCCGACGTCCAACTCGTTTCACCACTCCTCGTCTGCGCCGACCTGCTATCGATCGCAGACCCGAGGACCATTCAAGCAGCGCGCGTGATCCAGGAGAACTACCTTGCTTGAGCTGCAGAAGCCTCTACCACCGCTCTTCAATCCCGTCTCGTTCTGCCTAGAGCCCGTAGTGGCGGGTCGCCACCCGCAAGTGGCGGCCGCCACCGCGTCGCTTTGATTTTTGGCCTGATTTCACGCAAGTTTCATTGGCACGATGGTTGCTGTCTTAGGGGACATGCTACGCCCCATCGACGCCACCGAGCTGCTCCTTGAAGTGATGCGCGACGAAGAAGACGACGACGAGCTTCTCAGCGTACTCACGACTTGCCAACGCGCCTTGCGCGACTTCGAGTTCGCGCTTCAGGACCTTGTGGAAGCGGAGAGCGACATCCGGAGCGCAAACACGACCTCCGAGATGGAAGAACTCTACGATCGGCTCGCCTGGATAAAGACGACCGTCCGAGGAACCGCCCTTGAGGGACGCTTGGTGCGCGCCAACTTGGAGCTCGAGCGCCGGCGCGATCGGCTCACGTCGCGACCCCCAAGTGGCGACGGAGTACCTTGCTGACGAAGCGTTCGCCGAAGGATTCCCGGACGACAAGATCGTGGATGCGCTTGCGCGTCTGTTCCACACATCCTGCGCGCTCTGCCGCCTCTCCTCGAAGTCACGCGCGGCCCGGGTCAGCGTCTGTGGTGAGCACGGAGTGCGATTGGCCAGGGCAATAGCTTCATCGAAGAGCTTCGCGTCCTTGGCGGCGGCGAACCACTTTCCCTCTTCGCCCGGTGTCTCGGCAACGAGGTCATCGAGGATCTGCTGGGGCTTCTTGTGCGGATAAGTCTTGGCGACGGCACGGAACCATGCCGCATAGGTCCCGGCTTGGTTCGCGACCAGGCCGTAACGTTCGTATGCCTCGTCGACGAAACCGGAGGACAGCAAGACCTCCTCGCACGCACGAGCGATGGGTACCGGGCTGCCTTCGTCGGCCGGTGCCGCCGCGATGATGTCAACGAGAGCCGTGATGGCCTTGTTGACAGCAGTGCCAATGGCCCCAGACGAACTGTCCACATGCTCCAGTGCGGGTGACACCCTTTCGAGGAACAACACCGCACCCTCCGCGGCCAGGATCTGATCTTTGCGCGCAACGGCCTTGATCTCGGATAAAGCCTCCTTGATGCGCTTGATCGCTGGCTGCGACTTCCATCCAAACGAGTTGCGCCGAAACCGGGCACGGAACGTCCACTTGTGCGGGCTGGCCTTCGCCTTCGGCATGCGCTTCACCATCTTCCCCACTTGTCTCGGTAGCTCGGCGGATCAGGGATCGCCTCTGATGGTTTTTCCGCGCGCACGGCCACGAACTTGCTCGAGTCACCATTCTTAATCCTGAGCACCCCCTTGAGACGCTCGTCCTTTCCCAACGTCACACGCCCGGAGCCCGACATCTGGTCGTACTCCCACGCGCCTTCCCAGGTGAAAGAGACGCCTGTTTTGGTCTCGCTCATCCACGGGAAGCGCGTAGATGCGCTCGGCCAAACTCTTGTCCGCCGACATCACACCACCTCCTTCGCCCAGAAGCGCGGCGACTGACGCTTATCGGCCTTGGCCTCGAGCTCGGCTTTCAGCAGTTTCACGCGAGGCTTGTCGAGCTTCTTGCCGAGGTCCTTGAGCAGTCCATCGAGCGCCTTCTTGTCGACCAGCGCGAGCTTCGCGCGCAGCTCGTCGGGGGACGTTCCGGTCGCCTCGGAAAGCACCGCGACCGTGGGATCCAGCTGGTACTCGTGGGAGGTGGTGTTGAACATCCGGTAGCGGACGCCACCGAGCAGGAGCTCGTCGCGCTCCTTGAGGTGGGTCTTGAGCACGCCCTCGAGCTCGTCCTTGCGGGCGTAGAGGATCTTGGCGAGGCGGGCGACCTGCTCTCGCTCCTTCGCCACGGCCTCGAGGTCGCGAATGTCCTCGCAGACCAGGTGCGGCCGTCCCTGCAACGCTTCCGCGTAGGCGGGGCAGTGCGTGCGGTGGTCGCAGTAGATGCAGTTGGTGTTCAGTCGCGCAGGGAACTCTCTCGCAGTCTCAGTCTGGAAGCCGAGCGTCTCGACGCAGGTCAGCGCGTTTTCGAGCTGCTGCGGCGATCGCGAGGTCTGCTGCCGAATCCCGTGTCGGAGCATCTGGAACGTGAGCTTCACGTTCTTCGCCCAAGGCCACAGCTGCCTAGCCGCTACGTGATAGAGACTCAGCTGTAGGCTCGAGTCGACCTCTTCGCGGCGGAACAGCTGGCGGTTGGTCTTGTAGTCGACGACCTCGACCGTCTCGTCGTCGATCCAGTTCACCCGGTCGATGAAGCCGAGCACGGTGAACGGGCCCACGGACAGACGGAACTCCTTCTCCACCGCGAGAACATCCCGGTGGTCGACCACACCCTCGTCGGCCACGAAGTCGCGCAGGATCTGCAGCCCTTCCTCGAACACGCTGATTGCCGACAGGCCGTCGGCAGTCCACGCTTCGCGATAGAGGTCAATCGCTCGCTGCTCGGAGAGCGGGCCGGTGCGTTCGTCGGCTAGGACCTCGCCGATGAGATTCTCCAGCACGGCGTGAATGACCTTGCCGAAGCGGAGAGGGATGCCCGGCTCGGCCTGCTTCTTTTCGAGATAGTGGAGCTTGTACGAGAGTGGGCACTGCTCGAAGCGAGTCAGTCGCGAGTAGCTCAAGTGCGCATTGCGTGGGGTGCTCATGGATTCTCCTGCCGGGACGTCCCGGGCTTGGTTCGCTTGTGGAAGCCGGTGACGCGGGAGCCCGGGAACACGCTGAGCGCGTGCAGCACGGTCGCGAGGTGCTCGGGCGTCGCCCAAGCCCAAGCGATCTTGGCTTCACGCGTCGATGGGCTGGAGGAGCACAGCACGCCCAAAGGCGACGATGTCGTCAACTACCCTCTCACCGAGCCAACCAACACGGTCGTTCTGCAGGCAGAATTTCCGTGGACGATCGTGCTCGGTCTGGAACGAACTTGGTTCGAGGTGCGGGTGGTCGACGAGTGCGGGCTCGCCGTCAAGGGACTGGACATGCGCTTCTCCGCCAACGAGGACGCGTTGGTGACCACGGACGGCATCGGGGTAGCACGATTCGAAACGTACGGAGATCCGAATGGAAACGTGACAATCGCGAGCATTGCGCAAGCGCACAGCATTCTCGCGCCGCGTTGGGAGAAGGTCCGAAAGCCACTGAACCTCGGTGGACCTCACCTCTCCACCCACCAGCTCACCGACGACTTCCCTTCCGTTGCGCTCCCCAAGCGCCATCGCCATACGCTCGTGCTCACCCCAGTGCGCACCTTCATCGAGATTCGAATCGTTGACGACAACAACAACCCTATCTCGGGCAAGCGCGCAAAGCTGTTCCTGACCGACGACCGAGTGCTCGACACGGTGCTGGAGGCAGACGGCGTCATACGCGCCGAAGAAATCCCCGCTGGGAATTGCCGGTTGGAGCTGCCCGTCGCCGATCGCGCGGAGTGGATCGACCCTGACGCTCCACCACCCGAAGCGGACGTTGAGCCGTCCCCCGAGGGTCACTGGATCGTGCGCCAAGACATCAAGTCTCCCGGTCCAGAAGTGGCGGGGCTCGTGACCGGTGAGGCGCACGTGGTCGTCGTGGGGAGGAAACGCGCAGAGCAACTGGAGATCGACGACGCGCTGTTCCGGCTGATGAGCGCGGTGCTGCTGCCGGAAGGCCAGAGTCCGGGAGCCGATCCGACCGAGCCCGACGGCACGAGGCCAACGACGCTGGACCTGCTCACTGCGCTACGCACAGCAGCATCCCGACCGAAAGCTCCTCATCACGGGTCACACGGACACCTCGGGGGGCGACGAGTACAACCAGAATCTATCGGAGTTCCGGGCAGCGGCGGTGCACGCGGTGCTCACCAATGGCAGCGGCAGCCGGGAGGACTTCGGGGACATCGCGCACGGACCGCACCTGCAGGGCAAGGAGAAGAAGCAGCAGGTGCTGTATGATGACCGGGTGCAGGTGCTCAACTGGGTAGCAGCGACGTTTGGATGGTCTTGCGCGACGAGTGGCGAGTACGGGGACTACCTGCGCGCGGTGAAGTCGTTTCAGAGCACGTACAACAAAGAGGGAAACGACGGAGCGCCGATCGAGCGACTCGACGTTGACGGGGACTTCGGGCCTGCGACGTGGCGAGCGGTGTTCGACTGCTATCAACTGCGTTTGGCAGAGACGCTGGAGCTCCGGGCGGACGAGCTTCGAAGCTTGCAGGACGAAGTGGGTGGTCGGTTTGTCGCGGACGGTCCCTTCGCGGGGTGTGGAGAGAACAAGCCGAGAGACAAGGTTGGCGTCGACAACTACCGGAGCCAGACGAACCGCCGAGTTGAGGTATTGTTCTTCGAGCCTGGGCACGAGCCGAAGACGCCTTGCTCCCATGGCAACTGCGATCCCAAGGCTTGTAGGCTTTATGACCGACGTTGGTATCGGCGGAAGCGGTTGCCGGCGCAGGTTACGCCTGCCGAGCCGCTTGTGTGGCGAATTCGGATGCACGGACCCGAGGGTAGGTTGATGAAGGGTACGTGGGGTCGGGTTTCCGGAGCAGTGCCGACGACCACGAAGCAGGCCGACGGTGATGCATGGCTGGAATTCGGCGCGCCTTCCGCATGCGGTGTCACCGTGCTGGTGGAGTGGGGCGCGGCAAGCGGCGACGGTCCATTCCCCTACAGGAGAGACATTTTCGTGGAGTGCGTTGGTGACGAACAGCAAGTTGCCCAGCAACGGCTTCACAATCTCGGCTACGGCACGGACGAGGACTTGGAGGTGGCGGCGACGAGTTTTCAGACCGACTACGAGGTGCAGGAATTCGGGCTGGATGACGAGGGAGAACTACCACCCCTCACACGTGCCCGGCTCGAGAAGATCTGGCAGGAGGATTGTGAGGCGACACGGTAGCCCGTGGCCAAAGCCTCTGGGAGAACGACGATGGGCAAGCCCACGAAAGATGCTGCGGCGGCTCCTCCGCAACCGATCGAGATCAGCGCGATCGGAAGATATCCCGTTCCGGCGGCGTGGAGCAGTGCCGTTACGGAACTCGCGGTGCTTGCTGCCGGGAAGTGGCACCCCACGACGGTCGACTTCGAGGCGGTTGCCGACGTGCCGAACAAGCCGAAGCGCAGGACGCTCGTGACCGAAGTCGGAATGTTCAGCGAGTTGCTTGGCGTCATCTCCAAGACCATGAACGGCGCCGTTCGTTCGAATGCGAGCATTGCACGGCTGAACATCATTACCCACGCAAACCCTGGAGTTATCGGGCTTAGCGGGACAGTGGCCGATGATGGCAGCTGCAGGGTTGAGCCGTTTGACATCAACGACCCGCTCAACTCGGAGGGAATCGACTCCTCGGCGATGTCCTGGCTGGACACGACCGGTCAGTCGTTGCGGGACGACGCTCGCACCAAGTTCGCGCCTGGTGCCGAGATCTGGCTTCTGGTCTGCAATGGAGCTACCGTAGGGCCAAGCATGCTGCTTGCGGGGGATATGGCGCGCACCTTCCAAGTGCCGGTGGTGGCGTACAATCACCCTTTGCACTACTGGCCTGAGAAGAACGCGTCTGGAACCCAGATCACCAAACGGTGCGTGACTTCCATCGGCCCCTCGGGCACGAAGGGCGACGGTTACTTCTGCTGGGTGAAAGTCCCGCCGGCTCAAGCGGGCCTGCACCTCGGACTGCGGACAGGAGCCAACGGCAACGGGAAACGGTTCACCCCGTGACATCTGTTCGTTCTCTACTCGCTCCGGGCGCGATTCTGACCGTGATCTGCACGGTGCTGAGTCATCTGTCCGCATGCGGTTCCAAGCCGACGCCATCCGTTCATCACGTGCCTGCGGCGAGTGCCCTGGCGATCGAGCCTCCACCCGAGGTCGACACCTGCACCGAGTGGACACGTGCGCTGGACGATAAACAAGATGTCACGAACCTGCTTCCGAGGCGGGACGGCGGCGTGGTCATCATTGAGAATGTCATGACGTCATCCGCTGCTCAGCCGCACGTCACCATACTGGATCGTTGCGGTGTGGTTCAGAGGCAGTGGATGCTCGAGCTGGATCGGTCCGTCGGCACAGGCAACGCTTGCATCGATTCCCAAGACCGCGTGTTCCTTTCAGGCGTGGCAAACGATTCGAAGGGCATCTCGAGCCTATGGATCGCCACCCTGGACGAGCTCGCTGTACCCCGAATGATTCGTACGTGGCCGAGTCGCTACGCGGAGATCGTTGCCATGGCATGGAATGATGACGGTCCGTATGTCTTGATAGCTGGCCATCAAGTGGAGATTGGAGGCCGTACGTTCGTCGACGACAAGTCCCCAAAAGGCTCCTGGACGCCAGGCCCGCTGTGGCTCGTGGGGCTTGACCGGTACGGGGAGGCTCGCTTCGTGAAGCAGGTGGGACGAGGCGAGGGTGGCTATCTGCTGACAACCGGTGAGGCCGTCCTGGCGTTGACCCAGAAAGGTGGCGAACGCACGACATCGCGTTGGGCCCGGGACGGCCGTCTGCTCGAACGGCAATCCGCACCAGGTGTCTTCGGTACACCCATCTGGGAAGACACCGAGGCGCTGGTACGCGCGGTCCGCACGCACCGAGCGGTTGCGTCGCGCGGAGAATGCACCCTTCCTCCATCGGCAGCGACGCTGGTAGCGGTGGATCGTCGGGGTCGCTTGCTCGAGAGCGTATTCGACGATACGCCTGCAAGAAGGCGCACAAAGGTGCTTGTGCGCGAAGTGGATGGGAAAGTGTCCTCGGAGCGAGTCGTGGGTGACGAGGGGGCCGGGCCGCTGGTTTGGGGTCATGACGGAAGCGCGTTCAGGGTCTCGTTCGTCTACTCTCGGGGGGTGATGGAGGTCACGAAGTGGCGGCCTTGACGTTCAACCGGGACACGGATCCGTGGCCGGTGGGGGAGCCTTTCCTACGACACGAGGATATGCATCGTGTCTACGAACGCTGCGCATGCCCACTAAGGAACAACGGAGCCGCTTACTGTTGGGGAGATAATAGCCACGAGTACGTCAGTTTTTTCAACGCTTGCCGTGTGGTGGCTACTTCCTTCCTCCACCGCAGGATCGTTGAGAAATTCGCCTGCGACAAGCCTTGAAATTCGTCCCGATCGAGTCCAGATCCACGCCCGTGTTCGCTGTCCTCCAAGCTCAGATCCGCACCGCTGTCGCCAAGGTGCTGAGGTTCGCTAGGACGGCTGTGCGCGAGGCGTTGCGGCCAGCGCCACTTGTGACTGGGTTCGTGCACGACATCTTCCGCACCCGTGACGAGCTCTTGGCCGAGAACGCAGCCCTTCGCCAGCAACTCGTCGTTGCCTCCCGCGCCGTGAAACGGCCGAGCTTCTTGCCCTGGGAGCGCGCCCTGATGGTGGTGCTCGCAAGTGTTGTGCCCAACTGGCAAAGTGCCGTGCTGCTCGTGAAGCCCGAGACCGTCCTTCGTTGGCACCGCGAGGGCTTCCGCCTGTTTTGGCGGCATCGCTCGAAGGTCGGCGCCAAGCAGCGCGGGCCGCGACTTGCCGCGAGCACCGTCGAGTTCATCCGCCGCATGGCGATCGACAACCGAACTTATGTTGGGCAGCCGGTTATGTTGAGCTGAGACGATCGAGACTGTAGACGAGGGGAACTGCTCCAATCAGCTTCACATTTCCTTTGCGAGCCTGATGCTCTG
>Ga0180009_10005483_pt1 | contig 13606 bp, 7 predicted proteins | sample OS_PC_MetaG_FD_123537 | JGI IMG/M metagenome (GOLD analysis project Ga0180009, IMG submission 123537) | Groundwater microbial communities from the Aspo Hard Rock Laboratory (HRL) deep subsurface site, Sweden - OS_PC_MetaG | ecosystem: Environmental > Aquatic > Deep subsurface > Groundwater... | reverse complement strand
TAAAGCTTTCACGGTGGGGCTACTGATTGCCCTTTTTGCAGCACAGGCGCCGTCCGCTTTTGCACAGCTCACAGATATTCTCAAGAGTGTGAAAAAAGCAGTAGGCATTAGTGGAGGAGAACTGTCCGAGAGCAAAATTATTGAAGGACTCAAGGAGGCCCTTGAGATCGGCACGGGGAATGCCGCGGGGCTGGTCTCAAAATTGGATGGGTATTACAAAAACCCCAAGATTAAGATTCCGCTGCCCGAGTCGGTTCAGAAGGTGGAAAAAATCTTGAGAAAGGTTGGTTTCGGATCAAAGGTGGACGACTTCGAGATGAGCATGAACCGGGCAGCGGAACAAGCCGCGCCCGCAGCTAAGGCCCTGTTCACAGATACTATTAAGCAGATGTCGTTCGATGATGCCCGTAAGATCCTTAATGGAAAAGACAATGCGGCAACCCTTTATTTTAAAGACAAGACATGGGATCGTCTCTATGATAAATTCAAGCCGATTGTCAATTCAACCATGTCAGAAGTCGGCGTTACTCGTTATTACCAGGATTTGGATAAAAAGGTGCGCAGCATCCCTTTCGCGGACAGCATGAGTTTCGATCTGGACAAATATGTAACCGACGGTGCTTTGGACGGTCTTTTTTACATGGTGGAACAAGAGGAGCGAAGTATCCGCAAAGACCCTGCGGCGAGGGTGACTGATCTACTTAAAAAAGTATTTGGTAGTAGACGCTAACATAAGGTGGAGAAACAGATTAAATGCTCAAGGAAGCCCTTGTGCTATTTCTCCTTAAATGTGGAATGACGATTCACTGTCAAAATCACTTTCAAAACTCTACTGGAGGTTTACGATGGGAAAAGCCATCAAATGGTTGTCTATAGTGGTTGGAGGGATTGTTGTACTAATCGTGGCTGCGCTTCTGCTCATACCTTTATTTGTGGATGTTGAGCAGTACAAGCCCCAGATTGAAAAACAGGTATCCGATCTCACAGGGCGCCCTTTCACCCTGGGAGGTAAGCTTAACTTATCACTTTTTCCCTGGGCGGGCCTGTATCTTTCTGACCTGCACCTTGGGAATCCCCCTGGTTTTCAGGAAAAGGATTTCGTAAGCGTAAAATCCTTTGAGGTGCGGGTAAAACTGCTGCCCCTTATTTCAAAGAATATTCAGGTAAAGCGATTCATAATGGAAGGTCCCCGGATTGTTCTTGAGCAGGGAAAAGATGGTCGTGGTAACTGGCAAGGTATCGGAAAACCTTCAGAAGCGGTTTCTGGCGAGGCACCAGAAAAAGAGGAGAAGCCTGCTGAGGGAGAACCAATGGGAGCGCTTCCCATCAAGGCACTTGCAGTGCATGAGTTTAAGATTACAAATGGTCATGTGCTCTGGATAGACCAGGTCAAAGGGGAGAGAAAAGAGATATCGGATGTGACATTGCAACTTGAGGATGTCTCTTTAGATCGTCCCATCGGGCTTATCTTTTCAGCCCTGATGGATGGCAAGCCCATTTCGCTGGATGGCACCCTGGGGCCTGTGGGCAAGGAGCCTGGCAAAGGAACCATCCCTGTAGATATTTCCCTGAAAGCTCTGAACCAAATAGATATGAAGCTTAGGGGTAAACTTATCAACCCTGCTGCCAGCCCCGAATTTGACATCTCCCTTGAGCTTGCCCCCTTTTCGCTCCGAAAGCTGATGGAGGCATTAAAACAGCCTTTTCCGATGAAGACTTCGGATCCAAAAGTATTAAATCATATAGCTTTAAAGGCCAGGGTGAAAGGGAACCCCAAGAGTGTATCAATTACTGATGGGGCGCTTAGTTTGGATGAATCAAAGCTGAAGTTTTCAGTTAAGGCCAGGGAGTTTTCCAAACCTGATGTGGCATTTGATCTTGATTTGGATCAAATAGATGCGGACCGGTATTTGCCGCCAAAATCCGAGAAAGCGCCAACTGAAAAGGAAAAGGCAGACAAGGCTCCCGGGCCCAAGAAGAAGACCGATTACAGCCCGCTTCGAAAGCCGGTGCTGGATGGTACTATCCGGGTAGGAAAGCTCAAGGCGCATGGTGTAAAGATGCAGGACCTTTATCTGAAGGTCATCGGGAAAAATGGGCTGTTTAATCTGGACCCCTTGAAGGTCAAACTTTACGAGGGTGATTTATCGGCCAATGGTTCCTTCGATGTGCGCCAGGATACTCCAAAGAGCAGTATGAAACTCAATACAAAGGCGATCCAGGCCGGTCCTCTTTTAAAAGACTTACTCAATAAGGATATTATCGAGGGCACTCTCCAGTCCGATGTGACGATAACAATGGTGGGAGATGATGCCGACAGGATCAAGCAGAGCCTCAACGGCAAAGGCCAATTTATTTTTACAGATGGGGCCATCGTGGGGATTGACCTTGCGGGGATGGCGCGCAATGCAAAAGCCGCTTTTGGTATGGCTGAAAAGGTAGAAGAGAGGCCACGGACTGACTTTGCAGAGCTAAACGCCCCCTTTACCATTACCAAGGGGGTTGTGGAGACACCTAATACGACCCTTATGTCTCCGTTCCTACGGGTGAAGGTTGCAGGAAATGCGAAACTGGTCAAAGAGAAATTGGACTTTCGGGTAGAACCAAAATTTGTGGGCTCCCTTAAGGGACAGGGAGATACTGTTGAAAGAGCCGGAATTACGGTTCCTGTGTTGATAACAGGGACTTTTGACTCTCCAAAGTTTCGCCCTGATTTGGAGGGGATGCTAAAAAAAGGTCTCACAGAGGGTATCCCGAAGACCGATGAGCTGCAAAAGCTTCTGCCCGGGAAGAGCGGGGATAAAAGTGAGTCGAAAACGTTAGAAGACACGGCAAAGGGTCTTCTTAAAGGATTTAAATTAGGAAATTAATTATTTGTTCAGGTCCTGTAACTTGCATTGATTGACACATATTCGTGGGTGAGATCGCAGGTGATAATCCGGTCCTCAAAATCGCCCTGGTGGAGATCTATGGTAATAGTGTATTCTTTCTGGACCATTATTTCGGCGGCCTTTTTTTCTGCATCCTGACCCTTTCCCAGGCCCTCGGACACAATCAGTATATCATTAACCCAGATATCGACCTTCTCCTCATCCATTACAATATCTGCCCTTCCGAGGGCAGCCATGATCCTGCCCCAGTTGGGATCCTGGCCGTAACAGGCAGTCTTGACAAGGCTGGAATTACCCACCGTCCTTGCAGCTTTCAGGGCGTCGGAGGCACTGCGGGCGCCTTTTATCTCCATATGTATCACTTTGGTGGCACCCTCTCCGTCTCGCACGATCATTTGGGCCAACTCACCCATGACAGTCTCGAGGCCCTGGGCAAAACCTTTAGAGTCCGCTTCTGTCAGGGCCGTGTTCCCTGCCATACCATTGGCCATAACCAGGACCGTGTCATTGGTGCTGGTGTCTCCGTCTACCGTAATTCGATTAAATGTGGTCTCAACCGAGGAAGAAAGTACGCCGTTCAGGTCATTAGAATCGATCCCGATATCGCTTACAATAAAGCAGAGCATGGTGGCCATATTCGGCATGATCATGCCGGCGCCTTTTGCAACACCCAGAATCCGGTAAGGCCGTCCCCCGGCGTGACCCTCAAAATGGCTGATCTTGGCAAATGAATCCGTGGTCATAATTGCCCGGGCCACCGTGGGTATTCCATCCGGGGAAAGGCGTTCAACCAGGGCAGGCATGGCTTCTGCAATCCTGTCCACATTGAGTGGTTGACCAATAACACCTGTGGAGGCCACGAGCACCTCATCAGACCCAATACCCAGCCTGTCTGACACAAGTTCAGCGGTTCGGCGGGCATTATTAAACCCTGCTTTTCCGGTGCAGGCATTGGCATTTCCCGCATTGGCGATAATGGCCCGTGCCCGTCCGCTTTTAATATGTTCCCGGGTCAGGATAACAGGAGCTGCCACGACTTTGTTGGTGGTAAACACTCCTGCAACTGCCGTTTCCCTTTCTGAAACAATCAGTGCCAGATCCAGGCCCTTGTCTTTTTTAAGGCCGGCCTTCACTGCTGAAGCCTTAAAGCCCTGAACCATATACTCACTTTGTTGCATCACTTATTAGCCCCGCAGCACTTTTTATACTTCTTCCCGCTGCCACACGGGCAGGGATCATTTCTCCCTATCTTCTTTTCCTTGCGTCGGATCGTGACGGGCTGTGACCCGTCGCCTCCGTGGCTTAATTGTAAAGGTTTTTTCTTCTTCCTCGGTATCTCCTCAGGGCGTTGCCGTATCAGTTGTATCCGGAAAAGGGTGTTCAGTGTCTCCTCCCGAATCCTATCCATAAGCTCTTCAAAAAGGGCAAATCCTTCCTTTTGGTACTCTTTGAGAGGATCAAGTTGTCCGTAACCCCTGAGACCAATTCCCTCCTTCATATGTTCCATGTCCTGAAGATGGGCCACCCACTGGTTATCGATGATCTGAAGAATCACAAACCGCTCAAGCTGCTCCAGGTCTTCCTTTCCAAATAGTTTTTCCTTCTGCTGGTAGGCGCTGCGGACCTGTTCTCCGACTAAATCAGTCAAATCCTCCCATTTCAAACCGTCAAAGGCCTCTTCTCCAATATCTTCCGGGCCAATTTTTAGCCGAAATCCGAACAGCCTGGAAATGTTATCCGTCAGGCTCTGGATTTCCCATTTTTCGGAATACTCCTTGGGATCGATCCATTTTTCCACCAGTGCCGCAACCTTCTCATCTATCATTCCCTCGATAATCTCTCCGAGTCCATGGCCATCCAGGATGTCTTTCCGAAGAGAATAGATGATTTCCCGATGTTTGTTCATCACATTATCATATTCGAGCAAATGCTTTCTTATATCAAAGTTGTGTCCTTCCACTTTTCTCTGGGCATTCTCGATACCCCGGGAGATTAAGGCGTGTTCAATAGGTTCGCCCTCTTCCATGCCCAGACGCTCCATGATGGATGAGATCCTCTCAGACCCAAATATCCTCAGAAGATCGTCTTCAAGGGAAAGATAAAAGCGTGATGACCCAGGATCACCCTGCCTTCCTGCTCGGCCCCTGAGCTGGTTATCGATACGACGGCTCTCGTGTCTCTCTGTCCCCAGGATGTGGAGGCCACCCAGATCTGTTACACCTTCGCCAAGGACAATGTCGGTTCCACGGCCTGCCATATTGGTGGAAATAGTCACATTTTTTTTCTGCCCGGCATTGGCGATAATCTCCGCCTCCTTCTGATGATGCTTGGCGTTGAGCACGGAATGGGGAATTCCTGCCCTTGCAAGCATCTTATCCAGCATTTCCGATTTCTCAACGGAAACGCTTCCCACCAGGACAGGCTGACCCCTGTCATAGAGGTCTTTAATCTCATCAACAACGGCCTTAAATTTTTCCCTCTCAGTCTTATAAATCACATCGGGATAGTCGGTTCGGATCATCTTCTGGTTTGTGGGAATGACCGTCACATCCAGCTTATAGATATTGTTGAATTCAGCCGCCTCAGTATCGGCCGTTCCGGTCATCCCGGCGAGTTTTTCATACATCCTGAAAAAATTTTGAAATGTAACTGTCGCAAGGGTCTGATTCTCTCCTGCAACACTCACACCCTCCTTGGCCTCCACGGCCTGGTGCAATCCATCACTCCAGCGGCGGCCCGGCATCATACGGCCTGTAAACTCATCAACAATCATTATCTGACCGTCTTTGATAACGTACTGGACATCCTTTTCAAAGAGCCAATAAGCCTTGATAAGCTGCTGGGTCGAATGCAGGAGCTCCGATGTTCTCATGTACTGGCCTTCAAGTTCCTTGATGCGTTCAGTTTTTTCCTCGTCACTCAATTGCTCATCTTCCCGAACAGAGTGGCTCTCTGCATCTATGTCAGGGAGCAGAAAATCACCAAGCCCACCACTCGAAAGCAACTTGATCCCTTTCTCACAGAGTTCCACTGAATTGCTCCGTTCATCAATGGTGCAGTAAAGGGTCTGATCCAATTCAGGCAAAAGCTTTTGTGAACTCAGCATGCTCTCTGTCCTATCTATCTGCTTTTTCAGGGCCTGATTCTCAGAAAGAATATCCAGAAAAACAGGATTCTTGGGATCACCCCTTTTGATCTGAAGGAGGGTTTCAATGGTCTTTTCCTGCAAGTCCCCTGACCCAAGTCCCTGCCGCGCCTCTGTCAGAAGAGAGCGGATGACCGAGGCCTGCTTTTTCCTTAAATTAATGACAAGAGGTTTGACCTCCATATAGGTCTTGTTCTCACTATGCTCCACCGGGCCGCTAATAATCAACGGGGTCCTTGACTCATCAATAAGGATACTGTCGACCTCATCCACGATGGCATAATAAAAATCCCTCTGAACAAAATCGCTGAAGTCAAATTTCATGTTATCCCGGAGATAATCAAAACCAAATTCATTATTGGTTCCATAGGTGATGTCACATTCATATGCGTTTTTCCGCTCTGAATCATTCATCCCATGGACAATTACCCCCACAGAAAGGCCCAGGGCCTTATAGATTCCTCCCATCCATTCGGCATCCCGTTGTGCCAGATAATCATTGACCGTCACCAGGTGAACTCCACGACCCGTCAGGGCATTCAGATAAAGGGGAAGCGTCGCAGCCAGGGTCTTCCCTTCACCTGTCTTCATTTCAGCAATCTTGCCCCGGTGAAGCACAAGACCTCCGACTAACTGGACATCAAAGGGCCGCATTCCCAGTGCCCTCACAGATGCCTCTCTCACCGCAGCAAATGCCTCCGGCAGGAGCTGGTCCAGGGGCTCCTCCCTTGATATTCGCTCTTTGAACTCTGAAGTCTTTGCCTGAAGCTCTGCATCCGAGAGGGACTGGAAATCCGGTTCAAGACTGTTGATCTTGTCCACAAGGGGAGCCATTTGCTTCAGTTCCCGCTCATTTTTACTACCAAAAACACCTTTTATAACTTTTCCAAACATGGTTTCCTGCCGAATTATTGAAATTTACCAGACATTGGTGGCCTGTATCATATTACTGGATCGACAAAACCCAATGCCGCTAATATTAAAAAACTTTTACTCTCAAAAATCAAGGAATTATATGCTGATGTGTCTTTGCTGAGACCGACAAAGGATCCTGAATTTGAGATAGGAAGGATGGTTAATGGCACTAATTAAGGACATATCGCAGGGGATCAACCGCAACCCTGTTCAGATGAACCTCATAGTGCAAGTGGGGTCCAGTAGATCGACCACTATTACCTACGAGGGCAATTGTCTCGCCCCGTTTAACATATTGCCCCGTTTTTACCAGGGACTTTTTGAGATGGCCATATCTGGTGATCACACCATAGCCGTGGCTAACGGATAACACCTTTCCATATCCATGGTCACTATAGATTTTTGACACAATCCCATCTGCCGGGGCAACGATTGGTGCACCCATCCTGGTGGCTATGTCAATTCCCCTGTGGAATTCCTTTTTGCCCGTAAAGGGGGAAATTCGATATCCGAAACGTGAACTCAGCCATCCTTTGGTTGGCCAAATTGATGGTGTGGAGGCAAGAAGTACGTTTTGATTCTCGAGGAATTTGTGAAGCTCGGTTTTATCCTTTTCACAAAGCGCTATTTCACGGTCAAGGTTATCTATTGCACTGTGCATTGAACGAACGATGTTTTTATGGGTTTTGGCCATATTATTTTGAGGCTGCAACAGCATCGGGTCAGAGCCACCAACACCCTGAAATTCTTTATTGTCTTCACTGGTTTCCAGGTTAACCATAGTCCTTAATTTACGGTCAAATTCCCTCAGCTCGTACAATTTTTGGGTGGTCTGATCAATTCGCTTTGCCAGGTGGTCTAACTGCCTCTTCTGCAACTCGTTTTCCTTCTCCAACCGAACCAGTTGAGGCGAATGGATTTTCATGGACTGGTAATCCCGGATGATAAAGACGAGGAAGGCAGCACAAGAAACAAGGATGAGAACAAAAAAAACGGGCAGAAAACTTGGGACCTTAAATCGCTTGACCCTGTTTGTAGCATCAGGTACCAACAGTATTGTAGTCTTTTTAAAAGCCACAAGATACTCGAATTAAAGGGGAACTTAACTAAAAATGTAACCGTTCACGGGTTCAAAGGTTTACCCGCCTTTGGCGGCGCTGAACGTTGAACCCTCGTATGTGACTCCGCAACGCTGGATTCTCTTTTTCGATCAAACTGGCCGCTTCGGCGGTCAGAGGCGGCGCTGAACGTTGAACCCTGAAACTGTAAACGGTTACCAAAATTTAAAATAGCATATCTGGACATGTAGCGTCAACCCCCAGCAATTTTTTGTTTTAAAAAAATATCATTTGGTTTTTCTCTTACTTAAACGGTCAACTGACATCGCTTTGAATTTAGGGGCTCTGCCCCAATTGGAATGATGGAACAATGGAATTGTGGAATGATGGGTTTCAAGAAAACAGATTTCAAAGGGCACATTTTTGCATTAATTTTCTTGTCCTGATGTAGTATTTTAAGTAGCAAAAGCAGAAAATAGCTGCCTGATGAGTATCATCAAAAAATGTAGACTCAACATTTTTTGTAGAAAGTGTGTTATTTTCCACTTTCCATACCCAGTGTTGCAATATTCCACTATTCCATCATTCCATGTGGCTTACAAAAAAATATAGCCACAATAAATACTATAATGCCAATAAGTTGCACAAGTTCCGAGACGTTAAATTATTGCGGAGAAAAAAATGGAATTTTCATACACTCAAAAAAGAGAATCGCACAGCTATGCGCAAAGATCAGTAGCCATGGGACCGCAGGGTATGGTTGCGTCAAGCCAGCATTTGGCAACTCTTGCCGGATACAAGGTCTTATTAAAGGGCGGGAACGCCTTAGATGCGGCAGTGGCCATGGTCAGTACATTGAACGTTGTTGAACCTCATTCCGTGGGAATAGGCGGAGATGCCTTTGCGCTCATTTATTTAGCCAAACAAAACAAGATCATAGGCATGAACGCAAGTGGAAGGGCGCCCTATAAAGCTGATTTGGCCTATTTCCATGAAAGGGGAATGAGGGCTATGCCCGAAAGAGGTATCCTGGCGGTAACTGTTCCGGGTGCCTTGCATGGCTGGGCACAGGCAGTGGAACGGTATGGAAGTTTGAAACTCGGCGATTTGTTCGAAGATGCTATATATTATGCGGAAAACGGGTTTCCCGTTACAGAGATTATTTCCGGCGAATGGAAAAACGCGAAAGACATTCTTCTTGCCCATACATCTGCTTCAAAAAGCTATCTGATTAATGGTGATGCCCCGAAACCCGGGCAGCTTTTCAAGAATAAGCACCTGGCTCAAACCTACCGCAAAATTGCCCGTGAAGGCATTGATACATTTTATGAAGGAGAAATCTGTAAGGCCATCGTGGACTTTTCCCGCCAAAACAGCGGGCTTTTTTCATTTGAAGATTTCAAGGCTCATACTACAAGCTGGGTAGAGCCAATATCGACAAATTACCGTGGGTATACCATATATGAACTTCCTCCCAACGGTCAGGGTATTACTGAACTTGAGATGCTAAACATCCTGGAAGGTTACGATATAGCGAGTTTGGGGCATAATAGCGCAGACTACCTCCACCTCCTAATTGAAGCAAAAAAGATCGCCTTTAGTGATCGAGACTACTTTATTACCGACCCTGAATTTGAAAGCGTCCCATTAGATAGGCTGCTTTCCAAAGAATATGCAAAAGAGTGGCTAAAAAAGATTGATTACCATAAGGCCATGGTCCCCCCTGTCCCTTATTCAAATGCAAGAGGTTCCGACACCGTATTTGTCACAGCAGTAGACCAGAACAGGAATGCGGTTTCCCTTATTAGCAGCGTTTATATGGCTTTTGGTTCGGGAATGGTGGTGGATGGGACAGGTATTATCCTTCAGAACAGGGGACACTCGTTCTCCCTGGATCCCCACCACCCAAACCGCCTTGAACCGCACAAGCGGCCAATGCACACCATCATACCGGCAATGGTATTCAAGGACGGACGTTTTTTGGTGAGCTTCGGCGTTATGGGCGGTGACATGCAGCCGCAGGGGCATGTGCACTTTTTGATCAATCTCATTGATTTCAAAATGAATTTCCAGGAAGCAGTGGATTCACCCCGGATAAGGCATGTACAGGGTAAAGAGGTCTATTTGGAGGAGGGAATTTCCAGCAAATCAGCATCGGCGCTTAAGGAAAGAGGACATCATATCATTGACGCTCCACCTTCAGTAAACCAGGTCGGTGGTGGGCAGGCCATTTATCTAAATCGTGCCCAAAATGTGCTGTTTGGTGCATCTGACAGGAGAAAAGATGGATGCGCAATTGGATTTTAGGGTGATTGTCCTTTAAGTTGCTGAGCAAGCTTGGAAACTGAGGTGCATTTTCACTCATAGGATAGTGAACCGGCAAGAAAAATGATGTGATGGCCGATTAAGAGTTGAAAATTCCGAATAGCTGCGTTATACGTGCTTTTTTGAAAATATTTGCATGTTTATGCATTGGAAACCCTGACGCTGGAGGGGAAGATGAATATAGCTTTTATAGATGGCCCTGTATTTATTGGCAATGGCCGTGTACTGGACAATGCCACCGTTGTGGTTGAGGGAGAACATATCGTCAAGGTGGCGGCAGGAGACGTTGCGATTCCTCAAGGAGCTCGGAAAATACCCTTGGCCGGGCGGATGCTCTTGCCGGGCTTTATAGATTGCCATGTGCACTTCTGTTACGATGCCAGCGCTTACCCCAGCAATGTGCTCATGAATGAAGCGCTTCCAATGACCACGCTCAAGGCGGCCCGCCATGCTCGGCAGACCCTGATGGCCGGAGTGACCACGGTGCGCGACATGGGGGGGAAGGACGGCATCGATTGCGTAATCCGCGATGCCATCCGCGCCGGCTTGATTCCGGGCCCCCGAATGTTGGCCAGCGGTCGGGTCATATGCATCACCGGCGGGCAGTCCTGGCGGTTAGGTCGCGAAGCGGATGGGCCGGTTGAGGTGATGAAGGCCGCCCGTGAACAGATCAAAGCCGGTGCCGATTGGGTCAAGTTCATGGCCACAGGAGGCGTTTTGACGCCCGGAGTCGAACCGGGCAATGTCCAATTCAACGAGGATGAGCTGCAGGCGGGAATCCGGGAGGCCCATAAGGCGGGGAAGAAAACGGCCACACACGCCCAGGGCAGGCAGGGGATTCTAAATGCCCTGAAGGCGGGGATTGACAGCATCGAACACGGCATTTTTCTGAATGAGGAGATCATCGCTTTGATGGTTAAGGCTGATGTGCCGCTGGTGGCAACCCTCTCGGCTCCTCATCATATCCTGCACAAGGGCGTGGAGGCAGGGATTCCTGCCTTTGCGGTCGACAAGACCCGCCGGGTGAAGCCCTTTCACGCGGCGAGCATCCGCATGGCGCGGGAGGCCGGCGTGCGGATTGCCATGGGAACCGACGCGGGAACCCCCTTCAATCGGCACGGAGAGAACCTCGGGGAGTTGGAACGTCTGGTAGAGGTGGGCTTTTCACCCGCGGAGGCGCTGCAAGCCGGAACCAGCATCGCGGCCGGGGTGCTGGGACTGGAAAAGGAAATCGGCACGATCGAGGAGGGCATGCTGGCCGATCTGATCGTCGTAGCTGGCAATCCGATTGAAAATATGGAGGCCCTGCTCGCGGGGGAAGCCGTCCAGCTGGTTATGCAGGGTGGCAGTTTGGTGAAGGGTCAGAATAGTGACCTTCAAGGAAAACCTTAACAGAATTGGGAAGAGAGGAGAAATCGCATGGGAAAATTTAGAAAATGTTTTAAGACAGTTGTTCCTTTGTCTGCGCTGGTCATGGTGCTTGTCTTTGGCCTGACGCTAATTGATGCCCGCGCCGAGATCAAGGAGCTTAAAATCGGCATCGGCATCGACGCAGACAACTTTAACCCGCGCGAGCAGACCACATCGCTCGTGATGAACATCTGCGAGCTTGTCTACGACACGCTTTTTCACAAGACGGCGGATGGAAAGCTGGAACCACGCCTGGTCACCGGATACGATGTATCCCAGGACGGGCTGACCTATACGTTGCATGTCAGGAAAGGGGTTACCTTTAGCGATGGAACGCCGCTTGACGGCAAGGCGCTCAAAGAGAATTTTGACCAGGTGCTGAACCCCGAGGTCAGGGTTCCACAGCGTTTTGTGGTCAGCATGATAAAGACGGTGAAGCTGGTAGATGACTATACCATCAGCCTTGAATTGAAATACCCCTTTGCCCCCTTTGCCGATCGATTGGCCCTAATCACTGTCAGCCCTGTTTCTCCGGCGGCTATGAAAAAGTACGGTCAAGATGTGCGCAAAAATCCGGTAGGTGCCGGTCCCTACATCTTCAAGGAATGGGTCAAGAGCGATCGCATCGTCCTGGTGCGCAACGAGAAGTACTATGGTCGACGACCCACGGTCGAGCGGCTGGTCTACAAGATTGTCCCGGAGGGCACCACCCGCGAGGCGATGCTCAGAACCGGCCAGCTTGATATCATCTACGACCCGATGCCTTCAAACGTTGCCGGCCTCCAGGCCGATCCCAACCTCACCGTGGAGATGCCTTTGAAGACAAAGACCATCTTCATGGGTATGAACTTCAAGAAGGGCGTCACCACCAACAAGCTGGTGCGCCAGGCTTTCAACTATGCGGTTGACAAGAAGGCGATAGTCAAGAAAATACTCTTTGATACGGCCGTACCCATGGAAGGCCCGATGTCGCCGCTTGTTTTCGGCTTCCATAAGATGGACAAACAATACGATTATAATCCTGAAAAGGCCAAGGCACTCTTAAAGGAGGCCAATTTTGACTTTTCCAAGACCGTCCAAATGCGTACGCCCAACGGGCGCTACCTCTTCGACCGGCAGATTTCCGAGGCCATCCAGGCCTATCTGCAGGCCATCGGTGTCAAGGTTGAGCTGCGATCCTATGATTGGCCGACTTATGTAGCCGGTCTGCTTAAGCCAATCGACAAATCTGAGCTGGAGCTCTTCCTTTTGGGCTGGCGCTCGTCGGATATGGATGCCGATATTCACCTCTGGGGCCAATTTCATTCCAGCTCCGCACCACCCAAGGGGTTGGGTGCGGCCCATTATGACAGTCCTGATTTTGACAAGGCCATCGAGGCGACCCGCCTTGAGCAGGATCCTGCCAAGCGGCTGGCCCTTTTCAAGAAGGCTTCGGAAATTGTCTGGGATGATGCTCCCTGGATCTGGCTGCATGTTGAGAAATTCCTCATTGTTCACCGCACCAATATCAAGGGACTGGAGCTGTTAAGCACCGAAATGTTCTATCCGACCTACGCCACCATGGATTAAGAGGTAATGGCAAACGGCAAGCCGACGGCCCGGAACCAGGAAGGTAAGGGCCGTCTGCTATGCCGGGTAAAGATTCAGAGGCTTCGGTATGCTGCAGTATGTGGTTAATCGTATTTTTTCGACGATTCCGGTTTTGCTGGGGATATTGCTGCTGCTTTTCTTGATGCTGCGGATGCTCCCCGGATAAGGCATGTACAGGGTAAAGAGGTCTATTTGGAATCGGGCATTTCCGGGTCAACGGCATCCGTGCTACAAGAGAAGGGGCATGATACCATGATGTCTTCCCCGGCAAT
>Ga0180009_10005482_pt1 | contig 13606 bp, 8 predicted proteins | sample OS_PC_MetaG_FD_123537 | JGI IMG/M metagenome (GOLD analysis project Ga0180009, IMG submission 123537) | Groundwater microbial communities from the Aspo Hard Rock Laboratory (HRL) deep subsurface site, Sweden - OS_PC_MetaG | ecosystem: Environmental > Aquatic > Deep subsurface > Groundwater... | reverse complement strand
GCCCTTCCAGGTCAGCTTGCGCCGGACCACGGTTATCAGGAAGGCACCCACCACCCCGATGGCCCCGCCCTCGGTGGGGCTGAAAAAACCGCCCAGGATGCCGCCCAGGATGAGCACGAACAGGGCCAGCATGCCGATGACCCCCTTGAGGGAGGCCAACTTCTCCCTGAAGCTCACGGCCTCGCCCCGGGGCGCGGTTTCCGGCCGGAGGGTGGCGATGATCCAGATGGCGGCGATGAACATGAGCGCCAGCAGCACCCCCGGAACGATGCCGGCGATAAACAGCTTGCCCACCGATTCCTCGGTCACCAGGGCGTAAAAGATGAATCCAACGCTGGGGGGTATGAGGATGCCCAGGGTGCCGCCGGCCGCCAAAGCCCCGCAGGCCAGGCCGGACTTGTACTTTTTGGCCCGCATCTCGGGCAGGGCCACCGAACCCATGGTGACCGCGGTGGCCATGCTGTCCCCGCACACCGCGGCGAAGCCGGAGCAACCGGCCACCGCCGCCATGGCCAGGCCTCCGGGAAGCCTGCCCAGCCACTTGTAAGCGGTGTCGAAAAGCTCCTTACTGATGCCCGCCTCTGAGGCCAGAAGCCCCATGAAGATGAATAACGGAGCAACAGCCAGGATGAAGCTGGCGGTGGTGTGGTAGGGAGACATGCCCAGAGAGTTCAAGGCTGGGGTCAGGTTGAAGCCCAGCACCCCCAGGCCGATGTAGCCCACTATGGACATGGCGAAACCGATGGGCATTCCCGAGAGCAGAAGCACCATCAAAAAGGCCATGCCGGAGAGGCCGTACTGGAAGCGGGATATCTCCCAGGGTATGGCTTTTAGCCAAATGGGCATGGTCAGCAGGGCGGCCGCCCCGGCCAGGGCCAAAACGATGCCCAGCCAGGAACGGTCTTGCATGTTCTCGGCCAGGCTGCGCAGCAGTTGCTGCAAAAGCACCAGGCACAACACCGACACGCCCACCGCCGCCAGGGTCAGGGCGATCCACACGGGTATGCCCAGCATGGTGCTGTATTCAGAGGTCTTGTGCATGGCCGCCAAAATGGTGCGCCAACACATGATGCCGAAAAACACCGAGCAGGAGGCCAAGGAAAAAGTCTGTAGGCAGCGGGCGGCCTTGCGGGGCAGCTTGCAGGTGATCAGGTCAATGAAGATGTGCCCCTCGGACTTTTGAGTGTAGCCCATGGAGAGAAAGACGATCACCACCATGAGGAACTCTTCTATTTCCACCACACCCGAAACCGACTTGCCCATAAGGATGCGAGCCAACACGTCGATGACGATGGGCAAAGACATGGTCCCCACCGCCAAGACGCTGATGGCGAACATCCATCTGCCCAGGGGCTCCAGGATGACGTCCAAGCCATTGGCCAACTTTTCCAGAGGGTTGGCCCCAGCCTTGGGCGTTTCGTGCAAGTCACACGAGGCTTTGGAAATCAATGAAGAGAGCTCGGCCATGATCAGTCCAATCACCACGATTTAAAAGAGCGGGGCCGGCGGGCGCCGGCCCCGCGTTTTGTCTCTACTTGAAGCCCCTGCCGGTGGTCTTGGCATACTCCGCGCTCAGGCGGAAGGCGTCCTCCATGATGGCCCGGGCGTTCTTGTAGCCCTTGCCCTCCATGTCCTTCACCCACTTTTCGCGCAGCGGCTTGGTGGAATCCAACCAGCTGTTGCGCTCTTTTTGGGACAACACGATGAACTTGTGCCCCTTCTTGAGCAGCTTCTGGGAGTCGCGGGCCGCGCCTTGGTCCAAGGTGACGCCGCTCTTCTTGGCCATTACCGCTCCGGTGGTCTCGGTGAAGGCCTTTTGAATCTCCGGGCTCAGGCTGTTCCAAAGGTCATGGCTCATGGCGGACCAGAAGCCGGTGAGGAAGATGTCGCATACCGTAGTGAACTTGACCGCCTCGGAGATCTTGAAGGACACCACCGGGGCCAGGGGGCACATGATGCCGTCGGCCATGCCGCGCTCTAGGGCCAGGTAGGAATCGGTGGGGGGAATCATGATGGGGTTGGCGCCCAGGGCCTTCATGATATCCACCGAACTGCGGTTCCAGCAAATGATCTTGAGGCCCTTGAGGTCCGCGCGGTTCTTGACCGGCTTCTTGGTGGTGTGCAGTTGGAAGGTGGCGCTGGCCCACAACCAGAGGATTTTTACCTCCTTATACTCCTGCTTGAATTCCGGGTACTTGTTGTACAGGTCCCAGTACACCAGGGAGCCGCACTCGGCGCCGGGGGCCAGGCCGGGCAACTCCATCACCGTGCTCAGGTTGAACTTGCCGGCGTTGCGGGAGATGTCGTTGCCGCCGATGCTGATCATCCCCGAAATAGCGGAGTCGTAGTGATCCTTGAGGGGGGTCAGGGTGTTGGGGTTGTAATAGGAGATGTTGATCTTACCGTTGGTAAGTTTGGCCATGTCCTTGAACCAGGGGGTCCAGGCGTTGAGCACCGTGGGGTGGGAGTTCATGTACACGGTGGTCATGGACAGGTCCATCTTCTTGGAAGCGGCCATGCTGCCCGCGGCCATAGTGAGCATCGAGGCCAGCACCAGGCCGGCCACGGCGATTTTCTTTATTCTCGACATCTTAACCTCTCATGAGATTAGTGGAGTTATGGGGCGGCCGCCGGCCACCCCAACTCACTAACAGTATTTTAGGCGCAGTCGTGGTGGTCCCAGGGCTCCCGGCTGTCCCGGGACATGGCGGCCTCCATACGCTTGATCCCCTCGGTGAGCTTGCTCAACTCCTTGTCCTTGAAGTTGGGGTCCTTCATGGCCTGATAGAGCACGGCCCCCTCGCAGGTGGACGGAACCGGAATTCCGGTGAGGAAGCAGATGGTCGGCACCACGTCCCAGAGCCAGCAACTGCGTTCCATCAGGTTGTTTTTCTTGATGTTGGGCCCGTTGAGGATCAACAGGGGATAGAGCTTGCCCGGGCCATATTCGGCGGTGGGCAGCATGTGCCCGTGCTGGCCGCCAAACTCCGGATACAAGGCATAGACCACATCGCCAACCCTGTCGCCGTAGAGCCCCAGGATGCGGGCGTCCTTCTTGGTTAGGGCCATGGCCACCGGGCGCTTGCCGGTCTCCGGGTCCACATAGGTCAACAAGGCGTCGCAGATCTCGCGCTGAACCTTCTCGTAGTCCTCGGGCTCCACGATGCCTTCGGGGTCCCGGCCCTTGAGGTTCACGCACACGTAGACCTCTCGCTGGGGAACGGCCTTGGAGCGGGAATAATCGGGCTTGTTCATGCTCAGGGCGATGGGGTTGACCTCGTTGTCCATGGCCTTGTCTTCGGTCTTGCAGGCCAGGCCGGCCGGCTCCAGGGCCACGTAGGGATCGAACACCGGGCCGTCGGGGGTGGCGCCGTGGTCGGAAACCACCACCACCAGGGTGTCCTTGTCGGCCTGGCTGAGTAGCCGCTCCAGCATGCGGTCCTCGATCTCGTATATGCGGCGGTGGACCTCCCATGCCTTTTCGCGCTTGGCCTGGTCTTCGCTTATCATGTCCAGGATCACAAGGTGGTACATCCAGTCAATGGGATGGGAATGCATGTAGAAGACATCCCAGTCGCTATTTTCCATGAGGGCCACCGCGCACTCGGCATTCCAGGTGGAGAGGTTGTCATTCATCTCCACATAGGTGTCCAAATCGATGCTGCCCAGCATGCCCATGATCATGCCGCCGTTGGAGTGTATCGAGCCCTTGGTGACCTCGATGTTCTCTCCGGCCTCCAAAGGCTGCACCCAGCCCTTGGTTGGGATGAGGGCTCCCACCAACAACTTGAAATTGCTCAGGTCGTCGGATAGTTCCATGAGCTTACAACGAGTGAAAACTTCCTGCTCGCTTCCGTCCTCCATTTTTATGGTGGTAACGATGCGCTCGCTCCACTGGCCGGGCATAAGGGAGCAAAGCACTTGGTCATTGTTTTTGCCGGTGGCCAAGGTGACGCGGCCGTAATCGTCTCCGCTACCGTGGGCCAAAACCCACCAACTGGTGGGGACGGGGCGTTTGACGGCCTTGGGGAATGGAAGCTTAACTTCCATTTCCTGGGGATCGTCGCCCATGCCGTCCATGCCTTCCCAGTCCTCGGCATCGGAGAACTCGCCCCTGAAGCCGTTGGGATAAAAATCGGTGGATATCAGAAAGTCTTCGCACAGGAAGAATTTGGAATCCAACCCGGGAAGGCCTTGGCGGTTTTCGCCCACGTGGAACCCGTCGCCCCCGACGATGATGCCGTTGTTCATGCGGGTGGGGGCCGATCCGGGATAGGTGAACACTATGCACTTCTTGCCGGCCTTGTCGGCGGTTTCCCAGATAAACTCCGCCTGAACCCTTTCCCGGTCCCAGTTCTGGGTGATGTTCTCGTTGCCGGGATTCTCGCCGGGCGTGGGATTGTGGAAATCGGTGATGCCGTGGGTGCCGGTGAAGGCCCCGGTGCCGATGGCGGCCCAGTTGGGGGGGGTCACGGTGGGGTAAGGAGCCAAGCAGTTCGCGGCCAGGGTGCCCTTTTCGATGAGCTTCTTGAACGTCGGCAAATATCCCTCGTCAACATACTTCCGCACCATGTGCGGTAGCGCACAGTCCAGACCGATCACCATGACCTTTTGGGGCTGTTTTGACACGTTTTATCCTCCAGGTGACTCCACTAACGATTCAGGTTGGTCAAAATGGGTACACTCCACGAACTTCTCCCACCAAGATGCGGAGCAATAATTGTGCCTATATTCACATATAAATAAATTGCGCGGCATTCCGATTGGTTGCATGCCTACCAAATTACTGGGAAAAGCCTGTGGCTTGTGGGCCTTTAGCGCCCCCCCAAACCAGGCTGATCGAGATTTAGTTTGTAATTTAGATTTATTACGCCATTTGGGTCATTTTGGCGCAGCGAGCGCAAACGTCTCACCGCTCATCGCCGGCAAGCGCACTGGTTTACTCATGTCCCACCCTGGATATCGAAAACGTGGGTTTTTAGTTGGCGATTTTTGGTCAACCAAGGGGTGCGTCGGGTTACTGATTGCTATTAATATAAACAAAACCAATAGATAGCTGCTACTACCGTCCTGGTGGGCAACCAAGAGGCACCAGGCCCAGCCGGGAGCGAAACCTCTTGGATAATGGAAACCGGACCCGCCCTTGCCTGTACCGCTCCCCTTGCTATTTTATTATAACAACTTGTGATAACACCATAAATTATCTAACAGCGCGTGGCCGCCTCGATCGCCGGCCTACTATTCAATGCCCAATTCCGGGCCCATCTTCGGTGCGGACTGCAAATGGATTTTTAAGAGAGACATAAACCGGGACTGCGGCGTGTCAGTCGCGCACACCTTAAATGTGCGGCACATATTAAACAAAACTATAATATGGTTGTAATATATAAGCACCTGAAATAAAACAAATAAAAAAAATGTGCAAAATATATAAAAAAATGAGTTGACTTTGATTTAGTCAAATTACTACTATTTCAAAACTGAACGCCACTAAACAGAAACAAGTGAAACAGCCGTCCTGATGAACAGAAAAACGCAAAATAAAGAGCAAAAACAAATTAAGGCACAGGGCACCGTCCGAGAGCGAATTCTGCAGTCCGCCTGCCGGGTAATCAACGAAAAAGGATACTCCGGGGCGAGCGTGCGAGACATCGCGGCAGAGGCCGGCTTGACCGAGCCAACTATATACTTGCATTTTAAGGGAAAAGAGGAAGTTCTATTCTCCATCGTGGAACAGCAGGTTGAGGATTCCCTGGTTTTCATGCGGGAGCACATGGCCGGCATTTCCGGCGCTCACCAGAAACTGCGCAAACTAATTTGGGCCCACCTGCGCTACAACGACCTCCATCAGGATTATTTGAAATTAGTGCTTCTTGATTGTCGTTCAAATTATAGTTTTTATAAATCAGATGCATATAAGGTAATTCGCCGCTATTCGGGCATTGTTCTGTCCATCATCCAGGAAGGCATCGACGAGGGGGTTTACCCCCTGGAGCTCAACGCTCGCCTGATGCGCGACATTGTATTGGGCGTCTTGGACTTCGAAGCCTATACCGTGTTGATTACCAAAGAAATTCCCGATGCCACCCAGGATCACGAAGCCATCATGGCCCTGCTGGACAACTTACTGCTGGGCTGGGCGAGCGAAACCAACGACAGCGCTAATAAAAGCAAAAGGATTCTGCAGGCGGCGATCAAGGCTTTTGCCAAGAAGGGCTATGCCGGAGCGACCATTTCCGACATCGCCAAGGCGGCCAAGGTTTCCGACGGCACGGTTTATGAGCACTTCAAAAACAAGGAAGACCTTCTGCTTTCCATCCCCGAGGAGTATTTCCAGAGCCACCTGGACCGCCTGGAGCAGAGCTTCAACATCACCGACAACTCCCGCAAACTCAGGAGATTCATCCAGTACCATTTCCGGCTCTACCTTGATGACTACGATTTTTTGCTGGTTTACCTGCTTTTGATACAACTCAATCGCACCTTCTATAAAACCCGCGCCTACACGGCGCTTAAAAGCTACATGGCGGTGTTTGAGAAACTGGTCGAGGACGGGATCAAGGACGGCTCTTTTGTCGCCGAGTGCAACGTGCGGGTTTACCGGAACATGTTTTTCGGCGCCTTCACCCACATGACGCTGCGTTGGTTCGTGGTCGAATGCCGGGGCCAAGTCGACAAACTGAGCGAAATCAATCAAGCCACGAAATATTTCCTGGACATGATCACCCCCAAGGGGGAGCGGGAAGGCTAGTCAGCCGGCAAAGGCAGGGGGCCGGACGGGTCACTCGCGCCCTCGCGGCCGTAACCCGTTAAAAAACCATCAAGACCTAAGAGGGAGGGACGAAGTGGTGAAGACAACTCAACTGGCCGTTAGACGGGGAAAACGGCAAATCGTTCGTGGGGTGCTGCTGGTATTAAGTCTATTGCTGTGCCTGGCCACGTCCCAGATCGCCTCCGCGGAGGAAAACTTCATCAAGATAGGCGTGTGCGGTCCCATGAAGTTCCCCGCTGGCGAACACATGTGGATCGGCGCGGAACTGGCAGCCGAGGAGATCAACTCCGACGGTGGAGTGCTCATCAACGGCAAGGCTTACAAAGTCAAGCTTTTCAAGGCCGACTCCAACGAGTATCTGAGCATCACCGATGCGGTAACCGCCTTGGATCGCTTGCTCAGCGTGGACAAGGTCGACTTTGTAATCGGTGGCGCCCGCTCCGAGGCCATCCTGGCCCAAATGAGCGTGATGGCCGACAACAAAAAAGTCTACATCATGTCCGGCGGCGGCAGCCCCAGGCTGACCATGCAGGTGGCCAAGGACTACGACAAATACAAGTATTTCTTCCGCACCACCACTCCCCATGTGGGATTCCAGATCAAGGCCCTCAGCGCGGCCCTGGACACGGTGGCCAAAAAAATCAGGAACGATTTGGGCATTGCCAAGCCCAAGGTGGCCCTGGTCATGGAAAAGATCGTGGCGGTGGATGCCATGATAAAGGTGGCCAAGGCGGTGTTGCCCAAGATGGACATGGAAATCGTGGGCACATGGCGGCCCTCGCCCACGGCCAACGACTTGACCGCGGAACTTAGCGCCGTCAAGTCCTCCGGCGCCCAGATCATATTCACCTGCTTCACCGGGCCGGTGGGCGTGGTTTTCGGCAAGCAGTGGGGTGAACTGGAAGTCCCGGCCGCCGCGGTTGGCGTCAACGTGGAGGCGCAGCTCAAAAAATACTGGAAGGCCACAGAGGGATATTGCCAGTACGAGATGATCCTCAACCCGGTGGTGCGGGCTAAAGTCACCGGAAAAACTCTCCCCGCCTTTGACAAGTACACGCAAAAGACAGGCGACTATCCCCTCTACACCGGCATGGGCGCATGGGACGCCGTGTACCTGCTCACCCAAGCCGCTAAAAAGGCCCGCAGCCTAAACAGCGACGCGGTGGTCAAGGCCCTTGAAGAGACGGACTACCTGGGTGTGGCCGGCCGCATGCAGTACTACCCCAAGGGTCATCCCCTTACCCACGACCTGAAGTTCGGCGCCATGCACTCCACCCTGTTCTGCCAGCAGTGGATCAAGGGGGCGCTGGTGACGGTGTGGCCCGATGGCAAGGCGCCGCATGCCTCCATCAAGGCCGGCCCGGGCTGGGAGGCGGTGAAGTTCGATGGCACCGTCGATTACGTCCTGCCGCCGGTGGTGGTCAAATACTGGAAGGACAAAAAGAAGTAAGCGTAAAAAGCGGGGAGGCCTCCCTGTGGCCTCCCCGCTCATTTCCACAGCAACGGTTTTGGGAAAGATCGGACCGGGTGGAAGGCGGGAGCGCAAGGTCTATGAAAATCAACGATCTCCGAGCCGCAACAATGGAAACTGTGCAGCCTATCTCAACGTATCAGGTTGCAGAGCAACTGGCTCCCCTTCTGACGCTATAGAGGCCTAACCAGTGGAAACTTTGACCAATTTGGTGATTCACGGCCTTTTGTACGGCGGCATGTGCGCCATCCTGGCCGTGGGGTTCGCGCTTATCTTCGGGGTGGCCAAGATCGTAAACATGGCTCACACCGCCTTTTACATGGTCGCCTCTTTCATCATCTTCATAGGAGTCAGCCGTGTAGGGCTGCCGGTGTGGCTGGCGTCGTTAGTTTCGATCCTGCTCACCTGCCTACTTTCGGTCATCTGCTACAAGCTCTTTTTCGAACGGGTGAAACACCACGAGACTGCGGTGATGATCATCTCCGTGGCCCTGGCCATGCTCTTTCAAGAGATTTTCCTGCTGATATTCGGCGGCCACTACCACGGAATCCCCGCCCTGGTGAAGGGCTTCATGGACCTCGGGGTGGTGCGCATCTCCTATAAGAACCTCTTCGCCCTGGGCTTTAGCCTCATCACCCTGCTTGGCCTTTGGCTCCTGCTCTCCAAGACCCGCCTGGGCATTGCCATCCGCAGCGTGGCCCAGGACCGGGAGGTGGCCAACCTGGTGGGCATAAACATCAACCACATCTACATGATAACCATGGGCATCTCGGCTGGGCTGGCTGCGGTGGCCGGAGCCATCGTGGCCCCCATCTTCATGGTGCATCCTCTCATGTGGATGCAGCCCCTGGTCATGGTCCTGGCCGCGGTGGTCCTTGGCGGCCTCGGGAGCATCAAGGGCGCGGTGATCGCCGCCTTGATCCTGGGCTTCGCCGAGAGTTTGGTCATTTTCCTCATACCCGACGGCAGTTTCCTGCGAGGCGCCGTATCCCTGGCGGTGATGGTGGTTGTGTTGGTCATCAGGCCGGAGGGCCTCTATGGCGTGGTCTTCGAGGAGGAGAGGCTCTAATGGGTCACTACCTGAGAATTTGCTATCATGTGATAAAGACCGAAGTCCTGGAAGTCCCGGGACGCGTCATCGCAGCCATGTTCGTAATCGCCTTGCTGGCCATGCCTCTTTTCATCAGCCAGCCCTACGTGCTGCGCATCCTAACCCTGACAGCCATTTTTGCCATTTACGCCACCAGTTGGGACGTGCTGGCCGGCTTCACCGGGCAGGTGAACCTGGGCCACGCTCTGTTTTTCGGGGTGGCGGCTTACGCTGGCGCCAAGCTTAACCTCAGCATGGGTCTGCCCCCTTGGGCCACCATCCCCTTGGGTGGGGTGGTCGCCGTTGTGGTGGGGCTCATCGCGGCAATGCCCGCCCTGCGGCTAAGGGGTTTCTACCTTTCCCTGGTCACCATGGCCCTGCCCATAATTCTGACCGGTGTCATTTACATCTTCCCGAGCTTCACCGGCGGCGAACTGGGGCTTTACGGCATCGACCGGCTGTCCAACTCGGTAGTTTTCAACTACTACCTAACCACGGTCATCATGCTGGTCTCGGTGTACATCATGTACAAATACACCGACAGCGAAAGCAAGCTGATCCGAACCGGCATAATCCTCCACGCCATTCGCGAGGACGAGATAACCGCCCGGGCTTCGGGCATCAATTCCACACGATATAAAATAATGGCTTTCGCGGTCAGCGGATTTTTCGCGGGTATCGCCGGAGGCCTATACGGCCACTACATGAAGATAGTCGGCCCCTCCACCTTGGACCTGTTCTTTTCCTTTCAGGCCATTTTGTGGACCATCTTCGGAGGCATGACCACCATCTACGGCGCCGTGGCCGGCGTCTACATCCTATATCCTCTCGTGGAATTCATAAGGGTTCTGCCTCATGGCGAGGATGTAAGGTTCATCTTCTTCTCCGGAATTCTCATCTTGACCCTCCTTTTCATGCCTGAGGGCCTCACTACCTGGGTCAGAGACAAGATCGAAATAAAGTGCCCGCGCTGCAAGCTGGTGAACGTCGTCACCCGGCGCAACTGCCGCGCTTGCCGGGCCCCTTTACACCTGGAAAAGGACCAACTTGGTCAGTAGCTGAGGAGGCGAGCGATGCCGTCCGTGTATGAACAAAAGCCCTGGTTGAAATTTTACCCCGCCGGGGTTGCGCCCGAGGTGGACATACCCGACAAGTCGATCAACGACCTCTTCGACGAGGTGGTGGAGAAATACAAGAAGCGGGTCGCCCTGATTTTCTACGGCACCAAGATCACCTACCAGGAGCTGGGGGACAAGGTCTTGCGCATGGCCACGGCCCTGGCCTCCCTGGGGGTGAAAAAGGGCGACCGTGTGGCCCTGTTGCTGCTCAACGCGCCCGAGCACGTCATCGCCTTCTACGCGGTGCAGCGCCTGGGGGCGGTGGTCACGGCCATCAGCCCGGTGTACGTCTCCAGCGAGATGCGTCACCAGTTGGATGACAGTCAGGCCACCAGCCTTATCTGCCAGGATTTCCTCTACCCCACCGTGGAGAAATCAGGCTATCAGTTTGCCAACGTGATCCTCGCCAGCATCACCGACTCGCTGCCCAAACTCAAAAAGATGATGGGCACCACCATCCTGCGGGGCGTGTACCAAAAGATGGCCGCTCCGCCCGCCGACATCTACAATCAGGAGCATTTTTACGGCTTCCATGAGTTGCTCCAGAACCACCCCCCCCAACCGCCCCGGGTGGAGCTGAACGTCGCCGAGGACATAGTAACCCTGCCCTACACCGGCGGCACCACCGGCCCGCCCAAGGGCGTGATGATCACCCACCGCAACGCGGTGAGCAACCTCTATCAGTTCAAAAACTACCTGAACATGATCGAGGAAGGCAGCGAGGTGTGGATGGCTTATATGCCGTTCTACCACGCGGCCGGCCAGGTCGTGGCCCTGATCTTCGGCGTTCTGATGGGATTCACCCTGGTGGTGATAACCACGCCGGACGTTGAGGAGATACTCAGCGCCATGGGCAAATACAAGGCCACCACCTTCTTTGGGGCCCCGACCATCTATGAAGTTCTCAAGGACGAAAAGAAGACCGACCGGGTCAACTGGCGAAAGCTCAAGCTGGTGCTCTCGGGGGCCGACGCCTTGCACGAGTACACGGCCAAGGATTGGAAGGTCCGCACCGGCACCGATATTTTCGAGGGCTACGGGCAGACCGAGTGCGTGGCCCTCACCCACGAAACCGCCGCCGGTCACGTGAAAATCGGCTCGGTGGGCCTGCCCATCTGCAACACCCAATCGGCCATCCTCGACCCCGAGGAGGACCAGTACATGCCCGTGGGCGAAATAGGCGAGATAGTGGTCAGCGGACCTCAGATTTGCAAGGGCTACTGGCGCAACGAAGCCGCCACCAACGAGTGCATTGCAGAGATCGGGGGCATCCGGTGGTGGCGCACCGGCGACCTGGGCCGCATGGACGAAAACGGCTTCTTCTACGTGTACGACCGCAAGCGCGACCTCATCAAATACAAGGGACTGAGGGTGTACGCCAGGGAGGTGGAGGAGGTGCTGCGCACCCACCCCAAAATCAAGGAGGTGGGGGTCATCGGCGTACCGGACCGCAAGGTCGGCGAGCAAGTAAAGGCTCTGGTGGTTCTTGAGTCCGACTCGCGGGGCAACCTGTCGGAAGCGGACATCATGAGCTACTGCGAGGACAAGCTGGCTTACTACAAGATCCCCCGCATAATCGAGTTCGTGGGGGAGGTGCCCCGCACCGACGTGGGCAAGGTCTCGCGCCGCGAGCTGCGGGAAGAGGAGAGCTAGCCTTGGAAGACGTCATCCTCGAAATCGAGGGCCTGAGCAAGAGCTTCGGCGGCCTCCAAGCGGTGAGCGATGTTTCCTTTAGCATCGGACGCAACGAGATCGTCGGGCTCATCGGGCCAAACGGCGCGGGCAAGTCCACGACCATCCGGCTGATCAGCGGCATCCTCAAGCCCTCGTCGGGCACGGTGCGCTTCAAGGGCAAAAACATCACCGACAAGCCGGTGTGGGACATCGTGAACATGGGCCTGGCATCGACCTTCCAAGTGGTCAAGCCCTTCCGCCAACTCCCGGTGGCGGCCAACGTCATGGTGGCTTGCCTCTGCCCCAGGGCCAAGAGGCACGGCGAGTGGGTGAAGACCGTGGAGCTCAGGGCGCGCGACGCCCTGGAGTTCGCGGGCATAGCAGACCTGGCCTTGGAGCCGGCGTCGGTGCTTTCCCACGGCGATCTCAAGCGGCTGGAGTTGGCCCGGGCCATCGCCACCGAGCCCGAGCTGCTGCTGCTGGACGAGCCCTTCGGCGGCCTGAACCCGGCCGAAACCAGCATGATCGCCCGCTCCCTGAAACGGCTGCACAAGGGCGGCCGCTTCGGCCGCCTGCACAGCGAGGGCCCGGCAATGCTCATCGTGGAGCACAAGCTGGCCGACCTCATGCCGATCCTGGATCGGGTGGTGGTCATCAACTTCGGGCGAATCCTGGCCGTGGGCACGCCGGAGGAGATCGTCAACAACCCCGCGGTCATCGAGGCCTATTTGGGCAAGGAGGTTGGGAACCTTGTATCTGGAAGTTAGGAACCTGACCGTCCTCTATGACCGGGCGATGGTGCTCAACAACGTCAGCCTCAATGTGGAGAAGGGCGAAGCCGTGGGTCTGGTAGGGCCCAACGGAGCGGGCAAGAGCACCATGATGCGCGCCATAACCGGCCTGGTGCAATGGGAGAAGGACTCCCTCAAGGGCACCACCAAGGGCAAGATCACCATCGAGGGCAGCGTGGTGTTCAACGGCGAGGAGCTCATAAACGTTCCCGCTCCCCGCATAGCTCAGCGGGGGCTCATCCTTTGCCCCGAGCGCGGCAGGCCCTTTAGGGAGATGACCGTCAAGGAAAACCTGGAGGCCGGCGCCTACTTGGTGAAAGACAAAAGGGTTATCAAGGATAGCCTGGACAAGGTCTACTACCTGTTCCCGCGCCTGAAGGAGCGCATAGACCAGGTTTCCGGCACCCTGTCAGGCGGCGAGAGGACCATGCTCTCCATTGGGCGGGCCCTTATGTCTCAGGCCAAGCTGCTGCTCATCGACGAGCCTTCCACGGGACTGGCGCCGTTGGTCAAGCAGGACCTGTTCACCCGCATCAAGGACGTGCATGGCCTGGGCATCACCATACTCTTGGTGGAGCAGGACATAAGCTTCGCTTTCGATCTGGCGCCGCGCAACTATGTTTTGTCCCAGGGCAAGATGATAACCCAAGGGTCCCCGGAAGAGCTTTTGGCCGACGAGAGCATCCGGCG
>Ga0180009_10005480_pt1 | contig 13607 bp, 14 predicted proteins | sample OS_PC_MetaG_FD_123537 | JGI IMG/M metagenome (GOLD analysis project Ga0180009, IMG submission 123537) | Groundwater microbial communities from the Aspo Hard Rock Laboratory (HRL) deep subsurface site, Sweden - OS_PC_MetaG | ecosystem: Environmental > Aquatic > Deep subsurface > Groundwater... | reverse complement strand
TTCTGCTCTCTTTTTATAAGAATTTTTTTGAGAAAATGGGTTTGAAAATTGAGTTTGCCTGGTTTGAGCCAAGAAATGAGCAGTATCTGGCATACTCGATCTACGGAGTTTATAAATAGATTTCGCCTTATATTTTTGTCTCAATGTTTATCTACAGTTTGGCATAACACCATTTTTTTGTAGGCAGGAATTATCATAGAGGTTTTAATGTTAAATCAAGTCATTAAGAAGATAAGAAGGCGTTTGATACCACAAAAACTTTTTATTAAGGGACTAACCGGTAGTTTTTACAGACTTGAACTGCGCGCCTTACTGTATTATAAAACGTCTTCCCTGTGTGATCGGGATTTGGCGTTGGCATATACTCACACAAATGAGTGGGAAATCATTGAGATTATTCGAATTCTTAATTCTTTAGGTTTTGTCGTGGATGTGGTTGATCGTGCTTTAGATGATTTTGATCCGGAAGACAAATATGACTTGTTTGTTGGTTTGGGGGCGGGAAGTTCTGGAAAATATTTTGCTAAATATGGTTCGAGGCTTACTAAAGCAGTGAAAGTGCTTCTTGCGGCAGGGCCGAAACCGGATATCTCTGATCGTCTGGTAAGAGAAAGATATGACAGTTTTAATAATAGAAATGGGGTAAATGCTCCTTATATGAGAATTATTGATAAGATAAATTTTGCAGAGTTCCTGAAATATACTGATTGCATTCTGGCGATTGGCGAAGATGGATTGTTCTGCAACGAAAGTTATCGCGATTGCGGCAAACCGGTTAAGTATTATCTGCCAAGTTCCAGCCCGCGGCTGGGTTTCCGCCTGGAGTGGCTCAAGACGAGAAAACGGAACAAATTTCTCTGTTTCGCCGGTAACGGTCTTATCTGTAAAGGAGCAGACATTTTAATCGAAGCTTTTCGCGAGATGCCGGAGATGGAATTAGTTATTTGCGGGCCAAAGGAAGACGCTCTGTTTGAAGTTTATGGCCAGGAGCTCTCGGGACAGGGAAATATTAAATATGAAGGTTTTGTCGGAGTTAGCAGTGAACGCTTTAATACCCTTTGCAGCAAGTGCGCCTTTGTAATATTGAATACGGCCTCTGAAGGTTGTGCTACATCGGTTACGACATGCATGCGTTGCGGTTTGGTGCCGGTAATAAATTATGAGAATAGTATTGAAGTGGGTAATTTCGGCTTTTTAATCGACAACTCTGATGGTTTGGTTGCCGGAACTATGGATGTGATTCGAAAAGCGGCCTCAATAACTGCTGAAGACTATTCCGACCGGGTATTTAATACTTTAAAGGATTCCGCAAAATATACTCAAGGCAGTTTTTCCACTACTTTTGAAAATGCAATCCTGGAAATAATGCAGGAAAAGTTTAAAGTTTAAAGGATAATATATAAATTAAGGAAAGGCAAGATATGAATATTTTAAGTGTCTTAAAAAAACACGGCTTTGCCGGCAGTTTGAAGCTATTCCCCAAATGGCTTGAGCAGCATCGGCAAGAGAAGGAGCAGGAAAGGAAGTTACGGGAAGTTCGCCTGACCGAGGATGAAGTATTTGTCATAAAAGAAGTCCAGGGTAGTCGGATGTTGCTGAACCTGAATGACGCAGGCATTTCCCGTGAACTCTGTCTTACCGGCGTGCATGAGCCTGAGAGTACCAAGCAATATGTTAAGGAATTGAAATCCGGGATGACGATATTTGAATTAGGTGCTAATGTTGGCTACTACGCCCTGCTGGGAGCAAAAGTGATCGGTGAAACCGGAAAGATTATCGCTTTCGAACCGTCGCCGGTCAACATGGAAAATTTTCGGCTGAATGTAGTGCTTAATAATCTGGAAGACCGGGTTGAGAGTTATCAAATGGGGATTGGCAGTTCGGTCGGTATTTTGAAGTTCAATGTCGTCAACAAGGGTAATATGAGCAGTTTCTTCCAGCGGAAAGAGGACGGTGTGGTTGAAATGTGCGATACTATTGATGTTCCGGTAACAACGGTGGACGCCTTTATTGAGAACAATCCTTGCAAGATTGATTATATGCGGATGGATGTTGAGGGGTTTGAGGTGGAAATATTCAAAGGTATGAAGAATTTCCTGAAATCGGAATATGCCCCGGAAGGATTTTTTATTGAGATCCACTGCGGCCTGCTGAACGAAAACAATACTTCATGCCGTGAATTCGTTGAAAACCTATCCAGCTACGATTATGAGATTTCCATTGCCAGGTGGCGCGGCATACCTGAGCTATCGGTTAATTCTATTGAAGAGCTTCTCCGCCACGAACTTTGCGAAATCGGTTACTGGGAAGCATTTTTTACCAAGATATGAGATTTTCTATCTTTTTATCTTATTTAAGGCCATATCCTTGAAAATATATCTTTAGTGCCCCGAAAGGAGATTGAAATTGGAAAATATGTCTATTCATGATTGGACATCCCAAACCGATGATCCTGTGAATGATGAGGTTAGAAATAATATTATCGATTATTTGAATCGAATTCGTGTGCCGATTCCTTCAAATAATTATGATTTGTACCTGAAACTTGAAGTAACAGGCAAAGATGTGTTGGATATCGGCATTTGTGCGCATACGATGGAACGGATGCGTTCTCCAAATTGGATACATAATATAATTCGAAATAATGCGAAATCAGCTATGGGGATTGATATAATCAAAGATTTAATTCAACAACTTCAAAAGGATGGATTGGATGTTGCGGTTTGTGACGCTACTTCAGATGAAGATCTTGGCCGTCAATTCGATGTGGTTCATGTTGGGGATGTGCTCGAGCATGTGGATAATCCTGTGGCTCTCATGAAATTCTGTGGTCGGCACCTTAGACCAGGAGGGAAAATCATTGCGCGAACCCCCAATGCACACTGCTTTAACTACATTCATCTCCAACGGAAATATGGAACGGAAAAATCTAATCTCGAGCATATGTTCTACATTTGCCCAATTCATGCGATGGAACTCGCGCGACGATCAAAAATGAGACTCACACGATATCTAACATTATATCCTGGGAAATTATCCATTCGAGGAATCGCAAGGTTTTTGAAATATACCCTTTCATTTAAATTCCGACATGCCCTGGCAGAGTTTCTAACAAAACCCGAAAGCTATTCAACAATTCTTGTATTCGAATTTAAAAAAACAGGCCTTGTTCATCGTTTCGGCCACTCATAGCCATGTAGGGTGGGTGGAGCGTAGCGGAACCCACCAAGCCAATTTATAAAGTGAAGGTAAAGGATCATGTACACAGAAATTAAAAAATGTCGAATATGTGGTAATACGGATTTAGTCTCAATCCTTCATTTAGGCGATCAATATTTAACCGGGGTATTTCCAAAAACAAAAGAGGAGACTATCACTTCTGGGCCTATCGAATTGTTAAAGTGTCAGGAAGACAAGAAAGGTAACTTTTGTGGTCTTCTCCAGTTGAGACAATCCTATGATTTAAATGAGATGTATGGAGTGAACTACGGATATCGTTCAAGCCTCAACCGTTCTATGGTGGAACATCTGCGATCTAAGGTAAATTCATTGTGTCAGCGTATTGCCTTGAACAAAGACGATGTAGTGGTGGATATCGGCAGCAGTGACGGTACGATGCTGTCCTTTTATCCGCGAGACGCACAAGTGCTTATCGGCTTTGATCCATCAGCCGAAAAGTTTCGAAAATGCTACCGAGGAGACATTCACCTGATAACAGATTTCTTTTCAGCAAAAAACTACAGAGAAAAGTTTGGGAATGAAACAAAAGCAAAAATTGTCACTTCCATAGCAATGTTCTACGACTTGGAAAATCCGATTGAATTTATGCAACAGATTGAAACTATCCTGGCAGAGGATGGAATATGGCATTTTGAGCAAAGTTATTTGCCTTCAATGCTTGAACAGAATGCTTATGATACCATTTGCCATGAGCATTTAGAGTATTACGCTGTCAAGCAAATCAAATGGATGACGGATCGAGCGGGCCTTAAGATATTGGACATCAAGTTAAATGCCATTAATGGTGGGAGCTTTGCTGTTACAACAGCAAAACAATGTGCTCCATATCCAGAAAACAATAAAATAATTGATAAATTTCTTGAACAAGAGCAACGCATTGGATTGGATACGTTGACTCCGTACATAGCATTCAAAGAGAGGATTTTTCAGCATCGATCTGATCTTGTTAAAAAGCTTCGGCAAATTAGAAATGACGGAAAGATGATTGTTGGCTACGGAGCGTCAACGAAAGGAAATGTCCTTTTGCAATTTTGCGGCCTTGACGAGGCGTTGATATCATGTATTGCTGAAGTCAACAAAGATAAGTTCGGCTGTTTTACTGTTGGAACTAATATCCCCATCGTTTCTGAGTCCGAGGCAAAAGCCCTTAATCCTGAGTACCTTTTTGTCTTACCTTGGCATTTCAAAAAAAACATTATAGAAAGAGAATCTGAATATCTCAACAATGGGGGGAAACTTCTTTTTCCGTTGCCGAAGATAGAAGAAGTTGGAAAATGAAAAAAGCTATAATTATTGGCAATCGAGGACAAGATGGAACACTCCTTACTCAATTACTGAAAGATAAAGAGTATGTCGTGTTGGGTGTTGACTCTGCTACAGTTGAGTGTTCAGACGGCAGTGATTGGACAGCGGTTGATATTTTAAACATGGGATCTGTTGCCAACCTTATAAAAGTTTTTTTGCCTGATGAAGTATATTATTTAGCTGCCTTTCATCATTCGTCTCAATGCACTGACCTCCTTAACTCCTCTGATATTTGGGATGAAAGCTTCAATATCCATGTGCGGGGACTTATTAATGTCTTAGAGGTTATACGCTGTACAAACGCTAAAATTCGGCTATTTTATGCTTCTTCTTGTCTGATTTTTGGTAGACCAGAGCAAGTTCCACAAACAGAAGTCACACCGATTAATCCTCAATGTATTTACGGGATTACCAAAGCTACCGGTGTGCATTGTTGCAATTTTTACCGTATACACCATTCCATTTTTGCTAGTGCTGGTATTTTATACAATCACGAGTCGCATCTGCGGTCGGAAAGATTTGTATCCCAGAAAATTATCCGATCAGCAATTCAAATTAAAAGGGGGCAACAGCAAAAATTGGTGCTGGGCGATCTTTCGGCCCAAGCTGATTGGGGGTACGCGGCGGATTATGTCGATGCAATGTGGAGGATATTACAATTAGACGTTGCCGATAATTTTGTGATAGCTACCGGAAAACTTCATACCGTTCTTGATTGGGTTGAAATTGTGTTTCAAGCACTTAATCTCACCTGGCGAGATTACGTCAGGGAAGAGAAATCACTAATCAAAAGAGCCCAAAGTACATATGTGGGAGATAGTAGTAAGTTGCGTCGCCTTACCGATTGGTATCCATCAACTTCTTTTAAGGAAATGATTTTTAACATGTTAAGGCTTGAAGGGGTGTTATTCTAATGTCGAATAAATTTCTCATTTTTATTCCTACCTATAACGAACGCGAAAATGTAGAGCAGATATGTCATGAAATTTTGTCGTTAGGTTTAAGCCTTGACATCTTATTTATGGACGATAACTCTCCTGACAGGACGGGTGATATTTTAGATAATCTTGCAGCAAACAATAGTAATGTTTATGTTATACATCGTCAGGGTAAGCAGGGAATCGGAAGCGCACACACTGAAGGCATCAACTATGCCTATGAGAATACGTATGATACTCTTGTTACGATGGATTGCGACTTTACACATTTACCGTCTGATATTATCAGAATGGTTGAGGCATCAAAGGATTCTGACATTACATTTGGTTCCCGTTATCTTCAAAAGAACAGCTTGCCCGGGTGGAATATTTCCCGTCGTTTTCTAACGTTGTGGGGACATTTTTTAACCAAGAATTTACTTGGCATCCCCTTTGATGCAAGTGGCGCATTTCGCGTTTATAATCTAAAACAAATACCACGCGAACTTTTTGGTCCCATTACCTCTACCGGTTATTCATTCTTTTTTGAAAGTGCGATGATTTTTATTAGTAACGGATATGTAATTAATGAAATTCCGATCGTTCTACCTGCGCGGACCTATGGCCATTCTAAGATGACTTTGCATGATATAGTGCGAAGCGTAAAACTTCTTTTGTCACTATGGATCAAAAGGATAGCCAACCCAGCACAGTTTCGTTTAGGCAGGCAAATCACTTTAAAAAAGGATTTGTGCGACCCGCAGAATTGGGATTGCTACTGGAAAGAAAAGCAGGATGTTAGCGGTTTCATATATGAACTTATCGCTGGTATTTATCGCAGGCTTTTTATTAGACGAAATGTTGCGAATTTTTTGAAAAAGAATTTTTCAAAAGGAGTAACCCTGTTGCATGCAGGGTGCGGAAGCGGTGAGATAGATGTAAATTTGCACGATAAATTTATTGTTACTGCTGTAGATATTTCACCGCAAGCACTTAAGCTGTACTCACAAAACAATCCAAAAGCACACAAGATCGAACATGCGAGCATTTTTGCATTGCCATACGCCGACGAGTCTTTCGACTGTACATACAACGTGGGCGTGATGGAGCATTTCACACACGACAAAATTCGACAAATTCTCAAAGAGTTTCATCGTGTTCTTCGCCCCAGTGGTAAAGTAGTGATAATTTGGCCTCATCGATGGGCGACAAGCGTTTTTGTCCTTAAAATTGTGCATTTCGTACTCAAAACAGTGTTTCGAAAAAAAGAAGCATTACATCCCGCTGAAGTTTCTCTATTAAAAAATAAAGCAGAAGCACAAAATTTTTTTCAAGAGTCTTGTTTTGAACTTGTTGACTATAGTTTCAATATAAAGGACCTTTTTATCCAAGCGATTGTTATGGGAAAAAAGTATAAGGATAATTAAATGGCAACCGTCAAAAAAATTACTAAAACTGAGATTCCGTGTAACCTGTGTGGATCAACCAAGAGCGATATACTTTATCCGGATGAGTTGGGGGATAAGCCTGCCAAAGTGGACTATAACTTTTCTCCGGATACACGCAAGACCTATCAAATTGTTCGCTGTCAATCCTGTGGATTAATATTTACTAATCCAATGCCTAACTTAAATTCGGTCTACGAAGATACTGTCGACGAAATTTACCTTGCTTCAAGTGAGCAGCGTCGCCGTACGGCGGAAAAAAGCCTGAAGCAAATCCTGAAATATAAATCATCTGGAAAGCTGCTGGACGTGGGTTGCGCAACGGGAATTTTCCTTGATGTAGCAAGCCATCACTTTGATGTTGAGGGGATAGAGCTTTCACGTTGGGCCTTTAATGAAGCTGTCAAGCGGCACACGGTTTATAACCAACCGCTTGAATCCTTAGGGTTTTCTGAATGCTACGATGTTATCACGTTGTGGGGTGTTATCGAGCACTTTCAACATCCTGTTCGCGAAATCCACAGTGTTGTTTCCGCCTTAAAACCGACAGGGCTGTTGGTCTTGTATACAGGGGATGTCGATGCGTTACTGCCACGCTTGCTCGGAAAAAAATGGTGGTGGTATCAAGGCATGCATCTTTACTACTTTTCCAAACGAACTTGTTCGCAGTTATTGAACCAGTGCGGTCTCAAGATATTGTCTTTTGACCTTCATCCCCTCTCTTTTCAACTGTATTCCCTTGGCATTAGCTTAAATCGCTACAAAATCGGGAAACTTTTCAGCCCTATTTTCAATTTGCCGTTTATTCGAAATATAATGATTTCTATTAAAATAAGCGGTGAAATGGTGCTTTTTGCTCAGAAGTCTTAGCAGGCACGGACAATTACTGCGTCGAAGAGGGTGGCAAGCCTTTGTATAAGGAGGACTTATGATTTCCATTTTCTCAAAAAATTTTCCAGGTAGCTACAAATTTAACGCCAAAATTCTAATAATAATTGCTGTTTTAATCGTGGTCGAATCTCACCTGTTTGGTTTTGTTAAATCAAGCCGCGACGATGTTAGTTTTCATAGAACATCTGCATACCAATTAATTTTCCCAGGCGATGATGTTTTTGTCAAAATGCAAGAGCATTACAGTCAAAACAGACACCTTTTAAATCCAGCAGCGTGGTATGTAACTAAAAATATAGGTAACTACCTATTTTTTTCTTTAACCGTGTTTGCATTTGAATGTTTTCCAATGAAGTCAGCATATCAAAGTGTATATTTAGCAAGTGTTTTTGTTGCGATAATTGCACTTTTTTGTCTTTTCTGGGCATCAAATAAGACATTAAACTCAAAGGGTGTTCCCTTCTTTGCTATTTTTTTATTAAGTGCATCCCCATGTATTTTGTTTTATCCCTATTATTTGCCTCTTTTTACACCATTTGCTATTAGGCAGTTTATGTGGACCACCTGGTCATCCAGGGGTGCTATGCTTGTGTTTTTTGTCGTATCATTACTTTTTTTTGCTTCTCAAAATTTATCAAAGTTAAAAAAGTACTTTTTCGCTATAGTGTTTTTTATTTTGAGTTTATTGACTCATCTATCGCTTACCGTATTGTTAACAGCAATAATTGTCTCTTTCGCAATGGGGTATAAAATTTTTAAAATTGATTTTAAGGATATGGAAAGTAGATTTGGGGCCAAAAAAATACTTTTAGTTTTTAATTTAGGAATAGTTTTAGTTATGGGCATACAAATTTTAGTATATTATTATTTGTTAGACATAAAGGACCTTACAATAGTCAGGACAGTTTTAGGAACTCCCCCATGGCAGATGTATATTGCTAAGACATTGAAGATGTTTTCTTGGCTTGTCTTCTCAAATACATTGATCTGTCTTTGGTTGAAGTTGTATTCAAAATCGAAGTTTCTTACCTCTCAACTTATTATGCTTGGTAAATTTTTCTTTAAATTATTCTTTCCTTTTGCGATCTTGACTATCGGTTTACAAATAGTTTATCCTCAACCTGACAAGTTCGTATTTCTTAGCCCTGCCTTTATTTTTGAACAAGCCTGTTTAAGAATCACTGGTTTTGCGCATATTTTATTTTGGTTGATTTTCGGGATATTTCTTTATGAAAAATATTATGAAAAATATAGTAAAATATTTTGCATATCTACATATACAGTGTTAACATTACTTTGCCTGTCAATGGGGGTAGATTTTTATTTGCAAAATAAAAACAATGACATCCTTGCTGCGGTTTTCAGAAAGGAGTGCCTTGCTGCTCATTTCACTGAAAGACTGTCTCTACCTGCTCAAGAGATTTATGAAGATAAAGAACTTTATTTTAATTCCATAGCAAACGAATTGCGTGACAAGCATTTAAGGTGACATAGCGCTCTTTCAAAAGGGGAGCAGGAGGTGTTAGGTTTTTGATTATTTATTTTGATCTATTTTATTAAACTCAACCTTGCAATGAAAAAAGTGAGAGAACAAGGATTACCTTGAAAAGATATTCTCCAAGAGAGAACGAGATTTAATAAATAGAGCGATTGGTAAAAGGGTTTGGATATTTCGAAGACATATTCTAAGGATTTAAAGGCGTTAGTTTTCTTTAAAGAACAGGCTACTCCTGAGTTCTGGGATAAACATTGGGGTGGCGAGGATTACTATCAACATCTGATTAGATAGTATCTATTTACCCAACTGAAGTGTAACATAAGGATAAAGAGAGAATGAGGAGAAATAAAGGGCATTGTCCCATTTCGGTCAAAAACAACTATGAAAAGTGGTAACAGTTCCACAACACATTGTACTCAATAGAAAACTACGAAATACGCGAAATACGCGAAATCAGAGATGAGCATTTTATAAATCAGAATTTTTCGCGCCTTTCGCGCCTTTCGCGCCTTTCGCGCCTTTCGTAGTTATAGTCTTAGTAGCTAAGGAGATACAACAATCTCTAAACTGTTACCAGTTTTTCAGCCCCTTTTTAGGGGTTTTGGGACAATGCCAAATAAAGGAGAAGATAAACCAATGAACACAAATAGAAAAATAGAGGAGGTGCTCATGTCAGAAATTACTGCAGGATCCAAACTGTTTGCTCAAGCTGTGAGAGGCCATTATCATGATGGGGCCATTATCCCTGAAGAATCAGCTCCATTTAGGGAAGATATGAAAGTGACTATTCTTCTGATCGATCAGGAGACACTTAACGATTACTACCTGGCAGAAATAGCTGATCACCGCTTTCGAGGCTCCACTGAGGCAGATTACATAGATGTAGATGAACTTTTAACAAGAGCAGAAGCAGAATGTACTATGTGAAATTTCATCGGTTAGTTTGGGAGGAAGACTTCAAAAAGCTTGATCCTCCTGTCAAAGTCCGCACCCTCAAGGGGTGTAAAGAAAAACTTTCAATCAGCCCCAAACGATTTAAGAGCTTACAGAAGAAATTCAAACATTACAGGAGACTACGAGTTGGGGACTGTCGGGCTATTTACCGGATAGATGAAGGTTAGCAAAAAGTACTTATTCGGAAGGTGGGACACCGTAAAGATGTATATAAACATTTTGCCCAACGATTAAAACATGTGGAGAAGAGCGGTGAAGTGGGAGGTTGTTGATTTAGAAGCAGCATTTGGGTTTATTGACCTCTGGCCTACTTATATTCTGTTTGAGAATAGGCTTAACTTCTTACAAACCAATAGGAATAGTTATTGGCGCAAAAGTCGAGATCGGCGAATTAGAACAGCATAAATGACAGAACCAATACTGAAAAATCGGCTTCGTAAGCCAAATTTTCCAATTGGAGGTGATGTATGGCTACTAAACATTTTCAGACCCGGGTGCTCATCTACCAGGAAGAAAATGATTTAACATGATATGCTCATAACCTGGAGCTTGATATTGTAGGAGATGGCAAAACTCCAGAAGAGGCTCGAGACAATCTTGTCGATCTTTTAAAAACGCAAACACAGTTTGCTCTCGAAAATAATTTAGAGGAGAAGCTATATCATTCTGCTCCTCAAAAGTATTTTGATATGTACAATACCTTAGGGAAACGCGGTATTTTTGAAGAATTGGAGCTTTCTAAAGGACATCCGAATTGTCTTCCGCCTTTAGAGCGGCTTGATTTGCCGGAAATATTCCAAAAGAGGTGAAGATTTATTATGAATGCTCCTGAAATCAAACAGCTTATAAAAGACAATAGCCCTCTATTTTGGGGAATAAAGGAAGAGGAGAAGGAAAATATAAACATCAACTGTTTAATTGAAGTTATATTGAACTATGGTAATGAAAAGAGTGTAAAAAGACTGCTTCAATTAATTGGAGTAAGAAAAGTATCAGAAATTTTCCATCAACAAATTTCAGGAAAAAGAAACAATTATCATCCTCGAACAATAAATTTTTTCAATTTATATTTTAAAGAAAATGTGTGACTACTCAGCCATATTAGCCGCAATAGAAAACTACGAAACACGCGAAAGGCGCGAAAATGAATAATCTTATTCTGTTTAAAGATGAAAGCTATCAAATCATAGGGGCCTGTTTCGAGGTCTACAAGGAAAAGGGAAACGGATTTCTGGAAGCGGTGTATCAGGAGTGCCTGTCCATAGAATTCGTTGATCAGAATATTCCGTTTATTGAGAAACCAAAACTCAAACTCAGCTACAAAGGAAGGGAGCTGAAGCAAACCTACGAGCCCGATTTTCTCTGTTTCACGGAGATTATTGTTGAGATTAAGGCGGTGAAACAACTGGCAAACGAGCACAGAGCCCAGGCGATTAATTATCTCAAATCCGCTGGCAAGCAGCTGGGACTGCTGGTTAACTTTGGCCATCATCCGAAGATCGAACATGAGCGTTTTGTGAATCAGAATTTTTCGCGTATTTCGCGTATTTCGTAGTTATGTCTTAATGGCTGAGTAGTTACAGAAAATGTATAAAGAAATTCTAACCGAAAAACAGATTAAATTGTTACCATTGATCAAACTATTTTCCAAAGAATACTATTTAGTTGGAGGAACGGCAATAGCCCTGCAATTGGGCCATCGCCACTCTGTCGATTTTGATTTATTCAGCAGCAATAAAATAGGCAGAAGAAGCATAGAAAACAGAATAAAAAGCAATGATTATCCGATTAATGAAGTTATTTATGAAGATGTTGACGAACTAACGATGATTGTAAATTCTGTTAAAATGACTTTTTACAATTATCCATTTAAAATAATACCAAAACTTTTCTTTGAAGGAATTATAAAGATGCCAACACTCTTAGATTTAGCTGCAATGAAGGCTTATACCCTTGGTAGAAGAGCAAAATGGAAAGACTATGTTGATCTGTATTTCATTTTAAAAGATCACTTTGCTTTGGGCAAGATTTCAGAAAGGGCCAGGGAAGTCTTTGGTAACCTTTTTAATGAGAAGCTCTTCCGTGAACAATTATGTTATTTTGAAGATATAAATTACAGCGAAAGAATAGAATATGAACACAAACATGAAATAGATGAGGAAGCAATAAAGAGATCTTTAAGCCAAATAGCTGTCTCACCATTTTAGGAGATGTGGAGCAGATTATGGAGAGAAACCGAAAGATGTGCGGCAAAGATTGAGGTGCTCAGGTGACAAGATTAAGGGATAACAGCGCTAAGAAGTAGACTGTAATTAAAGATTAGAGAAATGGAAAAGCTACCTGAATTTTTAAACAAGTATTTTTGGGATGTAGAATTCAAAAAGATAGACTTGCAAAAACGCAGGGTGTATGTTCTGAGACGAATTCTGGAGTATGGTGATGAGAAAGCCGTTGGGTGGATGTGGAAGAATTTCAAGAAATCAGAAATCAGAAATACCTTATCTAATTTTCGTTCGTTTTCTCAGAAAAGCGCTAATTTTTGGGCTCTCTTATTAGATGTCCCAAGAGAAGAGGTGCTATGTTTGAAGAAACCCTTATCAAAGGAGCAAAAGAGAATCTGGCCATATTAGGCAGTTCAAGTATTTTGCAGGATGCCTATTTAGCCGGTGGCACAGCGGCTGCTCTACAATTAGGCCACCGTATTTCTGTAGATTTTGACTTTTTTACAACAAAGGAGTTTGTGCCTAAGGTTTTTTCTGCCGAGCTCTCAAAATTAGGTTCATTTGATGAAGAGCAAGCAGATAAAGGGACAGTTTTAGGCAATTTTGAAGGGATAAAATTTAGCCTTTTTATTTATAAATATCCTTTACTCTCTCCTTTGTTAAAATATTTATCATTGAATATAGCTGATATTGACGACATTGCTGCAATGAAAATAGATGCTGTAGCAACTCGAGGACTAAAGAGGGACTTTGTTGATTTATACTTCATATGTGAATCCGGTTACGAATTGGCTCAAATTTTGAATTCTTATAATAAAAAATATGGAAAATTGGCTTCTAATCTCATTCATATTCAGAAAAGCTTAGTATTCTTTAATGATGCTGAACCTGATGAAATGCCAAGGATGTTAAAGGAAGTAAACTGGGAAGAGGTGAAAAAATATTTTGAGAGCGAAGTAAAGAAACTAATACTCGATTCCCCAGGGGTTTGAGTATTGTGTATATGTAAAACTTGGCATTGTCCCAAATCCCCTAAAAAAGACCTAAAAAAGTGGTAACAGTTTAGGAATGTTCATAAATTACTTGAAAAAGGCTAAATATTGTGCTAAAATAAAGCCCTCATAGGAGTTAGATT
>Ga0180009_10005479_pt1 | contig 13607 bp, 11 predicted proteins | sample OS_PC_MetaG_FD_123537 | JGI IMG/M metagenome (GOLD analysis project Ga0180009, IMG submission 123537) | Groundwater microbial communities from the Aspo Hard Rock Laboratory (HRL) deep subsurface site, Sweden - OS_PC_MetaG | ecosystem: Environmental > Aquatic > Deep subsurface > Groundwater... | reverse complement strand
TCATTCGAATCATTGCCTCTTCCGTGTGAGCGGACATATGCGGGGTGCCTGCAAACGAATCCATTTTAAAAAGCGGATGGTCATCCGGCGGCGGCTCTGTTTCGTAGACATCCGACCCGACACCCATGATCCGTTTTTCTTCCAGCGCTTCGACCACGTCATCTTCTTTCCATATCGGGCCGCGCGCCATGTTGATGAGAAAAGCCGTCGGTTTCATATGACCGATCAGATCCGCATTTACCATGTGCCGGGTGGAGGGAATCAGGGGCAGGTTAATGGAAATGAAATCCGATTGGGCAAAGAGCGATTCAGGAGCAACCCGGGTGGCATTCAGTTCCTTTTCAGCATCCGGAAAATCGATGACATCATGATAGAGCACTTTCATGTTGAATCCGCCTTGGCAGATTCGGGCCGTTTGCTGTCCGATCCGGCCAAACCCCATCACTCCCAGTATCTTGTCACGAAGTTCGGTTCCGATCAATTCAGTGCGCGCCTGCCAGTTTCCCGCTCTCATTTCAATATCCGCCAGCCGCATCTTTTTCGCGAGAATCAGTGCCAGCCCCACAAAGTGCTCTGCAACACTCTCCATATTGGCAACCGGTGTATATACCACCTTGACACCATGCGCTTTGGCCGCTTCAAGATCGATGGCATCAAGACCGACGCCATGCCGCCCGACCACCTTCAATTTCGGGCTGGCCTCGATGATGGTTCTGCTCACAGCACCGTTTGCCCGAATTAAAATCCCCGCCGCTTCTGATGCCTGTTCAATCAGTTTTTCCTCTTCAAACGATTCAGCATAAACGAGGTCACATTTTTTCGCCAGCAGGTTTGTTCCTTCTGAATGCATCTGTTCATACATCAGAATCTTAGGTCTTGACTCCATTCTTTTTCCTCCTTAATGATATTTGTCGTCATTATGTTGTTAAAAATGATCTGCGGCACGGTGTCAAGATTTTTTACCGGTGGATTGGATGTTCCTTATGCTTGACACTTTCAACGATCTTTGATTTTTCCTGGGTTCAGGGTTCAGGGTTCAAGATTTATCCGGGTTAGTGCCTTAATAATTATTTTTGTGCTTTTTCTGGCAGAATTTTTTTGAATGCAATCATAAACTGCTCAAAGAAGTGCCTAAAATTAAAAGTGCCTAAAATGTCTAAAGTTGTGGAATTCTATCCATTTTATAAAAAAGATAGAGCAAAGCGAATACCTTAACTTTAGGCACTTCAAACTTTAGTTCACTTGTTACTTTTCCGGCTTATCCGGGTTAGGGGTTTTCAACCCTGAACCGTGAACGTTGAACCGCTCAACCGAAATTAAAATAGATGAAAGGGGTTAGTATTATGGGGTTGCTTGATGGAAAGGTGGCCATTGTCACCGGCGGCGGATCCGGTATCGGAAAAGGAATTGCAAGGATTTTTTTGTCGGAGGGATGCGCTGTTGCAATTGCCGGGCGAAATTCCGACCGGCTCAAAGCTGCAGCAGATGAGATCGGAAAGGATGAAAATCGCATTCTGGCAGTACCTACAGATGTTACGGAGTCAGGACAGGTGAGCGCTTTATTTAAAAAGACCATGGAGACGTTCGGAAGGCTCGACATCCTGGTGAATAATGCCGGGGCATTCGGTGGCGGGAGGATCGATGAGATTACGGATGAAACATGGGATCTCGTTATTTCCACAATTGTTACCGGCACTTTTCTTTGCACCCGGGAGGCATTTAAAATCATGAAGGATGCCGGCGGCGGAAGGATTGTCAATATCGGCAGTATCGCTGCAAAGCGTGCCAGGGAGTACTCCGCCCCCTATACCACCGGCAAGCATGCCATTTGGGGCCTAACCCAGTGCACGGCGTTGGACGGAAGAGAATTCGGCATAACCGCCGGTTGCCTGAATCCCGGAAACACCAGTGTGGAACGGCGGAGACCGGGCGATACCTCGGATACGGGCCGGGATCAAGGGCCGGAACCCATGATAACCGTGGAAGACATGGCACGCACCGCACTTCTTATGGTGACCCTCTCGCCCGAAGCGAACATGCTGGAAACAGTGGTATTGCCGGCCGCACAGAAATATATCGGACGGGGTTAGAACCTATTGGACTTTACTTCCCTAAATCCAGGGTGTATGGAAAGTTTTCGGTTTCTTATGGCACGAAAATAAGGAGGAACAGACCGGATGGATTTATACGATCGCGCCAAAAAGGTATTGCCGGGAGGCGTCTGTTCATCGGTGCGTCTGAATCATGGAATCGGACATCCGGTTTATGTCACCCGGGCAGACGGAGCGAGATTTACGGACATTGAAGGCAATGAATATCTGGATATGTGCTGCGGGCACGGCTCGATACTATTGGGCCACGGGCATCCCGCGGTTCGCAATGCTCTCGTGCAGACAGCCGAACTCGGTATCTGCTGCTCGGCGGATATGCCGTATCATGTGGATCTGGCCGAGCAGATATGTCGTATGATACCCTGTGCCGAACAGATCCGTTTCACCAATTCAGGAACAGAAGCGACCTTGCATGCCCTTCGGCTGTGCCGGGCGGTTTCCCGCCGGGACAAAATCATCCGGTTTATCGGTCACTTCCACGGGTATCATGAATATGTCTATATCGGCGGGCATCCGCCAAGCGAAGCGTTGGAGCGAGCCTCACAATATCGTGAATCAGCCGGAATCCCCGAGCCCATGAGTCAGTTTGTCATAGCGATTCCGTTTAACGATCTGGAAGCACTTGAACTCGCCATCAAAAATCACCGGGACGAGGTCGGTACGGTGATCCTGGAGCCGATAAATTTTAATTCAGGCGGGATCCAACCACAGCCGGGATTCTTGGAGAGCGTGCATCAGCTCACCCGGAAATACGACATGCTGCTCTTCTTTGACGAAATTCTGACCTCTTTTAAGAAGAGCACAGGCGGCGCTCAGCAGGATTTCGGTGTCACGCCGGATATCTGCACCATCGGAAAGGCGCTGGGAGGCGGTATGCCCCTTTCGGCCATCTGTGGGCCGGAAGCCGTCATGTCAAGATTTAAACCGGTAGGCGATGTACAACATAGCGGGACCTTCAATGCGCCGTTGGCCAGCATTCTAAGCGGCCTTGCATTCTGCGGGGAGATCGAGAAGCCGGAGTTTTACCCCGGCCTGCTGGCAAAGGCGGATCGATTTTATCAAATGCTCGATGAAGTGATTGCACGCTTGGCCCTTCCGATTCAGGCGCCGCGATACGGCGCCCGCTTCGGACTGATTATGGGGCTTGACCGTGAACCGGTCGATTATAAAGACGTGCTTTCTCATCGCCGCGACTTGATGCTGGTCTTTATCCGTGAAGCAGCATCCCGGGGCGTATACTTCCATGACTATGGCGGCAGTGCGAGTCATCACGGATTTAGTGCGGCGCACACGAATGAAGACCTCGACCGTGTGGTGGGAGTAATGGAGGACGCGCTGTTAAAAATAAAGGATCAATTTACATAGGGCATGGGGCATAGAGCCAAGCGTTTCATTTTTAGGCAAAAACACCGGCCATACCGGCGGCGTCCACCCGTTTTTTAATTGCATCCACATCGGTGGTATATAGGTCGCGGGCCTTCATGCGGTCAAAAAAAACAGACCCGGAAAAGGTGTATTTCAACCCCAGCTCACCCTTCTCCCGCATCTCTTTTCGGACAAACCCGATGGCGTCTCCCACAGCCAGTTCGGTGGGAAGCACCAAGCGTTTTTCCTGTTTGGCATACCGCACCGCATTGTATCCGGCAAGTGTTCCGGTGCAGATGGCTTCGGTATGGCCCACCAGCAAACCGGCCTTTTCGCCTGCACAGAAGAGATTTTCAACACCTTCCACTTTCAGCGCATCATCCCTTGGCGCCATGCCGAAATATCGAACGGAATTTCCGATACCGCCACCATAAGGATCTTCGTAACGCGCGTTCTCAAACCCGGATATCCCTCTTAATGCCTCCAGCGGAAAAAACGAAACCATCAACTTGGCATGGCCGGTATCCAGCAGCACGATGTTCTCTTCAAATTCCGGAATTGCATACTGCTGACACGCCTTAAGCGATAATTTGCCCTTCAATATTTTCGATTCCGGAACGGAGGTCATTGCCACTCCTTTTTCGTTCAGAGCGTCCCGGATCTCCTGCGAGAGGGATTCTTTCAGCAATTTGCACGCACCGCTGAATGCACCGGTCTGCGATCCCTTCCGGCCGATCATTTCCTTGACACCGGCTTTGGCCGCAAGACTCACGCGTCCGCCAAACGTATGGCAGCGCAGAATGCACATGACGCAGCCATTGCCGTATTTGCTGCAATTGGCCGGGGGGCCGGCCGTACCGGTGGTGTCGATAAAAACATCCCCATCAATACGAAGCGGTTCTTTTCCCTGCTTTCCGACAACGGTTTTGATCCGGTCGCCTTCCATTTCAACGTCTGTAATCCGTGTGCCGGCCTGAATATGGACGCCCAGATCCAGAAGAAACCGTCTCATCATCGGTTCCATGGTTGCCACATTGTAAAGGGACGCATGCCGATGACCGGGAAAGTCGATATCCCGATGCAGAGAATTCCGGTCGGTGAGTTGAAACATTTCACCGCCCGACATGGCGAGCATTTCCTCAGCGGCCGTAAATCGGCCGTTATTGCGCATAATACCGCCCACAAGGCCGGTTCCCAGGAGCATATCCGTACGTTCGACCAGGAAAACCTCAGCGCCTTGTTTTTTAGCAGATACAGCGGCGGCGCAACCGGCCCATCCCCCGCCAACGATAATAACCTTCATTGCATTTCCTCCCGGATTGAATATGGATCTCCCGTGTTCTCCTGCCCGCCGTACTCGACCGACGTGACGATCAATCAAAGGACATTTTCCGTAGAGTAGAGCTCCATTATCCTGTTAACACAACACGGTTTTACATTCAACTTGATACCCCTTCTAAAAAACCTTGACAGATATGGCCATAAAGCGGATATGCTTTTCAAAACCGGAGATCATCTCCCGACTCATTACAGTTGTTTAAGGCAAAATAAGTGCATTATTTCGATTGGAGAAGAACTAAAATCGGAAACCCAAAGCATGGATAAAAGAAAGATGCGATTATGAAATGGTTATCAGAGCGCATACAGGGGATTAAGCTTTCGGCAATTCGAGAGGTCCTGTCCAAAGTAGAAGCGGCAAAGCAAAAAGGTGTTGCCGTTACCAATTTCTCCATCGGAAGGCCTGATTTTGATACGCCGGATCACATTAAGGCTTCTGCAAAGTCGGCACTGGATCAGGGATACGTTCATTATACGGCCAGCGCGGGAATCCCTGGTTTGCGGGAAGCCGTCTGTCGAAGGCTGGGAGAAGATTTTGAACTTAATATTAACCCGTCTGAAGTCATCATTACCAACGGTGCTACAGAGGCAATCCACATCGGCCTCCAGAGCATTCTGAATCCCGGAGATGAGGTCATCGTGCCCGAACCCATGTATGTGTATTATACGGGATGGTCTTTTCTGGGTGGCGCAAAATGTGTTTCAATTCCCTTGAGCATGGAAGACGAGTTTGTCCTGAAACCCGACCGCCTGAAAGATTATATTTCAGATAAAACCAAAGTTCTCATTCTCAACTCGCCCAATAACCCCACCGGTCAGGTTTATGAGAAAGAAGATTTGCTTGCCATCGCTGAATTGGCGGTGCAGCATGATATCATGGTAATCTCGGATGATATTTACAATCAGATGATCTATGATGATGTGAACTATTTTCCAATTGCCAATGCACCGGGCATGAAAGAGCGGACACTCATCATCGGGAGTTTTTCAAAAAGCTACGCCATGGACGGCTGGCGAATCGGATATTTGATCGCACCGCAGGCGCTCATCGATCAGGCAATGAAAATGCATCAACATATTGTGAGTTGTCCCAACAGTTTTGTGCAGTTCGGCGCCCAAACCGCTTTGGAGGCATCCCAGGAATGCGTGAAAGAAATGGTGCGTGAATTCGATCGGCGCAGGATTCTGATCCTTTCCTGTTTGGATGATATGGGGATTCCTTATGTTCGACCAAAAGGCGCATTTTATGTGTTCCCGGCCATTGGGCAGTTCGCGATGACATCCAGAGCAGTCAGTGATTTTTTGCTGGATGAAGCACAAGTAGCCGTGGTTCCGGGTGATGCATTTGGCGCCGCCGGTGAAGGGTATATCCGGATCTCCTACTCGACGGCGTATGAAGAAATCGAAAAAGGAATGGAAAGAGTGAAGAAAGCGTTGAGTAGGCTCTGAAAGCTAAAATCTGGTTATCCGATATTCTCAGGTCAACTTTCGTGTTAGCTTCTGAAATTGTAGTGATTTCAGTGTTCAGGTTTCAGTGTTCAGTTCTCAAGTCGCGGTGCTCCCTGACACTCGAAACCTGAAACCGTGACGCTGTTTCAGTTTATATTTCTTACATCCGAACAAATGACTACCTGAGCGAACTTCATAACCAGAAATTAAAATATCATAAGTCATAAAAAGGTACTTATAAAATGGAACCAATTCGAATGAGAAAAATTCGGCAGATTTTTGAAGATAAGAAAATAGAAAACATACCTGAAGTGATTGCGCAGGAACTGAAACGGATCGGCATGGATGAAAACATCAAACCGGGTATGGAAATCGGGATTACGGTGGGAAGCAGGGGAATCCGGAATCTGAAAACGATCATCCGGTCCGTTATTGAAGAAGTGAAGCAAAGAGGGGGTGTTCCGTTCATCCTGACGTCTATGGGCTCACACGGAGGCGCTACTGCAGAAGGTCAGATAAAGGTGCTGGAGAAGTTCGGGATTACAGAGGAAAGCATGGGTGTTCCCGTAAAAGCGGGTATGGATGTCGTTGAGCTGGGAACCCTGGACAACGGCCTTAAAGTCTATTTTGATAAGATTGCTTTTGAATCCGACGGCATCATTGCGGTTAACCGGATAAAGGTGCACACGGCGTATAAAGCAAGGATCGAAAGTGGATTGCACAAAATGCTTTCCGTCGGGTTGGGCAATCACAAAGGGGCGAGCCTGGTGCACAGCCTCGGTGTAAAGGGGCTTAAAGACTATATGGTTGAATTTGCCGCCGTCATTCTTCGGAAAGCGCCAATACTGTGCGGTATCGGAATCCTCGAAAATGCTTACGATGAAACGTACAGAATCATGGGTGCAGCGCCTGAAGAATTCGACAAGGTGGATTCGGACCTGCTCGGCGAGTGCAAGAAGATCCTTCCGAAACTGCCGGTCCGGGACATGGATATTCTGATCGTTCAGGAGATGGGGAAAAATATAAGCGGCACCGGCATGGATACCAATATCGTGGGCGGGGTTATCGGTTATGATCCTGATGAATATACCCCCCCCGATATTAAAAGAATCATCGTTCTCGATTTAACCCCCGAGACCGGTGGAAATGCACTAGGGGTGGGATCTGCCGATTTAATCACGAAAAAAGTCCATGATAAAATCGATCTGAATTCCACCTACACCAATACGGCCACTGCAACCTTTCTCGAACGGGCTAAAATCCCGATGGTAATGGATACGGAAAAAGATGCCGTTGATCTGGCGGCCAATACCATATGGAATTTGCCCGGTACGATTCCCCGGATTGTTATTATCCGGAACACGTTGAAACTGGATGAACTCTATGTGTCCGAGCCGGTTTGGGAAGACATCGGGGGTCGGGCAGATATCGAGGCGATCGGGGATTGGGAGACGATTGGGTTTAACGGTTCCGGCGAACTGATGCTGTCTTAGTAGGGCACTGAAGTGATAATACTCAAAACGGGAGCATATAATGACAATAGAAGAATTTTTAGATAAGGTAAAACAGGGAGGACGGGTTTCTTTTCAGGAGACCATGAAGGCGATCGAGGCAAATTTTATCTATACGCCGATGCAGTTTGCAAACGGGCTGGGGGATGGCCGGGTGGTAAATCCGGCCGGGAAAAACGAGGGGTCCTGTAAGATATTTGCCCTGGGGAAACGATACGGGCTGTCGAAAGAAGAGACCCTGGCTCTATTTGGGGAGCTATACCGGCGGGACGTATTGGAACACCCGGATGGGGCCGATCATTCCAACATTCGAACGTTTATGCGGGGTGGCTGGGACGGCATCGAATATGAAGCCGAACCGCTCAAACCCCGAAGTTAAGATTAAACGGCAAAGGAGAAATTATCATGGCTGACAAAGAACGAGTCAAAATTGTGATTCCGGGCGACGATCCTGTTCAATGTGCCGGGTCTCCGCATCTTGAGAAACTGAAACCGTATGGTGATGTGAAACTGTATTCCGATCGTCCCGGATCCTCTGCAGAAAAGGTGGCGCGTGCGCAAGATGCGGATATTATGATCAACAGCCGGGGGGTGATTTCCTGGGGTGCTGAAGAGTTCGATCAACTGCCGAATCTGAAAATGATTTCCACGTGCTCCATCGGAACCGATATGTTCGACCTTAAAGCTGCTAAAGGCAAGGGGATCATCATCTGCAATCAACCGGGAAGAACCGCGCCGGTTGTGGCCGAGCACATGTTCGGGCTGATGTTTGCGGCGGCAAAACGAGCCGCCTATTTCACGGCCGGTGTTAAAGAGGGCAAATGGCTCAGGATGGACAACGTGATGGTCCAGGGAAAGACCCTAGGAATAGTGGGAACCGGAGCCATCGGTGCTGAGATGGCACGGCTGGGTCGTGCTATCGGGATGAACGTGCTTGCCTGGACATACAATCCCTCACAGGAGCGAGCAGAAGAACTCGGCGTGACCTTTTTGGAGTTGGATGAACTTCTTAAATCGGCTGATTTTGTCAGCCTGCATGTCAAGCTGACAGAAGACAGCCAGGGGTTGATCGGAAAACGGGAACTCGGATTGATGAAGCCGGGTGCCATTTTATTGAACGGAGCCAGGGGGGCCGTGGTTGACACCGGCGCCCTTGTGGAATCGTTAAACTCGGGGCATCTCGGCGGAGTCGGTATCGATGTCTACGACCAGGAACCGGTGCCCCCGGATTATCCGCTCCTTTCCTGCGAACAGGTTGTTCTGACGCCCCATTGCGCGGACATGACGCCCGAAGGTGTGGATTTGTTGAACAGCGGTGCCGTGGAGAACGTCATCGCCTATCTGGAAGGGAAACCGCAGAATCGAGTCACTTGAAACAAGAATTTCCTTCTCTTCTAACGATTGATTGGGAATGTGAAGGACTATGCTTTCCGAACTGATACTGGATACTCGATGCTGGATAAGATGCGGATTGGTTTAAACATCGAGTATCAAGTATCAAGCATCCAGTATCTGCTTCATTGTAAGAATGATAGGTTTGTCTTTGATATAATGGATTTCACCGAGTAATTGCAATAGGAGCCTTTCATGGAGCCGATTATCGGTATTCTCGGCGGGATGGGGCCGGAAGCCACCGTGGAACTGTTCCGCATGATCATCGAATTAACTCCGGCCAAAACCGATCAGGAGCATTTCCGGATTCTCATCGACAACAACCCGAAAGTGCCTGACCGGACGGCAGCCATCCGTGGTGAAGGAGAAGACGTGCTTCCGGTTCTTGCGGATTCGGGTCGGATGCTTCAGAATGCAGGAGCCGATTTTCTGGCCATACCCTGCAACACCGCCCACTATTGGTTGGAAGAACTTCGACAGTCACTGTCGATTCCAGTAATCGACATGATCGGTGAGACCGCTCTTGCGGTAAGCCGTCACGCGCCAACCCTAAGAACTGTCGGGCTGTTGGCTACCACCGGAACCGTAGAAGTCGGTTTATATCAGAAAGCCCTAAATGAGCGTGATGTCCATGTAATGCTGCCCGATGAGGAAGAACAGGCCCGAATTATGGAGGCCATCTATAAAGTCAAAGCTGCGGATTACACGGGCAAGGAAAATGTAGTCAATGTCGGAAATCGGCTGATTGCCCAAGGGGCCGGCGGTATCGTTTTGGGTTGCACTGAGATTCCGCTTCTTGTGAATCAGGACGATTTCTCGTGTTCGGTGTTTAATGCCCTTGGAATTCTGGCCCAAAAAGCCGTTGAGCTTGCTCGGGCGGGCTGAAATCCGGCTTGACAAATGTGCTGAATGAGCGCAAAGTCTCAATGTATAACGTTGTTCCATCGAGTAAAGGAGAGGGTGCATGTCGGAAGTATTTGTTCGACCCGAAGGATCATGGGTAGCGCTCGTCACCCCGTTTGATTCAGCCGGAAATTTAGACTCGGATTGTTTCAAGAAGCTGGTGGATTTTCAAGTGACCAACGGCACCGATGGGTTGCTGTTTATGGGATCGACCGGAGAATCACCTTCCCTTTCCATGGAAGAGCGGCGTGACATCATTGTCGAGATGACGGCTTATTGTAGAGGAAAGATACCGGCTTTCCACGGAGTAACTTGCTCCACAACCAAAGCGACCCTTGAGCTTGCAACGCTGGCCGATGAACAAGGCGCCGATGGCGTGATGATGGTGGTGCCTCCATATATCGCCCCGCCCCAGAGCGCGATTTTCGAATACTTTAAAACGGTCTGTCAATCCATCAGCATTCCGGTGGCTCTCTATAATAATCCGGCACGTGTGGTCGTGAATATCAATCCGGAAACCATCATAAGACTTGCCCAGGCGTGTCCCAATCTTGTGGCAGACAAGGAGGCGGTTCCCAATGTCGCCCAGCTGGCATCCGTTATTGACGGCACCGGCGGAAAACTGCGGGTGCTTTGCTGTGATGCGCCGCCGTATGCCATTACGCTTCCGACGTTGGCAATGGGCGGACACGGTACGGCCAATGTTTCGGGCAATGTGATTCCAAAAGAGATGGCGGAAATGTCCAGACCCTGGAAAGGCTGGGATGATGTTCTTCGCAGCCGCAGCCTTTATTTTGAATTCTTGCCGGTTATGGAGGCTGCCTACTCACACACCAACCCTGTGGCCGTTAAAGCCATGGTGAAATTGATGGGATTTCCGGTGGGTTGGCCCCGTGCACCGCTGCCTGAGTTAACGGCAAAACAGTTGCAGCCGCTGGAGGAAGTGATCAAGCGGTTTGAATTGAAGAAGCGATACGGGCTGATTTAGATACTTGATACTGGATGCTCGATGCTCGAATGCAGAAAGAATATTGAGATGAACGCAGATTACACAGATCAAATAAATAATCCGCGCTTATCTGCGAAAACCTGCCCGCCATCTTATTTCTCTATGATCGGCAGGCGGGTCAGCGTCCCCTTAATAATAAGGCCGATATTATGCCGTTGATCGATTTTGAATGTAAAGCCTGTGGTGACACGTTTCAGTCTTTTCAACGTTTCAACATCGGCATGGGAAAAGGCCCTTCATGTCCCCGATGCGAAAGCGAAGATACCGTGAACGTGAATGCGGAAACGTCCCTGGATGACGTGTACTGTGAGTTTGCAGCAGGAACCGGTTCAGGATCCACGAAGTGAGTGAAGAGCTGAAGCAGCCGGTGGCTGCTTGCCCAAGCCCGATGTTGGAGTAACAACTAACCGTAACAAGAGAATGAAAGGAGGCAGTCCATGAGTAAAAAAAAGACGATGTTATCAATACTGGCAATCATTGTAATAGCATTGCTGGCAGCCCCGGTCTATGCAGCGAAAGTGAAACTGACCTGGACGTCGGGCGGAACCGGCGGCGGGTGGTTTGTCATGGCCGGCGGCGTTGCCAAGATTATCCAGGAAGCAGATCCGGACATTCAGATCAACGTGATTCCGGGGGGCGGCACGAAAAACCAACCGGTTGTCGGTACCAACAAAGCGGAAATCGGTTGGGCGCTGCCGCCGTTTGTGGTTTCAGCTCGAAAAGGAATGGATCCATACAAGGAAAAATACGAAGATATCGTGGCCCTGGGCGCCAGCTTCAGCGATAACTACCTGCACGTGATGGCGGCTGAAGATACCGGGATCAAAACCATGGAGGATCTCAAGAATTATCCCAAACCCATGGATGTCTCTCCCGGAAAGATCGGTGTTAGCGGCGAGTTTACCTTCCGGAAGATTTTGGAAGATTATTTCAAAACCACCTATGACGGCATCAAGGGAAAAGGCGGAAAGGTGCTCTTTTTCGGATATACCGAAATTGCCACCAATCTCAAGGACCGGCACATCGATTTTGCCTGCATCAACATTGCACCGCCCGCAGCCATCATTCAGGAAGCCGCACTGGGGAGAAAGCTTCGCATTCTGCCCTGGCCGGATGATCTTTTAAAGCATTTCAAAAGTGAGTACGGCTTCGGGATCGGAACGATCAAAAAGGAGATGTATCCGGGTATTCTTACGGAAGACATTCCCACCGCAACCATGGGAACCGCCATTATCGCCCATAAAAGCCTTCCCGAAGAGGTGGGCTACAAGATCACAAAAATCATTTGTGAAAATCAGTCCCGCCTGCCGTCCATCCATAAGAGCATGGAAGTGTTTGATCCGGCCACGGCATGGAAGGACCTGCCGGCGCCGCTGCATCCGGGTGCTGCCAGATACTATAAGGAAAAAGGCTACATGAAATAGCCTGTTTCAAGGGCCGGAGCGGAAGAACGCTTCGGCCCTTTTTGGTTTCGATTTCATCACCCGGCACCGGGGTGCCGGACGGAAGCGAGGCGTGAATGAGAGAATTATCCGGACTGCAACGGCGAATCATTCTTCTATTGACAGTGGGGGCCTCTATTTTTCATCTTTACACGGCCGCTGCGGGTGTTTTAGAACCCCGTTTGCAACGCGGCTTCCACCTGTTGTTTCTGCTTCCGCTGGCCTTTATGCTATTTCCGATGAACAAAAGATCGCCCGGCAAGCGGATCCCCTGGTATGATTGGCTGCTGGCCTTCCTCTCCATGCTTCCCTCCATCTATATCATCCTTGATAAAGACAACCTCAATGAGCGATGGGAAGGCGCTACCGATGTGACCACCCTCCAGGTGTGGGTGGGGGTTCTCATCGTGGTGACGCTTCTCGAAGCGGTTCGAAGATCAACGGCCCCGGCACTGGCCGGGTTGATGTTGCTGTCTCTGTTTTACCTTGTTTTTGGCCATCATCTGCCGGGATTTCTCTATCATAAAAAATTCAGCCTCGATTGGATCATCGAGACCTGTTATTTGTTGGATGACGAAGGGATCTACGGTTCAATAACCGGAGTTTCCGCAGTCTTTGTTGCCATGTTCGTCATTTTCGGCGCCTTTATTCACGGCCTGGGTTTGGGGCAGTATTTTATCGACTTGGCGTGTAAGATGGCGGGCCGGACCGCAGGGGGGCCGGCCAAGGTGGCGGTTATATCGAGTGCTTTTTTCGGGACCATCAGCGGGGCGGCTGCGGCCAATGTCTTTGCCACAGGCACCTTCAGTATCCCCCTGATGAAACGGATCGGGTATCGATCCCAATTTGCCGGCGCCGTCGAGGCGGCCGCATCAACCGGCGGGCAGCTCATGCCCCCGATTATGGGGGCCGCCGCTTTTCTCATGGCCCAGATAACGCAAATCCCCTATATAACCATCTGTAAGGCCGCGTTGCCGGCAGCCATTCTTTATTTCCTGTGCGTGGGTGCAACCGTCCACTACGAAGCCCTGAAATACGATTTAAAGACCATGGATATCCTGGACGTTGTTCCGACCAGGACTCTGAT
>Ga0180009_10005478_pt1 | contig 13609 bp, 8 predicted proteins | sample OS_PC_MetaG_FD_123537 | JGI IMG/M metagenome (GOLD analysis project Ga0180009, IMG submission 123537) | Groundwater microbial communities from the Aspo Hard Rock Laboratory (HRL) deep subsurface site, Sweden - OS_PC_MetaG | ecosystem: Environmental > Aquatic > Deep subsurface > Groundwater... | reverse complement strand
ACCTAAGTTGAGCGTTTCAAATTTTACCTGAAGGGTGTTGTTAAAATAATTCTACAAAACGTTATAAGTATTGTAAAGGGGCAACATATAAACATCACAAATACAAAAATGATGTTGAGGTTTTGTACTTTTTAGCATAATATTATCAAAGTTGTATTAACTTAAACAATTTAATAATAAGGAAAAGCTAATATGGATAATCAGGATATTAATCCAGGCGGGCTGCTTAAAATGTCCGGCAATTACTGGAAGGCATGTACTCTTCATGCAGGGATCAAACTCGATGTATTTACAGCAATAGGAGATGATCAGGTTGCCATTGAGGATATTGCCCAAAAACTGGAGGCAGATGAAAGAGGGGTAGCTATGCTTCTCAATGCACTTACAGCTATGGAGCTTCTGACAAAAACAGAAAATAATTATTCCAATACTCATGCGTCAAGGGCTTTTCTTTCCAAAGATTCATCACAGTATATCGGATATATGATCATGCACCATCATAATCTTGTGGATTCCTGGTCAAAGTTAAGTAAAGCAGTAAAGACAGGAAAGCCGGTGAGAGAAAGGGTTTCACACTCAGAGGAAGAAACACGTGAGAGCTTTTTAATGGGTATGTTTAACATAGCTATGAATTTGGCCCCCCGTCTGGTAATTAAAATAAATCTTTCAAAACGAAAACACCTGTTAGATCTCGGTGGAGGCCCTGGAACTTATGCCATCCATTTCTGCATGAACAACCCACAGCTTAAAGCAACAGTTTATGATCTTCCTACCACAAGGCCTTTTGCACAAAGTACAATTGAAAAGTTTGGTCTGGAAGACCGGATTGATTTCATGGATGGCGACTACCTTGAAGACGGTATTAAAGGACTGTATGATGTGGCCTGGCTTTCTCATATTCTCCATGGAGAAGGACCCGAAGACTGTCGGAAAATTATCAATAAAACTGTGTCAGCCATAGAACCGGGAGGCATGATTATAGTGCATGACTTTATTTTGGATAATACAATGGATGGTCCTCTTTTTCCGGCCCTTTTTTCCCTTAACATGCTTCTGGGCACAGAAAATGGCCAGTCATATTCTGAAAAACAGATCAAAAACATGCTTGCTGATGCCGGTGTAAAAGATATGCAGCGCATACCAATACAAATCCCCAATGATTCAGGGATAATTACAGGAATAATATAGGGAGAATTTAACCGATTGCGGATTTCGGAATGTGGATTGCGGATTTGTTGTATCGCTGCGCTCTATTATTTTTTATAAAATTTACAGAATTCCTTAAATCCGCATTCCGCATTCCGAAATCCGCAATGTGGATGCGTGCTCACCATCCCGGAACGGAAGTGTTGAATGCTGAAAGGTGGAAAAGTGAATATCCTGATCAAATTTATCTTATCAGCTTTTTTCTTATACGTTATTTATTGTTTATTTCTTTTTTTAGTGCAGCGGCATGTCATATTCCCTCGCTATCAAATCCCTGAATTTTCAAGTGCGGAAGATAATATTTACGGTCTGGAAAAAATATGGCTGAACACAAGCTCCGGAAAGGTTGAAGCATGGTTTATGCCGCCGGCATCCAGCCATGATAAAGGCGCTTGTCCGGCTGTAATCTTTGCGCATGGTAATGCTGAATTAATTGACTTCTGGCCCGGGGAGTTTAGGAATTTTGCTGCCCTTGGAATCGGGGTAATGCTTGTTGAATACCCTGGTTACGGCAGGTCTGAGGGAAGCCCTTCTCAAAAAAGTATTAATGAAGCTTTTCTTTCAGCATATGATATTTTAGTGGCACGCAAGGATGTTGATCCTGAAAGGATTATAATATTCGGGCGTTCAATCGGCGGTGGTGCAGCCTGTGCACTTGCTTTAAAGCGTCCTTCAGCAGCTTTAATCCTTAAATCAACATTTATAAGTATCCGGTCAATGGCTTCAAAGTCCTTTGTCCCAGGCTTTCTTGTGAAGGATCCATTTGACAATTTAACAATAGTCAAATCCTATTCAAAACCCATACTGATAATTCACGGAAAATATGATGAAATAATTCCTTATTCTCATGGAGTTGCTCTTTACAAGGCAGCGAAAAACGGCAAAATGATAACCTATGATTGCGGGCACAATGATTGTCCTCCAAACTGGAAGGTGTTCTGGCGGGATATTGAATCTTTCCTAAAGACAACCGGAATTATTGTATAGATTTCCAGATAAATAATTTCACTGCGTTATCAGTCAAAATCCTCGACGACGTACAACTTAGTACGCCTTACTCGGATTTTTCCTTCTAGCCTTGTGAAATTACTTATCTGAAAATCTATAGATGCCTCAATAACGGTGCCGTGTTCCCGATTGCCGTCCTTATGACCCCCCTCTCATCCACGACACGACAAGGACGCTTAAGGCTATAAGAAGGAAACATATCTGATATGTCCTTGTTGCCGGCCGTTTCACAAGAATACCATAAAAAGCCCCCAGTATAAGCCCGGCCATAAAGCCAAAGAGATGAGCCGTCAAATCACTACGCTCTCCTGAACCAAGAATGCTAAGGAGGGCCAGCCCCGCTCCCAGGGGAAGCCATGCCTTCATTCGCCGGCCAGGCAACCTGAACTTCTTGAAAAACTGGTGCGCAGCCAGGATGCCGACTGCTCCAAAGACAGCGGTAGAGGCCCCGATCGAAAGATGACCCGTTTTGTACAAGACAGCATTCATCAGATTGCCTAATACGCCGGTGGCAAGGATCATAAACCAGCCAACGCCCCAGCCTGTGATGGTACAGACAGCGGTACCAAATATAGCAATGCCAAGCATGTTGCCAGCAAGGTGCATGGCGTTTGCATGAATCATCAGGGCGGTCACGCTCCTGTATAATTCTCCGCGCAAAATGTGAAAGGCCGATGCCCCATACGTTCTGACGAAGACCCCACTATCATTGCTTATTGCGATGGCCACATGGAATACCAGCAATATAGCAGATACCCATAGTCCCGTAAATGTCTTGTGATACTTATGACGAAGGGGTTCATCTGTTGGATGGAAATCCTGGTTCTCTTTAAGGTATTGTTCGATCTTGTTTATGGCCTTTTCGTGCTCCGTATCATTAACCAATATATTCCATCCGTGCTTTCCTTTTCTTGAGCGGTGTGAAATGCCGGATGAGGACAGGACCAGCCGGTATGTATCGGCCTGATTTGCTGAGAGATTCTCAAATATGATAACCATAAAAAGGGGCTTTCTTTAATCCACAGATTACCCCAGTACGATCTCCCGGACCTACGGGGCAGGCGCAGATTACACAGATTTTTCTGCCTGTGCGTGTCCGCACGCAGTCAGGCGTGAGTTATTGGGTTAAATTCCACGAAATTTGCTTCGTTATAATTTTACTATTTTATATATTATCCAGTTAGAAAAACAATAAAGAAATCGAAATGTTACTTGTCAAGTATTCTTCAATTTGATAGTTATCCAGAAACTATTTACTAACTGGTTAGCCAAGGAAATCATGAAAATTGTTATTTCAGATAGACCTGTAGAAATTCTGGAGGAGGATCTTTTAGGCCGTTTTCCTTTTGCAAAAAATATTGCCGATCAAATTATTCACACACCCGACAGAGGTTCGTTAAGGATTGGCATATATGGGGGTTGGGGCGAGGGGAAAACATCCATTTTAAGGCTAATAGCTAAAGAGCTGGAAAGAAATGGGCATGTGTGTGTTTGGTTGACGCCATGGGTGTTTTCGAATAGAGAAGAAGTCTTAGAATATCTTATTCGCGAGATAACCAATAAGCTGGAAATCGATTCAAATAGTGCAGATTTTGCAACAAAAGGAGCAAAATTAATCAAGGAATTTCGCAAGGCAAGCGGATCAGATATTAAATTGAAATTGGCTGATAGTCTTATAGGCCCAGCCTTAGAAAAATACCTTAGCATTAAAGCATCCGAGAAGGGTCAGCTTATTATAGCAACTATAGAAGAAAAGCTGAAAGATAGAAAACTTGTAATTCTTGTAGATGATTTAGATAGAGTTAGGCCTGAATTAGTCCCTGATCTGTTGCTTACATTGAGAGAGGCTTTAGATTATCCCAACTATTTTTATATAATGGCTCTATCACCCGAAGTATTAGAACAAGGGCTCAAAGATGTTCACCAAGGGTGGGGTGAACCACGACAATTTTTGGAAAAAATTATCGAACTGCCTAAATATGTTCCAGCGCCATCATCACAGGAACGAAACGAATATGCCAAAGCCCTTATAAATTCGTTCAAAGCAAAAATTTCAAAAAAGGCCGTAGAGGATATAGCTCCTTTCCTGAATACAAATCCTCGTAAGCTTAAGCTTTATTTGCGCTATATTGCAAGCCTTTACGGTGTGTTTTCACGTTTTCATGATGATGAGGTTGATTGGAGAACACTATATCTGTGTCTCTTGTTGCGATTTGAATTCCCAAAGGAAATTAGATTGTTGATAGATGATGAAGAAACGTTGAACAACATTGAGACCAGCTACATTAAGGAACATATGAGCTCTCGTTCCAAAGATGATCAGATCAATGAAGCTGAAAAATTTCCGGAGATTCAATATGCGCCACAGAGCGTGTCAGACAAAGAAAGATTTTTGTCAATTTGTCAAGCCATTCGAGATCGTGGCTATTTGTTAAAGGGCAAATATCGTTTATCCAGACTAATGACGCTTTCAGATATACCACCAGTACTAACTTTTAAAGAGACCGAAAAGCTACTGGATTCTTTAGAAAAAATCGAATCAAACAACTTAAATAAAGAGTTGGTTGATCGACTAAAGGCATATGGGGGATTTAATACCCAGATCTGCCCGGCTTTAGTAGAAGGTATAATTGATATTCGCCAAAATTTACTGAGCTATTCAGTCGATCTTGAAATTGAGAGTGAATTAAAAACAGGACTTCAGTCGGTAGGTTTTTTAACTGATGTTTTAAGAGCAATCTCGGTCGAATTGGGTGGCTTCAGTAACAGTATTTTATCTATAGATAGTTGGCTGGCTATATTTAAACATTGTGCTTCCTGGGCACATTTTGAAACATTCGAATACTATAAGTCTTTACGGCAAAAAGAGCGTGAACTCTTAAAAGAGATTGTTAAGAGTATGCCGAAAAGAATGCAATTCGAAATTATTGGGTCACGAGAACTTGATACAGAATTCAGGTTTGATAAAAAATCAGATGAATTCGACAATTTAATTAAGGAACTTCGTAGTATAATAGAGGAAAATGTTTCTGATTCATTTCTCGATGCTTTTGCTGATCCAACTGGTATTGAAAGTTTCTGGGCAATTGACATGTACTCCTCTAAGGGAAAATTTTTCCTTTTTTCTAAACAAAGTCTTTTTCATACTGATCCAGAATATAGAAAAAAGTTGAAAGAAATATCTGAGAAATCAAGTGAGGATATTGAAATACAAAGAAATTTTATCACCTATTTTAGAATGCTTTGCCATGGTGGATATGGTAGTGGTGGGTCTTTTCCTCGCGAAGAATGCCAAGCCTTACTAAACGACCACGAACTTTTGGAACTGGTTTGGTCCGCTTCCATCTCAAAACCATTAAATCCTAGGGCTGCTGGAGGGCTTTATAGGGATAGAGAAAACCTTATTAAACAAGGCATTCCAGAAAAAATATTAATAACTCCAAAGTGGTGGCATCGCCTCGATGAGATTGGATTTTTCAAAAAAGCTGAATGATACTGTTTAAATTATTACGGCTAACATCACCATTCACAAGGATGTGCAGGGTCGGGCCGCCTTGGCACAAGCGATATTCAGAGTTAAACGTGCTTATACATAGTCTTTTCCTGCACACCTGTGATGGTGGGCGGTTAATGGGAAAACTTTATGAAGGTGTATAACAATGGCATGCACAGCGGATCGCCAAAAAGCTGCGCTTTCCGGTTCCCTCACTTCGTTCGGCGGCCGGTGATGCCAAGCGGCGGCGAAAACATGAAACCAAAATCTCCCAAAAAACAATTCAGCCTGACACCTTGCAAAAAGGTGATTGAAGATAATGTGACGAATGTATCAATAAGCAGTTTATTATCACATTTTAAGGGTAGTACAAATTAGAATGGAGGCGAGCCGCATGTTTGCCGAAGAGGAAATCGTTGAGCAGGAGGAAGTTCAACTTAGTGGCAAGCTTGCTGAATTTCGCATGGCACTGCAAGAAGAAATTGAAGCTTCCCGCAGAAATGCCTCAAGCAATGCTGTACCACTCATCAATGGCCGCAGAATCGCCCGAGTTGGGGCAAGCTTTCAGTATGTATTCGATGTAGAGAATGTGCTTAACCTCCCCGGCGATACCCCAGGCGACCTTTACATCCAAGGCCGCTCCCCCCTCGAAGTTATCATCATTTCCATAGATGGCATGACCATTACCCTAAGCATTTCCATTGACTTGGGCACTTTTGTTCCTTCCGCACGTTTACAGAGCAATCTGGCCCACCTTATGCGCAAGCTTATCAAACGCATTGAGGCACTTGCCAACGTTGCAAACCCTGTGGGAGAGCGAATCTTGGGAAATATAGAGATAACAGGAAATACGGATTCAGTCAATTTGCCGGGGCTCAACCTTGAACAGCAAGAGGCTGTAGGATCAAGTCTGGGACGGAATACCACCTTTATTTGGGGTCCCCCAGGCACTGGAAAATCTCGTACCATAGGCTCAATTGGCGAACATCTCTATCGTCGAGGGCGCTCAGTCCTTCTCGTCTCCCATACTAATGTTGCCGTTGATCAGGCGATAATTTACATAGGTGAGGCATTGGATTCTGAGCAGTTGGCAAAAGGGCACGTGTTGCGGGTTGGCGAACCTAAAGACACACGTCTTTTAGACTTTCCCGACCTTCTGCTTGAAACACACGTAACACGAAGGTCGGAAGAGCTAACAAAACGACGCGATGCCTTAGAGTCGGATTGCGTTGAAGTTTCTGCCAAAGTCAAGAAACTATCCAGACAAATTGACATTTGCGAGTGGCTAAGTGTGGCAGAAAGGGACCTCATTGCCATGGCAGAAGAGCTTGAGGAACTCGAGAGAGTGGAGGCAAAGCTTGAAGAGTTACAAACCAAGCATTATCGGCTTGTCGATTTAAGTGAATTCTGGTTCCTTGCTAACAAGGATGCCGAAACAGCCCAAAAGCGACAAGCTCGGCTATCAAAAATTAACGAGGAAATAGAAAAAGCTAATGTTCGTATAGTTCAGTTTGAGGAACAACTGGAGTCTAACATTTCCAACCTTTCTGGCGCAGAAAAACTTTTGGCAAAAGCAGAAACAATTGAATCTCATCGAACACGCTTAAGCAAACTGCCGTCCCTTGAAGAACAAGGCTCCTGGGAAAAGAGGGTAAGCGCCGAGGCAGCAAAGGCCCAAAAGTCTTATGAGGCAATTAAGGCGAAGTTTGACGAATCCGAAAAGCTTTATGTAGAAACAACCTCTGTAGGATTTCTTGTGCGTCGCTGGCGGAGGCTCCCTTCTTCCGAGACACAAAAACTGATTGTGGAACAACTTCGGTCTGAATTGGAGGTTGGCAAGCAAAAATGTGATAATACTACAACCACCTTGCTGGTAGCTGTAAAACTTCTTGAAGAAGTTACCGAACTCACCAATCGATTGCAGCCGTATGCGAATGTCCCAAGGGTTCAAATCCAAAGGGATATCGTCCGAAATCTTAAGAAAAAGATAAATTTCGGCCAAAAGGAAATATCCAACCAGAAAATCTACCTTGAGGCATCCCAGGAAGCTCAGGCAGAAACAATTACCGGACTTGAAGAATTCAAAGAGAAATATTCTGTCCTGCCGGAGGAGGTTTTGGCCCAATACGCTGAACACCAGAAGGAAACCAAATATACAAAAGCTCAGATAGAAAGTCTACAACGACAATATGCAGCACATAGCCAAGAGTTAAATCAGTTAGTGACTTCGCGACTTCTGGCTTTGCGGGAAATGGGCTTAACTGTAAAAGGTCGAGGGCCAATACGGAAAATGTTTGATGCAATCAGGGCCGCATACCAGAAAGCCCAAACCGAGATGGAGGGAGCGGATGTTGAAAATCTAAAGTCCGAGAGGAGCGAACTGAACGACCGTATTTGTACATTTCAAACAGAAATCAGAGAGATAGAAGACGTCCTTAAGAAAGTTGAGGAATTGGTGATTTCCGAAGCAATAATTGTCGCTACTACATTAACAAGGGCATACCTGAGGGACGCTATCCAAAATCGGCGATTCGATACGGTCATTCTTGATGAGGCGTCGATGGCTCCGATACCAGCCCTTTATGTGGCAGCCAGTCTCTCTGACGTAAATGCGGTGGTGGTTGGGGATTTTAAACAGTTGCCTCCTATTGTGTTGTCAGACCATGATATCGCGAAAAAATGGCTTGGCACAGATATCTTTGATAAAGCCGGACTTTCGAACCCAAATGTATCATTTCCATATTTTATTAAGCTTTGTGAACAGTTTCGGATGCATCCTGATATAAGTATAATACCTAACACCTTGGTTTATGAAAATATACTGAAGGACGGACCGGAGACAGAAAAGGACGATTCTTTGGATGGATGGTATCGCAAAGATTGGGGGTACGACAATCCGGTACTCTTGGTTGATACAGGTTCCGTTGGCGCTTGGGTAACAAGTGTAGCAAAGGGGCGGGGTTCCAGTCGACTCAACTTCCTTTCCGCCACTATTTGCGTTGAACTTGTAGAACAACTTCTTAGGAAGAATCGTCCCAAGTTGCAGGAAGGTGAAAGACCCCGAGCGCTTTTGGTCTGCCCCTATCGGCCACATGCCAAATTGTTGAGTCTGTTGTTGCGTGAGGAGGGGTTAGCCGGTGAAGTAATTGCAGGAACGGCACACAACTTCCAAGGCTCGGAAGCCGATGTTGTCATCTTAGACCTGGTCTGCGATGAACCACACTGGCAGGTGGGAATGTTTATTCCCGATTATGATCAAACGGCTATTCGTCTACTTAACGTCGCCCTGACTCGAGCCAAGCGTCGTCTTATTGTTGTAGGAGATTTCGATTACATTTCCAAACATGCCAAGCGGGCTTTCATTGGAAATAAGCTTATTCCATTTCTTCGCAGTAAATATCCCTCAGTCGATGCCAAAGATATTGTCCCGGCCGGACTTGCTGCCAAGGCAGCCAAGGCCCAATCAAAAGTCTTGGGTGGTGAGGTTGAGCCTGATGCAGATCGGATTGTTGTAACTCACGAACATTTTTATCCGATTCTTCGTGGAGATTTCGCTAGAACCAAGAGTCGAATCGTTGTCTTTTCTGCTTTTATTACAACCAATCGACTTGGCCAAATAGAACCTCAACTTCGATCAGCCCTTGAGCGTGGAGTCAAAATTTACATAGTGACCAAAGCGCATAGCAACCGAAAAAAATCCGAATTGCCAGAGTACCGGATGTTGGAAAAAACCCTCTCCGATTGGGGGATAGCAGTAATTCACAAGCAGGGAATGCACGAAAAGCTTATTTTTATTGACGATGGCATTTTGTGGTCTGGCTCTCTTAACCCGTTAAGTTTTAGTAACACCCAAGAGGTAATGGAGCGCAGAGCCAATCAAAGTGTTGTCCAAGATTTTGCACGTACCTTACGCCTTGAGGAGCTTTTAGGAGAGTATGAGTCTGGCTCTCCTTCATGCCCCTATTGTGGAAGCGAAGTTGTTGCCAGTGAAGGAAAGCACGAACCATATTTTTGGAGGTGTGTAGAAAATAACTGCTATACACGGAGTATCGATGAGCCGACCATTAAAGGTGGAATAGTTGTCTGTACAAAATGTGGTGGGGCAGTTGAGTGTGGTGAATGGGGAGGAAAACCGGCATGGCGGTGTCTCGAAAATCGGCATCATCATCAAAAAATAGCCAGGACACATTTACGCCTTCCCAAAATGCGGGAGGTTATTCCAAATCGGGAATTGCGAAAGCTTGACAAATATTTTGGAATTGACCAAGCCCAAATAAATAAAAAGCCTATTCTAAGGCAAAGAAGCTTGTTTGATTTAGTGCAATAGAAGCAATAGACTTATGGTGAATAGAACTATCGACACCGATTCTAAATAGAGAAGGTATGAAGGCATAACAATTCAGTACCATAAGACCGGGGAAACAGGGCTGTATTTTGGTTGATACATTATTAACTCAAGCTCTGGCACTTTGGCCTTTAGCTTAACTTACATAAAAAACAGGAAGATACTTAATGGGTGTCAGCTATGATTGGAAAATGTCACATATGTCAATCAGACGAATATGACTCTTCGGGTTTATGCGGGTGTGGTTATAGTTTTAAAGAGGATGAAATTGCTGACAAAGACAAAACAAAAGTTTACTATAAAAATCTAAAAGAATCCAAAAACTGGATAGAGGCAGCAAAGTTTACGAAAAAGTTACATGAATTTCAACAGAAGAAAAAAGGTAAAACTACTTTTGGAGCTAGAAGAGGCTGGCGATACCAAGATACAGCTAAATTGCTTGGAGAAAAAAATATATCAATAGTTTCTGATAATATTAATTTGGCAATAGACTCCGAAGAACATCCTGAGCTGCTAAATTGCAATAATAGAACTCAAGCTATACGGTGGCGACGTAATAAATTAACATCTGGAATTATAAGTATACATTTCGAAAAATACGGTTCTGAAGAAGAGTTCCAAAAATATTTGGAAACTAATTGGGGAATGACCTCTTTAGGTGAAGAATGGGAATTGAGAAAAAGTCATGTAAATGTAGGCGATGCAGGAGAAATTGATCTACTTGCATATCATCGTAGAGAAGATTGTTGGCTTGTCGTAGAATTAAAAAAGGACAAAACGTCTGATGACACTGTAGGCCAAATATTACGATATATGGGTTGGTTTAAAGAAAATCGTGCGGGTAAAAATGAAAGAGTTCAAGGCATCATAATTTATGGTTATCCACCAGATGAACATTTGCGGTATGCGTTATTATACACACCTGATGTTAAGCAGAAAGTATACTATTGCTTAAAGGGTGAAACGATATTCATGGATGCAGAGTACGCATATGGACTTTTAAATATTGAAAAACTCCCTATTGATCAACAAAAAAAGATATTTGATTCTGTAAAGAAGTGAAGAAAGAATTATAAAGAGCAAGTTAAAAAAAGAGAGGGAAAAAGGGGTCACCCCCCTTTCCATTTCTTCGCAAAAAAATCGCTCAACTTAGGTGCCAATCTATTAGAGGGAGCTTCGGGACGCTCCTTGAGGGAGCTTCGGGACGCTCCTTGATAAATTGATATGTCGATTAAGAAAAAATGGAGTGAAAGAAAGGGGTCAGATCTACGTTTGACCCTTGTTAAAAATAAATAAGAGTTAAACGTAGACCCCCTTTCCAGTTCTTCACAAAAAATCGCTCAACTTAGGTGCCAATCTATCAGAAATTTTGATAAAAACAAGGAAGACACGGAATCAAATCAATCCTTTTATGGAGAGGCTTACAGTGGATAGCAATTTTCCCGAAAAGAACAATTCTCAAATCATGATCTATCAAACAGAAGGCGGAAAAACGAAAATCGAGGTACGCCTTGAAAATGAAACTGTCTGGCTTACGCAAAAACTGTTGGCGGAGCTTTTTCAAGTTGGTGTTAACACCGTAAACTACCATATAAAAGAGATATACATTGAAGACGAGTTGATGCCTGAAGCAACTATTCGAAAATTTCGAATAGTTCAAAAAGAGGGAAAAAGGGAAGTTTCTCGTACCGTTGATTTCTATAATCTGGACATGATCATTTCCGTCGGCTACCGCATCAAATCACATGTTGCCACCCGCTTTCGTCAATGGGCAACGCAAAGATTGCGGGAATATATTGTCAAAGGTTTTACTCTGGACGATGAACGTTTGAAAAACCCCGATCTGCCCTTTGATTATTTTGATGAGTTGCTTCGCCGGATTCAGGACATTCGCACTTCGGAACGGCGTTTTTACCAAAAAATTACCGATATTTACGCCACCAGCATTGATTATGATCCCACAATTGAAATAAGCATAAACTTCTTTAAAACCGTGCAGAATAAACTTCACTGGGCTATAACCGGTAAAACTGCGGCAGAAATAATCCATGAGCGGGCGGATTCGACCAAACCGAATATGGGATTAACCAATTGGCGTGGGGAAAAACTACGGAAACAGGATGTAACAATTGCAAAAAACTATCTTGATGAAGATGAGTTAGGAGCATTGAACAATCTTGTTGAGCAATATCTTATCTTTGCCGAGGGCCAGGCAATGCGACGGATTCCTATGCACATGAATGATTGGATTGAGAAACTAAATGGCTTTCTAAGCCTGAATGACCGGAAAATACTGGAACATGCTGGTAAAATATCCCATGAAACGGCAAAAGAACTGGCCGAATCGGAGTATCAAAAGTTCAATCGTAAACGTATCCGATTGAATGACGCACAAGAGAGCGATTTTGATAAAGCTGTAAAAATGATAGAAACGGAGAAAAAAAAGACTCCAGATAAAAAAGATGGCTGATAAATTTACAATTTGGAAAGGCTTTGCTACTGTGCAGGCTGGACACCAGGAAGAGATAGAGTTGATAGGTCTTGCAGCCCAGGTGCCATTTGATGACCGGACCTGCCGCCACGCCAGCTATCCGGGACCGGATCGGTCCATCAAGCTTTCTGATTTGCAGTCAGGCAGTTTCATCTCACGCCGATACAGAAACCGCCGGATCGGCGAATTCCTTAAGGAACTGAACCTGACCGAAGGACGCGGGACCGGAATACCTAAAATATTGCGAGCCATGAAGGCCAACGACTCTCCGGTTCCTCGTTTTAAGACTGATGATGATCGAACATACTTTGTGAGTTATTTTCCTGCTCATCCCCTTGCAGTTTCGAAAGAGACCGCACAAGTCGGGACCAAGCCAGTGCCAAATCGGGACCAAGTCGCCGCACAAGTCACCGCACAAGTCACCGCACAAGTCTTGAATTTTTGCCAGGAGCCTCGCAAGTCCTCAGAAATTATGGAATTGATTGGTCTTAAACACTGGAAAACTTTCCAGGCAAACTATCTAAAACCTTTGCTCCAACAAGGATTACTTGCTATGACCATTCCTGAAAAACCAACAAGCAGTAAGCAGCGGTATGTAACGACCGAAACAGGGAACGAGGTCTTGGGAATCTTGGGGACGCCCTTTAGTTTTGCAGTTTGCAAATTATCATTAATATGCTAAGCGGTTATCATGCCAAGGAGACTTTCGAGACGCCCTTTACATTTAAAGTTTTGACATGATGGTTACGGGTTGCGGCAAGAAGTCTACTATGTTATTGGGTGGTAAGAGACTTTTGTATTAGTATGGCTCAAATAGCAAGGCAATTGAATCTCTCATTGGCCGGGGTGAGTCAGTCGGTAAAGCGAGGGGAGACAATAGTACAATAAAAGGGCTACAATCTCATTGATCCTTAAGCCCAAATGTGGAAATGTAAAGGGCGTCCCCAAACTCCCCCGTCCCCAAACTCCCCAAACTCCCACAACATTAATAAGGGTCAAAGGCAGACCTGATAATCATATAAAGGGCTTAGTATTGAGCTGGAACAAAATCATCGCCAAGTGCTTT
>Ga0180009_10005477_pt1 | contig 13611 bp, 8 predicted proteins | sample OS_PC_MetaG_FD_123537 | JGI IMG/M metagenome (GOLD analysis project Ga0180009, IMG submission 123537) | Groundwater microbial communities from the Aspo Hard Rock Laboratory (HRL) deep subsurface site, Sweden - OS_PC_MetaG | ecosystem: Environmental > Aquatic > Deep subsurface > Groundwater... | reverse complement strand
CTCACGCGCACGACGCCCGGTCAGGTGCCACTGCGGGTGCGCATCCAGGCGGCCAACTTCGTGCAGACCTCCCGGCTGATCATCGTGGCCAACGGCCAGACCCTGCTGACGATGGAGCTGCCCGACCCGGGTGATCCGCCCGCGCCCCTGCGTTTCGACGACACGGTCTGGGTGGACTGGCCCGGCGGAGACGCCTGGTTCGTGGCCATGGTCGAGGGAGACACACCCATGTACCCGCTCGAGGAGTTCACCGCGCGGTCGATCACCAATCCGGTCTACGTCGACCGGGACGGCGACGGCGTCTGGACCGCGCCCGGGCTCTGAGCCGGCGATGGATCCCGCAGCGATGGGCACACCCGCCGCACCTCCTGCTTTGCATTTGTGATACGATCGCTCCAGCCAAGGAGTGCCCATGCGTCAATTAGCTACTTTTGCGTCTGTTCTGTGCGTTGCGCTGACCGTGCTTGCGGCGGTGGGGTGCAAGGACAAATCCAAATCCGACCCGCCCTTTCCCGAGGCGCAGTGGGCCTACGCGCGCGTGATCACCGATCCGGCGGATCTCATCGGCGGGCCCCTGGCCGCCGGCGCCACCGGGGACTTCCTCATCGGCAACGCGCGGGTGCGGTTCATCATTCAGGGCACCGACAGCCCGCGGGCCTACACGCCTTACGGGGGCTCCCTCATCGACGCGGACGTTGTGCGCCCGGCTGGAGAGCCTGGTCAGGATCACCTGGGTGAGCTGGCCGGCATCGCCGGCTACATCCGGTTCGTGGCGGCGGAATCCATCGAGGTGATCCATGACGGCAGCGGCGGTCAGCCCGCCGTGGTGAGGGTCACGGGCCGCGACGGCGGCATGCCCCTGGTGGACTCCATGCTGCCCCTGGATCCGAGCAACCTGCAGATCCAGCTCGACTACATCCTCGAGCCGGAGGCCTCCAGCCTCACCATCGCGGCCACGTACACCGCCATGGGACCGGGCTCCTCCCTGGTGAAACCGGGGGACGGCCTGGTGGTGGGGGATCTCGTCACCGTGTGCGGCTCGCCCAATCCGGGCTGTGAGAACGACGCCTCGGGCAAGAGCGACCTGGTGGGGGCCTACTCCCCGGGGCTGGTGTCCTACGGATACTTCCTGGCCAATGACACCACCCGCATCGAGCTCGCCGTGGACGAGCTGTTCCTGATGATGGGCACGGGCGACACGCTCCAACCGGGGGAGACCCTCAGCTACACGCGGTACTTCGCCGTGGGGGACGGCGAAATGACGTCCATCCACGCTGAGCACCTGCGCCGAAATGGCGTCGAGCAGCCCCGGCTCGTCGGCGGTCGGGTGGAGCTCACCACCGGCGACCCGGCCCCCGGCGCGGCGGTGGACGTGCAAACCGCGGACGGGGATTGGATCACGCGGGCCATCGCTGACGATACGGGGGCTTTCCAGATTGTGCTCGCCCCCGAGAGCTACGAGCTCAGCGCGCTGTTGCCCGCCCGGCCGCTGACCGACGCCCAGACCGTGGATGTCACCACCGGGGATGCGAGCGGGCTGGTGTTTACCCTGGACCCGCCCGCGCGGGTGCAGCTGGACATCCAGAATGATCAGGGCCAGCCCCTCCCGGCCCGGGTGAATTTTCTGGCGGGCACAAATCCGGCCCTGGGGGCGGGGGCCGTGCTGGAGTACCACTCGGTGGACGGCGGTGGCCTGGTGACGCTACCCCCGGGCGACTACGTGGCCGCGGTGACCCGGGGCTACGAGTACGACTACGACTGGGTCCCGGTGACGTTGGTGGCCGGTGAGACCGTGACCCTGCAGGCGGCGTTGACCCGCGTGGTGGACACCAGCGGCTACCTCGCGCTGGACTCGCACACGCACACCCGCTGGTCCATCGACAGCCAGATCTCTGAGCAGGACCGGGTGGCCCAGGCCGCGGCGGATCACGTGGAGATTGTTGTCACCACCGAGCACGACTATGTCTTCGACCTCGCGCCCACCATCGCCGCCGAGGGTGCCAGCGACCACGTACACTCCGCGGTGGGCGTGGAGATCTCGCCCATCTACGGCCACATGAACGCCTACCCGGTCACCACGGACAACGCCCACCGCGAGGGCTATTGGCCCCTGTCGTGGTGGTCCACCGACGCCGACGGTGAGGTCACCGGCATGAACGAGCCCGCGACCATCTTCGCCGACGCCCGGGACGCCCTGGGCGCGCAGATCATCCAGCTCAACCACCCGCGGGAGGGATCGGGCGTGCTCAACCATGCGGGCTACGATCCCGCCGTGGGCTTCGGCGGCCCCGACGGCGTCGAACCCGAGATGCTGGATACCAACTTCAACGCCGTGGAGATCTGCAATTCCGGCTGGGACGACTCCGACCTGGAGACCCTCGAGGACTGGTACAGCTTCCTGAGCCAGGGGGTGCCCATCGTGGGCGTGGGCGTGTCGGACTCCCACGGCCTGGGCACCATGCTGGGCGTGTGCCGCACCCTCGTGCAGGCCCCTGATGACGTGATCTCCGCCGGCCTGGACCTGCAGCCCGTGTGGGACAACCTGCTTGCCCAGCGCGCCACCATGGTCAACGGCCCCTTTGTGCTGATCTGGGCCACCGACGACGCCAGCGCCCTGTCCGGCATGGGCGACATCGCCACGCGCACCACCGCCGGCCCCATCCCCCTGCGCGTGCAGATCCAGGCCGCGCCCTTCGTACACACCGCGCGACTGATCATCGTGGCCAACGGCCAGCCGGTGCACCAGGTCGACCTCCCCGACCCCGGCGACCCACCCGCGGTGGTGCGCTTCGACGACACGATCTTCATCGACTGGACCGGCGGCGACGCCTGGTTCGTGGCCGTGGTCGAAGGCGACCTGCCCATGCACCCCGTCACCAGCAAGATCCCCCGCTCAGTCACCAACCCCGTCTACGTGGATCGCGACGGCGACAGCGTCTGGACCCCCCCCGGACTGTAGCCCTGGAGGAGGCGGGGTCGGCAGGGGGGGCTGAGCACGATCAGGATCATGCCCATGATCATGATCACGCAAAGGGTTGAGGCCTACTACAGGCGGAATTGGGTGGAGTGCATCTGGAATTTGGCGTCCGGGGTCCGATGTGCGACCAGCATCGGGAACGCGAGGTACCGGCCGTCGTCGCGCTGGAGGGTCTCGGCGTCTGACGGGAAGCCGCTGAAGCCTCCTTCAGCCTGTTCCCGGGCGTCTTCCCACTGCTTCCAGAGTTGGCACCCTTCGGCGAGGTCCTCCGCATAGTCCACCGTCACCACGCCGCTCTTGTCAAAGTGGTGTCTCCACCAGGCGGTGGTGTGGAAGCACGTGCACTCCTGTGGGTCCCAAAAGACGTTGCCGTTTTGCTGGGGGCGCGTGAGGTGCTCGGGTACCGGGCCGTCGAAGTCCTGGGTGAGGCCGGCCATGATCACGCCGATCTCGCCGCCGGGCTTCACGAAGCGCGCGAAGTACGACAGGTACAGGTCGTCGGTTCCATAGTAGACGTAGGAATCCACGCACACGATGGCGTCGAAGAAGCCCTCGGCATAGGGGAGTTGTCTCGCCTCCGCCTGAATGGGGCACACCTGGTCCGCGACGCCGGCCTCGGTGGCCGTGGCCCAGATGTCGGCGGGTTTGACCCACAGGTCGTTGGCCCACACCCGCACGCCGAACTCCTTGGCCAGAAACACCGAGCTGAGCCCACGTCCGCACCCCATGTCGAGCACCCGCATCCCGGGCTTGAGCTTCATGTGCCCGCACAGGGCTTCGGTGAGCCACAGGACGTTGGGCCCCATCTCCCCGGCCATGATCCAAGTGGGGTCATAGCCGTTGGCGCGGGGGAAGCGGGGATGGGCCAGCTGCGCTTTGAGCGCCTCGCTTCCTTGGGGCGTGACGCTGCGGTTGGACGGATGGTTTTCGTCTTCACGGTCTGGATACAATGTTCTATCTCCCAAGCCGCCCGGCGCCTTCACAGGTGCCGAGTGGATTTTTCAATGTCTGTAAATACAACACACCCGTCGGAGCGCTCACGTGGCGTCGCGGGTGGCCTCCCGGAACGGGAGAAAATCTGGCTAGAGCACAGCGATCATACGAGGCGACAATTAGAAGAGAACGAGTCGGGCGTCAAGGGATTCCCCACGCATAAACACAAAGACAAATCAGGCTCGAAAACGGCCCATCACAAGATTTCTCGCAACCGTCGATCGTCGGCGCCGATAACCAGAGTAACGGCAGACCTCGACGACTGGAGAGATCAATGGCTCATCAACCGAAGCACGCTCCCGAACCGACATTGGACTTCGATCCATGTATTCTCGTCATCCCCGGGCAGCGGGTTATCCTGGACGTCGATCTCGCGAGAATCTACGGCGTGACGACCAAGAGGCTGAATGAGCAAGTAACTCGCAACAGAACCCGCTTCCCACCCGACTTTATGAGTCGGCTACAACGAGAAGAGAAAGATGAACTGGTCGCAAATTGCGACCGGTTTAGAAGCTTGAAACATTCCAGCGCGTTGCCCCGCGCTTTCACAGAACACGGAGCCATCATGGCGGCAAGCGTCCTGAATTCGGATCGAGCCGTCGAAATGTCGGTCTATGTAATACGTGCCTTTGTCAAATACCGATCCATCCTCGCCCACCACGAAGAGTTCTCTCGCCGTCTAGCAGAGTTGGAGGGTAGGCTCTCAAACCACGACAAATCGCTCCAGACCATTGTCCACTCCCTCCGCGACCTTCTGGAGGACCGCGCCAGCAGCTCGCCGCGTCCCATCGGGTTCCGCAACGCTGACAGCTCAAGGAAACGCTGATTCGCGTCCCATGATATCAGCTCGTTGGCCCCGTCTGAATGTTCGCGAACCACCACTCATGCCCGGCTACCATACCTTCCGCGGATGACGAGCCGATGGGATTGTCGACGCGATCCGGTGTTTGTGAGGCAACTGACGCAACTGGGCTAAGGGTTGCCTCCCCCGGCTGGCCTGGCGCTACGTGGTGCCCGCCGCTCGCGCAATGCCTGCGCGCCCGATTGACACTTGAGCGAACGGCCAAAAGTCAGCATGCTGGGCTCCATCGGGTTGTGGGACTGCGACCCGGAGCAGGGAGTGACCATGAGAACCGCCGTGATTTGGATTGGGATGTTGGCTGGTATGAGTCTCGCGGGGTGCGGCCCCACCTTCAGCTACATGGCCAAGCTCGAACAGGAGACGGCCGCCTTGAGGCCGCTTACCACGGCGCCTCGCTGGGAGCGGGTGGAGCGGTTTCACGGCACGGACCTGCTCGAGTTCGTGGACACGCGGCGCTTTGTGGTGGGCACCATGACCTTCAGCGGGGTCACCCACGCCGCGAGCCGGGGGCCGCTCCGGATGTACGACGCCCCCACGGGGCGGCTGCTGTGGACCGCGAAGCGGGCCTCGGACAGCCTGCTGCGGTATCAGGTGCTCGGCACGTCGCCGCACCTCACGGTGATGGGGAGCAGCGGCTCGCGGACAATCATCTCCTCGCTGTCGCTCCGGTCGGGGCGCACCCGGTGGCGGGTTCGGTGCAAGGGCCAGTGCGACACGATCCTCCAGGACGGCCAGATCTACATCGTTTCGCGGAAACGTCGCCGGATCCGCCGCGTGGACCTGACCTCGGGTGCGGTCCGATGGAGCCGGGGGCTGCCCGCCGGCGTTGTCGGAGCACGACGGACCCTGGCGGTCATGCTCACGGGGAACCAGGTGCTGGTGACAGGTGTCGGCGTGGCGGCCTTTGACGTGGGCAAAGGGGCGCTGCGGTGGCAGTTGGCCAATCCGCGGATCCTGGCAGATAAGCGCAGCGCCGTGCTGCCCACCGCCGAAGGGATTGTCCTGTGGAACGCCGGGCGCACGGCGCTGGTGGATCCGGCCACGGGCAAGGTGCGTTGGGAGCACGGGGCGCCGTCGGGCATCAAGAACGTCATGGGGGCGCAGGGTCGGATCTATCGCGTGCTGACCACGGGGCGTGCGGGCGCGACGGATCAACTCGAGGCCCTGGACGCTGCCCAGGGGCAGCGGCAGTGGGCGGTGGACCTCAAGGGCACGGTGGTCAGCCCCCTGCTGGCGACCCAGGGGCTCCTGATCTGCTCCACGGACAACCAGGTCGTGGGGCTGCAGGCGCAATCCGGCACCGAGGCCTTTCGCAGCGCCATTCCGCCGCGCATCGCCAGCCGTTCGCCGAGCAACGCGAAGTTTTTGGGACTGCCGGATGCGCTGCATCTGCGGGGCAACACGCTGTTCCTGTCGCGGGCCGACGGCGGCGTGGTGGCCTACGGACTGCCCGCCGGGCAGCAGCGGTGGGCCCAGGCCAATTACAACGTCGACAATCAGCTCCAGGGCTACTCCGCCGACGCCTACATCGGCGCCCTGCGGGCGGCCAGCCAGGTGCCCATCCGGGCGCCCAGGCGGGGGGGCTACCTGCCCCTGCATCAGCCCGGTCCCAACAGCTACCTGGTGGCCGCCCAGGCGAGCCACGCCTACGTCATGCAGCGCACCGCCGCCGTGCTCGCCAACCGGCGCTCCGGGCGCCTCGAGCGCAAAGCGGCCCTTGGCACGCGCATGCTGTCCGTTCAGTCCACCATGTCCAGGATGAGGGCCGCCTCCGCCATGGGCCGCTTGCAAGCGGGCGCGTCGGCGGGGCTGGCCGTGGCCGGAGCCCTCGCCACCGTGGGCGAGGCCATCCGGTACGTCATCCAAGCCAAGCAGCAGCGGAACTTCCGGGAGCGGCTGATGCTCCAGCTCGAGGCGGTGGCGCGTATGCACCGGTCGAGCTTCCGCGGCAGGTACTACCTGCGCCCCTTCACGGAGATGCGGGGCATCCGGGGCCTGACCCTGGTGGACCTGGACACCGGTAAGAGAAGCGATCTCATCTTCTCTCCCGGTGTGGGCGCGCTGGTGGTGTTCGCCGTGGACCTCAACACCTACGGTCTGGACCCCAGCCGGAAGTGGCTCGTCCTATTCGGCGTGGGGATGGACCCGCTGCGCTATCAGAAGATCCGCAGATGGAGCTCCGAGTTCCCCCGCCCCTCCCTGCTGGCCTTTTCGCTGGCCTCCTTGCGGTTCACCCACAAGAGCAACATCAAGGCGCGCGTCCGCAAGGCGCTGTTCAAGGGGGCGAAGGTCAATACGCGGATCACCAACTCGCAGATTCAACAGCTGAACCTCTTCACCCAGTTCATGCAGACGGTTCTGAAAAACCAGCCCGCCCTCGCCCAGGAGATGCTCACGCAGAAGAAGATCAGCCCCAACCATCGCTACGCGGGCATGTCGCTTTTACACTACGCGGCGAGCATGGGGCGCGCCAAGATCGTCGCCCACCTGCTGGCCGCCGGAGCAGAGCTCAACGCCAAGACCACCACCACCGGGCAGACGGCCACCGACCTGACCTGTGACACCAAAAACAACGCCCGACTCAAGCCTGCTCACCGCCGCAGGCGCGCCAAGACCTGCGCGATGCTCCAGTCCAAGGGCGGCCAAAGAGCGCGCTGACTCGCACGACGCATAGGAGGCCCTCGACACCGGGTTCCGGGTCACCGACCCCGACTCCGGGAGGCGCTACGCCGAGGGCGAGTACACCCTATCCCCTTGATATTGGTTTGACTTCCCCGGTTTTGCTAGCTACCCTTTTCAATTGGAACACTATGATTGACCCGATAGACCAACAGCAGATGACTGGGCGCTGTGGACAGGTCATAAAGGACACCTACCGCCTCACCCGCATCATCGGGAAGGGGGGCATGGGTGAGGTCTACGAGGCAGAGCATGTCTCGCTCCCCCGCCGCTTTGCGGTGAAGTTTCTGCTGGGAGACCTGGGCCTGGGCGACGAGGTGTTGGCCCGCTTCCATCGGGAAGCCAGCATCGCGGCCTCCGTGGGATCCAAAAACATCGTTGAGGTGTTCGACTACGGTCAGTCCGTGGACGGTGGCTACTTCATGGTCATGGAGTTCCTCGAGGGCCAGACGCTCACCGAACGCATCGCCTCGCAAGGCGCCATGGAGCCACAGGTTTGGCTCGGCCTCTTCTCCCAGCTCGCCGTGGGCCTCGCGGCCGCCCACGCCGAGAACGTCGTGCACCGGGATCTCAAGCCCGACAACGTGTTCCTGGCGCGGGACAAGCGCGGCGAAGAGGTGCTGAAGATCCTCGACTTCGGCATCTCGAAGATCCGCACCTCCGGCGTGGGGGTCACCCAGGCCGGCGCGGTGATGGGGACTCCCAGCTACATGCCCCCGGAGCAGGCCGAAGGCGCCACGGCGGAGACCGACGCGCGGGCGGACGTCTTCTCTCTCGGCGCCATCGTGTACGAGGCGCTCACCGGTATCGTGGCCTTCGAGGGCCCCACCATCCCGGCCACCATCCTCAAGGTCTGCTACCAGGAGCCCGAGCCCCTGGAGAAGGTTGCACCGCACCTGACCCCTGCCGTCATCGCGGTGGTTATGCGCGCCCTGCGCAAGGCCCCGGCCGATCGCTACCAGAGCGTCGCCGAGTTCTACGACGCCTACCGGGCGGCCCTCGGGCTGGCGCCGTCCACGACCCTGCCCAACGCAGCCATGGCGGCCATGCTGATCCCCCTGGCACCGACGCAGACAGGCACCCCGAGCCAGGGAGACTCCACCCTGTCCGCCGCCGCGGCCGAGCTTCAGCCCTCCGACCTCCCCGTGGTGAAGCACAGCGGTGGCGGAGGCCGGGGCGTCGTCATCGCGGTCGCGATTGTCGCCGTGCTTGCGATCATCGGGGGAGCGACCTGGTTCTTCGCCTTCCGCGGTGGCGGCGGCAACGAGCCCAAGGCCGGCGCAGCCAAGCCCGCCTCCGACGCGGGCATGACACCGGCCTCGGGCACCCCGGGCGGCTCCAACACCAACAACAGCTCCCCCGTGGTCATGAAGCGCACGGCCCCTGACGCGGGCCTGCGGGCCGTGACCCCCGACGCCGGCGCGGGTCCGCGCACACCGCCCCGTCGCGTGGCAACGCCCGAAAGACCCCGCCCCGTAGAGCCCATGACCCGCGTGCCCCCGCGCAGGGTCACCATGCGGCGCCCACCGCGTCGCCGCCCACCGCGTCGCCGCACGAGCAAGTGGGCCAAGTAACCACCTTTAGGAGCCACCGTCCATGCACCTACTCCGGATCTCCCACCTCACACTCTGGACCGTCGCGTTGCTCGCCGCGAGCGTGGTGCCGGCGGGCGCCAGCCCCCGGGGAGAGAAGCTCCACAAACAAGCCCTCGTCGCGGCCGAAGCGGGATCCTTCGTCAAGGCGAAGAAGCTCTGGGAAGAGGCCTACCGCCTCGACAATGAGCCCAAGTACCTGTTCAACCTCGGGCTCATCGCCGAGGAGAGCGACAAGCCCCTCGAGGCGCATACCTACTACGAACGTTTCCTCAAGAAGGCGCCCGACAAGCCCGCCTACAAAGCGCTGCGCGTAAAGGCCACGGCCCGGGTCCAGGCCCTCGGCATGAAGCTGGCCACGCTTGAGATCTCCGCCACCCAGCCCGGGGTGCAGGTCTTCGTGGACCAGCGCACCGTGGGCACGGGGCCACTGCAGCAGCCCATGCGCCTCGTCGCAGGTGAGCACCTCGTGGTGGCCACCCTCGCCGGGCACCATGGCCAGACCCGGAAAGTGAAGCTCGTGGGCGGCCAGACGCAGAAGATCGAGATCGTCTTGAAAAAGATCGACGCCGGCAAGATGCGCTACCCCATGCCCCGCTGGCTCCCCTGGACAGTGCTCGGCGGCGGCCTGGCCATTGCCCTGGCCGGCATCGTGCCCATGGTGGTGCAGGTGAAGGCCTACAAAGACTTCAACGACAGCATCGTTTATCCCGGGGTTCCCAACGGCGACCCCTCCCTGAAGAAGAAGGCGGACCGCATCTACGCGAGCGGCATCGCCCTGCTGGCGGTGGGCGGCGCGGTGGCCGTGGGCGGGCTCGTCATGGTGCTGCTCAACCGCCCCAAGGTCGTCCGTAAGGAGTCCGAGGAGAAAACCGTGGAGACCCTCATCGGCCCGGGGAGCGTGACGATGCGGGTCCGTTTCTAGCGGGGACACGCCACCCCGTTGTGTGTGGCGCAATAGCTTAGGAGGAGAATCATGAGAAACCCTGGAGTTGGAGCGTTCACCGGAGCAGTGGTCACCACCCTCTGCGTGCTCGTGCTCACTGGCTGCAAGGCGGACAATACCACCCCCTGCGGGGACCAGACGTGCCGCTCGGGCTTCAGCTGCGACACGATTCACGACGTATGCGTGGTGCCCGCCCAGCTCGAGGTGTGCGTGGGAGAGGCCGACGGGTCGGAGTGCGCCATCAATGGCACCTACGGGTACGTGTGCGACCAGGAGGTGTGCCTCCCGTCCGAGTGTGGGGACGGCATCCTGGACGTGCACTCTGGCGAGCAGTGCGACGATGGCAATCACATCGACGACGACGCCTGTCCTAACAATTGCACCCTGAACTGCGGGGACGGCACCGTAAACCCCGGCGAGGAGTGCGACGGCAACGACCTCGACGGTGAAACCTGCGGCACCCGTGGCTTCGACACCGGCCAGCTCACCTGCGAGCTCAACTGCACCTTCGATGAGAGCCAGTGCGCCGTCGACTGCGGCAACGGCACCGTCCACTCCACCGAGGGCTGCGACGACGACAACACAACGTCTGGCGATGGCTGCTCTGACACCTGCGACGTGGAGGGTGGCTGGGAGTGCCAGGGGGAACCGAGCGTCTGCACGACCATACCCTACAATGCTCTCTCCGGCGGCGGCGCGCACGTCTGCGCGCTCCGGTCGGATGACACGACCTTGTGCTGGGGCTTCAACAGCCACGGTCAGCTCGGCGATGGCACCCAACAATCCCAATTCGTCCCCACGGAAATGAACGGGCTGCCCGGAATCGTGGCCATCAGCGCCGGAGGGTACCACACCTGCGCGATCCTCTCCGACGGCACGCTCTGGTGCTGGGGGTCGAACGCCTACGGCCAGCTCGGTGACGGTACCACCACCGATAGCCTCACTCCCGTGCAGGTAGCTGACCTCACGGGTGTAACGTCCGTCAGCGCGGGAGGGGGACATACGTGCGCCGTCAAATCCGACGGAACGGCCTGGTGCTGGGGTAAGAATTTCCATGGCCAGCTCGGGAACCTCACCACCACTGGCGAGGACGTTCCCAACCCCGATCCAGTGCAGGTGGATAGTATGTCAGGAGCATCCATCATCAAAGTGGGGGCGGAACACACGTGCGTCATCAAGTCCGACGCCACTGTCTGGTGCTGGGGGTGGAACAACCAGGGTCAAGTCGGAGACAATTCCATCTCCCCCGCAGAGACGTCGCCTCGGCAGGTGGTCAACCTGCCTACCGCGGTGGACATCGACCTGGGGTTCGGGCACACCTGCGCCCTCCGGTCCAACGGCGAGGTCCTGTGCTGGGGGTGGAACCTGGCCGGCCAGCTCGGCAATGGCAGCTCTGTTTCATTTAGCCAAACCCCCGTGCTGGCCGACGTGACCAACGCAACTGCCATCGTATCTGGCTTCGCCCATTCGTGTGCGGTTCTATCTAACGGCACGGCTTGGTGCTGGGGGTGGAACTGGTATGGCCAGCTCGGGAACAGCACCACGACGGGCGAATTTGATGCCAACCCCGATCCGGTGCAGGTGAACAACATGACCGACGCTGTTCTAGTCTCCACGAAGGGGGAATACACCTGCGCCACCCGGGTTGATGGTACGGTCTGGTGCTGGGGTCGGAATGTAGTCGGCCAGCTCGGAAACGAAAACGGGCTGAACAGCTCGGTCCCGGTGGCGGTAGCCATTCGATAGCTCGCCAGTCCCTGATCCCCTCCTCGGCCCCGCCAGTCAAGCATTTGGACGCATAAGAAAAATCATGTTGGAAAACGGCCGTCGCCTCATCCTGCGGCCTCAGCGATACCCAGGCGGCGATTTAGGCGTTACTCGAACGATCGGTGAGACAAGCGGGTTTGGGTAGAGGCGCGCAGCGTCCGGCTGTGGGAATCGGAGGGCTGATGCATGATCTCACTCCAGTGGACCTGTTAACGCCCAAGTGCCCGAAAAGTTTCGCGCAGGGCTTGACACCAACGGACCGCGCAAGCCACAACAGGCAACGATGCGTGTGACCGTGATCGACAACTACGACTCGTTTACGTTCAACCTGGTCCAGGCCCTGTTGGTGCTGGGGGCCCGGGTGGCGGTGGTTCGAAATGACGAGCGCACGGTGGACGAGATCCTCGCCGAGGCGCCGGATCGGCTGCTCATCTCCCCCGGGCCGGGAGGGCCATCCGAGGCGGGTATCTCCCTGGAGCTCATCCGTCGCGCCGCCGGGCGGATCCCGCTGCTCGGGGTGTGCCTGGGGCACCAGTGCCTGGCGGAAGTCTTTGGCGGGCGGGTGGTGCGGGTGGCGCCGGTGCACGGCAAGACCTCCCGGGTGCTGCACGGGGACACGGGCCTCTTCGCCGGGCTGCCCCAGGGTTTTGAGACGGCGCGGTACCATTCCCTGGCGGTGGACCCTGAGACTCTGCCCGAGGAGCTGGTGGTGACCGCCCGCACGCCCGACGGGGTGATCATGGGCTTGCGACACCGCGACCTGGCCCTTGCGGGAGTGCAGTTCCACCCCGAGTCCTTCATGACCCCCGTGGGCCCGCGCCTGCTGGCCCGGTATCTCGCGCCGGACTTTTCGCGCGTGGACCTGGACGCGCCGGTGGCCGTGGGCGAAGCGCGGTTACGACACGCGGAGCCGGCGGCTTGAAGCCCGACGGCTTGCCCGGGATCGGCGTCACGGCCTCGCCGGACGCGGTGGCGGGACTCCGCCGGCTGGACTGGACCCATACCCCGGAGCAGGTGCTGGTCGCGCTGCAGGGTCGGCGTCACACTTTCTGTCTGGAATCCGCGGATCCGAGCCACCCGGATGGTCGCTTCTCGGTATTGGGCTGTGAGCCCTGGGGGCTGTATCGTGCGTTGGGCACCCGGAGCTGGATCAGCACGGATGCCGGACAGGTGGAGTTTGACCACCCGCTCGATGGGCTCAGCGCCGTCATGGCCGCGTTGAAGGGGCCGCCCCCGCCGGCGCCGCTGCCCATGGCGGGGGGCGCCGTGGGCTTTTTTGCTTACGATCTGGGGCGGGCGGTGGAGCGGCTGCCGGACCACACGGTGGACGACCTGGAAACCGACGACATTTTCCTCGGCATTTACGACTGGGTCGTCGTATTTGATCACCGGGAGCAGTCCTGGCACCTGGCCGCCACGGCGCGGACTCCGGACACCGAGACCCTCGTGTTGTTGCTGGATCGCGCCGAAGCTTTGCTGACCGATTGGCTGACTTGCATCCCGGACCTGACGGAGCCGCCGGAAATCGCGACGACCGAGGCGGTGTCCGGTTTCACCCGGGAGGCGTATCTGGAGGCCTTGAATCGGGCCATAGAGCACATCTACGCCGGGGACATCTATCAGGTGAACCTGTCCCAGCGCTTCGCCGTGCAGGTGACGGCCGCGCCCGTGGCGCTGTACCGGAGTCTGCGGCACCACACCCGAGCGGTGTTCAGCGCGTACGTCGAGGGAGTGGGCATGCACGTGCTGAGCCTGTCCCCGGAGCGGTTTTTGCGGGTGCTCGGGCGGGACGTGG
>Ga0180009_10005476_pt1 | contig 13612 bp, 11 predicted proteins | sample OS_PC_MetaG_FD_123537 | JGI IMG/M metagenome (GOLD analysis project Ga0180009, IMG submission 123537) | Groundwater microbial communities from the Aspo Hard Rock Laboratory (HRL) deep subsurface site, Sweden - OS_PC_MetaG | ecosystem: Environmental > Aquatic > Deep subsurface > Groundwater... | reverse complement strand
TGAAAAATTAAGTTATGATATCTCACAAATTAAGAAAGAAAAAAGTGGGATTTATTCTTTTAAAATAAGATCTCTGGGGCTACTTAGATTCCATGTAGATTTAATAAATCTAAATAAAAAATATGATAATATTTTAGATTTGGGGGATAAACAAAAGTTTTTTGAAAACAAAATAAAGATAATCAAAAACAAAATTGAAAAAGAAAACTTAAAACAGCCAAGGGGACATGGAGAAAAATTATTTAAAACTGACTTTGAAATTTTAAAGCACTTTAAAACTCCAATTACTAAAAGAGAACTCTCAAAAATAACCATACAATCAATAAATACATTACACCATAGGAAAGGAAGACTCAAAAACTTTGGATTAATAAAAGTAATTGGTTGGAGAAATAAAGAATCAATATTAGAGATTACAAACAAGGGAAAAGAAGTTCTAGAAGAAAATTATAACAAGTACTAAAAAAATTAACAAAAAAAGAAAAAAGTTATTCGGCCAGTGTGTCCGCGATGTCTTTGGCCGTTGAATATCCGAGTGAATCTGTCATACCCGTTTCTTCTGCGATGTTTATTGCACGTTTTAGCCCAATTTCTCCATACATTGTTTCTGTAAAATAAGTTTGTATGTGGGGCTCGGCCATTATGTCATATTTTATTGCAAATTGTGCAGCATTCCTAATTTCGCCTTGTTCAATAAGCAAGTCAAACACCTGTATGTTCAGGCCTCTGTTGCTGGATCCGCATAGTTTTAGTTGCAAGCCAGTTCTATGGGCCTTTGCACTTCTTTTTAGTTGTTTTCCAACCATCTGATGTAACCCGTGTGTCTCTGCAATGTCCATAACGCACTCTTCATTCCCAAAATAGGCTTCAAAGTAGGCCATGCTTTCTGCAACGTTTCTTATCCAGCTTTGGCTGTCTTCTTCGGAAATATTTACACCATATTCTTTTGCAATGTCCAAATGCACTCTTCCCAAAGTCAGATTTTCTAATAAATACTCATCCAGGTGCGCTTTAAAGTTGGGTGCTCTTTTTATAACATCTTTTTCAAAAAGCCTTTGGTGCGAGTCTAGCCAAAATAGTGCAGCTTCTCTTTTTACGTCAGCTTCTGGAAGTCCATACTTTTTAAGTTCATCTAAGGCATATTGGACAGCTCTTGCAGCATCCTCTTCTACTTTATCTCTGCCTATAAGTATGTTTTTATCCCAGTTATATTCACATTCATCTTCTAGACTCATCTGTCCAACTCCAAGCATGACTTCACGGGCAAGGCCTAATACGCGGCCTGTTTGGCCTTTTCTGGCGTGGTAAGTCATCCTATCATCAAACGAAAGTTTTCTTAACATTAATATTTCCACTTCATCTGTTATTTTAACCATTTTTTATTTCTCCTACCTCTTTTAGGTCTGAGGCAAGGACCATATTGTTACAACTTAATAGTAATAATATAGGAATAGGTATATTTAAATATTTGCTACTATTCTTATTAGTAGTAAAATGATAGAAGAATTAAGGCTGGCAGGACTCTCAGAAAAGGAAGCTAAAACCTACCTAGATCTATTGCAATATGGAGAGAACCAAACAGGAAAAATCTGCGAAAGAACAAAAATCCCCAGTTCACAAATCTATCAAATATTAAAAAACTTACTAAAAAATGGCTTAGTAACCTACAAGCTAATAAACAATATTAAAGTATTCTCAGCTTCAAAACCAGATTCTCTAAAAAATTTATTTGAAGAAAAAGAAAAAGAAATAAAACAAGAAAAACAACAATTGATAAAAGCCATAGCTAAATTAAAAGTAATTCCTCCAAAAATAGAAAGACTAACAGATTTCAAGTACTACCAAGGAATAAGAGGAATTAAATCCCTTTACACAGAGATAATGAACTCATGGGAAAAAGGAGATGAATACTACATTGCTTCTGCACCTTTAGAATCCTTTCAGAAACTTGAAGGGTTTTTTAGAGAAATAGTTCATAAAAAAAGAATAAGGGATAAAGTTAAATTAAAGATAATAATAAATAAAGGAAGTGAAAATAAAGGCAAAATCAGGGCTAAAATGCCTTTAACACAAATAAAGTACCTGAACATAAACACAAAAACAGAGTATGGAGTTCTAAATGATCTTTTCTTTTTAATTAGCTATGGGAAAGAACCCTATGCATTATTAATAAAGGACAAGAATTTTGCACAAACCTATAAAGCTTTTTTTGAGTTTCTGTGGAACACCGCAATTTAAATATTACTCATTTAGTTTATTATTAAATTTTTAATTTTTCCTTTGTTCACTTGTAACAAACCATAGTTAATTATATTCTCTTTTTGTTTAATGCTAACACGCGAAAAAGGATTCAATATAAATTTACAATCTGAATATTTCCCTCCTTTGATCTTTCCGGGCACATAAGCAAGATCTACTCCGGTTCCCCCAACACCTTGCTTTTTTAAATTATGAAATGCTTCTAAGATATTAGAGTATTTTATATTTATGTCCATTCTTGTAGACTTAATTTTATTTAAATCAAAATAAAAGATTCTATTTGAAATATTTTTATCTAATTCCACTGGAAACCTTACCACCCAGGTCTTCTCTCCTATTTTTAATCTCTTTTGATATTCTTCTTTAAAATTTGATTTTTCCTCAACAAGTTTCTTAATAACTTTGCAAGTGTGACTCTGGGAATTAGTTCTTAAATTAATTTCATTATAAACATTAAGAAATTTTTGATATTCTACACCTTGTTTACTAATAATTTCATTTCCAAGAACTAAATCATCTTTTTTGTATTCTTTAAAAATTTCATTTAACTGTTTTTTATTTAATTCACCATCAACCCCTGGAGCAACAACTGACAGAACTTTAGCTGTTGGTTTTTTTAATTTTGAAAGAATTTCAAGACATGAAAAATCAACTATGGGTGTAAAAATAGACCCCAAATCCTTCTTTCTAGCAAGAATATCTCCTCCAACATCAACAGCAATAATCAAATCATAAGATTTCCGTTTTATTAAATTTTCTAATTGAACTTTTAATTTATTTGTTCCATATTGTAATGAAAAAAGGTAAATGTCTCTAATCCCTAATTTAAATTTCTTGTTTATTTCTATTAATTCTGGTTCAAAGAATGAATTTAATGATTCATTCTCTTTTGTGATGATAAATTTTTTTGCTGTTTTAGAATTTAATTTATTAATTGGTTTTTCTAATTTTCCGTTAAACAAATGTAAAGCCCACGGTGTAAGAAATCCTGCTAAGTCTATCACAACGCCTTCCTTCTTTAGTTTTTCTGTAATAAGAACAGAAGATGCAATATCTCTCCCACTTCCCGCACCAATAACCAAAACTTTTTTATATTTATGAAAATTATTTATCATGAATATATCCTAAGGAAACATGACTAACTTGTAATACTCTTTTATGTTTACTTTGCTTATATCTTTTTATTATATCGGATAAATACTTTTTTGAAGCACCATATTTTTTTATGATTTGAGAAATTGACATTTTCCTCTCAAATAACAAATAAGCAGCAACATCTTGTTCAGTTAAAGTTGCTCCTAACTCTTCTTCATGAGTCTGCCCCTGATAAAAACCAGTTGTAGACTTCCTATTTAAAATATCTTGAGGAATGTCCAATTCTTTTGCAATCTCTTTGATGTCAATTTTGTATAAATCATCTAAAACCCCAAAATCACATGACATTGGAGTCCCATATTTAGTTGCATATCCTTGAACAAATTCAGCCCTATTAGATGTACCAAGAACCATACCTCCCTTTTCTCTTGCTACTGCATAAAAAAAATTTATTCTTAATCTAGATGCTATGTTTCCTTTGGTTATCAAATCTAATTTTTTTCCTATTATTTTTGAAACATCTTTTATTATTTTTTGGGTAGGAGAATTTATAGAAATTACATATCCCCCCTTAACCTTTAAATCAGATTTAACTAGTTTATAACATTTAATTCCTTCATCATTCCCTCGTACAGGCAGATTCAAAAGAATTACTTTTTTGGGCCCTACGGCCATTACTGCCAAGTATGCAACAACTGTAGAATCAATACCACCAGATAATCCCAGAATTAAATTGCCTTTTGGATTAGTCTTTTTATGAAAATTTTTAATTTGACCAACTATCTTTTTAATCACTTCATTGTAACCTTTTTTATGTCTTGTTTTAATCTCTAACACTCCTTTTATTATGCCCTTTTCCGAAAAATTTCTTTTTTTCATAATTGCCACTTTTATTTCTTTAAAAATATTTCATCTAATAAACCTATCGCTTTTTTTGAGTTATGGCCCATCAAAGTATTAAACTTACTTGCATCTCTTAATCCGCTTATTAAATATTCTTTCTTCAAACCAATTTTTTTAAGGGAATCATAATCTACTGGCAAACCCAATTTATTATAAATTTTCACCATTTTATCATATAAACTATAATCATTGGTAATTTCCCCAAATAACTTTAATTCAATTAAAGTTCCAACCGATGCTATTTGCCCGTGCGTAGGCCAAATCTTTTTACCTTTTTTGTATCTTCTTTCCATAGCATATGCCAAATCATGTTCTCCCCCTCCACTTAATTCAAAGCTATCTCTTAAGATTATTGATACTGAAGCATCATGTAAAAAACTAGCCAATTTTTCTAATTCTTTTTTTCCATATCCTTCAAATGAAGTTAATACCCATTCTACAGCCTCAAAAACTTCTGGAACATTACGTCTAACTTTTTCTAAAGAAATAACATCTTTTGTTTTTTGAGAATTTCTAAAAACAACATCAATTGAAGCACCTATTTTTGCAAATAAATCTCCAAACCCAGATTGAGACCATTTTTCAAGTTCTTTCCTATTTGAACTAAAAATTAATGGAAGGTTAAAAATTATTTTATTGGGAGTTTCAGTTTGGAAGGTTTTTATTTTTCCCCTAACACTTAATACTGATTTATCCACACTTATACAAACAGTAGATAGCATTGAAGGAATTAAAATAGAAGGAATATTTTTAGTGGAACATGCACGTGCAACGTCTAATGCAGTACAACCACCTAATCCAATCACAATCTTATGATTTCCTTTTAGAATTTTTCTTTGAACTAATCCCACATTTTCGTATTTGTTATTTTTTATACATACTACCTTTCCAAATTTTTTGGCAATATTATAATTATAAGGGTCAGTTATTATTATAGGATTTTTTGATCTATAACTATAAATAATGCTTTTAATTGAACTATTTAATTTAACTAAGGGGGGAGTATTTATTTCCCTTCCCTGATTCCAAAGGATATTAAAGAATTCTTTAAACGTATTGGCTAAATTAGAATCTCTAACTAAAATAGCACGTGGTTTTTTCCCATAATCTACAATAAAAAAAAGATTATTAAGGATACCATATTCAACTTTTGTATTAATATCTAAAAATTTTACTTGGGTATGGGGCATCTTTTTTCTAATAAAACCATATGATTCCCCTTCTTTATTAATAAGTATTTTCAAAACAACTTTATCTTTTATTCTTTTTTTATGAACAACCTCCAAGAAAAATTTCTCTAGTTTTTCAAATGATCCTACTGGAGCAGAAGCAATATAGTATTGGTCTTTAGGTTTCCAGGAATTAATAATAATTTTATAAAGTTCTTTTATCCCACCAACCCCATTAAACTCTTCAACATACTTATTTTTTAAATTAATTTTAAAAAGCATATTTTTATTTTGTAATTAAGGATATATAAATTTTATCATTAAAATCCACTTAAATTCTTCTGGGGATTAGCAGCACCAAGATCAACCTTGCCATAAAGCCCATCATAACCAGGTTTAATACTAATTTTTCCATGCCTATTATCAATTATAATCTTAGCTAATTTCTCGTTAACAACTTTCCCCAAGTCTATTTCAGCAACATTCATCAAAATATTAAACTCATTATCAAAAAACTTAATCAATTTGTTATAAACTTCCCAAACACCCTTAGAATTCAACATTTTAATTCCTAAATAAGCAGCAATTAACTCCGTTAATGGAATCAAAGTCAAAAAAGGCTTAGCATTCTTTGGTTTGAAACCTTCTTCCCGATCAGATAAAACTTCTACCCTATGCTGAACACCAATTGTTAATGGTTTATTACAAACAGGACAAATATCTTTATGTTTTATAGATTCTTTTGGATCAAAAACAACATTACAATTCCTATGCCCATCAAAATGATAAATTCCATAACCTGGATCTGTTTCAACAGTTGAGTTTAAACCACCCCCTGTTCTAATAGCACTTAAAATATTCTTATAGCTTAATTCAACATCAAACAAGGTAGCCTCCCTTCCAATTCTCCAAGGCCAAGCACTATGCATATCTGAAAAACTAACCAATTGAAACTTATCTAAACCGCTTAATCTCCAATTCATTGCAGGGTCACTGCTTATCCCAGTTTCTACAGCATGGATCTTTCTCGCTTTTTCCTGAAAAGCTTCTTCAATAGAATCAAAACCAGATTTGCTTCCAAGAACTCCAAACCAAGGAGTCCAAATATGTGCAGGAATAATCTCAATCTTATCACCGATATCTTCCATCATTTCAACTAACTCTATTCCAGAAAAACCAAAGATTGGCCTGCCATCATAATCTAATCTTCCTTTCTTAAGTAAAGCTTCAATAATCTGATCAGCAACTTCTAAATTTGGAGCAAGAATAGTTAAATGTACTCTTCGTCCCTTTCCCCCTTGGCTGTACATTAAACTAATTTCTGTCTGTAAAATAAAATTAAAACCATTCTTACTAACCAAAATTCCATTATCTTTTTGTTCTAAAGTTTCTTTAATATGTTTAATCCATTTTGGGTGAGTAAAATCTCCAGTACCAAGCAAATTAACTCCTTTAATCTTTGCCCATTTTTCTAAATTATAAATATCAATTGCTTTACTTGTTGCCCTAGAATACTTAGAATGTATATGTAAATCTGCTATAATCATAAAAAAGAAAAAGAAAAACTAATTAATAAAGTTAACTGGTTTCGTAAACAGTTACTATTTTACTTGTAGTATCTAGATATTTATAATCTAATATGATCCTCAAGTTATCTTCATAGTTACTATCTGCTCCAGATTCCAAAGTTCTCTCGCAAATTATTGTTTTTGCTCCATTGTACAAAGTTAATTTTCCTTTATCTCCCTCTGTACCTTCTGGAAATCTGCATCTTATATCATCTGGATAGATATCCATGTAAACAATATCTGCAAAATCAGAACTATCTAATTCTTCACAAGCTTTTGTATGGTCATTAACTGTTCCCGTACCTTTGTTCTCAATTGTTATTGAAAACGTCATTCCATCACTACCCTTGTATCCTTGTTCTACCCCGGTTACTTGAACTGGTGCAGATGAGACTGTACCTGTAGTAATTCTGCTTCCTTCTACTTCACAAACTTGTTCAGCTCCACCTTCACTTAATCTTCTAGAACCCATACAAACAGTTGTACTCACTCTTGTTTTATAAGGATAACAAACTCTAGCATTCACTGGAAATTCTTGTTTAATAACAATATCTTCAGCATAATTTCCAATTCCCAAATCAATTTCCCTTTCTCCAGGAGTATCTCCCTCTACCGAAATACCATAAAGAACTTCAGAACTTGCCATATAATTATTATTTAATCCAAAACTTGGACTTGTACTAAATATTCTAGCTTTTGCTTCTCCAGCTGGAACATCATATTCTCCACTATTTGTTAATTTAACACTAAATTCTGCATTTTCTCCAGCATCAAAACTTGAAACAGGAGATCCTTCAACAAAGACTATACCAACTCCTTCGGTTCCTCCCTTAAAAGTTCCTTGGGGCTCATCTACATCCTTTTTATCGCAAGCTGAAAAAGTCATTAGAACACCTATTAAAATTACTGCCAAAAGATATTTTTTCATTTTTTAATTTCCTCCTTTTTTTAACATAATCAACCGCTAAATCCGACACCTGCTGTCTCAAACGGTATTGTTACTGAATGTTTAACCTTATAATAATACTTTAGATTGATATTTAAATTTACCTGATGTGGGTCAGTTTCCTTCAAATTCACATCACTGTAACATTCCAATCTTTTAGCGCCTCTAACCAATTTTATTTTACCATCGTTACCAACATCTGTTCCGCAATTGAAATTAAGATCATATCCCTTTACATCTATATCCATATATAAATTATCTAAATCCCCATCCCTTTGATTTACACTGGCATAAACAACTCCTTCCGGAGCTTGTGTCAAATATAAAATCAACTTCAATCTTACTCTTCCTTCACTTAAAGGCCTTACTTCTTTTTCAAAAGAATTTATTGTAATCGGTGTTTTTTCTTTAATTACAAAATCATCAAATGAACCAGTTTCTTTTGATTTTTCTTCATCTTCATCACTTAAAAAACTTGGATAAAGTAAATAAATATTTCTAGACAAAGTTGTATCAACAGGGTATCCTACGGTCACAAAGAAAGTAACAGGTCCAAATTCCAAGTTTCTATAAGCATATTCTCTGTTATTTCCTGGAAATTCAACCCTTTGCTGTTCTGGCAAAGTTTCTAACTGGCCGTTTTGATTTTCAATAACATTTGCAGCTTCCATTGAAATTGTTTTACATTCTTCCCCAGAAAGAGTGCTATAATCATCAGGATGAACGTCTCCTAAACAAACTTTAATATTTTTATCCATTTTTTTAGTCATGTAATTAAAAATATCAAGATTCACAGTAAATGGCATATCATTCATTAACTTATCGGGCAAACCATAAAAAGAAAAATCAATACCCCCTGTAACAGATTGCAATGTTCCAGGATTCCCTCTAAAATCGCAACCACTAACTAAAACTAAAAATATTAAAAATATCACCAATCTTTTCATATTATCAAACCTAACTTATACTTATAAAAAACTTTCTAATTGGAACTAAGACATCCCCCTTCTTCTTCACTCAAATCAACCCAATAACATGAACCGAAATTACACTCATCTGCCCCACAATCTTCTTGAAGAACATAATCTTCACATTCTCTTAAAGAAGCACTACACTCAATACATTCTAAAAAGTTTCCATCAAAATCATATATCATTTTACAACCAGGAGTATTACAATAAATTTCTGTTTTATCCTGGCATACATCTTCATCTAATTGACCCCTCCTAACTTTAACTAATGTCCATTCTCTATCTGAAAATACATATTTAGATTCTGCAAAAACAACATATTTATAGAAGTCGGTGTCATCATATGAATCTCTAATTTCAAACTGACAATTTAGGTTTATAACATCTTTATACCTACTTATGCAATCTTGTTCACTAACTGGTTCTCCAAACAATTCATTTCTTCTTTCTTCATCAGTACAATCAATATTTACCTTATCTCTATAAGCAGCATCTGTAATTTTATACAATTTATTTCCATACCCATCTCTAAGTCCAATATCTTTAAAGTCGCAGAACCGTTCATCTTCTGTAAATTTAAGCGGTGGTGGAACGTGTAATAAGAAGTCTTGAACCTCATTCAAATACCCACTCCACTCCGGATTTTTGCTTAAATCTATATTAAAATATAAGGGAACTTCTGACCCTAGCACAAATGGTTGGGGGCTTTTATATCTTTTAGTTCCAACATAAAAACCAATATTCATTGGCCCATAAGTAGAAACACCTTTAACAACTCCACTAATAAAATCTACTCCCGGTTCTGCTGCAACAATCCATAAAAGTGGTTTTCCTTCAGCATCGAATTCTCTTTTCAATTCTTTTCCTATAAAGTAAACATCCCATGTGGCATTAGTAATAAATTCATAATCTGCTTTTATTTCTGCTGTCCTACTTAATTGTTTAGTATCTTTTCTTTCAAAGAAAATATCTGGGAAGTACAATCCTTCTGGAAAAATACAGGTAACATGATAATAAGTTTCCCCCAATATTGTTTCAGTATATTCTTCATCAACATAAGCAGTATCAGATATACTCACTAATTCAAATTCTTCCGGAGAAACATCAATATCTTTCCCAAGATAATCTTCCAAAGAACAACTCATTTTAACATCTAAATCTCTTGTTAAACTTTGTCCAGCTAAAGTAGCCTGCAAAATAATTGGATCTCTTGAAGCATAAATCGATCCTGGAGCTGTTGAAAAAAATTCTTTTATCTTCAACCCTAAAAAAAGATTATTTTCATTTTGTTCAACATCTGATTGCCAAGCAAATTGTTCTTGAATTCCTTCTCCTGTCCAAAATCCCCTAAAACCTTTTTGGAATGTTGTCCATGCATTCCCATCTTCTTGAATTCTATATTCGGTCATAGTCCCTTCAGCCCCAGCAACTTCCACCCAACCAGATTGATTAGCGCCATACATAAACCAAATAATTCCGCCCACTACTAAAATTCCAAGAATCAAAGGTCCACCAACTCTTTTAAAAAATCCTCCAACGCCACCCATTCCGCTTTTAAGATAAGTTACGAAAAGGATAATAAATAAAAGAAGAACCCCCCATTTAATATAAAATACTCCGGGTACAAAAATAAGTATTAAAATTGCTATAATTATTCCTATAAACCATTTAAATAAAGTTATACCAATTCCCTTATATCTTCCAAGGGCTTCAAGCTGATCCACTCTATCTTTCCAACTCCTACTAGAACTAGAGCCTCCAGAATATCCGCCTTGAGAAGAAAGATTATTACTTATACCAAACAGATTTTTGCCTCTTTGATCTCCTGCAGCTCTTGCTTCAGATTTTGCTCTTTCTTGAGCCATTTCCTTTGCTGCCGCTCTTGCTCTTGCTTCAGTTTTTGCTCTAGCTTGACCTTCCTTAGACATAATTAACCTCTTTTTTTAATCTTCTAAACTAATTTTTAATTCATCAATTTCAAAATCTGTGTTCGGAATAATTTTAAAATCATTATCTCCTTTTCTAATATGTTGAGTAATATCCTTCTCAAAAGAATTTGAAGAAGTATCTATCCCAATTGTATAGCCATTAATAATAATATCTGCTACAATCCTATCGCCATCAAACTCCATCTCTAAAATAACATCATCTCCATCTCTTATCATGTCCCATTGTTCAGTATCAACTTCAAAATCATATTCATATTCGTTTTCTACACCTTCATCATACTCATTTCTAACCGTAATATCATTAAACATAAAATCCCCATTATCTATTGAAAACTCTAAAACATTACTTCCACTTTCAAAATCATCTTTATCTAAATTTATTGTTTTCTTACCGCCAGAACAAATTAATGGTTCATCAACTAAAATTTTATCATTAAGATATAACTTGAACCGCCCATATCCATCTAATTCTTTACAATATATAAAGAAGCTAAGTTCAGCATCTTTAATATTTCTTTTTTCGCTTGAAGAAACCCTAAATGTTTCAATTGCTAATGAATTTTTCCTTTCAAAAACTTTCTTAATTTTGATATCTCTTAAATCATAATGGTTCTTTACGAAAAATCCGCTAGTTACAGATATTTTTATATTATTATTTTCTTCAATATAATCTGTTGGTAAAATAACTTCTACAATTCCCGCTCTTTTAAATCCATTAAATACAATATTTCCATTTAGTTCAATTACCAAATCTCCTTTTGGATCTAAAACACTAAAATATAACATTAATTCTTTTAGATTTTCAATATCGTCAACTCTAAAAGACAACTCTTGAGAACTATCTCCAAAAATGCTTCTTTCAATTTTTAGATTACTGGCTAAAGTTTTCAATTCTGGTTCATCTTTAAGAAACAAATTAATATTGCCCAACTCATATTCTTTAACTTGGTCATCAGAAAGGTCTCCGGGATATTCAAGTAATAAAACATCTTTAAGTTCTAAATCATCACAAACATCTAAACATTCATCATCTTCATTCAATAACATACACCTATCGCAAGGTGGCATTAAAGCAATTACAAAGAGCATTAAGGTAATCATACCAGCAATAACACCGCCAGCAGTACCGATAATAGGTTCTTTATCTTTTCCCATAATCAAAAGAATAAGTTTATTAATATATAAAACTTACTTTTGTATAAAACCATGAAAATCATTAAAGAGAACATAAAAAAGGGCTTTGTAACTCTAAAAATCGAAAATCTAGATGACTTATGGTACTTAAGCCAGATAATAGATGAAACAGATTTTATTAGTGGTAAAACTCTAAGAAAAATAAAATTAGAATCAGATACTCGTTCAAAAAAAATAGAAAAAAAGACAGTTAAATTAAAAATCGAAGTTAACAAAATAGAATTTCATAAAACTTCTGATATCTTACGTGCTTCTGGAAAAGTTCTAGAAGGCCCCGAAGACATTTCATTAGGTTCCCACCATACTTTCAATTTGGAAAATGGGACTATTTTCACATTAGAAAAAAAATCTTGGTTAAACTATCAAATAAAAAGAATAAAAGAAGCTTCAAAAGAAAGTAAAACAAAAATTTTAATATTAGTTTTAGATAGAGATGAAGCAACCTTTGCTTTACTTAAAAAATATGGGTTTGATATATTAACTAACTTTCAAGGAGAAGTGGAAAGGAAAAGAGAAAAAACAAAAACAGAATCAAAATTCTATGATGAAGTTATAAAAATTCTAAATCAATATGAAAAGAAATACAATTTCAACCATATAATTTTAGCCTCTCCAGCATTTTGGAAAGAAAATTTATTTAAAATAATAAAGAAAAAAGCTCCAGAATCGGCTAAAAAAATAATATTATCAACCTGTAATTCAACAGGGGAGAATGCAATTATTGAAGTTCTAAAAAGAAAAGAAGTTCAAACAGCATTAAAAGAAGATAGAATTGCAAAAGAAACAGGTTTAATAGAAGAATTATTAGAAGAAATCTCAAAAGATAATTTAGCAGTTTATGGTATAAAAGAAGTTGAAAATGCAGTTAATTCAGGTGCTGTAAAAACCTTATTATTAACAGACTCTTTAATGAAAAAATACAGAACTAAAAACTTCGAAAAACTAGACTCTTTAATGAAAAACGTAGAATCTCAAAAAGGGGAAATTCGTATTATCTCAACAGAACATGATGCAGGAAAAAAACTAAATGGTCTTTCAGGAATAGCTGCAATTCTTAGATACAAAACTTATTAGTTAAGTTTAAATATTAATTTTTCCAAGAATGATTTATGGTTTCAAAAAAACAAGTAAACAAATTTGTTAAATCTCAAGAAAGCATACAATTCTACAAAAAAATTCAGGGGGCATTAACTGAAGTTCTTCAAGCAATGCCGAATGAGGATTTCCATAAAGTTACAAAAAATCTTAAAATCATTTCCTTACAAGAAGGCATAATCGGCCAAGCAATGGTTTTTCCAAATTCAAAAGGAAAATTTAAAGTTGTTTCAATTGTTTATGTTCCAAAAATACACATGAATGTTCTAAAGTTCATAATCGCTCATGAATTGGGGCATATCCACCAAGGGAGACACAATACAAAAAAAGGGGAGAATATTTACATTTTAGAAAAGCATGCCAACAAAATGGCAAAGAAGTGGGGTTTTCCGCCAACAGAAAAAACATGGGAATGGATATTCAAATATATGAAAAAATATAAAATAAAGTGGCCAAAAGATTG
>Ga0180009_10005475_pt1 | contig 13616 bp, 12 predicted proteins | sample OS_PC_MetaG_FD_123537 | JGI IMG/M metagenome (GOLD analysis project Ga0180009, IMG submission 123537) | Groundwater microbial communities from the Aspo Hard Rock Laboratory (HRL) deep subsurface site, Sweden - OS_PC_MetaG | ecosystem: Environmental > Aquatic > Deep subsurface > Groundwater... | reverse complement strand
TCGACAGCTTTTTCAAATTTTATGTTTTTTGCGTGAACTTCCAGGATTTGCTGCCTGCCTTTGAGGTCGGGTGTCGGAACAACTACATGGCGGTCAAACCTGCCGGGCCTCATCAATGCCGGATCCAGTACATCAGGCCTGTTTGTTGCGGCAATAAGAATTACACCTTCTTTTGTGTCAAAACCGTCCATTTCTACAAGCAGTTGGTTTAATGTCTGTTCCCTTTCATCGTGGCCTCCGCCGATACCGGAGAACCTGTGCCTGCCGACTGCGTCAAGCTCGTCGATAAAAAGCAGGCAGGGCGCGCTTTTGCGGCCTTGTTCAAAAAGGTCTCTTACCCGGCTGGCGCCTACACCTACAAACATTTCAACAAATTCACTTCCGCTTGATGAGAAGAAGGGAACACCGGCCTCGCCGGCAACTGCTTTTGCAAGCATAGTTTTTCCGGTACCCGGCGCTCCGTATAAAATTACGCCTTTGGGTATTTTCCCTCCCAGCTTTTGAAACTTTGCCGGGTCTTTTAAAAACTCAATTATTTCTTTAAGTTCTTCCTTCGCTTCATCGCATCCTGCAACATCGGCGAAAGTAACTTTGGTTTTCTTAACGCCCTGCATTTTTGCTTTGCTTTTTCCGAATGCAAGCACCTGCTTGCCCCCGCCCTGCATCTGGCGCATAACAAAATAGTAGAGAGCAACAAACAGTATTATCCAGCCGACATTGCTTAAAATTGCAATCAACAAAGTATGCTCATTTTCAGCGGAATATTTTACATTGTTTGCTTCAAGTTCTTCTACAAGTTTTGGGTCGTTTACGGGCAAGGTTTTGAATAAAACTTCCTTGCCTTTGCCCGAAAGATAGGCGCCCCTGATGAGGTCGCTCTTTATTTTTACGTCTTTAATCTGATTGTTTTTTATTAGAACCCTGAATTGTGAATAGGGGATTTCTTCTTCTGCCTGCATCATTGATAACGGTTTTAGAAGCATAAAAAGCCCGAAGAAAACCAATACCCAGATGAAAAGCCCTTTAAAAACATTTTTATTTTTCATTTTTGTGTTTTCTTAAAAACAAGATCGTCCCCTTTTCGTTCGATTGAAATATTTTTCAGTATTATTTTGTTCTTGCCGCCTTTGGCGGAAGCCAAAAACTGAAACATCTCTTGAATGGATTTTGAATAGTCCTGAATGTTTAATTTAGACAGGATGCTTTTCAGAAGTTTCCATCTCAGGTATGGATTATACTTAAAAAACGTTTTTAAATCAAGCGTTACGTAATTATAATTAAGCCTAACCGCGGCTTTTTGAGCTGTTTCGGCAATTTTATCAAAATAGGTTTCTTTTAAATCTGAATATTTTGAAAGGTTTGCAAAATGTTCGAATACCTGCCGGTTAATTTTTAAAAGTTTTGGTAAAATCTCGTGCCTGATTAAATTTCTGGAGAAATTTACATCTTTATTGGAGCTGTCAAAGCAGTATTTAATGTGCCTGTCTTTTAAGTAGGCAAGGATTTCCTGTTTTTTTAAAGAAAGCAGGGGCCGGATTATTAGAATATCCTTGCCGGTGAGCTGTCTTTTTACGGGAATTGCTGTTATTCCCTCCTCGCACCTGGACCTTACGAGGTTTAACAAAACTGTTTCAGCAAGATCGTCCAGAGTGTGCCCTGTTGCGATTACGTTATAGCCGTTATGATTTGCGATTTCGGCCAACGCGCCGTATCTTACTTTTCTGGCTTCAGATTCTACCCCGGATTTGGATTTTTTTATCCTGACACTTTCGATGTAAACAGGCAATTTTAAATTAACGCCGGTTTTTAAAATAAATTTTACTTCATTTTTTACTTCATTCGGCCTTAGGTTATGGTTAATATAGGCAATTCCCAGGTTAAAGCCGAGTTTTTTCCTGAGAGTTAAAAGCAGGTTAAGCATGCAGACGGAATCAGGCCCGCAGGAAACGGCCGCCAGAATTTTGTCTGTAGGTTTGATGAGTTGGTTTTCACGAACGTGTGCCAGGAATTTTTCGTAGATTAGTTTCATAAAAGAAATGGAGCCAAAGGGATTTGAACCCTCAGCCTCTGCGTTGCGAACGCAGCGCTCTCCCAGTTGAGCTATGGCCCCATTATTTGAAATTGTAAGGATATCTAAAGACGCCTTTTTCGGTTATTATTGCAGTTATCAATTTCGAGGGTGTAACATCAAATGCAGGATGGCGGACTTGTATATTTTTGGGAGCAATGCATTTATCTCCTATTTTTGTAACTTCGTCCCAGGAACGTTCTTCTATGGGTATTTCTCTTCCTGTTTTTTTGCTTTCGTCAATTGTCGAGCTGGGTGCTGCAACATAAAAAGGAACGTTGTGGTATTTTGCAAGTATTGAAAGCGAATACGTGCCTATTTTGTTAGCTGTATCGCCATTTTTTGTAATTCTGTCAGCGCCTACGACAATGGCTTTTACATTTTCTGTTTTCATAATATGTCCGGCCATGTTGTCGGTTATTAATGTAACGGGAATATTCTGTTGTTTAAATTCCCAGGCGGTTAACCTGGCGCCCTGCAGGTAAGGCCTGGTTTCATCAGTATAAACCATTTTTACTTTTTTCTGCCTGTAGGCTTCAGTTATTACTCCGACTGCCGTGCCGATACCCCCGGTGGCCAGCGCCCCGGCATTGCAGTGGGTAATTACGTTTGTATTTTTTTTGAATAGTTTTGCGCCGAATTTACTTATTTTCTTGTTCATTTCTATATCTTCCGCCCAGATATTAAGCGCTTCTTTCTCGGCAGATTTTTGCACGAATGTGATTTTTTCTTTTTCTGTTTTGAACTTTTCGGGTGCAATTGCTATGAATTCCGAAATTTTTTCTTTCATCCTCTCAACGGCCCAGGAAAGGTTTACAGCAGTGGGCCTGGATTTCTTTAACGCTTCACCGGCTTTAAACGTATATTTTAAAAGTTCAGCGGTATTTTTGAATTTTTTTTCATTACAAGCCAGAGCCATGCCGAAAGCGGCGGTTATGCCGATAGCCGGAGCGCCCCTGACTACCATATTTTTGATGGCGGCTGCGGCCTGCTGATGGTTTCCTGCCCTGACGTAAATTATATCCTGAGGCAATTGTTTCTGATCAATCAGGAACAAGTTAGAATTTTTCCAGTAAAAAGGCCTAATGTTTTTCATTTGTTTCTTTCAATTTACGGAATGGTTTCGAGCGATTGATGCAGTTCTTCTTCGCTGCGGCCTTCTATTTCGATAATTTTTTCTCTGCCGCGATGGCCGCGCCTTAGGAAAATTTTCGATTGTTTCACTTCAAAAAACTCTGCTAGAAATTTAATCAGCAGTTTGTTTGCCTTGTCTTCCACGGCAGGAGCATGAATTTTAACCCTGAGGATAGAACCAAGCCGTGATACAATCTCCGTTTTCTTTGAATTTGGTATCACGCGGACTTTGATAATCATACGGGTTTAAACCCCCTAATAAATTGCTGGCTTTTTTAGCCGGCTATTTTGTAAGTTCTTTTGAGCGTTTTTTTGCGCATTTAACGGCTTCAAGAACTATAGTTTTCAATTTTTTTGCTTCAAAATATTTAATCGCCTGCTCGGTTGTTCCGCCGGGCGAAGTTACTCTCTGCCTGAGAAGTTCTGGCGCTTCGCCAGAGCTTCTTAACATTTTGCTTGCGCCGAATAAAGTCTGTATAACAAGAGTTTTGGCTGTGGTTTTGTCTAACCCCATCTTTTCAGCAGCTTTTATCATTGACTCAGCAAAATAAAACAAGTAAGCCGGGCCTGATCCTGAAATTGAAGTAACCGTATCAAAGTGTTTCTCAGACAAAACTATTGTTTTACCCGCACAACTAAATAGGGTGGCCGCACGATTTGAATTATTTTTGGATGCGTATTTGCCGGCACAAAGAGCCGCCATGCCTTCTCTTACGAATACCGGCGTATTCGGCATTGTGCGGATAACCGGCACTTTGCCAAGAAATTTTTCAATAAATGAGGTGCTTATCCCTGCGGCTACTGAAACAACAGTCTGTTTTTTTGTTATTTTACCGGATAGTCCAGCCAGTAAATCAGGCATTTGTTGAGGTTTAACTGCAATCACTAGGATGTCGTACGAACCAATGTTTTTTGGAGAAATGGATATCCCATACTTTTTTGAAAGATAGCTTAATCTCTCTTTTCTGATATCTGTTGCAGTTATCCTGTGTTTCAAAAAGCTGTTTGAATTAATGAGTCCGGAAATAATCGATTCTGCCATGTTCCCGGCGCCTAAAAAGAGTATTTTGTCAGTTTTCATTTATAAAGCGCTGTGCCGATTCTAACCATATTTGAGCCTTCTTCAATTGCCGCTTCAAAGTCGTTCGACATGCCCATTGAAAGAATCGGGGTCTTTGAATAAGGTTCATTTAACAAGTGCTTGATGTCATCCATCGTTCTTTTTGCTTTGTTAAAGTATGGCCTTGCTTTTTCAGGATCTTCGAAAAATGGAGCCATTGTCATTATTCCGCAAAAAACGACGTTTTTTAGCTCAGGAATAATATCAAGTAATGCTTTAATATTATCTTCAAAAATACCGAATTTTGATGGTTCTTCAGATACTTTAATTTCAATTAGACACTTAATGTTTTTCTTTAACTTTTGTGCTTGTTTATTTATCTCTTTTGCCAGGTTCGGGCTGTCAACAGATTGTATAAAATCAAACAATTCTACGGCTTTTTTTGCCTTATTTGATTGCAAGTGGCCTATCATGTGCCAGCTGGTGTTTGGCGGAAGGCAATCAGTCTTCGAAGCCGAAGAAAGCGCTTCAAATTTTGTAGTTGCGGACTGAATACGATTCTCCCCAATATTTTTAACACCAAGGCCTATTAATTCTTCAATTTTGTCAATTTCTACCGTCTTAGTGACAGCGACAAGTGTGATTTCATCTACTTTCCTACCTGTTTTTTGAGCAGATTTAGCTATTTTTTCGCGTATTTGGTTAAGATTATCACTAATCACTATCTTATTACTATAGCAAAAAAACAAGAAGAAGTAAAGGTGAGGCCGACTACAACTAGTAAACAAAGAGGTATAATGTAACTGCAAATCAAACCTGGGGATGGGTCAAAAGTGGATTATTTCTCCGTGCCAATTTTTAATACCGCATAAGTTTTTAAATTTTTGACTTCTATTTTTTTGGTTTTTTTGTTTATATTTACTGTAACATCCTTTTCCGGAGAAAATATCTCCGCGTTTTTATAAGCTCCGTTCCAGGTTATTTCTGCATTGCACTTTTTATTGTTTTCGTAATTTAACAGATGCAAAAAGTAAATATCGTCTTTTTTGTAAATGTCGGCTGTAACAAATATTTTTGACTTAACCGTAAATAACTTTTTCCGAAGGCCCAGCTGTTTTGTAATTGCATCAACCATTTTTTTTGCTTTTGGCGGATAGTACGTATTCAACAGCCATTTATTCGGCCTGAAATCGAACCCTTTTTTAAAATCCAGCTTTTCGGGCGCATCCTCAAGCCATAAAGCATTTTCATTATCCTTCAAGTTATCCAACACACCGGTTTTTCTTTTAAGAAAATATTCATCATGAGCACAAGATTCACCGGTAAAAATAATTTTCCCGCCTTTCGGGCCTTCCAGGAATTTTTCTAATGCTTCCAACTCCGCATTTTTCATCAAGCGGACATCAGGAACAATCAACAAATCTATATTTTGAAGCAATTCAGGCTTTTCTCCATAAACGAAAGAAAAAGGAATTTTATTTTGCAACAGAATTTGCTGTAAGCCCTGCAAGGAATTCCAGCAATGGTTAAAATCAGCCGTTATGCTTTCCCTGTTATAATATATGCCTGCCTGGGAAGCATGTTTTACATTATCATATAAACCAGGATGCTGTTCTAAAAACTTAGCCACATCTCTTTGAGGGTTCAAGTATTCCGGGCGTTCGTATAGCGCAGACTTCCCATCGTTATCCAGGCGCATTCCCCAGGTTGAAGCAGCACAATGCCCGCCGAACGCCAGGCCTTCGCATAATGATAACATTACTTCATTGCTGTCATTGGGAAACCTGTAACTGCCGTTTTTGTTTAAATGATGGTGCGAGGCATATACCTTGAAACCACTGGCATTGCCGTGCTGGTAAATTTCCGATTGATGCCGTATGGAATTTCTCAGGCTTTGAGGGAAGAGAAGATTTTCTGCGCAGACTAAATCGTGTGTTTCGCCAAGATCCGGTATGTAAATATTCACATAAGATACCTGGTCGGATCTTCTGCCTATGGTAGGGTTGCCGCCAAAAATTGCGCCTTCCTTTGTACTTTTTACTTTATCGCGTATTAATTTTATCATCTTCTGGCGCTGTATCTGGCGGAACTTTATCATCTCCATCCACAGGGGATCGTTACATATATAATTCCGGGCTGAAGGAAATTGAACACCTTCCAGCGAAGAAATACCAAAAACCATTTTGCATTTTTCCCGGGAATATGTTTCTTTAAGATACTCCCTGAACTGCTCCAGGCATCTCTGGCAATAACAGCCTTTATAATAATCATTATCCAGGCGGATTCCGTCTAAATCACAGTAATTTAACCCAAGTTCAACACCGTCCAGATAGTATTTTTGTACTTCGGGATAGGAGAAACATAATACATTCCGGTCATACGTAGATGCGTATTTGTAAGGTTTGCCGTATTCATCTATCTGAAGCATTGATTGCAATTCAGGATAATCCAGAAAAAAAGTTTCTGATTGAATTGAAAAAAACTGGAAATACCCCAGAACTTTTATTCCAGCTTTATGCGCATTTTCCACAAATAATTTAGTGCGTTCTATTTCTTCCCTCTCGCTTTTTAATCCGAAACCGTATAAAAAGTGAGTTTCCAGCAGGTTATAGCCTGCATCTGCTATTTTTTTGAGTTCTTCGTAGGTATGCATCCTTTCATACCACTCTTCAAAAATATGGCCGCCAATATCAACTGTATTCAAAACCTTTATTCTTGTCCTGCGCCCATACTGTAAAGTATAATGAAACCCCATGATAAAACATTTAGGCCCGCTGTTAGTAATCATGATTACCTCTTCTTTAATTGTTTATCCAGAAACGAATATATTTTTTTTGCCAGAAAATTAAGGAATCATACAAGTTTACATTCCCATAAGTAGCAGGCGCGCTTCGGGTTATCGGATTCTGCTACATAAATAGTGTTTTTATCAATAATCGCAATATCATGCGACCTATGGCATCCAATCCCGCCCGGCTCTTTAACTTCTCCCGGAACATTAAATGAACCTTCCTGCCTGTCATAAGTAAACAGGAAGCTTTTTCCGTCATCTCCGCCGATTCCATAAATTAAATTATCACTGCCGATTTCAAGGCCCGGCATTCTTCCTTCGGAAAAAGGCTTGCCCAAATAATCAATTTTCTTTTTTTCCGGGTCTAATCTTACAAGCGCGCCGTCGGTTATCCCAATGTAAATAAAACCGTCCCCACCGTTAATCATAGTGTCTACAGGGCCCGCGCCGGCATACATTGTGCCGCCGGTAGCATTGGGTATGTTGAAATTAAAAAATTCTACTTTATTCGTATCAGGGTCATAGCGGTAAAAATTATGGTGGCGCGGATGCCACGTGCCCCAGAACCCGCCTTTATCATCCAGAGCAGATATATGAGTAATACTTCCCATATACCCGACATTTGTTACTTTTTTAGTATCAATGTCAAAACGTATTAAATTAAAATTCGGATAGGTCATCGCATAAATTATCCGCCGCTTCATATCCAGGGTGATTGTCTGTATGTAATTGTGCGGAAAAGGGACAGCCTGGGTCTCGTATTTCTTTGATTCAATATCATAGGAAAAGATCCTGCCGCCTTTAGCATCCATATATAAGGAAGCGTCATGCAGGCAGGCGGTGGCGGTATAAATGGTTTTATTGCCGTCAAAAGTAAGAGAACGGTGGATCTTGACCTCATATTTTTCAGCAATCTTGCTGTAGCCAAGGGATTCGTATTTCTTTGTAGCCGGGTCAAAAGTATAAAAAATATCATTATCAAACGCCGCCAGGCCGCAGAAAAGTTTTTTGTATTTTTCAATATAAAGCAGGCAATCAAAACCGACCCTGTTCCTGTACATATCCGGGTCGGCAACCGACCTTTTGTATTCATCCGCGCCCAAGTCTCTTTCTGTTTTTAAATCACGCAGTACATAACGTTTTACTTTCATTTGATTCCTCCCGTAATTAATCTAGCTTACATTCCCATAAATAGCAGGAACGCTTCGGATTATCCGATTCGGCTATATAAATAGTATTACCTGCTTATGCAGTTGTTGCCAGTATATACCATATGTTGATTAAGAAGTCAGATTTTTTACATGAACAGGGTCAATCATCAGAGATTGCTGTACCAAACGATAAAACAGCATCCCATGGGATTTGGATGTTCTACGATTAAAACGAAACGTAAATTCATCCAAATAATAATTAAGATGTTGAACACATGCTTCTTCAGAATTAAATCGTTTTTCAAAGTCCATGATATTTCGTGGGTAGTTTTCCATACCCCTATATACTACATATTGTAGTTACTGGTGTCAACTGCATAAGCAGGAACATTTTTTACCTATTTTACATGGTCCATGAACAATACAGCCATGAGACAAGGAAGAGTTATTATCTACATAAACTGAAGTATTCTGCAACGCATGAACAATAACCCTGTCCTGGACATTGCAGTTAGCTCCGATAAATATCGAACTTTTTGGTTCATCCGCCCTGATTACAGCATCGGGCCCGACAAAAACCTGTTTTCCTATTTTTACGTTTCCGATAATTACTGCCGTAGGATGAACGAATGCTGAAATATGTATTTATGGACACACTCCATCAGGATTTTTGCTAATCATTTCCTGTTTTTCCCTGCCCCGTTTTTTTATTTCCAATAAACGAAAGAATAACTGAAATACTTAGCACTACCGCTATGAATCCAAGTGAAGCAGTTATCGATATTTTATAAACATCAGCAAGAATCATCTTAACACCTACAAAAGAAAGCACCAATGAAAGCCCGTACTGAAGATATTTGAACATCTGCATACAGCCCGCTAAAGCGAAGTAAAGAGCGCGCAACCCGAGTATCGCAAATACATTGGCGGAGTAGATAATGAAAGAATCCGTTGAAATAGCAAGAGCTGCAGGAATAGAATCAACCGCAAAAATAATATCGGTTGTTTCTATAACTAAAAGCACAAGAAAAAGAGGCGTCACAAGGCATTTGCCGTTACTTTTTACAAAAAAACTGCCGTTTACATATTCGTCAGATACCGGGAATATCTTTTTAAACACTTTTAACACAATATTATTTTCCGGATGTATTTCCTTGTTCTCTTCAAACCACATCTTGACTCCTATATAAACAAGCAATCCACCGAATAAATATATCATCCAGTGAAACTTGGCTATCAAGGCAACTCCTGCAACAATAAAAACCGCTCTCATCACAAGTGCACCGATTATTCCCCAGAAAAGTATTTTATACTGGTACTCAGCTTTAACTCCAAAATAAGAGAAAACAAGCAGGAATACAAATATATTATCTACACTTAGAGACCGTTCAACGATATAAACGGTCAAAAACTCAAGAGCTTTCTCACTTCCTTTAAAATAATATAATCCGCCATTAAATACCAAAGCCACCGCTATCCAGATTATACTCCATACCAATGACTCCTTTATGCTTATGGCCCGGTTTCCTTTATGAAACACACCCAGGTCCAGCATCAGCATAATCACAACAAATACATTGAAAATAATCCAAGTTGATGTTAACATTTCTTTTCTGTTCCTTGTTTATTTTGATCATTTGTTTGTAAAGAAGATGAATCAGGTTTATTGTCCGCAATAACCTGGCTGATAGCAGACTTTTTTAATTGTATTTTTGCATTGTCATCTATTTTAAGTTCAACTATATCAATTTTTATACCGGTTACAGTACCATAAATACCGCCTGCGGTTACCACCTTATCACCTTTCTTTAAAGCAGCAATCATTTTTTTTCGTTCTTTTTCCTTCCTCTGTTGCGGCCTTATCATTAAAAAATAGAAAATAAAAAAAATCATTATTAGCGGTAAAAAACCGCCTAAATCTTCCATTGTCCCTCCGTTATATTTTCCATATAAACTTGCGCTTGTTAAAATTGCATTGACTTATGTTGCATCAATGGGTTGTTCTCTGCTACAGTGTTTACAAATTATTGCGTCTTCTTTAATGATTTCTGCACAGTAGCGACATTTTTTAGTATAGCCCGCAGACACTCTGGCTGGAAGTACTGCGAGAATCACAATAAGTAATGGAACAATTGCACACAGTAAGAACCACAAAACAGGATTATACCCTTTTTTTCTGGATATAATACTGCCTATAATACCCGCAATAGTAAGCAGAATAACATATCTAACCAATTGGATTTTCTAATTCTTATGATTATTCGTTCATTTTACCCTGTATATCACCCACTCCAATAAATGGTATTGCCCCGCTGCCTGTAACCTGGGGCAGTATTCCGTTCCATTTATCTATCGCCTTAAGATTTGCTTCTATTTTTCTCAGCTCTATAAGGTCAGTCGAAATATTCGCTCTCTGGAGTCTCAGGGATTCGGCCTCTGCTCTTGCTGACGTAATTTTCTGTTCTGCTTCTATCTTTATCCTCTCTAAGTCTCTTTTTGCCTTCAAAGCAAGTTGTTCTGCTGTCTGCTTTGACTCAATAGCTTCCAAATATATTTTGGAGAAGTTAAAGCCAACTATAGAAAACGCATCAACCGCTATATTGTAAGGCATGAGTCTTTCGGCAAGGGTTGCTCTCATTGCTTCGCTTACCAACGGCCTCTTTGTGATAAGCTCTTCTGCTGAATAGTTGGCTGTCACAGCTTTTACCACTTCCTGCACTGCAGGATCTATGATGCGCTCTTTAAATTCTACGCCGATGGACTGATAGACAAGATTTGCCTTATCTGGAATTATATGATAGTTAAGGGCAACTTCCGAACTCACTTCCTGAAGGTTGGACGATGAAGCAGCTGCGCTTGTCAAAGATTTCTGAACCTTTACATCCACTATGGCAACATTCTGCACTAGAGGTATCCTGAAATGCAGTCCTTCTCCAAGTACAGTCTTCTGAACAGCGCCAAAATTAAGGACAACCCCCCTCATACCCGGCCCAATCTGAACCCATGGCGTTAAATACATAAAAAACACCAGAATACCTATACCAATAATCACAAACCGCATGGAACCTTTCTTCATTGCAGACTGTATTTTCTCTTTTGCCCTATTTATGCTCTCATTTATATCATCTTCGTACATTTTCCTGCCTCCTTATGTTTAAGCTAATCTTCATCGTTAAACCCGCTGAGGATTTAGCCCTGTCAAAATATCAGTTTTATGAATCTCTTGACGTGTTTCAGTTTGATATGGCTTTTAAGAAATTGAAAATGGTTAAATTGATGTTTTGGGAGGTTTCTTTATTTTAGAAAGAAATGGATTTTGATAAAGAAGATATTGCTTGATCAGCACTCTATTATATAAAAATAGCGGTTTCATGTTAGATTCATCTGATAATATATATTCACAATTCTCTATATCTGAATACTCCCCACAGCGAGACTCATTGTATTCAGCAATACAATATTCACTGCATAAATTGCAGCAAAAAGAAACGGCAACTAATAGTAAAAATATATTTAATATCTTCATTTCCATTTTCTGTTATACCATATTTCCTTTGTATTGTACATATTTGAACGTTGGTTAGGTTAAGGATTTCAGCTGCTTGCAGGCCGGTCATTCGTTTTTGTGTTACATCTTGGATTATTTTGTATCTTTGAATATCTTTCATAGTTGTTATGATTTTTATTCACCCATTTTGAAAGCTCCTTTTCTAAAATTGGTGTAGAAACTTTCAAAAAGTTTAACATTTTAAAAAATTAAATACTTTAACATCTTAATATCATAACAACAGGTGTTATTAACAGGTTGAAAACTTATTATTTTTTTAATAGAATAGCCCAACAGCAACTCAGCCTCAAAATTAATCAGGAGCCAATTATGAAATCCAAAAACCTTCACAAAGAATTATTAAAACCCGTGCACCTTGACACCTTCGATTTGGACGATGCCTGGTTCCAGGCGCTGAACGCCCTATTAGAGAAGGGGCACGTTTACACAATTACCAGAGGAAGCTATGAAGGACAAAGAAGGCTGGAGTTTGATTTTGTTACCATCAGGGTAAAGGAACCCGGCCACCAGATTATTCCGATAATGCCCGAGGGCTGCGGAATTCCTTCCCCTACAAGCATGGAATATATAAATGATTATTTAAGTTATCTTTTAACCGGGGCAAAAACAGCGACTGAAGATTATACCTATGGCGAAAGGCTGGTTGACGCAAAAATAAGGTTTATGGATAATATCAGCGGCAAAGAAATGCTGCGGGAAATGCCTTTGCATGTTAACCAGGTTGAAGAAGTAATAAAAATGTACAAAACCCACGGCCACGGTACAAACCAGGCAGTGATGGAAATAGGAATGCCTTCCGATATAAAATTGATTGACCCGCCTTGCATGCGCCTTATTGATACCCGGATCCGTTACGGCAAACTTCACTTCATTATTTATTTCCGCTCGTGGGATTTATGGGGTGGGTTTCCCTCAAACCTCGGCGGCTTACAATTGGTAAAACAGTATATGGCTGAGGAAATCGGCGTGGAAGACGGTGAAATAATTGCTGTAAGCAAAGGCATGCATCTTTATGAATATACCTGGGATTGGGCCAAACAAAGGTGCAAAAAAGAAAACCTCAAAATCGGTTAGTTCACAGGCCGGTCATTGTTCTTAATGCAGTAATTTCCTGCTCAGATCTTAATCTATAGTCAGTCTGGCCTAAATCGTATATACCAACCCAAATCTGCAAAGCCCGCACATAATTTCCATTTTTTTTGTAAATATTTGCAAGCATCGCTTTTACCATTATCGGGCAGTCGGGGTATTTAAGCGCTTCATCCAGTTTTCCTACCATATCCTGGTACTTATCAAGTTTTTTGTAAACTATCGCCATCTTAAAAATAGTAAATTGCCAGTAGTTTGGCGCATTTTTTATTCCTTCATCAAAAAGCGCAATACCCTCATCCGGCCTGTTTAAATTCCAGGCCAGGCAAGCGCCTCCGTATATGTATGCATAGTAGAAATACGGGTCTAAACGCACCACTCTCTGAGTAAGTTTTTGCAGGTCATAATATTCACCATTGCCATGGGTTACCCCGTCCGTACAATGCTCATGATCGTCTTCGTCATGTTTATGTTTTGCCTCTTCCTCATCGCCGCCGTAATACTGGAGAACCTGTATCCATGCAATATCTGAAGCCATCTTCCGCACGCCGAATACTATACCGGATAAATCAAATAATGCATATTGGTCAACAGGCGGCTGGTTTTGGGGCAGTGAAAAATTTACTACATCAAAGGGGTACTTGAAAGTTTTGTCTAAATACAGGCCGGAAGAAACTGCTAAGGCAAGGATGAAAATAAGAAGGGCTGTTTTTTTTACCATCAGAATTCTTTTTTGTTAAAAAGATGAATGGATA
>Ga0180009_10005474_pt1 | contig 13616 bp, 20 predicted proteins | sample OS_PC_MetaG_FD_123537 | JGI IMG/M metagenome (GOLD analysis project Ga0180009, IMG submission 123537) | Groundwater microbial communities from the Aspo Hard Rock Laboratory (HRL) deep subsurface site, Sweden - OS_PC_MetaG | ecosystem: Environmental > Aquatic > Deep subsurface > Groundwater... | reverse complement strand
CTTCTCTATTCAACAATTCATCCCTTGCTTCCTGCGGCAGTAATAAAATATAGATTATCATAAAAAGAGCAATTAAAGAAATCAAAGTTGCTATATTACCAGCCTGACCTCTTTTCTTCAACATAATTATAAAATTAACTTTCTAAAATATATAAATGTTACGAAATAAATATTAAGGTGTTATGCTTTATAACTATAAATGACTTTAAACATTTGTGTAGAATTGTTTTATAGAGTATTCTTCGAGTTATTAAAGTATTTTATAGAAAACTGGTTAAGTGTATTGATAACCATTGTAATAATATCCTGGATAGCAAATATGTTAAAGGAAGCTGTATTAATGTTAGCGCTGCTCGCATCATTCTTAAATATTAGCGGGGACATCATATTAGGATCCACAGGAGGACTTTCAACTCCAATAACAGTGCTAATTAGTTTAGCAATAGGGATTTTCTGGGTAGTAATGTTAAATACCTCCTCAGTAAATTCTCTATTCAAAGTTGTTAACATTCCAATAGTATTTTTAGCAGGTTTTACATGGGGGATGGTAACAATACCTATCCCATTATCTCTAATAATTGGGGTAATGCTACATTTTAGAATAACAAATTACTTAATAGGTTTTCTTCCAACAATAGGATTAATATTCTTCACCTGGTTCGCAGGTTCATTTATATGTAGGATGTTAAACTCTGTAATTATGCTTTTATCATAAAAAAAATAAAAGAATTATTATTGAGTCGCTTGTTGCTGTTGTTGTACTGGAGCCAATATTAAATTAACAGGTTGTCCATCTTGACCAACAACATTAAAAGCCACATATCCTGTTGTAGCAACAGTCCTAACAATATCTTGTTGCTGTAATAAAGCTCCGTCTTGTACCCCTTGTCTATAAATCACTTGTTTTTGGTTGGCATAAGCATTCGCACCAATATAAGCAAACAAAACTAATACAACAAAACTTAAACCAACTATGACCTTTATCTTATGATCCATGAATAACCCTCCCATATTAAAAATATTAAATAAGAAGAAGTATATAAAGTTTTTTAAATAATAACAAATATCTTCTAAAGATATGGTTATAGATTTAATACTTTTAATTTTAGGATTAGCAGGATTATTAATTGCAACATACTCTGATAAAAAAACAACAGAAATACCAGACTGGCTGAATTTCTCATTAATAGCCTCTGGATTATCATTAAGAGCTTTATACTCAATAACCTATAATGACTTCTTTTATATAAAAATAGCATTAATTAATCTTGTAATTTTTTATTTAATCGGCAATATTATGTTTTACTCTAAACAATGGGGGGGAGGAGATGCTAAATTACTAATGGCATTATCAGTAGTATTTGCAACATATCCAAAGCAATTATTAAACATTTTCTCTCCAAGATTAGATAATATTTATTTCCCGGCAATAATCTTCTTAAATATTTTAATCATAGGGATGATATATAGTTTAATTTTCACAATCTATATATCTCTAAAACATAAAAAAGATTTTTTAAGAGAGTATAATCTTTATTTGAAGAAAACAAAGAATCCAAGAAAAATAATTTTAATTCTTTCGATATTGTTAATAGTGCTTGCAATAATTGTAAATAATTTTTTATCAAGAATAAGTCTCTTTTTTATTGCTATCGCTATTTTATTATTCTTGTATCTTTGGATTTACATAAAGTCTGTGGAAAAAAGTTGCATGTACAAAACCATAAAACCTTCTGAGTTAATAGAGGGTGATTGGTTAACAAAAAACATTTACAAAAACAGCAAACTACTTTTAAAAATTCCTATGTATGGGTTAAATAAAGAGCAGATATCCTTGCTCAAAAAGAATAAAATTCAGAAAGTAGAGATAAAAGAAGGGATAATATTCACCCCAACATTTTTAATTGCAACAATAATTTCTTTAATTTTTGGAAATATAATTTCTTATTTCCTTTAAGGCACTCTTTCTTCAAATTTCTTTGCCTTTACAACTTTAGGTTTTATTTTTTTAACTTTCTTAACTTCAATTTTAGAAATTTTATTTGTTTTTAATTCCTTAGTGATATTTTCAAAATCATTTTTGTTTAATTTTTTAGGATTCCAGCCAAAAGCAATTTTATCATTTTCATATCTTGGAATAACATGCACAGCTATATGCGGTAAATTCTGTCCGGCACCTTGTCCGCTTGCAATATAAATATTAATCCCGCTCGCTTTTAATCTATCAATCATTTTATTGCTTAGCTTATTTACAACATCAAATAAATGTCCTAATAATTTCTCATCTAAATCATTCAAGAATTGTAAATGTTCTTTAGGAAAAAGTATAACATGTCCTTTATTAGCTGGATTAATATCTAAAACACCCATAACATTATCATCTTCATAAACTTTGTAAGATTCTATATTCCCATTAACAATATTGCAGAACAAACACTGTTTTTTTACTAACTCTTGAATCTCTTCTTTACTCATTCCTTTTAATTTTTCTTCAATTTCATTAACCATTTTAAATATCTAAGAAACCCTAATTAATAAAACTTTTTAACCAAGTGCCCTTCTCATATCAACTACTTCAGCATTACTAATCCCTTCAATTCTTTTCAAATCTTCTTCTAATTTATCAGTGCTTTCTCCAGCTTCATCCATTGAAAAAGTTACATTAAGCGAACTTAATCCAAAGCCAATAGGGAGTTCCTCAAATCTAACAGGAGTATTTTCAGCAAATTTTTTTATTTTAGATTCTACCTCTGATTTTAAATCCTCTAGACTAACCTCTGGACTTTCAGGCATAATTTTTATAGTAACAATGACTTGAGCCATTTTATTCTGCATCTCCCACAGGATAAGCTTCTGCATAAATAGCTATTTCTTCGGCTAAAGCTTTCGCATATCTTTTCTTTAATCTTGGAAAAGCTTCGTGTTTTTCCATTAAATATTGTTCGACTTTAAGCCTATCTATTTCAATGCGTGAAAACAATCCGCCTGCATTTACATTTCTTGGCTCATCCAATTCAACATTAACATGTCCATCTAAACTTACTCTAGCATCAACTAAATTTCCTCTTCTCAATCTTTTCATAGCTTCTCTCTCTTTCCACTCTCTTTCTCTTTCAAAATGTATACTCCCAACATTACCATCTCCAACCAAAAAATAACCAAAACTACTAAAAGCCATATCAAAATCCCCATCTAAATCTTTCAAAACAATTAGACCTCTTTGAAAATTTAGAGAAGTATGAATTAAAGGCATTCCAGTTTTATATTTTCCTAACTCTTGATAAGTTGATCTTAATCCTGCATATATGGCAATTCTTTCAAACATTTTTAATTAGGTCCTCCAAAGCCACAAGACCTACATTTATATTTTACACCTACCCTTTTACAACTCTTGCATCTAATGATTTCTTCTTTACCACATTTAGGGCACATAAAGATAGTTGCACCTATCTGCACCCCTTTATTACATGAACTGCATTTTCTGATTGTCATTTTCTTTAATTATTGCTTAAAATTGGATTTATAAAAGTTTTGAAAAGGATTAAAAACAGGAAATACCTAAAAACCAATAAGCTCCCGTAGTTTAGCTTGGATAGAACGCAAGAGATTCAAAAATCTGCGGAGTTGCGGTCCAGAGCAAAAACCTTGAAATCCGCGGTTCAAATCCGCGCGGGAGCGTTTATTTATACGTCTTTAATTCCCTCTTCCGTCACTATAAAGATAGCCTCGCTTTCCGGCAATGCGGGAGCATCAACTAATTTAGCAACCCTAGTTCCTTTTTTGCCTCGTCTCAAATAAACTCTGTATGTTGAGTTATGCACAACAAAACCATTTGCAATATAATTCTCTACAACAGGTACACTAATATCATACAAAGGTTCATTATTTTTCTTAATGTCAATTCTTTTTACTTCTTCAAGTCTTACATCTCCATCAATTAACGATTTCAAAAAATTAAGGTTATTTTTAATTTTATTATTATTTACATTTATGCCTTCTAATGTAACCAACAACTTTCTTGCATTGTCTCTGCTCAAGAATCTATAGCCAGAGGGTCTAGGTTTAATATGTTTAGAGGGAGACAAACCCATCTCTTTAATAAGACCCCAAATAAACTTTCTTTCAACGGGCAATAAGTCTCTATTAAAAATTACATCATTTTCACAATATTTTATTTGCTTTTCAAGAAGTTTTCTCTTATCACTCGCAGTGACCCCAATAGTCTTTGCAAATCTTAAAAAATATTGCCCATCAAAAATTAGATAGCTAAAAATCTTTTTTCCATTAGTTTTTCTTAAATTACTTCTAATGCCTAATCTCAAAAGTAACATCTGCAAATATCTCAAGGTCAAATTATTCTTTTGTCCAATTGTTATTCTTGCTCTTTTTTTACTAACATACCCCTCCGCATCCATAAAACCTCTAATAAAAGCTGCAATATGTTTTTTTGTAGATCTTGAAATGTATAAAAAAACATCATCTAAAATCTCAGTAAATAAGTTTTTTACGGCAATACTATTAATATCTAAATTGTAGCAATTCTTATCTTTTACTTTACAAATCTTCCCGTTTAAATTAAACAACTTTTTAAAAAGTTTATTATAGACCTCTAAAACTTCTATCCTTTCATCCTTAAATCTTATGCCAAATTCATCAATATTCCCATCACCAATGAAATAACCCAAAATCTGGGATAATTCTAAATTCAACGTTTTTGGGATTGTAATTTCCCTAAACTTATTAGATGTATGTGGTTCTATAAATTCATAGATATTTTCATTAACACCTTGCTTGACTAGCAAATTTATATTATTAACATCGGTAGCATATTCCTGATTCAACACTCTGCGTAACTGTCTTGGGTTTATATTCAAATTCTTGCAAACATCTTCCCTACTCAAATCAAGTTCTTCTAGTTTATACTTAATAAAATCGCTACCTTGTTTAGTAACACTTATCATCTCTTTAGCATTTATTTCTGGAAGCCTTTGTTCAACCCCATCAATATTTATGTTATTAAGACAGGCTATAAAATCCCCCACCTTTATCTCCTTAGCTTCTACTTCTTCAATAGAAAATCCATTTAATCTAAAAAATTTATGCAAAGGGGACGCTTGAATAATCCCATTTGTATGAATCTCAAATATTTTACTTATGTTATCCCTAATAGAGCCATAATCGCAAAAAGAATTTATATTTTTTAAATCTCCATTTAAATTCAAAGAAATCAAATTAGTTGGTCCTTTTAATTTCTCTATTGGCAATATAGCCCCATCCGAAAGCTGTATTAATGTATCGCCTGTTACGCATGCATGAGCCAACACATGTCCACCAATAGCCTCGGTAGGATCTCCAAAAAACATATCCGGTCTAGCCATTACTTGATTAGTAATATAGACTGCAATGCTATGGGTATGCGCTAACTTAAGCAAACTATGCATATGTTTATTCAGTTTTTGTTGTCTATCAGCCAACATCCCTCTTCCACTGAATTCACTTCTAAAATGTCCCATCAAAGAATCAATAATCAACAATTTAACTGGCAATCCGTCTTTTATCAAGTCTTCAATTTTTTCAGATAGCAACATCTGATGGTCAGAATTAAATGCCCTAACTCCTCTAAAATTTTTTAAGATTTTGCTCGCATCTAATCCTTTTGCTTCCGCTATTTTTTTAATATATTCTGGTCTTATAGTTCCTTCAGAATCAATCCAAACAGCCATTCCTTCTGCTCCGCCTTCCGCGATGGGTAGTTGAACATTAACCGATAATTGATGCCCCAAGGTAGTTTTTCCACTACCATATGCACCGTAAGCTTCAGTTATTGCTCCTGTTTCAATTCCCCCCCCTAATAATTCATCGAAAGCCTTGCTTCCAGTACTAATCTTAATTATCTCTTCTCTTTTTTTAAGCAAGTCTTCTCCGCTTTCAAATCCCATTTTTAATTTATCCCTAGCAGCATTAATTATTTTCCTTGCTGTAGGTTCGGTTACTCCTGCAGCTTCAACTAATTCACCAGGACTAGCAACAGCAATCGCCATTAAATTATCAAAACCAGCAAGGGTTAATTTTTCTGCAGTAGCTGCACCAACTCCAGGTAATTTCTCTAATTTATCTTCACTCATCATCACCGCCTCCCTCGCTTTGACTCAAAAATAGTTCTTCCTGCATTTTATTCAGGATAACCATCAATTTTGGAATGTCCTGTTTTCTTAAATTTAATTTCTCATCTCTCCAAATGTTTTGGTCTCTATCCTTCCAACTCCTTCTCAAAGTTACTGTTTTAAATTCAACTTCCATTTTCTCCCCATCTCGTTCGATATTTCTTTTGTTAGACCAAACAACTCCTTCTATAGAACCAGCTCTCCACTTTTTTATTGGTAAATTACCTACCATGCAAAACACCTCCGTTTGCTTTTCGCATTTTTTTCAATGAAATCTTAGAATTTTTCTAAAATTTCAATCAATATAAAAGCATAAACATTTATAAACTCTGCGCGGGTCTGTCGGATGTGTCGGATGAGTTTAAAATATATTTTACAGAACATAATTTAGCTAGCAACGAAAACATTCCTAGTCTTCTTTCTATCTAAGAAACCAAAATCAACACTTTCATACATGTCATCATCTTCAAAAATCAAATCTTCATCAAAATCAATATCAAAGTTTCCATTATTTTTAATCATAGTGAAACTTATATTTAATTAGCTTAAATAGTTTACTATACTCTAAACCATATAATACTAAAACAGAATACTAAAGATAAATATCGCATCAATTAAAACAAATAAATAAAAAATAAAACTCTCTTCTTTTTTTCCAGTTTCAATAAATCCACTCAACCTTAATTGTTTAAAAGGATAAATAAAATTAATTCCTTCTAAAGTAAACCCATCTAACAATACATGACTGCTATAACCTAAAAAAATAGGCATCCACCATTTGTCAAATAAATACCAGACTGCTAAACCTAAAATTACAGGAACTAATAAACTATGAAATAATTTTCTATGACCGAATAAAAGATTAAATGGTTTAGACAAAAACCAGAAATTTTTTCCTAATTTAGATTTCGGATTATCAATATCAGCAAGGCTCCCAAACAGCAAGATTAAAAATAAAAATAAAAATTTATTTCCATTAAAACTATCTAAAAAATATAGACCAACTAATAAAGAAAAAACAAAGTGGGTTCTAAACATCATTTTCTTCTAAAATTTTCTCTGGCTTTAATTCTTCAGCGTTATTGCCTATGAATTCTAATCTATTGAACATTTCATTCATCGTCCCCCTTCCACTAACTTCCAATTGCTTTCCTAAAATATTATTCTTTAAATTTTCAAAATCTTGCGGACTATCTTTTAATTTACCCAATTCTTCCTCAGAAATTCCTAAAACATCAGCAGCAACATTCCTAAAACAAACAACTCGAATATTCTCTGTCCCATCATCCAAAAAGAAATTAAGAACTGCAGCATAATTAACATTAACTTCTCCATGATCTACACATTTAAAGTTTCCATTCTCCATTACAACTCTCTTGCCACACTGCCCACATACTTCATAAAATCTAGGATCAAAAAGCTGAACAATTGTTCCCCTTAAAATAACATTCCTATCATTTTCATTTAACTCTGAAATTTTTTTAGGTTTAAACTCAAAAACGACATTATTTGTTTTAACTTCTCCAATCTCCACATTAGGTGGATTCAAAATAATCTCAGACCTTGCATTCAAATGAATTTCTTTAAACCCATTATTATTTCTACAGTAAGTATTCTTTATTTTTAATATAACTCCCTCTTTAATTTCATTGGTTTCAACTCTTTTTATTTGCCCTTCATCCCACAAAACAATCCTCATCTGTCCGGTTTCATCAGCCATCATAAAACTCGCAACTTTTCCTTGTCTTTTCTCAGTTTTAAATTCCCTAACGTCATAAACATTAACCACTTTCCCATCTATCTCTATATCTCTCATTCCTGCTCTAACCTCACCTATTTTTATTTTTCCAACCTCTCTAAAAATCTTAATGCCAAGTTCATTAGCAATAATTTGGGCAGCACCTTCTTTAGAAATAAGACCAGAAAGTTGAGACATTTTTTCTTTTATTTTTCTTTCAATCTCTCCTTGCTCTAGACCTTTTTCCTTTATCTTATCAATAATTTCCTCATAAGTTAACCCAAATAGCATAATAACTAAGAATTAAGATGTAGTATAAAAAATTATTGTAATTCTTTTATATATTTAGCGCAAATTTAATTATATCCCCAGTTTCTAGCTCTTCAACATCAAATTTAATCACGTTTCCTTCAATCCTTGCATTAAAAATGAAAAAAAGGTCATTTTCTCTACTAGCACAAACAAAGACATCTTCTCCATTATTAACACAATCTTTAATAGTTCTCCCCCTTAAAATAGCATCATTAATATTTCTAAAATTATAGCCTACCTCTTCATGATAATCTAAATCTAGTTCGATATAACCTACGTTCTCTCTATAAACTTCAGTATCTTGGGTAATATAAGTAGAAATCTCTTCACCTAGTAAAGATAAAACGCTCTCAACATAATCCAAGTTTAAGCATCCCCATCCATTATAAGCTCTCAAAGCAGCTTCCCAGTTAGTATAAGTCTTACCAGTGCATGTATATGTCTTACCATCCTTAAATCGATCATAACCTGATTTTAATATTTCAGTACCTGCTTTAATATTACAACTAACATCTTCATTAACTCTACATCCCCTACTCCCATCAAACCAATCAGGATGTGCTTTACTATTTATCTGCATTAATCCATAATCAGTACTATCCGGATTGGAACCAACAGCATTAATATTTCCTCCAGATTCTTTAATTATAACTGCTTTAACCAAATCTTCAGGTACATTATACTCTTGACTATATCTTTCAATATAAGACAATATTTCAGAATTTAATTTTTCATCAAATTTAAAAGAGTCTTTTTCAGTTACAGTTTTTTTAGTTGTAGACTTAATCTCCTTAGTAATATCTAATGAAACTCTTTTAGTCCCTTTTACATCTAAACCATTATTTAAAATTTCAATATTAAATTCATCAGAGTTAAACTTTGGATCTATTCCTTTTAAGGTTCTGTCAAAACTATCGTTGAAATAATGATAAAAATTCTCTTCAGGATTTAAATAATCACATCCAGTTCCTAAAACTATGTAATCCCCATTTAATCCACAATTAATCTTATCATAAACCCCCGCATTATCTTTAATATTTTTTAAAGCTAATTCTTTAGAAATTTTTATCGCCTCTTCAATTTCAAATCTTAATTTCTCAACATTAAAATTAGAAGTAATTAAACCAACGCTAAATTTTCCCAAATCATCTATCCCTGCCTCAGCTTCTTTTCTATCATTAACAAAACTGTAACCTATAATCATAAAGATAACTAATAAAATACTAAAACTTGCAAAATAAACACCTTTTTTATTCACACCCATCCCTCCTTAAATCTTACTCCTACCTTCACTAAAATCATTTCTTCATCTTTATCAAATAACTTTAACTCAGTATATCTTTCAAAATTATCTTCTCCGAATTTTTTTTCAATAGTTGGATATAGAATAATTACGCTATATTCTTCAACAAATGCAAAATTCATTATCTCTTCAGTTCCATCTTTTAAGGTTTCAAACGCACCATCATTATTTTCAGATTCAATGATTAACTCGCTAATTAAACTTCCATCACTAATTTTAGTTTTCAAATAATTCAAAGAAAATAAATCTTGTTCATCATTAATTTTAATTTCTTTTAAGACTTCATCCGTTTTATAAAGCGTCTGATAAATAGCACTTCCTGCTACTAATATCACTATCAAAACAAATGCTGTAATTAAATCCTTCACATCACTCGGGAACATTTTTACTATACCCCGCTCTTATTCTAGCTTTTTTATTATCAACTAAGACATACCTGCCTATGCTCCTATAATCAAGACCAACATCTCCAATGGAAACTATTTTTTGATCATCCACCGTATCCAACATTATAATAAAATTAAAATTAGTGTTAGTCAAACATTTTCTCAATTCAATTTCATTAAATTTATTTACATCTATTTCTCCAAAATTATCATTAGATACGCAACTAATAACTCTATTAATAACAACACTATCTTCTAACTGAAAAAAATCAACTCTTCTTACTTCTTTATCTTCTATAAATTTAACAGAGTACAAAACAGCAAAGGTAAAGAGTATTAAAAATATAATATAAAACCCAGATTTACTAGCTAATGTACTCCCTCCTTTTTTATTCATCTTACAGTAACCTTATCCCCTTGCTTTGTAATTTCCAACAAATTAGTATTCATATTTCTTCTTTCAAAAATATAATTACTATCTACTAAAACTAAATTTTTACTTTCTCTAATGGGGTCGTCAATATAAGTTCCAACAATTCCCTCATAAAATTTAATCTCCCTGCCTTCTTCTCCCATTTCATAATCAATCGCAACATTCCCTTTTGGAATAAATACAGAATTTATAGTCAAAGCCAAATCATCTGCTCTTAATCCATTAAATTTCTCCATACCAATTGCTGTATTTAATAAAAAAAACAACATTATTGCTATAGCAACCAATAAAACATATTCTATAGTCTCAACTTGTATTAAACTTTGACCTCTTTTATTCATATTACCTCAGCGTCGGTATAACCGACCTATACTCAACTTCTTTTTTATCCATACAAATTTTATTTTCGGTTTTTCTAATTTTAATATTTCCATTAAAAGAATATAAACTATCTATTAAACTATAGCTGATATCAAACTCTCCTATATTTTCCGATGAATCTTTCCCAAAACGATAAGTACACAAACCAACATTATAAGCTTGGTTGAGTTTACTACTAAATCTCCCTCCACAATTCAATCTTATATCTGTAATAGTTCCGCTTGATTTTAAAACAATCTTATGCCCTTCAGGAATGTCTTGAAAATTAAATTCTCCGCAATTACCATTTAAACAACTTTCAAATAAAGTAGTAAACTCATTAAACTTATCAACTGCTTGAGGATCACAATTAGGATAATAAATTTTATACACACATCCCCCCAAAGTAAGAATTGCTATTAAAGTTAAAATTAAAGTAACAGTATAATTTAAACTAACGTCTCCCATACTCAACAATCTTAACTTAGAAACTTTATATAATTTTTCTTTATTTTACTAAGGATTTAAATTTTTAATTTCTTCACTAAAATCCTTAGAACTTGCACTAGTTTGTTTTATAACGTTTAAAAACTGTTCAGAAATTCCAGTTAATTGTTCTCTAAAAATCCAAACAAGAATAACTAAGACAAGTATCGCAATTATGGCAGTTACAATCATACCCCAAGCCAAACCTTTTTTATTCATGAAAAGAAAAAAAATTAAGTAGCAGGGCAGGTTACTCCAGAGCAACTAACACCCGGGACAGATTTAGCACCATAGCATTTGAGACCTTTTTCAGCATCCAAAAGTTGGTTATCCCTATTCAAATCAATATCGAAAGTTTGTGTACAATAAGCACTTGCTCTCAATGCGGGATCTCCTGTCAATCTCTGAGCTCTAGCACAATAATCTTCACAGTTCTTTACAGCCAAATCTATATCATATCCTGCTGTCCCTTTTTGAAATACATCAGTAATCTTTTGACCGATAGTTCCTAAACCACCAGTAAAGAAAGTAACAATTAATAATAAAACAATAATCGCAATAATAGCCACAACTATGGTATCCATAGAAAGTCCACCTTGACCTCTTTTATTCATTTATTATCACCTTTGGATTTTAATAATATTAATTACTATTTAAATTATTTGGTTTATATTTAAAGTTTTCTATAAATGCTTTTTATCAAATTCTTGGTAAAATTCCTATCTTAGTTAATCTTTCTTTTTCACAATCTTCCAAATTACCATACTTAATAGATACCGGGATTAAAATTTCATCTTTACAATTTTGTAGTATACCATTTCTAAGATTGGTTGTATATTCATAATATGAAAAATCAAAGCATCTAAAAACTCCATTTTTATCTTCACATAAATACCGCGCACCAGAACCCATTTGATTAACACTATTTATCCATAATGTATTCATCTTTTCCAATTGTTCAGCACTAACAACCAAAGTTCCTTGTTCAGAACCTCTATAAAGAGAATAATAAGCATCAAGCACCTTATCATATTTTCCATCATTGTAATAAACTTGCATCATAGAAAGATAATATTCTACTGAACCTATTCCTCCCTCGATTCTCTGTTGAGCCAATTGATCAGATACTTTTTTCTGTCCACAACTCAATTTAGTATTTCTAATTGCTGCCAATTCATTTCCCGCATAGAAATAAAAATTTGAATTTATATCTTTAAATAAGATTATTTTATCCCCAATTTTTACAGGGTATTCTATCCCATTAATTTCAATTTTATCAAATTCTTTAATTTTAAAATTTCTTGAATTCATAAAAAATACATTATTTGTCAATCTTCTTTGCACAGCAACTCTTCCTTTAGAAACTTCCAGCAAACTATTTCCAGTTGTACTTTCTTTAAACTCAACAACAAAACTATCATCAAAACCGCTAAAATCTAAATTGATCAAACAATCATTCTCCTTCACCATTAATAATTCTACAATTTTATCCGCAATTATATGAGTAGTATTTAAAGTAATATCTCTTTCTGTACTAAAAACATCCTGAGCAACATTTTTTATTTCACCTAAATCAAAAAACTCTTCTAACGCTTTCCTAGAACCCCCGAACATTTCTCCATGAACCCAAATAACCCCGATTATAACTAAAAAAATCACAATAGCATTAACCAAAGTTCCAATACCCATCCCTTCTCCTTCTGCCATTTTTATAATCCAAAAATGCTTTTCATAATATCTATCATCTCTTTAATTTTATCTCTAAGAAGATAGATAAACAATATTAAAACAAGAGCCGCTAATAAAACAAGCAATAATCCCGCAACATTACTCAAGGCAAATTCTCCTTTTTTCATTCAATATATCCTCCGCATTTTTTAACATCTTCATATCTTGAAAGCATTATTATATCTTTATCTTCTCCAACTATCAAACTAGAAATCTTATCAATAAACTGTTCAATAGCTGCAGCTCCGGCTCCTAATGCGCCTCCACCTAAAACACAAAGAGGACTAGCAATCCATCCAACACCAACAACAAACATACATGCTCCTCCAACAACGGTCGCCCCCGTAGTCGCTGTTGCTACATATCTTCCCCATCTATCTTTCTCTATATGCTCAACAAAAGTAACACCATAATACTTATCTTTCTCAATAACAAAATTGCCTTCATCATCAGTTCCAAGTAATATATTCCCTTTAAAATAATTATAAAAGTCTAGGTCGCTTCCTTTAACTCTTTTCTCAGGATCCTTAAAGAATTCATCCCATTCATTTGCATCTATAATCCCTTCAAAATCATTAAAACTCAACCTATAGCATTTGAAACATTTAAACTCATCATTAAACCAAACATTTTTACCAGCAGGATTTAAATTTCCTTCTCCCCACATGCTCCAGCATTTCCTCATATAATCAGCAATTTCCCACAT
>Ga0180009_10005473_pt1 | contig 13616 bp, 14 predicted proteins | sample OS_PC_MetaG_FD_123537 | JGI IMG/M metagenome (GOLD analysis project Ga0180009, IMG submission 123537) | Groundwater microbial communities from the Aspo Hard Rock Laboratory (HRL) deep subsurface site, Sweden - OS_PC_MetaG | ecosystem: Environmental > Aquatic > Deep subsurface > Groundwater... | reverse complement strand
GGTCCTTTATCTCCAGTGCCTATCGGGGGCAAACAAACACGCGCACATCACAATACCAGCAGTCGTTCGGATAACGCATGAAAGGATAACCCAGACTGCCCATCCGAAGAACATCCATCGGGCACATATCCACACAAATACCGCAGCGGTTACAACGTTCCGTATCAATCTCTATGATTGTGTCACTCGATTCTTAAATCTTATTGCTACCTATATGATTCACGGTTCAGTCTTCCTGCGGCATGAATCTTCCGGGGGTTTTCATGTCTTCCCCTTTCAGGTGTGTTTCCATCCACCAGACAGCGGTTTGGAAATAGTGTGTAGGGAATCCTTTTTCACGGTAAAGCGGTGCCTCAAAATTGCTGCGAATATGCCAGATGTCTTCACCCACCCGCATAGGGACGCATCCAGCTGATAGCATCGCCTTCATGCAGAGGGGTTTTCTCGAAATCCTTTTCCTGAATGATCCGCTTGTTCAGGATGAACGTCAGATGATCCTTCCCGGTTTTTTCAACCAACGATTTCATGACCGGATCGTCCCTGTTTTCCTCCCGGATCATTTCAACCACATCGGACAATCTACTTCCGGACATAACTTCGCGCGGCTTAATATTGACAGTGATCTTCATCGAATCGTCTTAAATGCCCTTTTACTCCCTTTTCCGCCTCATTATGCGAATTCTTCCATACCCAGGCGTTTGATCAGTTCGGCGGTGGGCTTCCCGCTTTGATCCCAACCCCGAACGCGGTAATATTCCTGAATCGCATCTTCAAGGCCGATGGGGATCTTTCCGGCGGCAGGTCCCTCGTCAACCGGTTCCATAAATCGTTTGGGATATCGAAAATCGTCTTCTTTCCGCCAACCGTAACGGATATTTAAAATCTTCTGCAGAGTCGTAATCCGCTCACCGCAGACCCTGAGATCATCGGTGGTCCAGCCGAAGCCCGAGCAGGCATTGATACTGTTGACCAGATCGGTCAGGGTATAGCCGCGGAATTCCATAAACTTGCAGTGGCATGCCGAGTTAATGACGTTGCAGTAGTCGTGGAATTTGGCATTCCGATCGGGCGCCTTTTCCCAGGACCAACGCTCTTCGTTTTTAACTTCATCGATATTCCATTCGGGCAATCGAACATGGCCCACCCAGATGTGTTGTGAATTGCCGCGCTCATGATTGGGTCCCGAGGCAACCCCCGTGCAGTAGTTGAGTGCCGAAATGTACTGCGCACGCCAGTTGTGTGCGGCAATTTCCTGGCCCTTCATCTGCACGGCCCAGGCTTCGGAACCTTGGCCGATCCGTTCGGATGCAATTTTGCAGCCTTCACCCAACAGATAAGCCAAACCATCGGTTCTTTCACCAATTTTCCGGGTCATCTCTACCAGTGCTTCTGCATTGCCCCATTTCAGGTCTATCCCATACGTGTCTTTCTGGGTAATCACTCCTCTTTCGTATGATTCCATGGCCCAAGCGATGACGGCGCCTAAGGAAATGCAGTCCATGGAATAGAAGTTGGCCAACTCGCAGGCATAGGCTACGGCTTCGATGTCATCGACCATGGTGTTGTAACCCATCATCGCGAAAGATTCGTACTCGGGGCCTTTTCCTTTGTATTTGTAGGGTCCCTTGCTGATTTCACACAGGTTATGACATTGCAGTGTGCAGTATTTGCAGGGCCAGGGTTTGGCTTTGAGAACCTTTGCATAGTTGCTTCCATGCAGGTTCCTTTCCCCGCTGGGAAACCGGGCCAACTGATAGTTTTGAATCGGCAGATTTCCCTGGGGGGCAAACAATTCGGTTGCGCCGGCCGTACCCACCCGTCGAAATCGTAGGAATTCGGGCTGAACCGCATCCAGGTCGGCGATCCGTTTGTTGAGTTCTTTGCTCAACCGGTTCGCCTCTGCCGGATCATAGAGCGGGCAGTTCCGGGAACCCCGCACGGCGATCCCTTTGAGCAATTTGGAACCCATCACAGCCCCCAGTCCGCACCGCCCAACAAAGGATTTTTTTCGCGTCTGGATATTGGCAAACCTGACCAATCGCTCTCCGGCCTGACCGATGGTTACCACCTCAACATCCTCGCCTTCGGCGGCTTTGATACCGTCTTCGGCTTCGTAAGCGTTCTTCCCCCAAAATTTTCCGGCATCCTTGATTCGCGCTTTTCCATCTTCCACCACCACATAAACCGGTTTGGGTGATCTTCCGTAAACCACGATGGCATCAAATCCTGTCTCTTTCATCTCGATGCCGAAGCTTGCTGTGGCTGCCGAGTCTGCATTCATGTTAATGGCCGGAGAGATCGCCCCTGCCGTCCATTTAGCCGCACCGGTCTGTTTCAAGCCGGTCATGGGACCTCCCGCAAAGGTGAGACGGTTGGCCGGATTAAAGGCGGTCGTTCCTACAGGGGATTCCTTCCACAGGTAATAAGCGGCGATTCCAGCACCTCCCAAAAAGTATTCATAGACCTTGTCGGGTACCAATTCTTCCTTGCATCTGCGGTGGGTCAAATCAACTTTCAAAACCTTTCCCCATACGCCTTTCATCTAGAGCCTCCTTTCAGCAGACAAACCCCGTATTTGAAATTTTATAATCTTGTTTCGTTTTATATATCGATCGGTCTGATCACCAAAACAATTGCCATGACGATGAATACCATGGTTTCAGCTCCCTGGGACCAGTAGCGGGCGGTAAAGGACATAATCAGACCGAGGGTGAAGGCAGAGACAAAGGTTCCGCGCAGGTTACCCATCCCGCCCACGATGACCACCGCAAAGGCCAGCAGCAGCACAGAAAGTCCCATGTAAGGGTGAACGGCGCTGATGGGCGCATACAGCACCCCCCCCAGTCCTGCCAGCACACTTCCCAGAATGAACATCAAGGAAAAGTATTTATCGACGCTGATGCCCAGGCATCGAACGCCGTCTTTATCTTCCAGGGCTGCTACAACGATCTTTCCCATGATCGTTTTCCTGAAAAAGAGTTCTAAGGCAAAAAAAAGTGCGATGGCGATACCGAAGATAATGATCCGGTAAACCGGAAATGTGAGTTGCCCCATGGTAAGATAGGTTCCTAATGGATCGCTGAAAGGATGCGGATTGACTCCCCAGATCCACTTGATCGTATCCACGCCGATGAGCGCTACGGCAAAGGTGGCAATGAAGGTGTAGTCCAAGGATTCACCGTATAGTCTTCGGATAACGAACCGCTCGATCACATAACTGACCGGAATGACGCCTAAGATCGCCAGAATCGCCGAAGGGATGAAACTTCCCTTAAGCAGCGGAATAAATGTAATCAGCAAATAGACACCGACACTGTAGGTGAGCGTGTGGGCAAAATTGACCACCCGCATCGTGCCGAAGGTAAGGGAAAGCCCGATAGAAATAAAGTATAAAATGGCGCCCATTGATAACCCGTAAAGGATCGTGTAAATCATCCTCAAGGCCTCCTTCTCAATGCGTTGGGTGAATCGCTTTTCGCCTTGTGTTTATCGTGCGGATACTTCCCCAGATTCCCTTCCTAAATCGGAAAACGATGATCAACAAAGAAATGCCAAGAAACATTTCCCACCGATGGATATAGATGGCCAAATAATTGCTGATCATCATATAGGCGACTCCCCCGATAAGGGCACCGTATAGGCTTCCCGCACCACCGATCAGGCAAGCAAAAACCACTCCGACATTGGCATGAACATCCATGACGTTGGGATTGATATAGTTATAGTTCAATGCGGTCAGGGTACCCGCCAGTCCGGCCAGGATGCAGGCCGTCACAAACGTGAACCACTTGTAGAAATAGGTATTGTAGCCGAGGAATCGAACCCGGGTTTCATCCTCCTTGATGGAGCGGATGAGAATACCGTACGGAGAAGATGTCAGCTTTTTCAGAAGGTAAAAAGCGACAAGGAGAAAGAAAAGAACAAGGCTGAACATGATAAACTTGTTGCTTAAATTCAAGAACCCGATGCTCTGGGCGTGAATGCCGAAGCCGTCCTCCCCGTTTGTAATCCGTTTGAGAGGGGATAAAACCAGAAAGAAGCCGATATGATTGAAGGCCAACGCCATCAGCGAGAAACAGGCGCCGGTGGTGCGAACCATAATGAGCCCGATGACGGTTCCCAGCAGCCCGGCCATGAGAACCCCCGTTAACATTGCCAAAAGAGGATTGCTGCCGACATACTTCAGAAAAAGACCGCAGCCGTATGCCCCTGTTCCCAGATAGAGCAGATGCCCGAAAGAGAGTCGACCCATGAACCCGTACATCAAATCAAAGGAAAGCGCGAACATACAGAATATGATAAAATCAGTGACGCGATGGATGGAGATGACGGGGGAAAGAAGCACAAACGCACCGCCGATGATCAGCAGATCGCGCCAGGGCCGATGTTTTGCCGCGATGGGTAACAGCTCAGGGGAAACGCGCGGCGTCGTGTCTACCGGGGTCCCGCCTGTGTGATTGATCTTCAAGGTCAACTCCTTTTAGGGTCAAAGAAATTCTTCCATGCCCTTCGTGTCTGCAATTTCGGACCGATCGCGGAGGGCTTTGGCAATTTTGCCCTCCTTTAAAACATACACCCGATCCGCAAGATAATTAACGATGGCCAGGTTCTGTTCCACGATGATCGCCGACACCCGATCCTTCAGATCCTTCAGGATGGTACCGATGTCCTCAATAACCACTGCAGCCAGTCCTTGGGTGGGCTCATCAATGAGAAGCAGCTTGGGATCTCCCACCAACGCCCGGCCGACCAACAGGATCTGTCTTTGCCCGCCGCTCAACTGGCCGGCTTTGATATCAAAGAAATCTTTGATTTTAGGATAAATCGCGACGATTTTCTCCAGCGCTCTGTCAAGAGGCTCTTTACTGGCAAAAGCGGCAATTTCGATATTCTCCCGAACGGTCAGGTTGCCGAATACTTTTTTCTCCTGCCCCACGTAGCGCATTCCCTTAAGATAAAGTGCTTCCGGCGCAGCGTCCGAAATCTCCTTCTCCTGAAAACGGATGGATCCTTTCTGTGGTTTCAGAAGCCCGATGATTGTTTTGAGCAGGGTAGTTTTCCCGGCACCGTTCCGGCCGATGAAAAAGGCCATCTGGCCCTTTTCGATTTGAAAAGAGACGTCGTGAAGGACCCGGGCATGACCGTAGGCAACGTCCAAATTCTCTATTTCCAGCATGGGATGTTCTTTCCTCGCCTCAGAATTGTCGGTAACTCGATGGTCAGGTTCCCTTTGAGCAGACCGAACCGTCTGCTTTCCCCCAGTAGCATTCCCGGACCCTTCTGTCGTTCAGGACCTGATGCGGGTCACCATCGCAGATAAAGCTCCCTTCATTCATGACACAGAGCCGATCCACCAGGTTCGTAATTTTGGACAGCTTATGCTCGATGATAATGAGGGTCAGATGGTGTTTGATACGCTGAAGGATGTCGAGAACCTCGTTAATTTCAAGATCACTTAACCCCGCCAGAGGTTCGTCAAGCAGAAGAACTTTGGGTTGCAGAGACAGGGCGATGCCGATCTCCAGCACCCGCTTGAAGCCATAGGAGAGCTCGGAGGTCATGGCCGACGCCTGGCCTTGAAGACCGACCACCCGCATGGCTTCATAGCAGTTCTTCAGAATCGCATCGGTGCTGGCTGGGGTCAAAAAGAAGCGCCATTGGGAGACGGCATTATTTCGAAAGCGCAGACTCGACAAGACTAGGTTTTCCCAGACCGTCAGGGAATTGAACACGGATACCAGCTGAAAGGTGCGAACCATCCCTTTTAAAACCCGCCGGTTCGCCGGCACCCCCGTAATGACATCTCCGAATAGCAGAATGCGTCCTTCGGTGGGCGGAAATAAACCGGAAAGGAGATTGAAAAAGGTGGTCTTTCCCGAACCGTTGGGTCCGATAATCCCCACGGTTTCGTCATCTTCAATCCTAAAATCGGTTTCTTTGACAGCGATGAGGCCGCCGAAATGCTTACTGAGCCCCTCTGTCCTCAGGACTTCCGTCATAGTATTGCCCCCGGTCTCCTGCGGCGCCTTTTCCCGGAGTGAGGGGGCGGATTTAAATCCGCCCCCTTGAATGAACTGGCTGACAATCTGCCTACCACCCCATCTCCTTCAGCGGCAGGCACAGTTCCTCACCCATGTAGACATCCGCTACTTTGCAGATGTCCCATTTGTCTTTTCTGTCTTTGGGTCCTTTTCCATCCATGATGAACTTGGCATACTTATAAAACGGTCTACCATCGACCCGCCACTTGGCGGGCCCCTTGGGGCTCATAAACTCCGGTTTGTCCATGATCGCCTGATATACCTTGGCCGGTTCGGTGGAACCGGCCAATTCGATGCCTCTCAGGGTCTCCTGCATGCCGATGTACGCATAGATTGCAAAGGAATCAGGGGCATCCCCGTATTCCTTGATGTACGCTTCTCGGACATCGTTTACGGCTTTTTCCGTTTCGGGATCCTTCAGGCCGCTCAAATCATGGTACCACCACCATCCCATCGTCACGTCTTGAACGGCCTCGGGCGGAACTCCCATGGCCAAAACGAGGCCGATGGAGTTAAAGAAAATTTTGGATTCCTTTCTGAGTCCCAATTCGTAGACCTGCTTCAAGGCATTGATCGCGTCATTTCCCCAATGTCCCATCATTACCACATCCGGCTTGGCCTCCTTGATCTTGATGATATAGGAAGCAAAGTCGGGGGTCCCGACGGGAGACCAGATTTCACTGATTTTAATTTGGGGGTATTTCTCCTTGAAAACCTTATGGGCACCTTTTGCCGCTCCATGGCCGTATGCATAGTCCGGAAGGAAGAGCATGACGTGTTTGGGATTATAGGTTTTGGCCACGTAGTCTCCACACATTCTTCCGATACCGTCAACACCTCCCAGGGCCGAGAGATAATACGGCGCCTTTTCTTTCTTTTCGAAAGTTTTTTCCTGTATCCCGTTGGTCACCATGACATAGGCTTGCCCCCCTTTGACCTGTTCGTTCAGCGCAGCACTGACATGGGCAAACGTTCCGGCCACGATCACATGGATACCGTCGTTTAAATATTCCCGGAGCCTGCGTACCGCCACATCCGGTTTGGTTTCATCATCCCGTATCACGGCCTCCACCTGCACCTTTTTCCCTCCAAGGGTCAGTCCGCCCTTTTCATTGACCTGTTTGATGGCCAGTTTCGCTCCTTCCACCTGGATTTTCCCAACGGCGGAACCGGTTCCCGTTGTGCTGTACATGACCCCGACTTTGACTGTTTCGGCGGTCGCAGCAACACCCCCGAAGATAAGGGCCAAGCCGAATAAAAGGGTAATCGTCAATACGAATTTCGATTTCATGACAAACCTCCTTTCTAAACGATATGGGTTAATGTCGATCCTAAAAGATGCGGCGGTTGGCTAAGAGAATGAGAACGCTTCGAGAGATCAGGTTCGGCAAAAATCCACCGAGACCAGGAATGAACGACAACCGTATCAACCGCCCCATCATGTCGCTATTTCTTCTGATTTTAGGGTAAGAGATGCAATGCCACCCGCTATACGGAGCATCGGTTCTGCAGTGGTACAAAGGCTTTCTTTAGGTTCAATAGCGCAAGTGGCTGTTAAATTTTAATAATGATTCTCCATTGTTAGGAATTGTATACATATTATGCGAAACTGGTCTGACCTTGCAAACAATTTTTTGTAGCTTATTTTAGAGAGAAAATCAATGTATTTCATGAAATATTTTTCATATTTCATGAAAAAAAATATCTATTGACAAAGCGGGCAATTTCAAACGAAATTATCATCAACCATCCAAGGGGCACCCAAAATGACCAAGATCAAGAAAGAAACTCTCAGTTGTCAGGTCTATCAGGCGTTAAAGGAGATGATCGCGAATTATCGATTCAGCCCCGGTTCACGGTTAAATGTGGAGGAACTGGCGAAGGAGTTCGGCATCAGCCGGACACCTATGTGGGAGGCCATCCGTCGTCTTGAACAAGAGGGCCTTCTAAAGAACATTCCCAATCGCGGTGTCTTCATGGTGGAGATGACCCGGCAAACCGCACTCTATCTTTATCAGGTCCGGGAGGTACTGGAAGGTTTGGCCGGACGTCTTGCCGCTGAGAACATCAAAGATGAAAGAATCTGTCGTTTGGAGACGTGCCTGGAAGAACTCAAAGGTGTCGTTGAACGGGGAGACCCGGTTGGGTATTCACGATTGGATTTTAATTTTCATGCACTCATATACGAGTCTAGCGGGAACCCGGTCCTGCAGGAAATACTGGAATCCATTAAAAACAAGATGAGACCACTGGTTCCATTATCCCAACCGTCCCTTTCGCGAGGCTATGCAGAGCATAAAATTATTTTGGATGCGCTAAAATCAAGGGATCCGAAAAAGGCCGAGAATGCCATGCAAAAACATAACCAGGGAATGCAGGTGCAAATTCAGAAAGTGATGAAGAAGGACTCGGTCAAGAATCCCACATCCCGCCGATCATAGGTCAAACCCCAATTGAGTCAGGCCCAATTTGAATTATATCACGATGGGTGTATATTAAGGTCAATTTGGATGTGTGCTTTCCATACTCCTTCCTGGATTTCCCCACGGACCAGCTGAATACGTCTCTCGGCAGGTACTGTTTGGCCCACAACAGAGCAACCGAAGTAGATAAGACTAGAAACGGCAAAGAGAAATAATATGATTGTGGATACGGGAATTTTATGACGTTTCATGGTATACTCCTTTGGGCTGTTTATTGCAGGCATATTTAACGATTGTACTTAAAACAGAGAACGATCGCAAGGGAAATAGTCAGATAGAGTAATTTGACAATAATCGCCTGCGGCATTTTTTTCGCCTTCGTCAAAATACCCTGTAGCTTTATGCAGGTATGATCAGTCTTCGAGATTGGCTTCGATTCGACAAAGATGGCGAGGCGAACCGTGGCGAAGCTCTTCAGAGCGAAGCCGGGTTGGCTACGGCGTAATTCCACTCTGATACCCGGAGCATGCTGCGGGGAGATTCATTCAAGGCTATGGGTGTCAATCGGAGAATACAAGGAGTGATGCTTTGCGTAAGCCCTTAAGCGTATTGGTCGTCGGTTGCGGGCATATGGGTTCATCCCATGCTGCAGCATATCATGAAATTGACGACTTCGAAATAATCGGCTTTGTATCACGGGGCACTCATAGCCGAGAGATATTAAACAGAATGCTTGGCAATAACTATCCGTTGTTCAGCGACTTTAAACAAGCGCTTAAGACCACTCAGCCGGACGTTGTAAGCATCAATACCTATCCGGATACCCATGAAGAATACGCCCTTCGAGCATTTGCTGCCGGAAGCCACGTTTTTTTGGAAAAACCCGTCGCACTCACCAACGAGGGATGTCGCCGAGTCATCAAAACCGCCGGTGACACCAACAGGAAGCTAGTGGTCGGTTACATTTTGCGGCACCACCCATCCTGGGTGCAATTTATTGAGGTGGCCGGAACTTTGGGAAAACCTCTGGTCATGCGAATGAACCTGAACCGGCAAAGCAGCGGTCGGATGTGGGAAAGGCATAAAAATTTGATGATCTCTACATCTCCGATTGTCGACTCAGGAGTCCATTATGTGGATATTATGTGCCAGATGACCGGTGCGAATCCGCTCCGGGTTTCAGGCATCGGTGCAAAGTTGTCTGATGAGATCAAAGAAGGCATGTATAATTACGGACAGCTGCAAGTTGTCTTCGATGACGGGTCAGTGGGTTGGTATGAGGCGGGCTGGGGCCCCATGGTCAGCGAGGCGGGTTTTTCCCTAAAGGAAGTCTTCGGTCCTAAAGGAAGTGTAAGCATTGCAGCTTACAGGGCAGGTGTTGAATCTGGGGCGGAATCTTTAAGGATCCATCATAGTGAATTGGACGAAAACAACATGTTTGTCCGTAAAGATGAAATTATCGACTTGCATGATGAGCCGGATCATAAAGGGCTATGCAGGCGAGAGCAGCAATATTTATTAAGAGCGATCCGGGAAGACCTCGATCTCACCGATCACATGATGGTTGCCGTGAACAGCCTGAGGATCGTACTGGCTGCCGATGAATCCATAAAGACCGGTAAAACAGTCGAGTTAGGTAGGACGCAGATTTGCGCAGATACACGCAGATAATAATCTGTCTTTTCTTAATCTAAAAAATCTGTGTTCATCAGCGTTCAAAAAAGGAAACTCCTATACTACCGAGTTAACGCAGGCGTTTTCGTGTGCTTTTAAGCTCACGAATCAGAACCATATTGCTGTGAGTATACCGTTGGTTCCTTCCGTGGCGGTGCTTTTGCAGGATCTTTGGACGTTCCGATGGGTAAGATCGCTGCGATATCCAGATTTTCAGGCACATTCAATAATTCCTTTAATTTTTCCGGCCTGAAGAAAGTGAACCATATAGATCCCAATCCCATATCCGCTGCAGCCAGCATCATATTTTGAACACAGGCCGATGCCGCTTGAATAGCGCCGTTTCCCTGTCCGAAGAAACTTCCCAAACCGCTTTTTTTCGGATCGGCCGCGACAATGATGAATACCGGTGCTTCCAGCAGCCAGTCCATTGAGTATTTGGCGACCCATCCGGGCCCTTCGTTGTCCATCACTTCCTGTTTTGCCTCCTCAGCGACTTCTTTGATCTGTTTTTTGATTTCCGGATCCGAAACAACGATGAATTCCCAGGGTTGCAGGTTGAGCGGGCTGGGTGCCCATAGACCGGCATCGATGATGGCGGCGATCTGTTCATCGGTCACTTCCGTTGCATCAAAAGAGCGTACACTTCGGCGGGCTTGAACCAGTGCTTTAAATTCCATCACTTTCCTCCATTCGTGCTGATTTAAGTTAGCCACAGACCCACACGGACAAGCGCAGACTTTTTTAGCCGATCGACGTGATCGGCTAAAAACCACCATGCCCTTCGGGCAAATCCAGAACCATCCTTTTTATTTCAGCTATTGGGTACTTCATATTAACCAGCAAACCCACCTTTATTCCCGTTGCTTTCAGATAATTCAGCATTTGAGCTTCATGGACTTTCTCGATTTTCGCAATTGCTTTGAGTTCAATGATGATGCTTTCTTCAACAATTATGTCTGCAAAATATTCGCCGACCAAATTTCCTTTATAGTGGATATTGATTGGAACCTGGCTTTCTGCTTTCAAACCTCTCGATCGAATCTCATGCAACAGCGCATTCTCGTACACTTTTTCCAAAAAGCCCGGGCCAAGAACCCGGTTTACTTCGAATACAGCACCTCGAATCGTGTATGTAATATCGTTTAACTCCATTATATCTGCCCATGCTGTTTCGCGAAGCGATGATCACCTTTAGCCGAGCATGTCGCTCGGCTAAAAATGCCCACTCAGTGAAATGCGAAGCATATTTCACTGAGGTCTGCGTCCATCTGCGTGAGTCTGCGGCAAATAAATTCCTTTTATGGATTTCTGATAAATGTTTGGTAAGTGTTCCAAGGTTAGTTTCAATTGACTCATTTATATGTTAATTGGCAATAAATATCAAATTTTCATTAACCATCTTATAGATTTCCAATGTGTTTTCAATGGGAAAGGAGGAGCGATGGTGGATACCAAGATTATCAGTTTCAGATCACCGAGCCACATTCTTGCCGGAATGGGGGCGATCGATCAGTTGAAAGAAGAGGTTAAGGTATTTAATGCCAAAAGCGCACTTCTGGTGACCGATAAAGGAATCCTGGAATTCGGACTCGATCAAAAGGTTCGCGAACAGCTTCAAGATGCGGGGATTGAAATCGACATTTTCGATCAGGTGATTTCCGATCCGGATATCGCCTGTGCGGATGCCTGCACCGAAATGGCCAAAGCCGGAAACTATGACCTGATTGTCGGATTGGGCGGCGGAAGCCCGATGGATATCGCTTCTGCTGCGGCAGTGATGTGCACCAATCCCGGTTCCATCCATGACTATCTCGGCATCGGGCTGGTCAAAAATCCGGGCATACCGTCGGTACTTATACCGACCACGTCCGGAACCGGTGCTGAAGCAACACCGAACTCCATTCTCGCCGACACCGAGGCAAAGCTGAAAAAGGCCATCGTCAGCCCCCACATATTTGCCGACCTGGTTATCCTGGATCCGGAATTGACCATGACCATGCCGCAGGATGTCACTTCATGGAGCGGTATCGATGCCCTGACCCATGCCATTGAATGCTACACATCAAATAAAGCAAATGTTTTTTCCGACCTCCTTGCAGAGGATGCCATCATACGGATCGGCCGGAGCCTGAGAACCGCGGTCGCAGACGGCAATAATACAGAAGCCAGATACGATATGGCCATCGCAAGCCTTTATGCCGGGATGACCATCACCTTAGCGGGAACAACGGCAGTTCATGCACTGGCATATCCCCTGGGCGGCCAGTACAGCATACGTCATGGTGTGGCAAACGGCCTGTTGCTGCCTTATGTCATGGAATTTAATGCCATGGGAAGCATCGAGAAATTTTCCGATGTCGCTTACTTGATGGGAGAAAATGTCGACCATATGACGCTTCTGGAACAGGCCAAACATGCAGCAAAGGCTGTTAAGGCTTTATATGAGGATCTGGTGATTCCTCAGTCGCTCACGGAGTTGGGAATACCCAAAGATGCCATTCCGGAAATGGCAGAGGCTGCCATGGCGGTTACCCGTTTGATGGGGAATAACCCGCGCACCATGACCGCAGCGGATGCAGCTGAGATATATGAAAAAGCTTATTAACCTAAAAAAAATTGACGGTGCTACTAGCAGAAAGAGGCGGGCGAGAGGTATTATCAGTGGAAGGAGAATCTATTAATGGCATCAAATGAAACCGTCGGTTCGGAATTTGATTTGTCCGGCAGAGTGGCAATCGTCACGGGTGCGGGGAGAGGCATGGGGTATCATATCGCTCTGGCACTGGCAAGATACGGGGCGGATCTGGTCATTTGCAGCCGTACGGTTTCCGAACTGGAAAAGCTCGGTGCGGAGGTTCAAGATCTGGGGCGGAGGGTTTTCATAAAGCAAATGGACATAAAGAAAGTTCCGGATATAGTCGCCATGGCAAACGACGCGGTGGATTTCTTCGGACATATCGATATCCTCATCAACAACGCCGGGATCAATCGTCCCCAATGGGCCGAGGACGTAACCGAAGAAAACTGGGACAATGTCATGGAAACAAACTTGAAGGGGCTTTTCTTTTGCGCCCAGGCCGTCGGCAAGGTGATGATCAAACAGAAGAAAGGCAAGATCATCAATGTCTCTTCCCAGGCAGGAAGCGTCGGTTTGCTGCAGCGAGCGGCCTACTGCTCCAGCAAGGGTGCGGTTAATCAATTAACCCGGGTCCTTGCCATTGAATGGGCGAAACACAACATAAACGTCAATGCCATAGCCCCGACCTTTATTGAAACACCGTTTACCGCTCCCATGTTCCAAAACGAAGGTTTCAAAGAATACGTATTGGGAAATATACCGCTTGGGCGCGTGGGAAAACCTGAAGATGTCATCGGAGGTGTGTTGTATCTCGCATCGGATGCATCCGACTTGGTTACCGGTCACATTTTGTTGATTGATGGGGGATGGACGGCACAATAAAGATAGGTTTGGAAT
>Ga0180009_10005472_pt1 | contig 13617 bp, 12 predicted proteins | sample OS_PC_MetaG_FD_123537 | JGI IMG/M metagenome (GOLD analysis project Ga0180009, IMG submission 123537) | Groundwater microbial communities from the Aspo Hard Rock Laboratory (HRL) deep subsurface site, Sweden - OS_PC_MetaG | ecosystem: Environmental > Aquatic > Deep subsurface > Groundwater... | reverse complement strand
GGTTGTTTGGGCTCTGTAAGCAATGCCTGTGATTGAATCAAGCCAAGTATTAAAAAGCTCAGATTTGTCTCCTTTGGCTTTGTAATCAAGCACTCTGGCTTCGATATTTTGTTCGTGAGTAAAGGGTTCTTGACTCATTGCTTTAATTTTAGCCACTCCTTTTGCATAAGTATTGGCAGGCTCTACTTGGTATTCTTTTGGTTTAATATGGTTTGGAATATTATTTTTGTATTCTTTCCACAGCTCTTTTTTTACTTTGTTAGAAAGATCTGTAGCTTTAAGTTCACCTATTTTTCCAATGTTTTCTTCTAGAAGGAAATCAAGTTGTTGTGCCATGTATTGATTTATTTCATCTTTTGTTGCTTCTCTTGTTTCTTCGATAGTAAAAACATCTGGTTCTTGATTTTGAGTCATTTTGAAACCTCTAATTTTGAGTTTTAATATTGAATATGAGGGTTGTTTCACTATTTATAAATTTTTTGATTAATTACTACCTCTAAGTAGATATCAATTCTAAGCACTGGACATGTTGACGTGAAGTATTTAAATGAACTGGTTCTATTTTTTTTTGTGAAAAAGAGAACACGCAAAACTGCTAAATTGTAATTTTCGCTCTAAAACTGAGCAAAAATCACTTATGCAAATTTTGCTCAAAGTCCTCTTTTTCTTTCCTCTTTAAGATTTCTTTTTTTATCATGAAAAAGAAATCCTGAGGTGATGAATATGAAAGTTCATATTAATCAGTTGCCTGTGAAAAGGAATTATGTGTTTTTGAATGAAAATTATTATGATAGTTTATTCAATAAAATTTTTGAAACCTGCTTCAGTATAGCAAATGCAAGCAGACTACTCGATATCTCTAAATCTGCATTAGGAAGATTTTCAAGAAAAGAAAATAAGAGAATTAGAATTGACTTCTTGCTAAAAATAAGTGATTTTCTAAATATCCCTCTAGAAGAAATTGAGAATAAAATTGTTTGGATAGGCAACAATCAAAGCCATGGAATTATCAATCCTAACTTGCCTTTTAACTTCAATTCAAGAGCAGGAGCAAGATTCTTAGCAGCAATTTGCAATGAAGGATGGATTAGTGATGGCGCTTATTATTCAAATAGTTCTAAGGAATTAAGGTATTCTGTAAAAAATGATGCCTTATCAGTATTTGGGGGAGATAACGATACGATTAGGGAATGGATTAAAGAAAAAGACCAATATTTGGCTTTCCCTTCAATAATTAGAGATGTCTTAATATTAATAACTAAATTTAAAGGAGTTAAATCAGTAAATAATCCTCCAGTTCCTTCATTTATATTGGAGAACAAAAAATTAATTTTTGGTTGGATTGAGCAAACAATAGCTGATGAGGGACATGTGAAGTATTATGATGATAAATACAGAAGAGAAATTATCTGGAGAAGGTCTTTTAATAAGAATTTAAACGAATGTAAATTGAATACGGATGAAAGAAAAATGTTAGATAAAATAGGAATAAGTTATGATGTAAAGAATATTGGAACTTATAAAACAAAGAAAGGAATTGAGAAAATAAGATTACAGATTCGTTTGTCAAAAAGAAAAAATTTACTTAAACTGAGAAAACAAATACTAATTCCATGCAATAGAAAAAACAAGACATTAACAAAAATGATGAGAGGTTTTGTTAGATATAAAGAGCCTTTGAAAGTTAAAGATGCAATAAATCAACTTTGTAAAGATAGAGGTTTTGTTACAAGCATCATGTTAAAAAGAGAAATGAACTATAAAAATACAACGACAGCATGTGTTTGGTTAAAGAAATATCTTAATAAGGGGTTTATTAAAATTATGGAACCTGGTTATTATCATTCTCGAGGGCGAAGAATTGCAGCAAAATATACCCTAAGAGACCAAAAAGCTTTTTAAAGCAATTAATTATTCTTATACTTTATGGTTGATTTTAATAAAATTTCAAAAAAGTGGCAAGATTGTTGGGAGAAAGAAAAAATATTTGAAGTAGAGATGGACAAAAGTAAACCTAAATTCTATACAATTGAGATGTTTCCCTATCCGTCAGGTTCAGGATTACACATGGGTCATGCAAGAAATTATGTTATCGGTGATGTTTTTGCTCGTTTTAAGATTATGAATGGTTTTAATGTTCTGCATCCTATGGGCTTTGACAGTTTTGGTCTGCCTGCTGAAAATGCAGCTATTAAAGCTAAATCTCACCCGAAGATATTTGTTGAGAATGCCATTAAGAATTTTATCAAACAACAAAAAGCTTTAGGTTTAAGCTATGATTGGTCAAGAATGATTACAACGCACACTCCAGGTTTCTATAAATGGGACCAGTGGGTTTTTCTCCAGATGTATAAGAAAAATTTAGCTTTTAAGAGAAATGCTTCTGTTAACTGGTGTTCAAAATGCAATACTGTGCTTGCCAACGAGCAGGTTCATAGTGGAAAGTGCTGGAGGCATGAAGACACTCCTGTTGAAATCAAGAATTTAAACCAATGGTTCTTTAAGACAACAGCTTATGCAGAAGAACTGCTTAGAGATATTGATAAGTTAAAAGGCTGGGCTGAAGATGTCAAGATTATGCAGAGAAACTGGATTGGCAAAAGCCAGGGAACTCTAATTGATTTTAAAGTTGAGGGCGCAGATAAAACATTTAGTGTTTTTACAACCAGGCCAGACACTTTGTGGGGTATTACTTATCTTGTTTATGCTCCTGAGCATCCTGATGTTATGGAGCTTGTAAAAGGAACAGAGTATGAAGCAAAAGTCAAGAAATTTATTCAAAAAGTTGTTCTTGAGGATAAATTCCACAGAACTACTGAGGACAAGGAAAAAGAAGGCATGTTTATTGGCAAATATGCAATTCATCCTGTGACTAAAGAGAAGATTCCAATTTATATTGCTAATTTTGTTTTGTATGATTATGGTACTGGTGCAATCATTGCTGTTCCTGCGCATGACCAGAGAGATTTTGAATTTGCAAAAAAATACAAGATTCCAATTAAGGTTGTTATTAATCCTCATGATTTTGAACTTAATCCTGAGAAAATGAGCAGAGCTTACATGGGAGACGGCAACATGGTTAATTCAGGAGAGTTTAATGGTGATAATAATAGGGATGCCATTCCTGAGATTAACAAGTTCCTGGAAAAAAATAAATTTGGAAAAGCAACAATACAATATAAGCTAAAGGATTGGCTGATTAGCAGGCAAAGATTCTGGGGATGCCCTATTCCAATTATATATTGTGATAAATGCCCAAAAGAAGATGTTCTCATGTTGCATGGTTGGGAGGACAGCTCAAAAAAAGGTTTTATCCCTGAATTTGTTAAAGACTTAAAAGTAAAAGGTTACAATGCTTTTGCTTTTGACCAGCCAAATACAGATGCGCCTAAATTTGATGAATGGTATAAATTTGCAGAGGATAAGCTTAAAGGAATTAACAAGAATAACCTAATTATTGTTGGCCACAGCATGGGCGGATTACTGGCTTTAAAACTTGCAGAGAAATACAAATTAAAGAAATTAGTGCTTGTTGCCCCTGTTGGGACAAAGCCTTCAAAAAAATATTTTGATGATGTTTGCAAAGAGCTTGAACAAGATGAATTAAATGTTTTCAAGAATTACATGGATAGAGATATTGATGTTGAAAAGATTAAAAAGAATGCTGAGAAAATAGTTTTTATTTTTGGAAAAAAAGACCCTTGGATTAATGAGGAGATAAGGAATTCTTATATTTCCAGATTTAAGGATGTTGCTGATATTCATCTTTTGGATTATGGACATATGGCTGAGAGTGAAGGCTTTAAAAAACTTGAATTATTAGAAAACCTGTTTTCAAAAGAAAGTATTAAGGCTATTCCTGTTCCTGAAAAAGATCTTCCTGTCATGCTTCCTGAAAATGTTAAGTTTGGTGAAAAAGGAGGAAATCCTTTGGAAACATGCAAAGAGTTTGTTGAAGTCAAATGTCCTGCTTGCGGTGGAAAAGCTCGTCGAGAAACAGACACAATGGATACTTTTGTTGATTCTGCATGGTACTTCTTAAGATACTGTGACCCAAAAAATGATAAAGAGATGTTTGACAAGAAAAAAGTAGCTTACTGGATGCCAGTTGATATGTATATTGGCGGCAAAGAACATGCAACAATGCACTTGATTTATTTCAGATTTTTTACAAAGTTCTTAAGAGACATTGGTTTGCTTAAATTTGATGAGCCAGCTCCTTTTTTGTTTAATCAGGGGATGCTGCACAAAGGCGGCTTTGTTATGAGCAAGAGCAGAGGCAATGTGGTTACTCAGGAAGATATTGAGAATAAATATGGAATTGATACTGCCAGATTCTTTTTGATGTTTGTTTCAAGCCCTGATAAGGACATGGAGTGGGATGACCAGGCTGTTGATGGTGCTTACAGATTCTTAGTTAAGGTTTACAGGACTCTGACAGAGAAAAAAATTGTTGATAAGAAGATTAAGAATCAAGAAAGTAAAGCTCACAAGGCAATTCTTAAAGTAACAGAATACATTTCTTCATTCAAGTACAACCTTGCTTTGATTAGTGTTATGAAGCTTGCAAATTATCTTTATTCAAAAGATGAAGTAAGCAAGGATGCTGCAGAGAAATTATTGTTGTTAATGGCTCCTTTCACACCTCATTTGTCTGAGGAGCTTTGGGAAAAACTGGGAAATAAAGCATTTATCAGCAATACCAAGTGGCCTGTTGGTGACAAAAAAAAGATTGATGAAAAAGAAGAAGCAGCAGAAGATTTGTTTGCAAATGTTAGAAGAGATATTCTTGCTTTGCAGGATTTAACTGGTTTGACAAAACCTAACAAAATAACTCTTATTGTTGCTGATGAATGGAAATACAAATTCATTAGTGGGTTGAAGAAAGAAATGGAGAAAACCAGAAACCCTGGCGACCTGATTAAATCAATGTGTGCAAAAGACAAGAAAAATGCTAAATTAATCGCAGGCTTTGTTCCAAGACTTGTTAAGAATCCTGACAAGCTGCCAGATGTTGTGATTTTACAAAAAGAAGAAGAAAAAGCAATTAAAGGTTTTGTTGATGAGTTAGAAAAAGAGTTCAAAACTAAGATTGATGTTGTGCTTGAAAAAGATTCCCAAGAGAAAAAAGCAGGCAATGCAATGCCTGCAAAGCCAGCAATTGTTTTTGCTTGAGAGAAATTAATTTGAAATTATAATTCGTGAGTGGATATGATACCTCAAAAAGTTCTATACATAAATGCAGCAGACTGTTCTATGAGAGTGGAAGAGGTTAAAGACCCTGATATTATTGGACCTCTTGATTTTGCCTTAAAGTATGCTAATACAGAGGACAAATTCTTTTTCGGAATTGGCCCTCTTGCAGGTTCAATTATTCCTGGCTCTAGGAGGATGATTTTTTGCGGCAAATCTCCTCAATGGAATAATTTCTATATATCAACTATGGGTGGTGCTGCTCAGATATTTTTTCATCTTAATGTCAATTATGTTGTTATAGAGGGAGAGTGCAAAGAATATTCTGTTCTCAAGCTAAAGTATGAGAAAGACATGCTGACAGTTGCTTTTGAGCCTGTTGATGCTGAGAAAGTTTGGAAAAATTATAATGACAAAATTGGTTTTTATGCTTTGCAGGATTATGTTTATGATAAATATCATTCAGAATATGATAATTGCCTGAACACATTTGGAAAACTTAGGATTCTTGCAACAGGCCCTGCCAGTTTGAAAACAAATATGGGTGCTATTGGTTCTGCTTATGTTACAAATGATGGACCTGGAAATGCAGATACCTGGGCGGGCAGAGGAGGTATTGGCTCAAAACTTGTGCAGAAGCACAAGATTGTGGCTATTGTTTATGGAGGAGATTATGCTTCTACCGAGCTCCATGACAAAGAAGAGATTAACAAGTTTTTTCTTGATAAATATAATCAGGACATGATGAAAAAAGACATGGAAGTTACTGTTAAGTATAGATTTGATCCTAAAGTTGGCTCTGGTGGAACTTTTGGAGTGAATTTCACAACAGTCAAAAAATGGCTGTTTAGTTTTAATTATTCATCTGTTTATATGACAGATGAAGAAAGACTTGAGATTCACAATAAGTTTATTGTAAATCATTATCTTGCTCAGTTTAACACTGAAACTATTCAGAAAAAACAATTTAAGACATGTGGGGAAGCCTGCCCTGCTGCATGCAAAAAAATGCATGGTATATATAAGAAGGATTATGAGCCTTATCAGGCTCTCGGCCCTAATGCAGGAATTTTTGACCAGAGAGCTGCAGAGATGTTAAATCATCATGTTGATGCAATGGGTTTTGATGCAATTCAGGCAGGAGGATTGGTTTCATGGTTTATGGAATGCCTTGTCAAAGGCCTGATTAATAAAGAGGATTTTGGAATAACCAGGATGCCAATGTGGGATTGGAAAAAACTTGACCGCGTCAAAGATTCAATGCATAATGCAGAGCTGGGTGTTGAAATTATTAATATGGTGCTTGATTCAAAATATAATGATATTTTCAATAAGAGCATAAGAGTTGCTGCTAAAAAAATTGATGAGAAATATGGAGCAAAAAACAGTGTAAAAGCAAAAGACCTTGCAGTTTACAATGCTTATGCAGAAGAAGGATGCATGGTTCCAAACATGTACTGGGCTCTTGGATTATTTAGTCCTATGCCCATAATGGGAAAATACTTCCAGTATTATAAGAATGAGATTGTAGAACCTTATGAGCTTGGCAAAAAAAATGTTGAGAGAATGATAAAAGAATTTTATTCTGACAATGGCGGGTTCTGCAGGTTTCACAGAGGATGGGTTGAAGAGCTGCTGCAGGATATAATTAATAAGCACTTTAAGCTTAATATTGATTTTTTTGCTCATCACAAAAAACTAGCACAACAGATTAACCAGCATAATGAGAGTGTGTTTTGGGAAAGTGAGAGAGTTGTTGACATTGTAAAAGAATTCTATAGAGCAGTGCTGAATGAAAAACCTGATAACAAAGATGCAAAAAAATGGCTTGCAAAGTTTGAAAAAGACAAATGGAAAGCTGCCAGAGAGTGCTGGGAAGAAATCAGGCGCGGTATAAATGATGCTTTGAAAGATTAAGATTTTTCCTGTAAAACAGTTATTTTATCACCTGGCTTTATCTTACCTTCTTTTTTTACTATTGCAAATATTCCTTCAATAGGCATTATGCACACACCTGCTTTTCTCATTATCTCACAAGGAGCATGACATTCCTTTCCTATCTTTGACACTTCTAAAACAACCCCTCTAATCTTTAATTTTGTTCCAATAGGCAGCTTATGCAGGATTATTCCTTTGGTCGTGATATTCTCTCCAAAAAGACCGTTTTTCAAGCATGCCTTTATAGCAGGGTGTTTCCCCATTTTTTCATGGCTCTCCTTTGCTAGTAAAGAAACCTGTCTTATGCCTGAAGCTGCATGAGCATCACCGACAAGTCCATGGTCTATCTTTAAAATTGCTTCTTTAACAGGACTCTTAGAAGTCCCTTTTTTCTCACTTATATTTATTGATAATACTTTTGCCATTTTTACCCATACTATTTTAAAACAAACTTACCTTAACACTTTCTCTTTTGTTAAGCACCTCTGTGTTCTCATCTATTTCTACAAACCCGTCTGCTGTGCTCATAGTAGTTATTGCACTGCTGCCCTTCATAACAGGAACAGCAATCAATTCTTCTTTATCTTTTTCCCCACTTCTTTCCAGTTTGACTGCTAGGAACTCATACCTTCCAATAGTAGAGGCTATTTTTCTTGCGAGTTTTGCTTCTACAAAGTTCTTTTCTTCTTTTAGTCCGAGCATTGAGTGTATTACTGGTTTTACCATGATATGAAAGTTAGAAAGGGCAGATGTTGGGTATCCAGGCAAGCCAATAAAGGCTTTTCCTTTGATTTTTGCGATAATAACTGGTTTTCCAGGCTTTACAGCTATTCCATGCACTAATAATTCCCCAAGTTCTTGTACAACCTCTTTTGTCAAGTCCTCTGAGCCAAGAGAAGAGCCTCCAGACATGATTACTAAGTCAGATTTCTCAACTCCTTCAATTATTTTTTTCTTTAACACTTCTTCTTCATCCCCTACAACTCCTAAGTCTAAGGGTATGCAGTGCATTTCTTTTATAGAATCAATTAGTGTTCTTGAGTTTATATCATAAATCTTTCCTATCTCTAATTCCTTATCAGCACTGATAATCTCGTTACCTGTTGAGAGAACACTGATTCTTGGAATTTTTTTTACTAGAATAGTTTTCTTGCCTATAGAGGAAAGCACACCTGTAAGTCTTGGGTCTAGCAAAGTGCCTCTTTTCAACAATAAGCTGCCCTTCTTAACATCAGAGCCAATCTTTATCACATTATCTCCAGGAGCAACACTCTTGTAAAAAACCAGTTTATCCTTTTCTTTTTCTGTGTATTCAACCATAAGCACAGCATCTGCTCCTTCAGGCATTGCTGCTCCTGTTGTTATCTCAATGCATTCTCCTTTCTTTAGTTTTTTCTTAGAAACAATCCCTGCAATTACCTTGTCTATGATTTTTAGTTCTTTTGAGTTTGTGTTAGAAGCTCCAAAAGTATCACTTGCTATCACTGCAAAACCATCCATAGCACTCTTTCTGAAATGAGGAACATCAATATCTGAAACAATATCCTCTGAAAGCACTCTGTGAAGGGCTTTATCCAAGCTAACCCTTTCATCATCTACTTCCTTGGTTATATTACTAATGATTTTCTTTGCTTCTCTTAATGATACGAGTTTTCCAAAGCCTTGCTTATCATCTTTTTTCATGTTTTCACCTGGCTTAGTTTCCCATTTTTAAGACAAAATACTTTGTTACATATATTCTTAATGTGTTTTGCATCATGAGATGCTATAAGTACTGTTGTGTTCTGTTGTTTTTTGAGGTCAAGTATGATTTTTTCTAATAATTTCACATTTTTTTCATCGAGATTTGCAGAGGGTTCGTCTAAAAGAAGAAGGTCTGAATATATTATGATTGCTTGGATAAGTACAACACGCTGTGCCTCTCCACCTGAAAGCTCTGAAGCATTTTTGTCAAATTCCTTTATCCCTAACTGTGTTAGCATTTTTTCTGCTCTCTTTTTTGCAGAGGTTCTGTCTATGCCACGCACTCTAAGACCAAAAATCACATTTGAAAGCACAGATTCATTAAACAACATAGGTGTTTGAAACACCATTGCCATTTTTCTCTGCAACTCAAGTTTTCTTGTTTTTATGTTTTGTCCTTGAAAATGTATCTTTCCTTTTTCATATTCTTCCAACATATTTATTATACGCAGAAGAGTTGTTTTTCCCACTCCACTTTTCCCAAATATACCCATGATCTCTCCTTTTTTAATTGTAAGGTTCAGGTTTTTTAGTATTGTCTTATTACCGAAAGACTTGGTAAGATTAGTTATTTTGAGTAAGTCCATAGCTCCACCTTTTTTTGTTGGATATGTGTGAGTGTGAAATTTATTAGGAATGCTAATCCTATAAGTATGATTCCAAGCGCCATTGCTATTGCAAACTCTCCACGTCGAGTCTCAAGCACTATAGCTGTGGTGAGTGCGCGTGTATGAAAGCGTATGTTTCCTCCGACTATTATTATTGCTCCGACTTCTCCTATTGCACGCCCAAAAGCAGTTATCACTGCAGTGACAATGCCTTGTTTTGCTTCCTTTATGGTTTTCATTGCGTACTGGAACTTTGTTGCTCCAAGAGTTATTGCTGTTTCTCGTATCTTCTTTTTAACTGAGTTTAGGGCTGAGAGGGATATACCTATAATTATAGGGAACACGATTATTATTTGTGCTATAATCATGGCTTTTGGGGTGTAAAGCAGATCCAGGTATCCGAGCAGTCCATTACGGGAGAGAAACATATATACTATAAGCCCTACTACAACAGGGGGAAGTGCCATGCCTGTGTGTATTATGCTGATAAGTATTTTTTTTGCACCGAACACTTTGTTGCTAATCAATAGGGCAAGTGGAATTGCAATTAGACTTGCAAGGATTACAGCTGTTAATGACACTTTAAAAGAAAGAAGGGTTATTGACAACACTTCCTTATCTAAATAGAAGATTAATTTAAAGGATTCTATCAGGGATTCAAGAAAAACACCCATTTTTTAACCTCCAATGCATTCCCCTCGTAAAGGTTTGAAGAGAACTTCTCCTTCTTTTTGAAATTCATTTATTGCTTTTTGTGTTTCTTCTGACATAATCCAAGTTGTAAATTCTTCTGCTCCCTTAACATTTATATCAGGATATTTTTTTGGATTTACAGTGATTATACCATACGGATTTATCAGCATCTTATCATCTTCTACTAAAGGAGTGAGTTGCAGTTTGTGTTTTTGCGATATGTATGTGCCCCTGTCTGAAAGAGTGTATGCTTGCTTTTCATTTACAATCCTTAAAGTATCTCCCATACCAAGTCCTACCTCAAAATACCAGAGTTCTCCTCCAGGTTCAAGATCCAGAGAACTCCATAACTCTTTCTCTTTCTTGTGTGTGCCTGAATCATCTCCGCGCGATACAAAATCTTTTTGCATTGATGCAATTGTCTGCAATGCGGTTTCAACATCCTTGCCCTTTATTGAGGCAGGATCCTCTTCTGGTCCTAGTATTATAAAGTCATTATACATTACGCACTTCCTGTTTATCCCATGTCCTTGCTCTACGAATCTCTTTTCCAATGCAGGTATGTGTACAAGTATTATATCAACATCTCCGTTCTCAGCGTTCTTCAGAGCTTGTCCTGTGCCAACAGATATTATTTTGACTTTTGTATTATATTTTCTTTCAAAATCAGGAAGAAGATAATCCAAAAGACCAGAGTCATATGTACTGGTTGTTGTTGCAAGTATAAGCATTTTTGACTTTTGCTGGCAACCCTGAATCAGAAACATAAGTATAACAACTATAATTATTAATATGAGTTTTCTTGTTTTTTGAATCATTTTTTTGCATGCTTTAATATATGCCCTATCTCTGGTATTATTAACTCCTCTACTGCCATTTTGCAGGCTCTTGGGCTTCCTGGCAAACAAAAAACAACTTTTCCACTAATTGTTCCTGCAGCTGCTCTTGAGAGCATGGTAGCAGATTTTGCTTGTTCATAGCCTAAAAGCCAGAACAAGGCACTAAAGCCAGGAATATCTTTTTCAAATTTTGGTGCTAAAGTTTCTATTGTTATATCAGTGCTTGCTAGTCCTGTTCCTCCGTTTGTTACTATTACCTGGGCTTCTTTGTTTTTTAGAAGTTCTCTGATAGTTTTTTCTAGTACTGCTTTGCTGTCAGGTATAACCTTTCTGAACAAGACTTTATGGTTGTTGTTTTCAGCAATTTCTTGTATAAGGTCTCCTGAAGTATCTTCCTTTAAGGTCCTTGTGTTTGACAATGTGATTATTGCAAAGCCAGCACTAATCTTAGCATGCTTCTTATGTTCCTTGCTAGTATCCTTTAACTTATCTTTTGTTTTGCCTTTTGATTCAGGTTTAGTGCACATTTTTCTTTCACCACAACTTTTATATCAGAAATTCTTGTATCAGGATATTGTCCTTGCTCATCCTTCTCAAGATATTTGACCAGGTCCCAGATAGTGTTAAGAGCAATGCTTACTCCTATCAAGGCCTCCATTTCCACGCCTGTTTTTGCACTTGCTGTTACTGTTGTTCTTACAATTATATTGTCCTTATTAACCTTGAATTCTGTGCTTATTTTTTCTAAGGGTATCTGGTGACACATAGGAATCAACAAAGGTGTTTGTTTCACAGCATTCATAGCTACTATCTGTGCAATTTCCAAAGGATTGCCTTTCTTTATTTTGTTATTCTTTATTTTTTCTATTGTTTCTTTTTTCAAGAGAATTTTTCCTTGTGCTACTGCTCTTCTTTTTATAACCTCTTTATCAGAGATATCAATCATCTGCATAAACACACCTTGTTTCTAATGCTTTTTTTATTGAGCTCTTATTTTTGAAAATAGTCAGGTTATTGTTTATCATAAGGCAAGGCTTTATCTTTCCATCACTAGTTACCCTTATCTTGGTGCAGTTCTTGCAAAAATCTTCTTTGTAAGGCTTAACAACCTCTATAATAATATTGTCCATAAAATACTGTTTTCTAGCATGCATCTTTCTTGTTATAACAGCAGAAGCCTTTTTCTCAAACTTTTTCTCTATATTATCAAGCGGGAAGTAATGTTTCTTGTAAAAATCTGTATCGATATTGATAAGCTCTATGAGTTGAAGTATTACTTGATTTTCCTTTGCAAAGCTTATCATTTTTTCTATTTCCTTATCATTTATTTCTTTCAGAACAACCATGTTAATCTTTATAGGATTTAATCCGACCTTTTTGGCTGCTCTTATTGCATTTCTTACTTTTTCTATGTTCTTAGGCAAAACACTTGTTAATGAGTCACAGCCAATATTTACCCTTGTAAGACCTGCAATTTTTAGCTTAGCAGCTAACTTCTCTAATAAAAAGCCATTAGTGGTCATAGAAATCTCCTCTATATCTTTAATACTAGAGATATTCCTTACAATCTGCAGAATATCTTTTCTTATCAAAGGTTCTCCACCAGTAATCTTCACCTTTTTAATGCCAAATCTTGCAAGAGTCTTAACAATCCTCTTAATCTCATGTTCAGAGACCTCTTTGCCTGGGTTAAGCTCTCCTTCATGATGACAGTACTCACACTTAAGATTACATCTCTGAGTTACTGAGATGCGTAAATGATCAATCTTTCTTCCGTGCTTGTCTATCATCTTAGTCTCTTATCTCCTTTCTATATTTTTCCTAACCTTTTCAAACTCTTTTATCAGATTTAAGCCAAGAGGTGTAAGCTCTGTACTACCACCGCCCTTTTTTCCACCTTTATAAGAATGAATTACCTTCTTTTCAAGCCGCTGCTCTATTCTTCGTATATAGTTATGAACTGTTTTTTCTGACAGCCCTAACTTTGCAGCACTCTTTTTTAAAGAACTTGTTGCTTGAATTGTTTTTAGAAGCTGATAGCGCCCCTTACCCATTAAAGGCTTGCCTTTATATTCAAGCCATACCTTATAATTATAATTCACCCCTTTCATCAAGAGAAACAGAGTCGAAATGTATTTATATGCTTTTCGGCATTGTTTTAGAATATTATTAAAATGCACGCCTGGAGGTGGATAAACTGATTAAGCATTAGCTTACCCTGCTCTTTCCTCCACTCCGCGACCCTCAAAGCACCCTTGCCTAAGCTTAGGGCTGCTTCGTTCCCGATCTGACCCGGTTCACAAAGATAAGAGTCAATGAGGACAGAGCATCAGCAGTCCGAACAGGACCAATACTCAAGGAGCAAACCGCCCCCCAGGCTTCGGCTCTCGCATACATCCCGTTTCGAGTAATAGAGAAGGGCGAGCTCTCCAGCCTAGCAGGGATGTGGGAGAGCTAATCATTTAAAAAGTTGATTGAAAAATAGTCAGCGACATAAATCGTTAATATTATATACTAGTTGATTCTTTAATATTAGTACAATGAAATCCGCACAAATAAAAGAACGAGAATTGATAATAAAGTTACACAATGAAAGCAAAAAT
>Ga0180009_10005471_pt1 | contig 13619 bp, 9 predicted proteins | sample OS_PC_MetaG_FD_123537 | JGI IMG/M metagenome (GOLD analysis project Ga0180009, IMG submission 123537) | Groundwater microbial communities from the Aspo Hard Rock Laboratory (HRL) deep subsurface site, Sweden - OS_PC_MetaG | ecosystem: Environmental > Aquatic > Deep subsurface > Groundwater... | reverse complement strand
GCAGTTTGTCGGAGAACCCAGATTATGTACATTTCCATCCGCATATACAGGCATTGCGCCTGGAAACTACCAACATGTGGCGGCTATTCGCCAGAAATAGCTTCTCTCCGACAAGCTGCTAGGATGACCACCAGCGCAATGCGATTCTCATCAAGGAACGCGGTGCGGTCGTTGTAAAGCGCGGAAAAGGCAAATACTTCGGGAGAGGCGTTCTTCAGATCAATGAAATTCTTGTAGTACCAGTCGGCAAATGTCGAGGCGTACCCCGCCAGTTCTTCGTCGTATTTACGCTGGACTTCAAGCCAGCGATGATAGGGCATATAAGCGTTGGCAATCCAGTCTAACCATTGCGTGGCATCCTAATCGGGGTCGGGAGCGGCTGGGCGTTGGACAGCCACAAGGCGGCGCAAACGAGCCAGGCGGGATGCTATGCCGCTGCGGATGGGCGCAAAACGCCGTTCGACGCGGCGGGTGAGTTCGGCCGTGACCCATTCGGCGTGTTCCTGGAAAAAGCGTTCAACGAAGGTGAATTCTTCGATCAAATAACCGCTGAGTTGATCGAGCAGGATGTCAAGTTCTTCGGCACCCTGAATTTTTTCACGCACCTCTGTCAGGTAATACTCGATTTGCGTAAGCGCGTCCTGGAGTTCCAACCCGTTCAGCGACAGGGATTCGGTATCAATCTGGGTACGGCGGAAAAGGGCAGCATGATCGCCCAGTACTTTTTCGCCCAGGGCTTGGGGGTAATTCTTTACCAGCTTGAAGGCCGCCAGGGACAGACGCAGACCCTGCCAATCTTTCAGCAGGCATGAGATGATTTTCCGCCGGGCGTCACCGCTCTCTCTGTTTTCCCATTGTTCCAGCCGTTCGCTGAAAATGCGCGCCATAATCGGGCGGTTGGCGTTCCTGCCCCAGTTGACTTTTTCAGCCTGATTCAAAAACTCTGCAAGATAGCGATCTGGGAAAGCGGCGTAGGCAAAGAACGGGTGGTAGCAGTGTTCCAGCACCACGTTCTCAAATGACTGACCCTCGCGTGGCGTTACCTTTTCTTCAAGCAATCCAGAGCGAATAATGTCGGTGTCGCTCAGAGCCGGTATCTCAATTCCCCAGCGTTCTTGCAAAGCTGCTTGTGCTGTCATGCGATGGACTTCCACCCGCTCGTCGCCGTACTGGCTCGTCCACTCTCTCAGCCAGTCTCCAGCAACATTGTTGTACACCCGCACGTTTAGCTGATGTGTGGCATCGGAGTCTCGGATGGCTTCGCGGATGGCAAGGCAGGCAGCCACATACTCCTCGGGATTTTCTACCGAGATGCCATCAGCCACAGTGGGGAGCAGGCGATATGGGTCGAGGGTGATACAAACGCGAGGCATGGCTGTTACAGTTCGTCTATCAAGGATTTAAGAATTTTCTTTATTTGCTGTACGTTGACGAATTTCAATTGAATGGCAACCCGAATGAGCGAGCGTATTGATACTTCCAGACTGTCGTCATCCTTCGGAAACACAAAAGATGCCATGCTGTCATCTTTTCGGTAGCCATGCTGGAGAGTGATTTCATATTTCTTGGTTTCGTTGATCAGCTCAAGGGTCTGCGGCAAGCCCCAGTTGCCATCCGCATCGCGAACAACATACCGGATGGTTTTGCGGTCCTTGATTTCAAAGCGGGCTTCGCCTTTGTGTTCTTCGGCTTTGCTGTTGGGGTCGGTTGGGTCAGAGTTGCCTTCGGTGACAAACAGGTGGTCACCAGAATTTTTTGGCTTGATAATCAATGTGACTTTATCCTGGAACAGGATTTGATTGTCCTGATGCTGGAACTTGCCGATGGGTGTAACCTCTGGCGGTTCTACTTTTAGGCGGTTTTCTTCAATAAGCTGTTTACCACGTTCCAGACGTTCGATATATTCATCTGTATGGTCAACGACCCATTCCGTAACTCGCCGAAGGCCATAATCAGGACTGGCAGGGATGCGCTCCAGGAAAACCTCGCTCAAGTTGTTTTCCAGCACTTTCAGGTGGATGACGAGTGGTTTGGAATCGTTGGTATGCCAATTGGCATGGGGATCGCGTTGGTTGGTATCCAAATTTGCGTACCACGAGGAAATCGCCTCGATAATACTACTGTTGACTTTCTGCTTGGCTCCAAACATCTCCTGGATAGCCGCGACGATTCGATCCCGGACCTGATCTATGGCTAACTGAACGGCCTCTTTGACCCTGGGGAGGTCTTTCTCAAGCCGTTTGACTGTTTCCCGAGTGATTGCCAAACCTTCGCCATCCATAAAGACTTTGGGTAATTCGTCGAGCAGGAAGTTATGAGGGTCTTTGGATGCCATCGATTCCATTGCGGCAAGAAAATCCACCACGTAGGGAAATTGCTCTGGTGGATATAGTTTGGAGATATGCGCCAGCGGAGGCAGGGCATCCCACCAGGATTTCAAGGCATTATAGGCTTCCTGCAAAGTAACATTCTTGGCAGCGGAGGTATCGGTTTCAGCGAAGATTTCAAAGACTTTTCCGGCCAACGCTCGTTCCTCTTCGCGTAGCAGGCGGTAACTCAGGAAGGCTTGCGGATAACGCCTTTCTTGCACGATGTTGACGACCGTCTCGAAATCCCTGAGCTGCATCCCAACAATAGCGGTATCATCCGATTTGATGATGATGCTATCGCCAAAGTAACGGCGGGTGCAGGCCAGCGACAATGCAAGTGATACATTCCCCTGGCCATAGATTTGTCTATAGCGTTCAAAAAATTCGCCCAGGTATAGTTTTTGGTTTTCTTCCAGCGCCTCGATTTCGCTCAGCATGGCTGCCAACGCAGGCAGTTTGCTGCTGAATTTCGAGACATCGCGCTGAAACTCACAGCGCAGCTTGGAACCATCCCCTTTGGTTTGGATCAACACACCATTGTTCAATAAACAACGCTGGAGATAGCGGATGTCGCCGCGCTGCTGGGCAAAACTCGTATCCACCAGGATGGGTTCAGATAGATCGAGAATCTCCTCTACGGCTTCCTTAAGTGCCATATTCTTATTCTTATCCACCGTGACCATGATCTTGTTGAAGTCATCGTGGCCGAATTTATTACGCTTTTCGCCAAACAACCTGTCCATTACAATATTGGCAGCATCAAAAGGTTGGTTGGTGTCCACCGGCAAGGCATTGGCGTTTTTCCCGTACCAGGACACTTCACGATGGGCCAGGAGTTTGTCGCGCAATTCCTTTAGCGCATCGAGCGCACCTTTATGCTTGCTGTCGCCATGCAGACGGCCGTTGAGTGCGGATTTATCCTGCGTTGAGAAATTCTCTGCTTCTTTTCTGCCCTCGATGTCTTTTAGCGCTCTTACGTCCATGACCGCATCCAGCAGCGGGACAGGATTCTTGGGCACAGCTACCACGATACGCTCAGATTTGTTGCGGGCGCACAGATTTTTGGCGCGCTGGATGTCTTCAGGAGTCTCACAAACGATGTAAAGGGCGTATCCCTGATAGTCAATATATTTATCGAGACTGGATTCCAGCGTGTCAAAATAATCATCTGCGGCCAAGTCGGTAGGGCGGACTAGCTGGCGGCGCAGGCGTTTGTCTTCGCCGTAGGCCAGGTTGTAGTTCTTGGCATCGAGATACTGCTCGTCTCGGCCGAATGGCACAAGGTTATACAGTTCGGCCACGATGTCAGCTGGCTGATTGTCAGGATCTTTTTTGTATTGTTCAACCAACTGATCGATATTAAGGACTGTGCTCTTACGAAATTCGTAGGCGCTGACTTCCTTGACATAATAAAGCACACCGTACGTGCTGAGCATTTGCAGACGGTTGCGCAGCTCACCCTGTTCCCCGACAGTGGTGCAATACAGGCCGAATGCCAGGTTTTCGTATTTGTTGGAGATCTGGATGATTTCGTTGATGAGCATCAGGCGCAAGAGACGGTCAACCAGCGGGTCGCCTTGAAGCAGTTTAACCTCCATATTCTCTGCCGCCAGCCGGTTGAGTTCGCGCAGGGAACTCTCATAATCTTTGACGATCTCGCGCAGGGTTTCGCGCAGGTCGCGGTTGTCGGAACTCAGGGCACTGGAGAAATAGTCGAACAACCGGTCGGCGGTGTAGAGATTCAATTTTCGATTGATTTCAACCGGCTGGCTGGAGATGAAATCGCCATAGGAACCGGGGGCATTCTCGCCACCCAGGTCGCCGGCAAAGAAGGTGAACACCGAGCGGTTGTTCGATGCGACATCCCGGGCGAGGCCCAATAACGCATAGGTGGCCATCGGGTGCATGGGGTAGATGTTCTCGATGATGTTGCTGTAAATCCGGGGCGCTTTGAGCCAGTCGAATAATTTTAGATTGACGCACTCTTTGACAAACTTCTCAAAGACGGGGGAGTTTGGGGCTACCTTGTTCTTCCAGAGCGCGTGTTCTTTATTGACCTTGACAATGGCGCTGATGATATCTTCGACGCCGTTGGGCGTCAGCGGAACCTCCTTGATGCGGTCGCTGGCGGTGCGGAAATCTATCGCGTTATAGGCTTTGGCATAGTCGGTGAGGGCTTTGTGGGCGGTGCTGACAAAGATGAGCCGGACGCACTGCGGCGGCGTTTCTGCCGCGAATTGGGCGAACTTCTGGAACATCTTGGGGCTTAGGTTGCCGCGTTCCATCGTGTCGCCGAACTCGTCGAACAGTACCAGCAGGCCCAGATAGCGTTCTTTGAACTTCACGCTGCTGAGGGTGCTGGTTAGGATACTGATCAGCTCTGTCTTGTCGTATGAGAAGGGGGCTGTGGTGATGTTTTGATGGATGCGCTTGAATTCTTCGAGGGCGCTGTAATCGAATTCCTTCAGCCGTTTCTTGAACCCGCTCAGGGTCTGGCGCGGGGAAAGGGAGTCTAGCGCAGCCTTGAATTCTTGTATAAAACGCCCGCGCCCGTCGCCTTCTTTTTCCAGGCTCTCCCACTCCTCGAACTTTTTGATAGCTTGCAGGTATTGGGTATCGAAGTCGTCGCCAAAACCTTCGCGGCGCAGGGCTTCATCCACCGCCCGCAGGACGATTTCCTCGAAATCGCCCCGGCCTCCCCAGGAGCACAACGCCACCAGGTAGCGGCCCTTCATCCGTTTGGAGCGCAGGTCTTCGGCAGCGGAGGGATCGGCCTCCTGGTAATGCGCAAAAAAGTCTGGCATCGGCTTTTCGCCGGCCTGGGTGCGTAGATAGTTGGCGAACATCAGGCACAGGTGCGACTTGCCAGTACCATACGCGCCGGTGAGCAGGTAGCAGCGCTCGTCCTTAACCTTGAGCGATTGGGACAGTTTTTCGAAAGCCTGCCGGTGGGAAGCAATCGGGCGATAACGTGACATGCGCGCCACGTTCTGGCTGTCGTCGAACAGTTCCTGATCGAGGGAAACGTAGGAGGTGTAGCCTCCCTGGATTTCGATGATGCTTTGAATCTTGTCATCCATGGTATCCACCTTTGATAAAAGGCTTTACAGCGCCTTCAGGCTTTCAAAGTCTATCACGCGGCTTTGGCGGGCGGCAGTTTCCAGTTCCCATGTATCCCACTCGGGATGGGATTGGGCAAAGAACACAAACGCCGTGGCGCGGCGCGGATTGGACAGTTCGTGGAGCATGTTCTGGAAGGGGGATAGATCGCCACACCATAACGGGAAAAGGAAGTCGAGTTCGTCAACGACGATGATGTCTTTTTGATTGGACTCGGCAAACTCAAGTACGAGCACGCGCAGGGCAGCAGGATCGAACTGGTCAATTTGACGGGAACCGTCTTCCCGGTGGGAAAGCGTTTCCAGCACATCCAAATATCCCCCGCCCATTTTTTCCACCAATTGGCGTGCAAACCGGGACTTTCCACACAGCGGCGCGCCGTAGATAAGCATGGCAGTTGTGCGTTCACTGCGCAGCTTGCGCAGGAAGGCAGGCAGATCAATTAAAGGGGCGTTAGGAGCTGTCATAGTTGAATAATGAGATTATTATTCCAGGTGATCAGGTCTTTCCTTCCAAACAATATATTGGAAGAAGGAAGAAGGGAAGAAATACCTTCCGCCTGATTTTTGATCAGGATACTTCCTGATACGACGGCGTATGAAATTGTCCATTTCTTTTAGACCAATTGTCATCCATGATGGTGAATGCATCACGTTTTGGTTAAGTGTCGGTGTATCTGCGAACAGAACTTTAAACAAGATTGTTTCTTCACCCTCGCCAAATAGAAAACGATTTCGATTGGCCATATCAGCAACGGTAGCATCTACAATTTCATTTGGCAATAATCCAATTCGCATGATTGCGACCCGAAGACGTTCAGGTGAAAATGCTCGCGCAACGTCTTCCATTCGCACGTTCGGACTACCTTTTACTTCGCCAATTATTCCAATCCATTTTCCATTCAAGGCTTGCAGCCAGTCATCGCTGACAAGATCCTTTTCATCCTCTCCGGCAAAAATGGTTTCTCTATAAAAAGGCGACCTAATTGCCAAGATATCAGCATCAGAATTATATATCGCTTGAGCATCCGGGTGAGGCAGGCGATGATAAACAAAATTCGCCAGTGGGAAAAAGCCGTTCAAACGCAAGTACCAATAGACAAGTTCTTCGGCGTAGTTTGACATTTTTTACTCCGTCCATTGGATGGAACACTTGAGCAACTGAATCTCAGCGACTAGAATAATAACGTTTCATGAGTTCAATATCTGTTAGGTCAGGCGAGATGCGCAGTTGGTCGAGGTCGGCGCGCGATTCGAGTGAGATGCCAGGCTGGGTTTTGAGTTCTTCGAGCATGGCCCGCAGACGGTCTTCGGGCAGTTGATAGACCAGGCCGGGACTGTTGGGCGCGGCGCACAAATCAGGGATGGAAACGGCGGTATCGCCGGCGCGCCTATCGCCGCGGAAGTGGGCGATGCTGGCAGCCAGCACCAGCGGCGGGATGGGCTGGCGGTAGCCGAGCGCGTACCATTCGCCTTCGGCGCGCAGGTAGATCAGCCGGGCAAAGGACTGGTTGGTGTAGGCGTCGAGAAAGGTGTTGATCTCTTTGAGCACGTGCTTTTTAATGCTGTCTGCACTGAACCACTCACGCAGGTCATCGAAGGCGGCGCGAAGACGCTCGCGGGTGAAGCGCGGCTGTTTGGGGATGATGGCGTTGACAATGCGGTTCCAGACGATGGCGCGCGGGTCGGAGCCAATGACATAGTGCAGGAACCAGAGCGTGCCGATGTCATCGAAAAACGGGTCGCGCTCTTTGACCAGCCGCCCCAGCGGGGTGGGTTTGTAGGTGATTTGTTCGGTGAGACCGAGTGCATTTGCCAGCGCTGAGAGATGTTTTGCCTGACGGTCGGCAACGCCCATTGCGGATGCCAAGTCGCCCATCGGGATGCGCCCGCGTTCGTCACGGCAAACGGCATCCAAAAGACGCGCCAACGTGTCGAATTCCAAGTTGTAGCCATTGGCAATTTGCAATTTGGCGTCTGACACAGGATAGCCACTTTTGGATGTCATTCATCACCTTCTGGTTCTTCGGCTGTCACTAACTCTGACATATTAAATGGATGCAAGAAAGAGTTGGATTTGTATTGAGCAAAAATGTCATAAGGTAAATTGAGTTGTGGAGCAACTTGTTTCATAATTAAATCATCGATTTCGAGCAAAATATCCATTTTTTTGTTGAAGTTGTAATTAGGAATGCGATCACCCCATTTGTTTTGATAAGTGACACAAGATTCCATGTTTGCAAAGAGTCTATTTGCCGCACTTGTTATCAAACGCTCAGATATATTAGGGACTGGAAACCTTGCAATAACACCTACATTAGTAGCAAAACCATCACCAAAGGCACGCCAGTACCAATAGAAAACATTACTATTGATCAACACCGCTGCATAATCTCTATTTAATTGATTTTCAAAAGTCAATGTCAATATCTTGTTTCTATTTACTCTTACTGGAAAAGCTGATAAGTAATAGCCGATGGCGCGTGGAACAATCAAAAAACATTCTGATGTATAGTCTTTGGTTGCCTCCCCGAGCATGGAGCTACATAAATTTTGTATTGTTTTCTTGTTTTCAGAATATTTCTCCCAAAAAGTAATCAAGCGATCATCACCAATTTTCGGAAAATTCGCTTCTTCCGCAATTGATGTTGTCTCAGAAAATCGTAAGTCATCGAAGATTTTGTGCCGTTCAGAACGTGACCATCCCAAGTAATCAGTAGTGAAAATTTTAGTTCTTGTGTTTGTTCTACCCAGAGTAATTACAGTGGTTCTTTGTCTATTTCTTTATGCGCCAGCAGCTTCAAAAATAGCATCAGGATTATTGTCAAGAGATATAAGGTTAATCTCTGATTTATCCGAGAGCAAAACTGTCCTCAAAGAACTTTTCTCTCTGGCGAACATTAATGACAAAGGAATTATCGTTCCAAATCTACCAGAACCTATCTCTAAAACATTCAGAGATTTTTCAATAAACCATCCATACAAGTCACCGCATTTTGCAGTATTAAATACTTGACTAATGTACTTGTTCGGTTGCGTACCTACATATGGTGGGTTTGCAATGATGACATCAAATTGACAAACATCATTCACCAGCGTATCTGGAAATTCAAGTTCCCAATGGAAAAACAGTCTTTTAGCAGCAATCTGGCGGGCTTGCCTGACCACCGGCTGACCGTCCACGTAGGCGTCCCAGTCTTCGGGGCTGTAATCGCGTGCCGCTTCTGTCAGGAGCGTGAAATAAGTGGCTTCGTCCAACGGCCTGCCGTTCGGCTTCACCAGATCAAAGAGCGTCGCCAGCCACACATCCGCCACATCGCGCAGCCGGCGGGCTTGCGCCAGGGCGGTGTGGTAGGCTTTGCCCTTGTTCTTAACATCTTCGATGCGCTCCGAGTCGCTGCCAGTGATGCTTGCCAGTTGCGCCAGCACATCGCCCAAAATGCGCTGGTACGCCAGCCGGAACATATCATCGCTGCCCTGTGCGGTCTTGGCATTGGGCAGGCTCGCCAGTTTTGCCAGCGGCGCGCCATACAGCGAATTGCCCACCTTGAGATGATGGTCAAGGAAGGTCAGCGGCTTGCCTTCGGCGGCGCTGGTCAGCCAGAGCGCCAGTTTCGCCAGTTCCTGCGCCAGCGGGTTCACATCCACGCCATAAAGGCAACGTTCCACCACACGGCGCTTCCACACCAGCGGGTCTGTCGAGATCGTCTCATTTACCCAATCCAATGCGTTGAGAGTCTCGACGATGAAATTGGTCAGAATTTGCCCGGCAGCTACCAGGAAATGCGCGCTGCCCATCGCCGGGTCAAGGATTTTCAGGCTGAGCAGTTCGCGCTCCACCAGTTCCAGCAATTTACGGTCAAAATAACTCTCGGCGGCGGCGCGCTGGTCGGCGTTGACCGCCAGGGCGCGCTCGCGTTTGGCTTCTTCCACCAGCGCCACCAATCCCGCCGTCCGCTCCCGCAACTTGGGCAGCAGCGTATTGCTGACGATGTACTGCACCATGTCTTCGGGCGTGTAATAAGACCCGCTCGACTTGCGCTCGCCCTTGTCGTCGGCAAAATAGACCCTGCCCGGCTCCAACATCGTCTCGCCACGCTTAATCGGTCCGGCGACGCTCTGCGGCACATAAATTTGCTTACCCTTGCTCGCGCGCACCACCACTGGCTCGTCTTCCACCAGGTTCAGGCGGTACTCCAACATCCCTTCGTAGAGCGTGCCCAGGTGCCGCACCGACAGGTCGCGGTAATCAATCCGCCGCGCCCCACTGCGCGTCTCGATGAACGCCAGGTCAAACAGCGCCGGAGCCAGAAAATCGTTCTTGATTTTGTGCTGACGCAGATACGGTTTTTCGCTATCGCTAAACAAACCGCCATTATAAGGATTGACATGGGCTTCTTCGCTCCCGTCATCCACTACCACACACAGATGCGTCAAGCGCTTCCAGAGCGCATACGGGTCGGATTCATGCGCCCCGTCCACTTGCCACCGTTTCGACGACTCGATCAACCCCTCAAGACCGATGCTCCGGTAAATGTCATTGTCCACCGGCAGCAACTGGCGCGCCTCAGCATAAAACAGGAACAAAATGCGGTAGAGCAGGTAAATCGTGTTGCGATAAATCTCATCCAGTTCAGCGCGTCCCTGTTTGCGCCCGGATTCATCTGCTACAAAGCCCAGACACAACGCTTGTAAGACCTCATCCACCCGGTTTTTTAGATGCCGCTCAATCGCCTGCGTGCGCGAATCCGACTCGGCGAGCAGCACATCCAAACCATGGCGGGACTTATCCGGAAAGGCAAACGCCTCGCGGCTAAAAAATTGGTAAAACATCCCGAATCCTGCCAACTGGCGCGGGTCGAGCAATTCTTCCAGATTGGCTTCCAACCAGACTTCATACGGCGCGGGTGACTTTGCCCAACACAAACGCCAATCCCGCCCGTTGGACACAATCCCCCACGCCAAATTATTCTCACGCAGCGACTTAATCAAGCGCACCTGATGATGCGCGCCCTTCACCATCCGCCCGATATTTTCATCGGTCACTGCCAGGCAAAGACCCATCGGCTGGCTGTGAGTCTCATCCGCGAACAGCACGAACAACCCGGAGTCGTCGCGCCGCTCATATGAAAATCCCAGCGCTGAAAAACATTGCGCCAGATAGCCTATCAGCGCCGATGGCACATTCAGTCGCGGGAACTCCTCCCGCCACTCCCGGATCGTCTGCTGGCAAGCGTCCACCACATCCGCTGCGATCTTAGCTTCGCGGAGTTCATCTATGTAAGCTTCAGCGAATAATTGGTGATTGTGCATGGAACTAATCGAGGTTGTATTTCTGTGAACGCAAGCGGTAAGGCTCCTTGCCGCCTTCCATGTGGTCAATTACGGCCTGTTTGACCTCCGGGCGGTCAATGGCGCCGGCCGCTACTACTCTACCAGAGTTTGCCCCAGCCTTCAAGACGATGAACTGGTCCGAATCAGCAGATACAGCCACGCTGGAGTTGTGCGTGGTGAGAATGAACTGGCGGGAATTCTTGCCGCGCCGCAGTTTCTTGGCGATATCCTCCCACACCGAAATGATGTCCAGGGCGTCTTCGGGTTGGTCCACCACGATAGGCATGGAGCCATCGCAAAGCGCAATGATCAAAAGTGCCGTGCATTTCTGTCCAATTGAGAGTTCGCTCAACTCGGCGTATTCTCCGCCTTCTTTGCGATAGTGAATGGATGGTACGTCGCCGGGATAGCAATTATGTTGTAATGCCAGTACTTCGCTGAAATCGTCGCTCGAGCGGAGTTTTTCAATCACGCGCTTTGCCAGTGATTCTCCAACCTGTGCCTCGCCAGCGAGATCATGGCTATTCCGGTCAATTACCAGTTCCACGAAGTGGCGCGGGGTCACGTTCTGGGCAATCTTCTTGCGGTCGCTGACCGTGGGGGCGGCCGCGCCGCCTTTGAGCAAATCCACCAATTTATCCTCGAAGGCGCTCCGCTCCGCTGCGTGAGTCAGTACAAGATTTAGTTTATTTTCCGAGAGCCCAGTCAACTGATCATATTTGTCCTTGCGCGTCTTGTAGATTCTTTCATACACTTTTTCCAACCGGTCAAGCAGTCTCTGCCGTTCGTCCCAAATGGCTTGCAACGCATCCCTTTGGGCGCGGTACTGTGCGGCTTCTTTGTCATTCTCGGTTTTTCTCTTATCCAGGCGCTTGCGTTCACGTTCTTTGTCCTGCTGGTCGCCGCCGATTTCCTTGAGCAACTGGCTGTAGTCTGCCCTGGTTTTATCGAACTCTGGCATCCAGCCTTCAATGGCCGTGGCGACATCGTTTTCTGCTTTTTCCGCATCGGCTACCAGGGCAGCGATTATCTTTGCAATCCGCTCCCGTAGTTGTTCCGCCTTTTTTATCTGCGCCTTTAGGAGAACGTCGTCACTCAGATCTTCCGGCGTCTCCGGCAAAACTGTATCCTCCAATCCACTTACCCAGCCTTTCAACTGTTCCCCCAAATCGGCAGCAAATTGTTTTTGCGCTTCCAGCGCCTCTTTCTTGGCTTCGCCGGCTTTCATCTGGTCAAATAGCGGGTTCGAGAGCGCGTCGTTGATTTCGCCAATCCTCAGTTCCAGGGTCTTGATTTCGCGTTCGCATTCCTCCAATTTCTCTTTTGCTTGGAGCGACTTATCCAGATGGGCGTCATTGTCACGCAGGTTTTCCGCCAACTGGGCGATTTCCTGTTCAGCATCGCGGGTGTCAATGAACTGGTCAATCAATCCGAGCTGTGCAGCTTTGTCTTCTGCAATATTGATGACTTCTGTCTGGCTGTACGCAAGCACCTGGAACGTCCGGGGTATATCCCCGGAATATTGCTCGCCGGTTGCCAGATTTATACAGGTCGTCGTACCTTGAATGTCGAGACTGTCCTTTTCATCTGCGCCTTCAAAAACACGTGTGATCTGGAACTGCGCTCCATTTGGCATCTGGTAAACAATTTCGACCGAGTTGCCAGGCATGAGACGCTTATTCAGTTTTTTGATGTGATCCCTGCGGATGTCTGCATCGTTGGATGACTGCTCCAACCCAAAGCGAAGGAATTCAATTGCCAGCGACTTTCCCACGCCCTTTCCGCCGATCAAGGAGTTTAACCCTTCGTGAAACTCGAATTTCTGTCTCCCAAGAAAGCCGCTCTCTCCAATCGCCATACTGACGATTCTGGGAATGGCGGTGTTCACATCCACATTCATAAAACGTATACGCGTTTCGGGGTCAACGAAACACTGGCGCAGGCCCTCCAGATTGATCTGATCAACATTGAACTTTGAATAACGTAAAGCCAGACCTTCCAAAGAATACTTCGTCGGGTTTTTTGGATCAGGATTATCCGAGGCCTGGTAGAATGCCGGTTTGCGTTTGACTTGGTGTGCTTCGTCAAAACCCTTCGGCAGTTTATCGTTGACACATTCAACTGCATCGTATGCGGCTTCATTCAAGAATTTGCTCAAAGGGGCGGGTACGATAACTTTGCCACCGTCTTTTGCCTTAACACCATCATGAAAGACGCCCTTATGCTGGTCAATATGCGCCAACACCGCCAATCCGCCCCGCTCGTGGATCTTATCTACAACGTCATACAAGGATTGAGTGGTAACCGTTTCTGACTGACCGAATTCATCGGCTTGAATATCCACTGCCCCTAGAAGGTTCTCTACATGTTTCTGGTTTACCGAAGGATCAAAAATGGCAAGCAAGTGACCTTCCCCCAGCGAGATTTCTACCCCGGGAAATATAACCAGCCCGGTGCCTTCCGCCGCCTTTTGCATCATCTCAATCCACTCGGCAGTGTTGTGGTCTGTGACGGCAATGCCATCCAGCCCTTTTGCCCGCGCGGCTTGAACAATCTCCCTAGCAGTCTGTTTTTTGTCCAGGTAACATCTGGATGCAGGGGTGTGTACATGAAGATCAAGTTTATAGAAATGTAAACCGGCCATGGGTGGGTCCCTCCGTGAGAACTTAACCATTTAGGACTTACGCAAGACAGAAATGTTGACAATTGAGCCAAAAGCCATTACTGTTATGGGATGAAACCGAAAAAAGAACGAGTAACCCGTTTGGATTATTGTCAGTATCTGCTGGTGAGCCAG
>Ga0180009_10005470_pt1 | contig 13619 bp, 16 predicted proteins | sample OS_PC_MetaG_FD_123537 | JGI IMG/M metagenome (GOLD analysis project Ga0180009, IMG submission 123537) | Groundwater microbial communities from the Aspo Hard Rock Laboratory (HRL) deep subsurface site, Sweden - OS_PC_MetaG | ecosystem: Environmental > Aquatic > Deep subsurface > Groundwater... | reverse complement strand
GAAGTTTCTCGCCGTATTCAGAAAGAGCCGCAACCTTTCCGAAGTGGGGGAAGCCGCCAAGCAGTTGAAAAACAGCCCGCTCTCCACCCTTTTCAATTATGGTTTCAGAGAGCTCAAATTTTTGAAAAAGGCGAACCCGGAAATGCCGCTGACCGCCCAGAATGTGGAGACCATCCAGAGGGGCCTTATCAAAGGCTCCAACAAGGAGATCAACCGCCTGGAAAAAATGATGCCGTTTCTGGCAACGACGGGGAGCGTGACTCCCTTCATCGGCCTCTTCGGCACGGTGTGGGGCATCATGAATTCCTTCACCCAGATCGGTATCGAGAAGACCGCCAGCCTGCAGACCGTTGCCCCCGGGATCGCCGAAGCCCTGATCGCCACCGCCCTCGGCCTGTTCGCGGCCATTCCGGCGGTGATCGGATACAACCATTTTCTCGGTCAGATCAAGGAACAGGTCGTGGATATGGAAGATTTCACCCTCGAATTTCTCAGTATAACGGAAAGGCTCTATGGGGATTAAGCTGCAGCCCGGCGGAAGGGGAGGCAGGGATATCGGAACATCCCTGTCCGAGATCAACGTCACCCCCCTGGTCGACGTCATGCTGGTGCTTCTCATCATCTTTATGGTCACAGCGCCCTTGATGCATTCGGGCATCGGCGTCAATCTGCCTCAGGCGGAAACGGATTCCGCACCCGCGGACGAAGGGCTGGAGGTGACCATCACGGCCGACCGCTACATCCACATCAACGATGATGTCATCAACCTGTTCCTGCTCGAAGACCGTCTGCGGAGTGAATTTTACGGGAAAGAGCGAAAGGTCGTATTCCTCCGGGCCGACACAGACCTTTCCTACGGATACGTGATCGAGGTCATGGACATCATCAAAAAAGCCGGAGTGGAAAAAGTGGGGCTGGTCGCCAACCCCAAGCCCGAAAAAAAATAGAATGGCCGTGATGTTTGCCGACACTCCCCGATTCAAACGGGCCATCCTCGTTTCAGCCATCGCACATATCACCCTGTTTCTTCTTTTTCTTCTCTCGCCTTATCTGCCCTCCTTTCAAAAAAAAGGCACCATCTTTTATGTGGATATGAATACCTTCGGCGGAGGGGGTGGGGGCGGCGGCAACGGATCCGGAGGCGCCTCGCTCGAATCAAAGACAACGGAATCCCAGGAAGTGGCGGAAACCGCTCCCCCGACCAGAGAATCCCTGAAGGATCTGACCGTTCCCGACAGCCTGGAGCAGGTGGAACCTGAGCTTCGCCATCCCGTGGACAAACCCGAGCAAAAAGCCAAGCCGAAACCCGATAAACAGGCTGTTATTCAGAAAACGGAAACCACGCCCGTCGAAAATAAATCCCGTATACCGCGCCCTCAGTCAGACGCCTCGTCCACCTCGGGCATTCGCTTCGGTCAGATCGGGGAAGGCGGGAGTGGAAGCGGCGGCGGTTCCGGCGGTGGAGAAGGACCCGGTTTCGGATCGGGCAACTCCCCCTACGCCTACTATTTCGACCGCCTTCAAAACACGATCGCGAGCAATTGGCTCACCGCCCAGATCCGGTCCGGTTCATCCGCCACCTTGGAAACCCATGTCCGTTTCCGTATCTACAGAGATGGTCGGATAGGCAGCGTGGAGATCACGCATTCGAGCGACGTTGCCGCCCTGGACCATTCCGCCAGCCGGGCGGTCCAGAGTTCCCGCTTCCCTCCGCTCCCTCAGAGCATGGAGGGACCATACATCATCCTCACCGTTATTTTTGAGCATCGCCGATAAACATGAAAAAAACAATCCTTGCGCTGTTGGTTTTTATGGTTTTTACATGTCTTCTTCTTCCGCAGCAGGAATACGTTCTGCGCATTCAAAAAGGCATGCCGTCGATCCCTCTGGCCATTCCCGATTTTCTGGTCAGGGGAGATTCGGCCGAACTGCAGCAGGCGGCGGCGGACATCCACACCGTTTTCCAGGCGGACATGGCCTACAGCCGGATTTTTAATCCGCTGCCGGCCAACTATTACAAATGGATCCGCGCTCTCGACACGAATGATCTACACTTCAAGGACTGGGAATCCATTCAGGCCCGCCTCCTCGTTGTCGGTGAAGTCTCGCAGGAAGGGGCCGACATTCTTTTTGAGGCCAAGGTCTATGATGTCCGCTCCGAACGCTTCATTTTCGGAAAGCGCTACCAGGCCGAAAAGAGCCTGCTTCGAGAGGCCGCCCACCGGCTCTCCAACGAAATCATGCGGATTCACGGTGAGACGGAGATCTTCACCACAAAAATCGTGTTCGTATCCAACCGGGACGGCAACGACGAAATCTACATGATGGACTATGACGGGTACAACCAGACCCGGCTGACCTTCAATACCCTCAAGGACTACATGCCGGCATGGACGACTGACGGCAAAGGTGTCGCCTTCACCTCCTACAGAGACCAGCGGGCCGAACTCCGCATTCTGTACCCCTGGGAGGGCCGGGTGACCACCCTCGATGCCCAGGGCACCAACTGGGCCCCCAACTTTTCAGCCGACGGGAAAAAGCTGGCTTTTTCATCCACCCTGATCGCCGGCAATTCCGAAATATACACCGCCGATGCGGACGGAAAAAACATCAAACGCCTGACGATCAACAATGCGGCCGACACCGCTCCCTGTTGGTCACCGACAAGCCGGCAGATGGCCTTCACCTCGGACCGCAGCGGCACGCCGCAGATTTACACCATGGATGCCGAGGGATCCAATGTGCGCCGGGTGAGTTTTGGCGGCACCTACCATGACGCACCGGCTTGGTCCCCCGACGGAGACCGCATCGCCTATGTGTCCCGCGTCGACCAGATCTTCGATATCTACATTCTGAACTTGAGCTCCCAGCAGATCATCAAGCTGACGGAAAGCTACGCCAGGAACGAGTCCCCCACGTGGTCTCCGGACGGACGGCACGTCATCTTTACGTCCACCCGCAGCGGCACCATTCAGATCTACTCCATGGATTATGACGGGAAAAACGTCCGCAAGCTGACTTCCCAAGGAGAGAACAAGCTTCCGGACTGGTCCCGCTGACGATTCAATCCCCCTTTTTTCTGGACTATTCCGCATATGGTTCCGCATATGGTGGTTGACTTGTCTTCAATAAATAGGTATAAAAAGAGACGTACATAACCTATTAAGTGAATACCACTTCTATAAGGAGGCCAAATGAAAAAGGTTGTGATTTTGTCCCTCGCCACTATTCTGGTTTTGTCGTTCTTTGTTTCATGTAAAAAAGAGGTTGCGCAAGCTCCTCCTCCGCCGCCGCAGGTCACGGAACAGCCTCAGCCAAAAGTTGAAACCCCGCCCGTAAAAGAAGAGCCCCAGCTGACGGAACAGGAAATGTTCATGCGGAAAACGTTGGAAGAGATCAACGCAGAAAAACCCCTCTCCCTGATTCACTTTGACTTCGACAAGTACTTCGTCCGCGAAGACGCCAAATCCATTCTGCAGCAAAATGCAGCCTGGATGAAGAAGTTCACCTCGTCCAAAATCCTGATCGAAGGACACTGTGATGAAAGAGGAACGGAAGAGTACAACATGGCCCTGGGCGAAAAAAGAGCCAAAGCGGCTATGGACTATCTCATTTCTCTCGGCATCGGCGCCGACCGCGTAAAGATCGTTTCCTACGGGAAAAGCCAGCCCCTCGATCCCGGCCACAATGAAGGGGCCTGGGACATGAACCGGCGCGGCCAGTTCGTCGTGATTGGAAAATAACGGAATCCCATTGCCAAAAAGACTCTTTTTGGGAGTCGCGGTTATCCTTGGTATAGTTCTACTCGTCTCCCCCGCGGATAAAAAGGAAAAAACCTACGAGCTCATTTACAAAGATGTACAGCTTCTGAAAAAGCAGTTTCTGGAACTCGGACGGAAAGTCGACCAGAATGCCGTCAATATCCAGGATATTCAAAACCGGATGGACGTCCTTCTCTCTCTGGCGCGCGAACTTCAGACAGAACAGGCACAGATCAAAGTCGTCCAGCAGAATATTCCCACCCAATTCCAGGTTCTGATCGAAAAACTGGAACAGATGACCATACAGCTCGCCCGGCTTTCCGAGGACATGATCGTTGTTAAAACATCAGCCTTCCAACCGTACTCTCTGCAGAAAGTATCCGGCGGGAGCACACCTCCGGCCGGCAATCCGCAAATGACCGGAGGGGGTGAAACAGCGGGCCTATCAGGGGAATCCCTAAGGGACAACCGGCCCGAGGGGACAGAACAACCGGCCCTCAATCCCAATCTCGACGCCAGAGAAATCTACAACATGGCCCATGAGGACTACCTCAAAGGCAACTATTCCTTGGCTATCGACGGTTTTAAAATTTACCTGCAGCAGTTCCCGGAAAGTCCATATGCCGACAACGCCCTGTACTGGATCGGGGAATGCTTCTACAGCCAGGAAATCTACGACACGGCCATGGACTATTTTCAGAGGCTGATTCTGGAATACCCCCAGGGCGATAAAGTCCCCGCCGCTTACCTCAAAAGGGGAATCAGTCTGATGCAGCTCAAGCGGGACGATGAAGCCCTGTCTGTTTTCAGGCTTCTGATCAGCAAGCACCCTCTAGAAGAAGAATCAAAAATCGCCCAACAGAAAATCAAGGAAATCATCGAAAAATGAGAGATGTCAACAGTTTGAACAAGGTCATCCTGATCGGACGACTGGGCGGCAATCCGGAGGTCCGCTTCCTTCCCCAATCGGAGCGAGCCATCGCCCGCTTCTCGCTGGCAACCAATGAACTTTTTTACAATCCGAACAGCCCGGAGAACGAGGTGCGGACCGAATGGCACAAGATTGTCGTATGGGGAAAGCTGGCTGAATTTTGCGAAAAGTTCCTCACCCAGGGAAAACAGATCTGCATCGAAGGAAAGCTTCGAACCCGAAATTGGGACGACAAGGACGGAAACAAACGCACCACCACGGAGGTAGAGGCCCTAAGTATCGTCCTCCTCGGCAAAAGAGATGACACGAGAGGAAGCTCCGACTCCTATTCTAAGCCTGACACCTCCGACACCTATTCAAAACCCGACACCGACGATATTCCCGGAAAGAAGGACTCCCCTCCGGAAATTGATGTGAACGACGACGATATTCCGTTTTAAAAATCAGGATCCGCTTCGTTCAGGCAGCCCTCGGGGTGGAAAGCGGATCCATTTTTTTTGGTGACAGGCACATGACAAAAACAGCGTCCGAATCCCGGGATCTCAAAGAATTTCACAGCGGCATTTTCGAAGACCATCGTCCCTGGGGAAAATTCCGGTCATTCCCATATGAGAACGCCGGCAGCATCAAAATCATCACTGTCAAACCAGGAAAATCTCTTTCCCTTCAATACCATGCGTTTCGGAGTGAATTCTGGATCATCCTGGACGAAGGCTTAGAGGTGACGGTCGGCGACAGGGTCTGGAGACCGGCCCCCAATGAAGAGATTTATATTCCGCGCCGGGCCCGGCACCGCATGCGGTCCGTCGGAGACCGGGAAACGCGCGTTTTGGAAATCTGGATCGGACACTCCGCTGAAACGGACATCGTCCGCCTCGAAGACGAATACGGCCGCAGCTGACTAAGAGCTCATGAGAAAGGCCTCCGGATGCCGGGCCAGGATCTTTTCCAGCATGTACTCCTCCACCTCTTGAGCCGATTTGAGCGTCACCGCCTTCTGCACTATTTTCTGAACGGTCGCAAACTGGACGGCGCGAAGCGTTTTTTTGATGCGCGGAATGAAGATGGGATTCATGCTGAAATGCTTGAGACCAAAACCCAGCAGAACGAGGGCGGAAAGGGGATCGGCCGCCATCTCTCCACAAACCGTCACCGTTTTGTTGTATTTTCGGGCGGTTTCAATGATAGAGCGGAGCGTCCGCAGAATGGCGGGATGAAGCGGTTTATAGAGATAGGATACATATTCGTTGGAGCGGTCAACGGCCAGAAAATACTGAATCAGGTCGTTGGTGCCGATGCTCAGATAATCGACTTCCTGAACCAGCAGGTCGGTGATGGCCGCCGCCGCAGGTACTTCGATCATGATGCCGAGGGGGATTTTATCATTGAAGGGTTGATCCGCCCGCCTCAGGTCCTCTTTGACTTCCTCGAGGAGAATTTTGATTTCAGCCACTTCCTCGATTTCCGTCACCATGGGAAAAAGAACATGAACATTGTTGAATGCGCTGGCTCGTAAAATGGCCCGCAGCTGGATTTTGAACAAATTCCGTTCCTGAAGCGAAAACCGGATCGCCCTCAAACCGAGCGCCGGATTGGGTTCCTTCTCAATCTTCATCTGCGGCAGGTTTTTTTCCCCGCCCACATCGATGGTCCGGATATAGACGGGAGCCTCTCCGGCCTCTTCCGCGATGCGGGAATAGATCCGGAAATGGTCCTCCTCCGTGGGAAGGGCGCTGCTCTGCAGGTAGATAAACTCCGAGCGGAAAAGGCCGATTCCTTTCGCTCCGAGAGAAAAAGCCTGCTTGACTTCCTCCGGCAGCTCGATATTGGCCATGGGATAGAATTCGTATCCATCCAGAGTGACGGACTCCAGAGTCGCGGTCTTCTTTAGCTCCCTCTGGTAATCGTCATATTTTTTCTTTTTGCTTACGAATTCCCTGCGGATTGTGGTGGCCGGATTGATGATCACCTCACCATCCGTACCGTCAACGATCAGAGTGTCGCCGATTTTGACGCTCCGTGTGATATTTCGAAGTCCCACCACGGCCGGGATGTTCAGCGACCGGGCAAGAATGGCGGTGTGAGACGTCTGCCCGCCCGTCTCCAGGGCAACAGCCAGGATATCACCGCGGCTGAGACAGGTGGCCGCCTCCGAAGGGAGCAGATCATGGGCCACCAGGATTTTTTCCCCATCGATTTCCTGTGCCTTTGAAACGGTGGGCGCCAGATTCGTGTGGATTTTCGAGAGCACATCCGATACATCCGTCTGGCGCTCGCGAATGTACTCGTCCTCGATGGTCTCAAAGATTTTTGTGTATTTATCATGCGTCTGTGAAATGGCCCATTCGGCACGGACAGACTCCTGCTCGATGATGGATTTCACCCCGTTCATCAGTGCTTTGTCTTCCAGGATCATAAGATGGGCTTCAAAAATGAAAGCATGCTCGGTTCCGATTTTTTTTTCGAGCCCGCTCTTGATCTCAACAAGCTGCGTTTTTGTCCGCTTCACGGACCGGTCCAGGCGTTCCAGTTCCTTTTCGATCTGATCGGGGGAAATCGTTTCCTTGCGGGACGTAAAAATGATTCTTTCGGTCAGGTGGACTTTTCCCTGGGCGATTCCCGGAGAGACGCCGATTCCTCGGAGACGGATGTATTCCATGACCCTGTCTCTTACTCCTCCTCACCGAATTTGCCGTTGATGAGGGCCTTCAGTTCCTTAAGGGCGGCTTTTTCATCGAAGCCGGAAATTATCAAAAGGATTTCGGTTCCCTGTACCGCTGCCAGCGTAAGAATCCCCAGGATGCTTTTGCCGTCTGTCTCGTCATCGTTTTTTCGAATCCGGACGGAAGACTGGAACCGGTTGGCGGTGTTGACAAACTTGACGGCGGCCCTGGCATGCAGGCCTAATCTGTTTTTGATGAGAATCTTGTATTCAATCATTTAAAAAAATTGGCGTTATTTGGGATTGAGCAGCGCGCTGGCCAGATGGATGTTTTTCTTCCCCTGTTCCACAACTTTTTTCGCCACTTCTTTCAGATTATGGCCTCTCTGAAGCGAAACAAATTTGATAAGCATAGGCAGATTGACACCGGTGATGATTTCCACATGATTCTCTTTGAGAAAGCTGAAACTCAGGTTGGAGGGGGTCCCTCCGAACATGTCGGTAAAAATGACAACTCCGTTTTTTCGATCCATGCGTTTCAGACAATCATTGATCCTTTTTTTCGATTCTTCAACATCGTCATACCATCCCATGGAAATAGCCTCCATGTTGACCACTTCACCCAGAATGATATTGAGGGCGTTGAGCAGTTCCTCCGCGAGTTTGCCGTGGGAAACGATTATACCGCCGATCATGATATCAACATTCTATGCATCAGATGACCCGGCTCCTTCAAAACAAGCAAAACAAAATCCGTCACAGTTTTTCTATTGTATCATCATCCCATACGATTTTTAAGCGAAATATCAAGACGGATTTGTTTCGGTTTCATGAAAGGCGGATCTTATTTATAGATGTCGCGGTGGTAGATGGACGATTTAAATCCCCTGGTTTGCAGGTGCTTGTGTATGACATCGGATAGAACGACGGATCTGTGCCGTCCTCCCGTACATCCGATGGAGATGGTGACGTGGCTTTTCCCCTCTTTGACGAAACAGGGCATCATGTAATCGATGAAAGCTTGAATCGCCTCCAAAAATGCCGCTGTTTCCTCGAATTTTAGGACGTAGTTTCTGACGCTTCTCATCATTCCCGTTTTTTCACGCAGACGATCGATATAAAAGGGATTGGGCAGACAGCGGGCGTCGAAAACCAGATCGGAGTCAAGAGGCAAACCGTATTTGTAACCGAAACTGACAACAACAACCCGCATCGGCTGTCCCTTCCGGCCCGAAAATCTTTCCGTGAGGATTTCTTTCAACTGGGAAACCGTCGACTCCGTTGTGTCGATCACCTCATCCGCCATGCCCTTGATGTCAGCCAGGCTTTCCCTTTCCGCTGCGATCACTTCGGCCATGGATTTCTGGGAAGAGAGCGGATGGGGCCGGCGGCTCTCGCTGAACCGCTTAATGAGGGCTTTGTCCGACGCCTCCAGAAAAAGGATGGTCGGATTCACTTTGGTTTTGATCTCCTCCAACACCGCGGGGAATTTTTGGACAAAGCTCGATTCCCGGATATCAATGACGAGAGCCACTTTGTCAATTTCCACCTCCCGACGGCTCCAGAGATCCACAAGTGTGGGAATGAGCTTGACGGGCAGGTTGTCGATGCAGTAATACCCGAGGTCTTCCAGAAACCGGCTGACACATGACTTTCCCGATCCGGATTGACCGGTGATGATGAGAAATCTGTCTTCTTTCATTTTTCCCTGTCCGTTGGAAGGGCGCCTGTCGTCAGAACCCGATTCAGCGTTTTGATGATCTCCTCCGGGGCGTGGTAGCCCTGTTCTCTGAGGAGATGGACCTTGCAGGCCACCTCGATCAGAGTCGCCATGTTTCGTCCGGGAGCGACGGGCATGCTCATCTGTGGAATTTTTTCATCCAGAACGGTGTGTTCACCGTAATATTTGAGACCAAGCCTGTCATATTCCCTGCCCTCTTCCCATTTTTTCAGCTCAATGACAAGATCGACGGCCGTTTTCTCGAGCAGCGCATCGGCCCCAAAAATGTGGCGAATGTTAATGATTCCCATCCCCCGGATTTCCATAAAATCCCGGCTCAGCTCCGGGGCTCTACCCATCACCTGTCCGGATTCCTTAAAGACCTGCGTCACATCATCGGAAATAAAATGATGTCCACGCATAATAAGCTCCAGCGCCGTTTCGCTCTTCCCGACGCCGCTGTCTCCTACAATCAGAATCCCGAGTGAAAGCATGTGAAGGAGCCCTCCGGAAATGATCCGCGAATCTTCGGGGCCTATGCTCTTCCGGTTTCGCTCAGTCATGGAGCTGTTCTTCCTCTTCCCGGATGATATCCAGCATCTGATTTCCGGATTCCGCTTCGAGGATTTTCTTTTTCAGGTTCTTCGCCTTTCGAATAAGGTGGGCGATGGCAGCCAGGATTTGAAGGTTCAGACTGGGATTGTCCGGGCAGGAAATGATCAAAAAGAATATCCTTGTGGGTTTTTTATCCAGCGCGGAAAAATCGATTCCCTTTCGTGAGACGGCCAGCAGTACGATGGGCTTTTTCAGGCCTTTCATCTTGCAGTGCGGGATGGCCACTTCCCCCCCGATGGCCGTACTCCCCAGCTTTTCTCTTGCAAGCAATTTTGTCAGTAGATCCTTATCCTTTGATATTTTTTTCCTGTCTTTGAGATATGTCAACATCTCCTTCAACAGTCCTATTCCCTCATCAGCCTCCACATTGGGCATAATCATTTCGGGGGAGAGAAGGTTGTGTACTTTCACTGCTGTTCCTGTAAAAGGTCGGATTCGCTGCTGTTATTCAGGCTCGATGAAACCGAAGTGTCCGTCCCGCCTCTTGTAAACGACAGCCCATTTTTCCGACCCGATATGACGAAAAACAAAGACCTCTTTTTTCCCGGAGTCGAGCTGGATCAGCGCCTCTTCCACAGACATCGGTTTAAGGGAATAATCCTGACTGCGAATGACTTTTTTTCGCGTTTCCTCTTCGGCGGGAGGAACGAGCCCGGATTCCTTTTGCTTGCGCCTTTTCCGTTTTCGAAGCTTTTCCTTTTCCTTTCTTGTTCTCCTGTCAAGCTGATCAAAAGCGGCATCCAGAGAACTCATCATATCGGAGGTCTCTTCCTCGGCATTCAGCTGCGCCACCCGGGACTTGATATTGACCTCGGCGATGTTCCGGTACTTCTCGGTCGACAAGATGATATCGGCTTCCACCTCGGTGCCCAGTTTTATCTCAATGGATTTAATCCGCCGTTCGCAGTATTTTTTAATCTCAGGAGTGATGTGGGTTTGCCGGGCGGTAAAATTAATATTCATGTTGATTCCTCCATCCAGTATTTCCGTTTTCTGATATGTGAGGGCTCTATTCTCAGCTGTTTTCGATATTTCGCAACTGTCCGGCGGGCGATCTTGAAATTCTCCTTGGCCAGCTGCTGCTCGATTTCGATATCACTGAGGGGATTTTTATTGTCTTCGTTCTCCACCATTTTTTTTAATCGCTCTTTCACACGGAGAGAAGAGATTTCCTCTCCATAGTCCCCGGTCAACGATTTGTGAAAGAAATATTTCAAGGGGAACACACCCCTCGGCGTCATGATGTATTTGTTCGAGACCACCCGACCCACCGTGGACTCATGCACACCGATTTCCTCCGCCAGTTCCATCAAGGTCAGCGGCTTGATGAATTCGAGCCCCTTTTCAATGAAGTCCGTCTGTGCATCGACAATGTACTTGGCGACCTTGAAGATGGTCTGATTGCGTTGGTCCAGGCTCCGCATAAACCAGAATGCCTTTTTCAACCGGTCCTTCAGGAAAGGATAGGCCTCTGTCTTATCTCTGGAAGACTGCGCCATCAGTTTTTTATAGAAATTACTGATGCGCAGATGGGGCAGCCCCTCATCATTGATGGTGATTGTCAGTTCGCCGTCTTCCTTGCGGACAATGATATCGGGAACAATATACTGTGTCTTTTCTTCACTGTATTTCACACCTGGAGTGGGGTTGAACCCCTTGATGATGTCGATCCGGGTCTTGATATCCTCCAGAGACACCCCCAGCACCTTGGACAGCTGAGCGAAATCGGATTTTTCCAACAGGTGAAGGTGTTCGGTGATGATGGTTCGCAGCAGCTCGTCTTCGATATTCAGGTATTCCATTTGGGCGATCAGCACTTCCTCCAGGGACAGACTGCCCGTGCCCACGGGATCGAACGTCTTGATCTTTTCCCTGATGGACCGGACCATATCAATCTCGCAGTCCAGGGTATCGGCGATTTCATCCTCTGTTGTCATTAAGTATCCGTCACCATTGATATTGCCGATGACGTACTGGGCAATCTCCTTCTCTCTGTCCTCGGAAAAAGTGAGATTGGCCTGCCATTCCAGATGATCCCAGAGCGAGATGCTTTTTGAAATGAAATTTTCAAGGACAGGGGCCTCTTTTTTTTCCTGGCTGTAGGTGCGGAAGCCGTCATCAAAATATTCCTGAAAATACTTTTGAATATCCCGGTCGTCGTCTTTCCCGTCCAGGCCGAGGGCACGGGCCAGATCCGATTCTTCGTCCACAGGCCCCTCCACCGCCCCCGGTTCGGATGAATCTTTTGCGCCCTTTTCCAAATCCTCATTGTTCTCGGCGGATTCTTCTTTCACCTCAAGGAGAGGATTTTCAGAAAGCTCCTGGTCGATGATCTCGATGAGTTCCAGATTGGTGAGGGGAAGCAGTTTGATGGCCTGCTGAAGCGCCGGCGCCAGAATGAGCCTCTGGACTTGTTTTTGATGGAGCTGTTGTTTTAAAGCCATATCCATCCGCTCTCTTCATTCCCCGTTTCAATCCAGATCAAAGTCTTCTCCCAGATAGCGTCTCCTCACCTCATCTGAATTCACGAGCTCCGTCGCCGTCCCCTCCGCCAGGATTTGACCGTCATCGATGATGTAGGACCGATCCGTGATTTTCAGCGTTTCCCTCACACTGTGATCCGTTATGAGGAGTCCCAATCCCTTCTCTTTTAAAGAAAGGATCATGTCCTGAAGATCACCGATGGCGAGCGGGTCGATTCCCGTGAAGGGTTCATCCAGAAGAATAAACTCCGGATCGGTCATCAGGGCCCGGACAATTTCAAGCCTCCGCCTTTCCCCTCCAGACAGCGTATAAGCCTTTGCCTTTACTAGAGGGGCAAGCCCGAATTCCTCTATGGTCCTTCCCGCGTCCTTCTTTTCTCTCGATGAGTCCCTGACCGTTTCCTGAATAGCAAGCAGATTTTCTTCCACGGTCAAATTCCTGAAGACAGATGGTTCCTGAGGGAGAAGGCACAATCCTTTCCGGGCGCGCGTGTACATGGGAAGATGGGTGATTTCCTCTTCATTCAGATAGATCCGCCCCGCGTTCCGGGATATCAGGCCGAGCATGAGTGAAAAGGTTGTGGTTTTCCCCGCCCCGTTCGGTCCAAGCAACCCGACGACTTCACCTCGACTGACATGGAGAGAGATGTCGTCCACGACACATTTCCGGTGATAACTCTTCACGAGTCCCACCGCTTCGAGATTGCTTTTCATCTTTCACTTGATGACAGTGATAGACCTTTCCTGACCGCTATTTTCAACGATGATTCTATCATCGGCCATGTGAAAAGTCAATTTGTCGCCCTCGATCTTCCCCCTGATAGGGTCGTCCACTTCAGGGTGATCCATCAGCACAATCACATCGTCATTCAGGTTGTATTCAGCCCGACCGGCGGTGCCTCTCATTGCTCCCTGTTTGAAAAGAACCCCGCCCTCCGCCGTGATGGAAAGAAGCTGATTTCCATCCTTTTCCACCCGCACATTCAGCGTTTCAGCCTGTACGGACATACCCGCGACCTGAAGCAGACTCTTTCCTGAAAATCGCATGGCCTGATCGCCCGGTTCGTAAATCATTTCCCGGGACCCGATTTGAATCTGCCGCCGTTTTTCCGCGTCTTCCGACTGGAAGAGCAGCCTGGCGGTCACATTTCCCTGGCAGCGGAGTTCTCCTCCTTCCTCCAGTATGAGCTCCTCCGCCTGCACCACTGTTTCCTTCTGCCAGATCTTGATATCTTCATAAAAAAAGAGACGGTTGGTCTCGCTGAAGAATCTCATCCGGTCTGCTCTTACAAATACAGGAAGATCCCCGGAAAAAAGGCTTTCGGATATTTTCTGATCCTCCCCCTCCGTCCGGAGGATGCACTGCAGCCGTCCGGCCGCTTCAAAACTTCCGCTGTCGAGTCGGATGGATATCTTTTCCGCCGCAATGTCCCGTTTCCCGTCCCTG
>Ga0180009_10005469_pt1 | contig 13622 bp, 10 predicted proteins | sample OS_PC_MetaG_FD_123537 | JGI IMG/M metagenome (GOLD analysis project Ga0180009, IMG submission 123537) | Groundwater microbial communities from the Aspo Hard Rock Laboratory (HRL) deep subsurface site, Sweden - OS_PC_MetaG | ecosystem: Environmental > Aquatic > Deep subsurface > Groundwater... | reverse complement strand
CGTGACCGGAGAGGGCGTCGTAGCGGACCCAACCCACCTGGCCGTTGGGCGTGCGGATCTGGCACCACCGACCGTCGGCGGTGCGCTGAATGATGTACACCTGGGTGCCCGGTTGGAGCTGGTAGTACTGCTCTGCGTTGTAGTAGTTGGGGTAGACCACCACCGCGTGCGCCACGGAGTACCACGCGGCCACGTGGATGGCGGTAATGAGCGCCGCCGCGGCCACATGGACCCCGAGGCTGGCGGCCGCGAATCCCAGCCGACAATTCATGCTGCCCGTGGCGAGGGTCAACACGAGAAAAGCGGTCACGAGTGCCTTCTTCATTTTTCCTACTCCTGGTTTTCGGGCCACGCGGGGCGAGTGTACCGCACCTACGGTGCAGTTGCCAACGTCGCTGTGATACGCACGGGTCCCGGAGAACCTTGGGGGTTTAGTTTCTGAAGCATGCCTTGCACGCCGAGCCGGCCGTAGATACACAGCCCCCGTGCCTCTTTGCCCCAGGGGATTTCCAGGCCCAGGGTCAGGCTTCGCCAGCTTCACCACAACCTTCGATACACCCGTCGGAGGGGCCGAAGCGCCGGGATATTCCGGCGAGAGTCGCAGTGCCACTTCCAGCTGGTCGACGCGTCGGGGAGCGCGCAGCCGGGGGATACGGTATTCGATGTAATGCACCCGCGGCGGAAGAGGTGCCAGCGACGGAACCAGGGCGCGGCGTTGACAGGACCTTCCCCCAAGGCCCACAGGCGCACCACAGTGAGCCTGGTGGAATGGCTTGCCGTCGAGCACGAAGGATGTTCCCTGCACGCCTACGAACTTCGTAGTGGCAGACGGGGCCACGGGGGCTGCCTGCGCCCTGGGAACGATGGCGAGAAACAGCACCCGAGCCCAAAGCAGTGTGCAGCGCATGACGGGCCTCAGTCTGACGTCAGCGGCCCTGGATTTTCATTGCCGGAGCTCCGAGCGTGAGATTCCGTACGTTCGGTGGATGGCTCGGATCCCCTGTCTGGTGGAAAAATCCGCTGCCCTCAAAGTCGTAACTGAGCTAGATTATTTTTGATTTTGGCGAAAATCCTATAGCCGTCATGGCGATGCGCGAATATAATGAGTAAAACGACTAGCAGATGGCCATGGCGTTGTGGTCTGGGCGTTGGATGGTGGCGGAAGGAGCAGAAATGAGTGGACAGGAAATCTATGATTGGTCAGACAACTGCTTTGATTACTATAGCGAAATCGCTGTAAAACACTTTATGAATCCCGTCAATTCGGGCCGGCTGGACAACGCCAATGGCCGGGGCTGCACCACGAGCTCGACCATTGAGGATTTCCTGGAGATCAGCTTGTACATTGATGAGGAAACCGGTGTGGTTACGGCCGCCCGGTTCCGCGCTGTGGGGAGCCCGGCCGCCATGGCCTGCTGCTCGGTGATGACGCTGCTGGTTCAGGACAAAACCTTGGACGAGCTGGATCAGATCAGAGCCCAGGATGTCACGGATGCGCTGGGCGGGCTGCCGGCGCGCAAGATCTACTGTGCGGAGCTGAGCATTGTGGCCCTGGCCGCCGCGGTGGAGGACTTCCGCCAGCGCCAGCGCCTCGTGGCCCCCGGCGACCGCACCAATGTCAGCTTCTCCAAGTCCCCGACGGATCGCTTCGCAGACGCCTAGCCGTCGCTCCACGAAAGATTTTTTCACGTGCCTATTGAGGGGGGGCTCACTGGCATGAAGAGTGCTTTGGGCGCCTGACCCAACCCAGCACCAGGAGGAGCAATAGCAGGCCCGGGGCGGCCGGAGTGGTGCCGCCGGAGCGGCAGCCGCAGCCGGTGTCGTCGCCGGTGCCCGTGCCTCCGTCGGGGGTGGGGCCGCCGTCGGGGAAGACCGCACCGTCGGACGGCACGCCGGCGTCGGGTAGCGGCGGGACCGTGGCGCCGTATTCGTAGGCGCCCATGTCCGGGGCGGCGCCTACGAAGTTGTCGTTCACGCCGGGAATGAGCGCGCCCTGGTCAATGGCCGGGCTGGGCTCGGTGAGAGTGTAGTTGCCGCCGTTGAAGTCGGTGAACAGCGGGTCCCCGGCGAGGCAGTGCTCACAGTGGCCCGAGGCGCTGAAGTAGTCGGCCAGGGTATCGTACCGGGTGCCTTGATAGCTGATCAGACGCGCGCCCGTGCTGAAGAAGAGGTCGAAGTCGTGGAAGAAGGGCTCGTCTCCGGCGTTGGTGAAGGTGAAGGCGAAGTCTGTGCCCACCCAGAGGTTGTTTCGGAGGTGCAGCTCGGTCCAGAGGGAGTCGTCGGTGACCGAGAAGCTGGCCTGGTCCGCTTCGTAGGTCGCGCCGGTGTTGTGGTAGGCGAAGATGGCCCCCGAGGGGCGGGAGTCGCCCACGTTGAACTTCATGGCGCGCACCATCCAGTCCGTGTCCGGCGAGACGTTCTTCAAGTCGACCATCAAGTTGCGGATGACATAGGTGGGGCCACCCACGGCCGGCGCCACTGACACACCCACGAGGGCGTCCTCGAAGCGGTTGCCGAGAATGCGGATGTTGGAGCAGGTGCCGTCGGTCTCGATGCCGTCGTCGCCCAGGTGCATGAGCAGGTTGCCCACCACGTCGGCGTTGTTGGGGGTGGCCATGGCCTGGTCCCCGCAGATGCCAAGGCCGTCGAAGGAGTCGTGCACCACGTTGCCCGAAAAGACGATGCCCTGACCGTCATACTGGCTGTCCACCGCGAGGGCGCCGCTCTCCATGCCGCCCTGGGACTTGACCTCGTACCAGGGGAACTCCGCCAGCCCCCGGTCCGAGAATTCGTTGCCCACCACCGCCAGGTCGTCCACGTCGTTTTTGATCCAGATGCCGGGCATGACGTTCTCGAAGACGTTGTTCACAATCCAGACTTCGTGGGAGCCGTCTCGTACCATGATCCCCTGGGAGTACTGCTCGGCGCCGTAGCAACGGATGGTCAGGCCGGTGACCACCACGTGCGGTGTGCCCGCCAGCCTAAGGGCCCGGCCCAGGGTGGAGACCTGGATCTCGTGTCCGGCGGGGGATGCGTTTCCCGGCAGTCGCACGTATACGGTGCTGCCGTCGAAGAAGAACCCTCCGGCGGTATTGAACGTGTTGGCCTGCAGGTCTGCCAGGGTCTCATAGCGCCAGAGCCGCAGGCCGTCCACCGAGACGTACTGCGTCAGCGCCACGGCCGCGCTGTAGAGGGCGCCGCCCTCGTCCGTCCAGGCGGCCGGGTTCTTCAGCGCCGGCTCCGCGCCGTCCAGGATCGCGGGCCCGTCCCCGGCCGCGGCCAGGGTGATGGGGGCCCCCGGGTTGCCGCCCCGGGGCACATCGATCTCCTCGTGGTATACCCCCGCGTGTACGAGCACCGTATCACCGGGTAGGGCCGCGTCGAGCCCGCGCGCTACCGTGGCGTAGGGATCCGCGGCGGTTCCGGCTCCACCATCATTGCCGGTTGGGTCCACGTGCCACTGGGTTCCCGTGGACTGAGGCACCAACGTCGAGCGCGTTACCCCCAACGCCGTCAGGGTTCCGCCCGTAACGCCGTCGGGATCGCTCAGAGTGACCCGCACTTCATAGGCGGTATCCTCCGGAAGAAAGAACGCGCTGCCCACGAACTGATCCGAGGCCACGCGGGACAGTCGGTGTGCGGGTTGGAACCCCGCGCCGTCCACGTTCACCTCAAGCGCTGCCGAGGCGTCACCATTGTCGTCCCCGGAAATGGTCACCGTGACTCCCACGTTGGTGAACGTGGCGTGAACCACGGCGCCCTCGCCGGTCACGGCGTTTTGCGCCCGCGCGAGGGTCGGCCAGACCAGGCTCAGGGCAACGACGACGACCGGTGCGATTTTGGAAAAACCAAGGCGACCGGTGTGTCCGATGCAAGTGCTCATCAGTTCCCTCCCGAAGCGTCTGTGAGCGGGAACTGTATCACGGGAAGGGAGTACGTTACTATCACGCGACCATGACGAGCGATGTCTCTTTTAAGGCCTTCCGCCGGTTCAACGCCGCCGATATCCAGCATTTTGCTGGCCACCGGGCGCGACTCAACGAGAGTTGGTTGCGCCACTTCGACGGCGACGGACTGCCAGACAAGCTGGCCCGGGAGCTGGCGTTGCGACGGGCCTTGCCGGCCAAGGAGCTCTTCGAGTCCTTTGAGCTGTTCGAACGGATACGACGGCGGCTGCGCCGGCCGCAGGTGGCGGATCTGTGTTGCGGCCACGGGCTCACCGGCATGCTGTTCGCGGTGTTCGAGCCCCGGGTGGAGCGGGTGACGCTTGTGGATTGTCGGCGCCCCAAGAGCCACCGCACCGTGATCGAAGCGGTGGCCGCCGTGGCGCCCTGGGCCGCGGATCGGATCGAGTTCGTTGAGACTCCGCTCAATACTGCCCACGAGCACCTGACAGCCGGGTGCGGCATCGTGGCCGTGCACGCTTGCGGCGTGCGCACCGATCGCTGCATCGATCTCGCGATCTCGCTGGCGAGCCCCGTCGCGGTGTTGCCTTGCTGTTACAGCCAAACCGCCGCTCCGGCCCCTCGCTGCCTGCGAGAGTCTCTTGGCGCTGCGCTGGCCACGGACGTGCACCGCACCTACCGCCTCGATGGGGCGGGCTACGAAGTCGACTGGTCCGCCATTCCCCGCGCCATTACCCCCATGAACCGCTTGTTGGTGGCACTGCCCCGCGAATAGAGGACCGCGAGTGGGGTTGGCGCTGGATTTGGTAGACCCGCCCTCGCCCTGAGTTCACGCTATAATGCGGGCATGATTCACGGGGTGCCCATCGGGACGATTACACTGGAGGTGACTCGGCGTTGTCATCGGCGGTGCGCGTTTTGTTATGTGTCGGGGCTTGTGGAGCCCGATGCGGTGCCGGAGGGTGAGCTGCCGGCGGCGCAGCTGGCGGACCTGGTGGGGGCGTTGGTGCGGCGTACGGGCTGCGACCGCGTGCAGCTCAGCGGCGGTGAGCCCTTGCTTCGGCCGGACCTGCTGTCTCTGGTGGACGGGTTGCGGGCGCGGGGGGCGAAGCTGTCCATGATCACCGACGGCGGCCCGTTGGACGCTGCCATGGCCAGGGAGCTGGCGGCCCGGGGCGTGGGGCCCATCCAGCCGACACTGCTGGCGGGTGGCGCTGAGCTGCACGACGCGCTTCGCGGGCGCGGGGCTTTTCATGAGACCACCCGGGCCATCGCCACGGCCGTGGCGGCCGGGCTAACCGTGTCCGTGTCCATGGTCATCACGCGCCGGAACTGGCGGGAGGCGGGGGCCGTGGCGGACCTGGCCTTTGCGCTCGGGGCGCGCACGCTCGGGCTCAGTCGCTTCTGCTCGGCGGGGGGCGCCACCGCGGCGCATGAGGCGCTCATGCCCGACGCCGCGCAGGTGTACTTTGCGGCCACCGCGGCCGCGGCGCGTTGTGGACGGCACGGTCTGAAGCTGGCGTCGGTGGTGACGATCCCGCCCTGTGCGTGGCCGGATCCGGCGCACCCGCCCCTGAAGGTCGGCGTGTGCTCGCTCATGGGTCCGCGCACGACGGTCACCGTGGGGCCGGACGGATCGGTGCGGAGCTGCACCCTGAGCGAACGGGTCGTGGGAAATCTCAGGCGTGACGACTGGGACGTGCTGGCCGAGCGGCTCTGGGAGCAGGAGCTCGGACCCTGCCGGGCCGCGGTGCCCAAACGGTGCCGGGCCTGCGCCCACGTGGGGCGCTGCCAGGGCGGCTGCCGCCTGTCCGCCGAGAAGGTGTACGGCGACCTGGCACACCCGGATCCGCTCGCGCCGGGGTAGACCGACGCGACTCTTTCTCATGATGACTCTGTGTCAGGCGGTGCGGTACCCTGTTCAGATTTTCTGCGTCGGCCCCATCTCAGGCGCTCTTTCGTGGACCTAGGATCCCGCCGCTTCCCCGGACGTTGTCTTTTTGCGCGCGCGAATCCTCTTAACGATCACGGCCCCCAGAACCAGCAGGGGTAGCCCCGCGATCATCGCCCAGGCGGCGATGAGCACGAACCAGTTGTAGGTCTGGCTGTTGGACGTCAGCGCCTTGCGCCCGGTGCAGTATCGACGCGAGTGGTCCCGCCCCTTGAACTGGTAGGTCCGGCAGCGCAGGCCATCATGGCAATCCTCGCTCGTCTTGCATTGCCAACCCTCCTTGCCCGGGGTCAGGATGCTACATCCCGTCCCGAATCCAACGAGCAGCGCCATGCAGACACAGAGTCCAAGTATTTGTTTGCCCAAGGGTTTCTCCTATGGTTACCGAGCGAAGCACCGCAACCACAATTGGCCGCGAGAAGGCGGGATCATGCCGGATGACGCCCTTTGGTTCAAGACCTGTTGATCTCCGGGGCGTGGACGGGATACGATTGGGCAGCGTTGTAAAATGTTGGGCAGAACATCGGGGTGAAGGTCAAGGTCGAGATGAGAAGTCGTAGACGCACGGTTTTTGTTTTTGGGCTGGTATTGCTCGCCGTGGGGTTGTCCGGTTGCGCCTGGGGGGGAGTGAGCGGGGTGGCTTTTCTGGCGGCGTTGCTGCTGGCCCTGGGGGCGGGGTGTCACGAGCGGTCCCTGGGGTCAGAGGCTGACGCGGGTGTGGGGTCGGACTCCAGCGTGGGGTCGGACTCGCGCGTGGACGGGGGGACCACGGCCTGTGACCAGGGGGCCTGCCCGGAGTTCATGGGCTGCGCCACGGTGCAGGGGGACTTCTGGTGTGTGCCGGACGTGGACGGCGACGGGGTGGCCGATTTCGAGGACAACTGTGTCTGGCTCGCCAACCCGGATCAGGTGGACACGGATGGGGATGGCTGGGGCGACGCCTGCGACCTGTATCCCGAAGAGGACAACATGCTGTCGCCGTGTGGGCCCTGGTGCATGGTGGACGAGGACGGGGACGGCGTGGCGGGATCCTATGATGTCGAGTTCGGGTATCCCCAGGGTGAGGACAACTGCCCATTGCTCTACAATCCTGACCAGGCCGACGAAGACGGCGACGGGGTAGGGGACGCCTGCGATTTGTGCCCGGGGCCAAACCCCATCTCGCCCTGCGGGGATCCGTGTCTGGACTCGGATGGGGATGGCATCCCGGACATGGGCGACTGCACCGGGGTGGAGGGTGACGAGTGCCCGGGCACACCCTCGGCGGGGAGCGGGGATTACGACGGCGACGGGCTGCCCGACGTGTGTGACCCCGACGGCATCCCGCCCATCGCGTCTCGCGACGTGCGGCGCCGGGCGTTGCTGGAGCGGCTTTTGCGAGATGGCGTGCTCGAGCCCGCCACCGTACGGGCGTCCATCACCGCCCTTGGATGACCACCCGTATCCGCCGTGTTAGGATGATGCACCGGGCACACGATTGGCATTGCCCTGCCACGAGACAGCATTGGGTCAACCGAGTACATCTGTTCACAGTCCAGGGGGTAGAAGTGCCTGTTAAGTGGTCAAATCTCCACATCGATGTGCTTTTTATAAGCGGGAATACGAATATTACTTGACTGGCAGCCCTAGCCTCGGTAGTTATGCTTAAGAAAGAAGCATGAAAACGACAGATACCGAAGCGGACCTCGGGCGCTTCAACGGAACAACGTGTCAGCAACTCATTCCAGAATGAGCAGGCAGTCGGACACCGACGGGCGCTCGGGGCTCTCGGAGGTGAAGCACCGGCTCTCCAAGACCACCAACCGGCTGCAGCGGCACATCGAGGCCATTCGCAACCGGGAGATGACGCCGCCGGGCTTCGAGCATCTGCGACGCCCTTCCCCGGGGCTTCGCGACGCTGGCACGCAGGTGGATCATACCCGCACGAGTCGGCTGCAGACCCTGGACTATCCCGTCCAGGGCAAGCTCCAGACGAGCCCGGTGGACCGCGTGGGTTACGCCGAGTGGGAGCCCGCCGAGAGCCTCTACATCGCCATCATCGTCGGCCCCGACGACCTGCACAGCGGACTTCTGCGCGACCAGCTGGGCGAGCAGCGGCGTCAACGCCACGATGCCCTGGTGTACCGCTGGCAGGGCGAGTTCAGCCTCGACGTCATCGGCTTCGATGCCATCGACCACAAGTCTGACCGTGGCTCCGGGCGCGTGGATCTGGTGTTGCTGTCCGATCGCCTCCTGGGAATGGCCGAACGCTCTTCGGTGCGGGATCTGGAGCGCATTGCCCTACAGACCCGCTTGCGGTTTCGGGACTCGTACATCGTGGGCCTCCTGAGCAACGGCGTGGACAGTGAGTTGTTGCCCCACGCTTTTTACAGCGTCGAGCGAAAAGCCCGCGCCAAGGGCCTGACCGTGTTTGATCAGCACCTACCGCGCGAGTTGGATCAAGATCGCGTCACCCGACTGCTGGTCTCCTTCGCGCGGAGCCGCCGCTACGCCGGCGACCGCAGCGTATGGCTCACGCCGTCCCTCGGCGGCGTGCCCCTGCCCATCGCCAAGGAAGACGTGCCCCCGGGGCGCTAGCTCTTCGCAATAATGTTCACTTTTTCCGTGGGTTATCTGGGCATTGACGGGCGTCCCGTGCTTGTCATGGACGCGATGGTGGGTGTATGTTCCGGCTTGCCATGGACCCAGTCTACCTCGCACGCATCCAGTTCGCCCTGACCATTGCCTTTCACTACATCTTCCCCCCGCTGTCGGTGGGCCTGGGGCTGATCCTCGTCATCATGGAGGGGCTGTACTTAAGGACCCGGGAGGAGCGCTATCTGCGCATGACGAAGTTCTGGGCGAAGATCTTCGGCCTCATCTTCGCCATCGGAGTGGCTACCGGCATTGTGATGGAGTTTCAGTTCGGGACGAACTGGGCCACCTACTCGCGGTTCGTGGGGGATGTGTTCGGCTCGGCCCTCGCCGCCGAAGGCATCTTCGCGTTCTTCCTGGAGTCCGGCTTTCTGGCGATCGTGCTTTTCGGGTGGGATCGGGTCAGCCCCCGCTGGCATTTCTTCGCCACGGTGATGGTCTGCCTGGGCGCGCATTTCTCGGCGGTGTGGATCGTCGTGGCCAACTCCTGGCAGCAGACCCCCGCGGGGCATCAAATTGTGCAGGACGCTTCGGGCCGGATGCGCGCCGAGGTGGTGGACTTCTGGGCGGTGGTCTTCAACCCGTCCACCGTGGACCGGCTGTCGCATGTGTTCATGGGCACCTGGCAGGCGGGCGCCACCCTCGTGCTCAGCATCAGCGCGTACTACCTGCTGCGAAAGCGGCATGTGGAGTTCGCCCGCTCGTCCATGAAGATCGCCCTGGTCGTGGCGGTGGTCGCGTCCCTGGGGCAGCTAGCCACGGGTCACTCCAGCGCGCAGACCGTGGCGGCGCACCAGCCGGCCAAGCTGGCGGCCTTCGAAGGGCATTACCCCGCGCGCGCGCCGGCGGACATGGTGCTCGTGGGCTGGGTGGACGAAGAGCAACATCGGGTGCGCGGCGTCAAGCTGCCGGGCATGCTGAGCTGGCTCATTCACTTTGACCGGGACGCGCCGGTCACCGGCCTCGAGCACTTCCCGGAGCGGGACCGCCCGCCGGTGCAGGCGGTGTTCCAGGCGTACCATCTCATGGTGGCCATCGGCATGGCGCTCATCGGGCTTTCATTGCTCGGCGTGTTTCTGTGGTGGCGCCAAAAGTTGTTCGAAACCCGCTGGCTGCTCTGGTGCTTCGTGGGCGCGGTGCTCGGGCCCCAGCTCGCCAACCAGGTGGGCTGGATGGCCGCGGAGGTGGGGCGCCAGCCTTGGATCGTCTACGGGCTGCTTCGCACCGAAGACGCGGTGTCCCGCACCGTGTCGGGCGGAGAGATTCTCGCCTCCCTCATCATGTTTGGCCTGATCTACCTGCTGCTGGGGGCGCTGTTTGTATTCTTGCTCAACTCCAAGATCAAGCATGGACCCGAGCCGGGCCCCCATGACCCGCCCGGCCCGGCAAAGGAGGCCGCGGCATGAGCTTCTCTTTTGACTTGCCGTCCCTCTGGTTCCTGATCGTGGGGGCGCTCTTCATGGGCTACGCGGTGCTGGACGGGTTCGACCTCGGCGTGGGCGCCCTGCACCTGCTCACCAAGGGGGATACGGAGCGGCGGCTCATGATCAACTCCATCGGCCCCGTGTGGGATGGCAACGAGGTGTGGCTGGTCACGGCGGGGGGAGCGCTCTTTGCGGCTTTTCCAGAGGTCTACGCCACGGTCTTCTCCGGGTTCTATCTAGCCTTCATGTTCTTCGTTTTTTCACTCATCTTCCGCGCGGTGGCCATTGAGTTCCGTTCCAAGCAACCCATGGCCTGGTGGCGCAGCGCCTGGGATGTGAGCTTTTCCGCGGCAAGCATTGTGGGCAGCCTTCTGGTGGGCGTGACCCTGGGCAACCTCGCCCGTGGTATCCCCCTGGCGGCGGACCACGAGTACACGGGCACCTTCCTGGGCCTACTCAATCCCTACGCGCTGTTGGTGGGGGTGACCACCCTGGCGCTGTTCACCATGCACGGGAACATCTACGTGTTGCTCAAGACCGAAGGGGCGTTGCAGGAACGCGCTCGGCGGTGGGTGCGCTGGACCATCGGGGTTTTTGTTTGCCTGTATGCCACCACCACGCTGGTGACGTTGTTCAGCCATGCCCACATGGTGCGCCCCTTTGAGCGGCAGCCGCTCTTTGCCGTGGTTCCCTTCCTGACGCTGCTCGCCGTGGCCAACATCCCGCGGGAGGTCTATCACGGCCGAGAGTTCCGGGCGCTGGTGTCCTCGGCCGCCGTCATGTTGGGTCTGCTCTCCCTGTTTGGCATCGGCATGTACCCCGACATCGTGTTCTCTACGTCTGATCCGGCGCACAGCCTGCGGGTTTACAATTCCGCCTCGTCGCCCGGCACGCTCACCACCATGCTGATCATCGCCGGCATCGGCATGCCCCTGGTGCTCGGGTACACCATCGCCATTTACCGCATCTTCCGCGGCAAGGTTCAGCTCACCGAAAACAGCTACTGAGCTCGCGCTCTTCTGTGCTCGTGCGTGCCACTGCGCATTTTTGACCGGCAAGCCCCCGAGCGTCGAAAGGGTGGACGTTTCTGCCCGCTGCTGCGTAGGCGCGTCCCGCGGGTCGGGGCCGTGATTCCTCGTACTGGCTTGATCTAGCAGCGGAAACTGTCCTTGCTGCCCAACGGCGGTGCTCTGCCGGTGTCGTTGGTATGCCCATTGCAGCACTGGGTCTCGAAGAGGAGGAGCATGACATGGGCAAGCACACAATTTTGATCGTCGACGATGAGCCTTCCGTTCGACGGCTGTTGGAGCGGCTGTTGAAGCGCGGGGGCCACCGCGTGCTGGTGGCCGAGGACGCCGCGGAGGCGCGGGGCCTGATCCGGCATGAAGAGGTGCACCTGGTCATTTCCGACTACGTGATGCCCGGAGAGAACGGGCTCGATCTGCTGCGCTCCTTGAAGCGGACGCACCCGCAGATCATCCGGATTCTACTGACCGGCCGCGGGGACATGAGCACCGCCATCGACGCCATCAACGGGGCCCAGGTGCAGTACTACATGACCAAGCCCTTTGAGATGACCGAGGTCCTGGACACCGTGAACGAGCTGCTCAGCTGGTCCACCTCCCGTGGCCAGGGCAACGCGCGACCCTTCACGGCGCAGCGCATGGAGCTCATCAGTGATCTGCGCGGCGCCCACCCGGGCATTGATCGTGTAGAGCGCGACGACGACGGCGCCATCGTCATCGACGACGACGACGAGCTGTATGACAACGACCTCAGCCTGCTCATGCGGGGCCGACCGGTGACGGCGCCGAAGCCGCGCGATGACGAGCTCCTCCTGGAGGACGAAGCCTTCCACAAGCTGCTTGAGGGGTAGTTTGATGGGCGCTTCGAACACCATCGGGGCGTTGGCGCGCAGGACCGCGGTCTGGGGCGTTCTGCTCGGCTGCAGTTTCCCGCTCTTTGCGACCTTCATTGCGCTCGTCTGGCGCGGTCTTCCCCTCACAGTCTCCAACATTGGTGTGGTGCAGGGAGGGGACCCGCTGCTTTGGATCATCGACACGGCTCCGCTCTTTCTGGGCCTTGTTGCTTACGTCGCCGGAGACGTGATGGCGCGACACGCTGCGCAATCGGCCCTGCTGGAGACACTCCTGGAGCAGCAAAAGTCCCAGCTCGACTCAACCGCCGTGGAGCTCGTCGAAGTGGGTCAGCGACACCGGGAGGAGGAGGAGCGGCGACGGGTGTTGGAGCTCGCATTCGATCAGGCCCGGGACGGGATGGCGCTGCTCGATCCCCATGGAACCATCGTGCACGCAAACCGGGCCCTGGCCGAAATGCACGGCCACGCCTTGTCCGATTTGCGGGGTCGCCACTCCAGCCACTGCTTCACCGCCGAGGAGTACGCCAACCGGTTCAAGCCTTTTTTGAGGCAGGTCCTCGGAAAGGGCGGTGCGGACACGGAGCTCACGCACCAACGCTGTGACGGAACGTCTTTTCTCTCGCTCACGAGCGCCACCTCCGTGACGGACAACGAGGGCGTTGAGGTGGGCACTGTTGTGTACTGCCGGGACATCGTAGAGCAACGGGAGACAGCGCGGGAGTTGGTGGCGGAAAAGGACCGGGCCCAGCGATACTTCGACCTCGCCGGCACCATGATCGTGGCCCTGGACCGCGATGGACGTGTGACGAGGATCAACATCAAGGGCAGCGAGGTGCTGGGGCACCCGGCCGAGGAGATTCTGGGTAGCTCCTGGTTCGACCGATTTGTCTCCGACTCCGTGTCGCAGGAGCTGCGTCAGGTGCATGCCACGATGATGGAAGGCGACATCCGCAACATGGAATATGCGGAGTATTTCGTGTTGGACCGTGAGGGGCAGGCGCATCTCATCGCCTGGCACAACCGATTGTTGCGCGACGACGCGGGGTGTGTTGTCGGCACCCTCTCATCCGGCGAAGACATTACCGAACAGCGGGCCATCGAGCGGGCGCTGCGCCGGTCCGAACAGAAGCTTGCCGGCATGATCGCGTCCATGGAAGAGGGCATCGTCTACGCCGACGAGCAGGGCGTGGTGCAGACGGTGAACCCGTATTTCTGCGCGTTCGTCGGCGTGGAGGCGTCGCAAATCGTGGGCCGGCGCCTCACGGAGTTTCACTCGTCGGAGCTACGGACGCAGGTCGATGAGCTCATGGAACAGGCCCGGCGGGGCAGCAAGCGGGTCTACTCGGTGGAGCGGGAGCTGGCCGGGCGCCATGTGGTGCTGCGGGTCCAGCCCGTGATCACCGACGATGGTTTCCTCGGCATGGTCATGAATATCCACGACATCACCGAGCAGCGGACAGCCCGTCTCGCCGCCGAGGAGGCCTCCCGGGCCAAGAGCAGCTTTCTGGCCACCGTCAGCCACGAGATTCGCACGCCCATGAACGGAGTGCTGGGCATGACGGCCATGTTGCTCGAGACCCAGCTCAATGACGAACAGCGGATGTTCGCCGGAACCGTGCAGGACTCAGCGGAAGGGCTGCTCCGGGTGATCAACGATGTGTTGGACTTCTCCCGGGTGGAGGCGGGGAAGCTCGCCCTGCACAGCCTGGACTTCCAGCCGAGTCGTCTCCTGGAGGGCGTGACGCAGATCCTGGTTTCCCAGGCCGCCGAGAAGCCGCTCCGGATCACGTGTTGTGTGGATCCGGAGCTGCCGACCTGGTTGCAGGGCG
>Ga0180009_10005468_pt1 | contig 13623 bp, 6 predicted proteins | sample OS_PC_MetaG_FD_123537 | JGI IMG/M metagenome (GOLD analysis project Ga0180009, IMG submission 123537) | Groundwater microbial communities from the Aspo Hard Rock Laboratory (HRL) deep subsurface site, Sweden - OS_PC_MetaG | ecosystem: Environmental > Aquatic > Deep subsurface > Groundwater... | reverse complement strand
CTCCATGGTTTAGGAGTTCACGAGTTAATTTTCTAAGCACTTTATATTATTTAAAATGCTTTTAATAGCAGAAAACTAAAACTCATTGCCATATGGCACAAATATAGGCGGACAAGCGCACTACGCGTTTCACAAAGCTTATCGGGCTGTAGCCGGATAATGAATGTTAACCCAAAGTTCCTTAATGGAAATTAACCTCTGTTTCTTCAACCACTGATTCGTCATGCCGACCAGAGTTACGTATCGTTGCTACTCACGTAATAAATTGAAACGCTTTAATATTTGTGATATACAAAATCTGTAAAAATATTGAATTTTTGAGTTGCTTTGCTGGCAAGATATCTGAACTTTAAAACGTCTAGTGAGATAGCCTTCAATGGGGTTGTCAGGTTTTCTCCTTAATATCCAAATTATTGAAATTTTAAGTGGGTACAATTGATGCGCCAGATAGGGCTAGATTTTTCGAAAGTTATTTTAGGAGATAAAATTGAATTAGGTTTAATTGGACAAGCATCTACAGAGAATTTGATTGGAAAAGATACCGATTCTGACTCAATTGCTTTTTCTATAAGATCTCGTAAAAAGCAAGAAGCGCTCGCTTTTTTGGTATTATTTGATAAATTAATCATATCCAATCTTGTAGGCGGAAGATATTCAATACCATCCTTAGAGGACAAAAATATTTTAAAAGTCCTTAATGTTACCCCTAAGCTTGTTAAAGATTTTGCAGGAACTGGGTGGCTGGAAAATCGTGATCCAAATGTGTTTTTGAAATGTCTTAATCGCACAACCACTGTAAGACCTTTAATTTTAAACTATTTGGCTCGTAATAGGACTGAATTTCCTTCATATATTGCAAAAGCGACAAAAGAATCATACAAAAAAGTCATCAACGAAATTATTAATTTTGCTCATGCACATTATAGTTGTGATGAGGATGGTATTAAAAAAAATTTATTTTCATCGATATTGGATGACCAACTGATTAAATATATTCGCAAAAACCTAACCGTACAAGCTGAAAGTAATTTTTGGAATCCAATAGATGTAATTTTATTGGGTGCTTTTCATGCTGGGGCACTCCTTGAGTCCTACATGGAACTTTCTATGGAGCACAAAGCTGGTGTTGCTACTTTTGAATTTTTAGGAAGTAGCCATTTGTGGAACAACTGCCCGATTAGTCAAAGAAAACTGGAAAATATTGGGAATGATTTTTTGCTTCTAAGAACTTCTTTGCATGAAGAAATGACATTTTTTCCACGTATAGATGGAATATCCCACGCACTTCGATTAAGAAAAGACCCTAATATCAAAGCTTTCAGAAAACAGCTTTCATTATTTCAAAATTCAATCATTAAAGGGGATGCATCTGATCTTACTCTTTTGAGAAGAGAGGTTAAAAGTGCAGCTCAAGCGCTTTCTAAAATTAGCTCTTCACGACGTAAGTTCAGTTGGCTTACATACCTAACGATTCCTGCTACCGCTTTAGAATCTATTTTTATTGGACTTCCAATAATATCGCTTTCCATTTCAGTGCCAGCGATTGGATTTAATGTTTATGATAGTGTAGTTTCTGAAAAAAACAAATGGATATTATTTGGTGGAGGGTAAAAATTTTTACAGCTAAACATGCCATCCACTCTTGCAGTCCTCAACCTTGAATGCAGACAACACACACCCGATCTTAAAACAATAGAACACTTCCTAAGGCATCGGTACAACTATTGGATAGATGACATTGAGCACGAGGACCCATTCAAAGAACGATGAAACTTGTTTTAGTTTTGGGAAGATAGCGAGATCAAGCATAATATTTTATTACTGGAGTTTGGATAGCTGCTATCTATATGTAATATCAAATAATTTAATAATGTTTTGATATCCATATTGAATCTGTCATTTTGAAATTGCTTTAAAAGTTTTGATATCGAACTCTGCTGATTGAACTTTCAAGAGATATTGTGAATCGTCTCGTTATTTTGACATATCAAGTATAGAACAGGAAAATATGATCCGTTTGGGAGAGAAAAAGTATATGCATTCTTTTCATTTTACCTTTTTTTGTGCCCATTTCGCCAGTTTTTCACGAAAAATCTTTGAGTTATGTCTTATGTCAACTGGAAATGCCTTGTGGAAAAGTATCGTCTCAATGTCCTTTGTCAGGACACTGGTTTTTGCAAGTTCAACGAGCTCTTTTTTAATAATTTTTTTTCTTTTATGTTTTCTGCCATGTTCCAGTTCAACACATATTACCGGCTTTTGGTTTGGCGGAGAACCGACTCCGACAAGAGCGCTTCGAAATACCATGGGATGATTGTTGAATATGGCCTCACAGGGTATTGTGAACAGCAGACCGTTTTTTGTAATTACCCGCTGATTTTTTCGGCCGCAGAACCATATCCTTCCATTTTTGTCCATCCAGCCCAGATCTCCCATCCTGTGCCATATCTTGTTGCCCTCTTTTATTTTTGAAAGGGCAGTTGCCTTTGGTTTACGGAAATACTCTTTTGTTACAAGATCTCCTGACACTGTTATTTCGCCTATATCGCCGTCCTGAAGAATGAGCGTATCAGACCATTCATTAATTGGATTATCATTTATCTCAATTATGCGTACTTCTAAGCCGTTAACAGGGCGGCCTACGCATATGCCGAACCCCTTTTTGCTTAGCTCTGCTGTTTCAGACAATATTTCTTTACTTACGATAGATATTACCGGCATTGCTTCTGTGGCGCCATAAGGTGTATGAATCTCGACCCCATCACTTAAAGTTAAAGCAAACCTTGCTATGTTTGATGGAGAAACCGGAGCGCCGGCTGAAATAACCCTTTTTAAAGAGGGCAGAGTTATTCCTTTGTTTTCACAGTATCGTCCGACTCGATTAAGAAGGGCAGGGGAAGCAAACATGTTTGTCACCCCCTGATTCATAATGGGCTCTATGATTTTTTCAGGATTAACAAATCCAGGTTTTGTGGGGTCCATATCCGGTATAATAGCTGTCATCCCGAGAGCTGGGTCGAAAAGGGCAAAAAGAGGGAATGTCGGAAGATCTATTTCGTCGGAAGTTATATTAAAATGAGATTTTATATGTCTTATCTGTGCATCAAATATACCGTGAGTGTATATCACGCCCTTTGCCGGGCCGGTACTGCCTGTGGTAAAGAGTATGGCTGCCATATCGTTTTGTCTGGTTTTGGCGATGTTATATGGTTTACTGGATGGCAGACGGATATCTTTAAGCGAAAGCCCTCCCCATAACCAGCGTCTGCCGATTGTAATGCATGTCTTTACTGTTTTGAAATATTTTGGCCGCAGTTTTCTAAGAGCATGGGCTATTGGTATGCCTATAAAAGCATTGGGACGGCTTTCTTCAAGGCACCTCAGCATCCGGCTTATTCCCATGCCAGGATCAACGACAACAGGTACAGCCCCAACCTTGAAGATAGCAAATGTCAGGGCAAAAAATTCAATGCTAGGCTTAACCATTAAAACAGTTCTTGTTCCCTGTTTAATGCCTGCCTTTTCAAGCCCATAAGCATAATAGTCGGATTCCTGATCAAGCTGTTGGAAGGTAAGATGGGAATATGCAACCCTTTTGTATTTATCCCGGCCTGCCGGATAGACAACAGCTCTTTTATGGGCATGGATTTCTGCCATCCTTCGCAGATGAATTGAAACATTGCAACTACTCGGGTTGTTAGGTTCAGGGTTCATAATTCAGGGTTCACGGTTTAGGGTTCACGGTTCAGGGTTGTTGGTTGCCTTGATCTATTTATATTCCTTCTTTGTGTCTTTGAGCCTTAGTGGCTGAAGTCTTTAGTTATATAGAGTGGTTTTCTAAGAATTTTTTAATTAATACTATGATTTTATCCGGCTCGTCTTCAAGAACATAGTGGCCTGCATTTGAAAAAGTATGAACCTCTGCATCTGGAAAGCGGAGCTGCCATTCTGAAAGATATGAAAGGTCAAACACAAAGTCATGGCTGCCCCAGCATATCATCATTGGAATGCCTGAAAGTTTATGCAGATTTTTATCAACATGTTTCACAATGCTGTAGCTTGGGTCTTTTTCGCTTAAAGGAATATCCTGAACAAACTTTAGAGTGGCTAACCTGTTTTTCCAGGAGTTGTATGGGGCAATAAGACCTGATTTTACATCTTTTGACAGCCCTTTTTTTGTTGCCATGAAAAGAGCTGAATATGCAAATAAATTAAAACCAAGTACTGTAAGGCGTGCAAATGGGCAAACATTCCTTATAAGACTTAGCCTTATAGGCAGCTTTTTGTTTTTCGGAGGAAAAAAAGCAGCGGTGTTCATTATAATTATGCGTTTAACTCTTTCCGGGTGTTTTACAGCATAAGCCATTCCGATTATTCCACCCCAGTCGTGAACAACAAGAGTCAGCTTTTCCTTCAGGTCAAGGTAATCTAAAAGAGCTTCTATATCATTTACACGGCTTTTCAGCCTGTAGTCGTATGTTTTTATGTCAGGCTTGTCAGACAGTCCGCAGCCGATATGATCTACTGCAACGGTTCGGAATTTAGGCGAAAGCGCTGTAATAAGGTTGCGATAATAGAAAGACCAGGTAGGATTTCCATGGATCATTATAATCGGATCACCGGAGCCCTCATCAACAAAGTGGTATTTAAGCCCGTTTAAATCCATATAATGAGACTTAAACGGGTATAGATGCCTAAAAGGCGATATATCAACAGGTTTATTCTTCTTCATATTTTGCAACTACTAAGGTTCACGGTTCAGGGTTCACGGTTCACGGTTGTCGGTTTACAGTTAACAGTTTTATGCCTGCTCTCTGCTCTCTGCTCTCTGACTACTGACCACTGACCTCTGATCTCTGACTTCTGACTTCTGACTTCTGACTTCTGACTTCTGACTTCTGATCACTGACCACTTACCACTTGATTCCCAGCATAAGACAGTTAAGGCCGCTGCCGATTCCCAAAAATCCGACAAGATCGTTTTTCAAAAGAAACTCCCGTTCCGATGCTATTGCAGCAGTTATTGGAAGCGATACCGTGCCGATATTTCCAAGATACTGAAAGGTGGTAAAATCTTTCCCTTGTGCAATACCTATAGATTCAAGTATGGTTTTTTGGTGAGTTACCCCAACCTGATGACAGATGACTTTGTCGGGCTTGTCATCTGGCCATGACAGTTCTTTTTTAAAATCTTTGTATGTTTCAATTCCCAAAACAACACCGTGCTGCAAAACACCGATAGAATCCGTTTCCATAACATGAAGTCCGCTTGCAGGTATGCCGGTATCCGGACCCCACCGGCAAAGTTCATGATGCTTTGTTGCGTTTCTTACTACTCCTCCCATAAAGCGGTGTCCCTTGTCTGAAACCGATTCATCCGTTAAAAGAACAGCAACAGCTCCGGAGCCGCCTGTAAGGGTAGCTATTGTTTTCTTAAAAACATCCATATCTTTTGTTTTAACCAGCCTGTCTATTGTAATATCAACGATCTGGCGGGCTGATTCGCATGATACTACAAGCCCTGCCTTGATCTGCCCCAGCTCGATAGCGTTGGCGATATGAACCATTCCATTTAGAATTCCCAGACAGGCATTTGAAACATCATGGATATGTGCTTTATGACTAATGCCAAGGCCATTGGCCACTGCGCAGGCGGTTGCCGGCTCAAGGTTGTCTCTGCAGACGCCTCCGTAAATGAGCATATCAATCGAGTCTGGGGAAATACCGGAAGCTTCTATTGCCTTTTGTCCTGCCCTTATAGCCCCTTCATGCATTTTAAATCCAGGATCCCAGAACCTGCGTTCCTGTATCCCAGTGATTGCTTCAAGCTGACCTTTTTGCAGATGAAGTTTTTCATATAGAGACTCCAGCCGCATTTCCAGATCTTCCGATGTTACTACATTCGGAGCAAGCTCATAACCAAATGAATCTATGTAAACTTTAGAGTAAAGCATATAAGTTATTATCGATTGAATATTGACGATTGAAGATTGAAGACCAAAGAAATTGAAGATTGTATATTGAAAATTGAATATTGAAGGAATTCTGTTAATTTTAATCCACAGATTACCCCAGTACGATCTTCCGGACCTACGGGGCAGGCGCAGATTACACAGATTTTCGTGAGTTATTGGGTTAATTTCCCCGAAGCAAACTTCGGAGTAGTTAATTTAAAATAATGGAGCGAAGCGATTTCCATAAATATACAATATACAATATTCAATATTCAATCCATATGCGATACCGCAAATCTTCAATCTTCAATTTAGTTCCGGCTTAGGAACAAGCCTTATACCAAAATCATGCATTTCATATATATAAAGTCCATCAACTTTCAGGAACCCGTTAGCCCGTATAGTAGGTACCGGGATATCCTGTATTCTTGTTACTACGGCTTCAATTTCTATCCTTTTATTTTCCTGAACAATCTGGCCTCTATAAATCCAGCTGTGCGGTTTATCTGTTATGAGTTCAAAGATATGAGTTTCGGCAAGATGGCTCCAGCGGTCAATTGCCATGAATTTTATAAGCTGAATAAAAGACTCGATGCCCAGGGAACCAGGACATACAGGATCCTGATAAAAGTGCGCCTTAAAGAACCATTCAGCAGGATCAACCTTTTTTATGCCGCGAATGAATCCCAGGCCTTCAGTGCCGCCATCCCGGATATAAGTCTCAATTTCATCAATCATAATCAATGCTTTTGACGGCATTGCCAGACTGCGTGCAGGAGCAGATTCCTGATCAAATGGAGTTAATGGTGCAAGTTTTTTAAATACATGTGAAACTGATTTTTTCAGTTCGTCCGGCTCTGGGCTGTATGCTCTCTCGGCAGCATCTATTATGCCAACCTGTTGAGCCAGAGCCTGCTTTGTAAAAAATCCAAAATTCGTGTTTCCTTCATATATTAATTTATCAGACCGCAGGATTTGTATATCAAAGTGTTCTATTATCATATCGCCCGCTTCAGCGACCTGAGTCAAGCGGGTACGCATTGTAAGGGTTTTTGAATCAGGCAAAACCTGATGGTGCAGGGTTGCTTTTCCTCCAAGATTCCTGAACTTGAGATCTTTTTTACTTTTCAGCGCAGATCCCATATATGCTGCAAGCCATCCGCAGGGCTGAAGAGCAATTTCAAGGAGTATGCAGTACGGCATGACAGGAATACGATTTGCTTTAAAGTACCACCCATCCGGGGGTATTTTGTATTCCGCTTCTATCCATCCATCTGGTTTCAATACCCATTTTTCCGGTTCGACTTTAGTTATTTTGTCTATAAACAGATACGGTGGCCCAGGAAGCCTGGCAATAATTCTTTCTTTATCAAAAACCTTATATGGTTCACCAAATGCCTCGGAAGGTTTTCCAATCGAAAATGCCAGAATACTGTTATAGTCATAACCTGCTTTTTTCTTCCAGATCGATTCGATTTCCTTTCGGCTTATTCCTGACATTTTCATTGACATGTCTTTAAACATGACAATTCGCTGTCCGTCACCAAACATATGTGCATCTGCAATTACATAAGGTTCCGGATCATAACCGATTTCCTTTATCTCCACTTCATAAATAACATGTCTGGTGTCGGGAGTTACAGGCCCTCTGCATTTAAGTATGCTTTCAACTCCAACAACCGGTTCATAACATACATCAGGTTTGCTCGTTACCCATCCGATTCTCTGAATAAATACTCTAAGTGCATGAGCGCAGCATTCATACATGAGGGTGCCGGGCATAACCATGTCATCCTTGAAATGGCAGGTTAGAAACCAGTCTTCAGGATTTATATCTGCTTCAGCCCTTATCAAGCCCATTTTATAACGGCCACCTTCTGGGTCAAGGTTTAGTATTCTGTCTATCAGTTTCATCCTGCCGCCGGGCAGCTTAAGTGAATCAGCTATTTCTATACCATTAAAAAGGCTGCCAAAACATTTTTCAAGATTTCCGGCTCTAAGAGCTTCAACTTCATCATCATTGTATTTTTCAGTGTAAACCGGTACAAGCTCATTCCAGTCAGAAGGCTTTTTACCCTGTTTAGGTTCTGTTTCATCTTTTGTTAAAATTATGCCGCCTGAATTTATAATTTCTTCTTCTGTAAAGAATCCTGCGCATCCATTAGTCATGCTTATAAGAGGCTTGTTTTTAATAAAGCCCTCAAAGCTGAAGAAAAAAAGAAAAGTATCACGCTGGCGTACAAATTTTTCAATTTTTATTTCATATCTTATTACATCATTAGGGCAGGGTAGTCCGCGGTGAAACTTAACTACTGCATCAAGAAGCCTGTATGCTCTTTCTCCCTTAACAGCAAGATCGATACCAAGGTATGAGCATAAAAAAAGGTCAGCCTGTCCTGCTTCAACAGATATACATACAGGAGCATGTCCACCGTCAAGATACCACGCTCCCGGCAGTACATCATGTTCTGTTACTATACGACCGGAGCCCAGTGAGCCCTTTTTGCCTTCTACAGAAATTATTCTGTCGACAAGCATTAGCGGATCGTCAGGAAGCCTTACACGTACTTTATAATTATCAACTGCTGCAAACTCAGGGCCAAGAACCTTTGCTACTGAACCTGTTGCAAACTCCATACACATGTCGCGCGAGAAAGCTGGACGCAGTGGAGGAAATGCTTCCTGTATTTCTTTATCTGAAATTATGTTTTCAAGAAGTCTGGCCTGAATGGTGAATGCTTTTTCAATACCCTTGCTTAACTCATTAGAAAAATTAATAAAAGCTTCATGGGCTTCTGAAACGGCATTTATATTTGTCGTCATGGGTTCGATCAAATTATTATAGATTAAGACCTTATCTGAATTATTGTTATCAGTCTCATGGGATTGTGAAGGTTTTAAATCAATATTTGAGGGGAGCGCAGGGGAGGGGGCTTTTCCTCCAATACTTATAATAAACTGTTTTTCAGATTTATCATGGTATGACTCTTTAATTACCTTTTCATATAAATCGGTTCCATAGATTTTGCCTAAATCAACCGGGATACGTTCTGTGATGAGTGAACCTAAAAATTTGAGAACCGTAATATAATCATCTTCTTCGCGTATACATGCGGAAACAGACAGATGAGGTTTTTGATCCAGTATGCGGCCGATCATCCTGGTGCATGAAGAATGAGGCCCCATTTCAAGGAATATACGTATTCCGTCTTTATATGCCTGCTCGATTGTGGTTGTGAAATCAAAGCCGTCAATTGCCTGTTTAAGGACAGAGGAAGCAGCGCTGTCGCTTGTAAGGTCGTATGAACGTCCAAGAGCGCAACTGTAAAATTTTATATTTTCCGGAGATGTGGTGGGAAAGATATGAAGTTCTTTGTAAGCGTCCGCAACAGCAACTGCCGCATCACAGTGTACGCTGACAATGCCGTCAAGAAAAATTGCTTCGCATCCGAGCATCTTGATTGATGCATCAATATTGTCTTTTTGGCCGCCGATTACACATTCATCCGGTGTATTTATTATAAGGAGTCTTGCATATGGGAATTTATTTATAACTTTAGTTACGATATCTGCCGGACGATTAACTACAGCAACACACCAGTCAATATTTTTATCCTGCGGAATATTCCAGGCACGTCGAGCAGCATTATATGGGTATGCGAGTTCTGTACTGAAAAGATCGGTCTCCTGCATCCTTTTCAGCATTTCTCCTCTATCAGGCCAGGCGCCCAGGGCAAAAAGTCCGGCTGATTCTCCAAGACTGTATCCGATAGCGGCAGATGGTTTTATCCCAAAATTCATTATTAGATCAGCTATCATACCTCCATGCATCACCTGGCCGAAAATCATATTTAAAGGATCAGAGATGATTTTATTATAAGCATCTTCCTCCCATCCAGGCGACCACGAAGTTCTATACGGCATATAGCAATGCGGGACAATCTGCGTCTTGAGCTGCGATGTCTCGTAATCCATCTTACGGAGAATCTCCGGCCATTGTACACCAATACCTCTGCCCATTCCAACGTAATGGTTGCCTGAACCAGGGAAGACAAATGCTATTTCACCTGAACTGCCCAAAGGGTTGGGGGAATAGCATATTCCATTGGCGCTGTTCATTTTTATTAATGTGCCTTCTGAAACAGCGTTTTTTGCATCATTAATAAGATTTTCGAGTTGAGGAATATCACCTGCAACAATTGAAACAGCATATTTTTTTTCAGGCACTAATTTGTTATTTAAATACCAGCTTCGGGCAGCAGCTTCTATTTGGGAGTTAAGAGATTCGGAATGTTTGTCGAATTTTTTAATATGGTTGGACAGTTTTTCAAGACTTTCTATTAGAGCACTTTTATTGTTTCCTTCAACAATAAAAAGACCGAATTTTTGATTGCCCAGAGGCTGCTGCCTTTCTATTTCTACTTTTTTCAATACCAGGTTTTTTTGCGAATATTCAAAGCCTTCAAGAATAACGTGCATGCAGTTGCCGTCAGACGTCATCGAGGCTGCACATGCCTTTCGGGAGCCATCTTTTCTGTCTCTAAACCAGTATTGAGGAAAAGCAGGCAGATGAAACATACTGTTTTGCCACCTGTCATTTGCAGGTGTGATAAAGTTAGTTAGAGGAGGAATTATCTCATGGTAAAGGCACAGGCTGGTTTTTACTAATGATGCAAGACCTGAAGCAGCACCGGTATGTCCAATATTTGCTTTTACAGATCCTATGGCGCACCGGACATTTTTATTATCTGATATATCTGCAAAGAAATCATTTATAGCCTCTGTTTCAAGGTTATCTTCTAATGGATTTCCGCTGCCGTGAGTTTCAAAATAACTTATCGATGATGGTGAGATGCCTGCTTCTTGAAATGACCGCCTGAGTGATAGCGTATAAGCACTTTTTGAAGGAGGTCTGGTATCAATTCCATCACCCGTAGCGCATCCTAAGCCCTTTATTATGGAATAAATTCTGTCTCCGTCCTTCTTTGCACTGTCAAGTCTTTTTAAGACAAGTGCAGCAGCGCCTTCACCGGGCAGAGTTCCATCTGCCGCCTGATCGAATGGATGGATTTTATTGTTTTTTGAGTAAGGTCTTAATTTATTCGTGGTGATAATATTGCGGACGTCGCCGGCAAGATCAATTGCTCCAACAAGCACTGCATCTGTCTCATTCTGCTGCAGGGATCTTACCCCTATTTCGAGCGCTTTAAGTCCTGATGCTCCTTCACATGAAACAGCAAAACTTGGGCCTCCAAAACGGAATTCCCTGGCAATTCGGCTTGCTATAATACCGCCAAGTGCACCAAGTGTACGGGAATTTGTTAGCGGTGGTCCTGATGAATTTCTTAAAGATTCGAGCCATATATCGGTTTGTTTTTTATCTATATTGAATCCAGGTCTATTTTTCCATTTTTTAACCAGATTATAAAGGTTCCACCTCAGATGGTAATTAGTCGCTTCAAAATCAAATTCCATGCCTATGATAACACCCATTTCAGGGCGTTCTTTTCTATTCAAAAGGCCGGCGTCTTTCATGGCGTTTGAAGAAACTTTAAGCATTAGTAAATGTTGAGGGAGAATATCCGGAATCTCATTTGGAGGTATATGAAATTCCCCTAAAGTCAAAACAATCTTGTCCATAAAGGCGCCGTATAAAAGTTTTCCATCTATATGACTGCCGGCAATGTTGTCGCACCCTTTCCATCTGTCTTCAGGTCTTTTTCTGATTATTGAAGAACCATTAAAAATGGTTTCTTTGAAATCTTTAAAAGACTTTAACCGGCCAAAAACAGCGTCCATTCCAACAATGGCAACCGGGGGTTTCGGGTTTAGGGTTGCGGGTTTCGAGTTACGTGTTACGTGTTGCGAGTTGCGGGTTACTGTTTTCAGACCGCCATTATCCGAACACCATTCTTCTATAAGCAGATGGCCGTTTATTCCTCCGAATCCAAATGAACTGACCGCGGCACGAAACGGTCGTTTGTTATTTTTCCTGATCCAGCCTTCGGCTTCTGTCTGCACACGGAACGGGCTGTTTTTAAGGGGGCTTTTTTCCGGCGGTTTATCAAAGTTAATTGATGGAGGAAGAACTTTATGTTTTAAGGCAAGAAATGTCTTTACCATTCCTGCTGCACCAGCAGCGGTTAAAAGATGGCCGATCATAGATTTGACCGATCCTATCGGACATTGTTCATACGACCAGCCGGATTCACCCCAGAGATTTCTCAGGCTGTGAAGCTCAGCGTTATCTCCGACAGGCGTTCCAGCACCATGACATTCAATAAGATCAATTTCGCATGGAGACCAGCCTGCGGATAAATAAGCACTGCGCATGGCACGGACTTGACCTTCAATGTCCGGTGCGAGAAGATTGCCGCCCATGTCATTTGAGAGCCCCATCCCGCGTATTAAACCGTAAATACAGTCATCGTCTCTCAGGGCATCGTCAAGCCTTTTTAAAACAAGGATGCCGGTGCCTTCTCCCACAACAAGTCCATCTGCACTTTTGTCAAACGGGGCACACCTTCCAGAAGGAGAAAGTGCGCGAAGTTGGCTGAAGCCTACTTGAGTGTAGAGACATTCAGGCCTTGATACTCCTCCGGCCAGCATGGCATCCGTGCGAAAAGAATGAAGCTCGTCACAGGCAAGTTTGACTGCGTAAAGAGATGATGCGCATGCAGCATCAAGAGTATAGCTTCCGCCTCCAAGTCCTAAACCTTTGGCCAAAATAGAAGCCGGAAGGCTGGTTACTCTGCCTGCCAGGCACTGCGCCCTGGTAAGTGGTTTATTAGTGGGAAAATAATTGTTGCCGAATAGTTTTTCTTCAAAGGATTTTCCTATAATTTCTCTGGTTATTAAAGAAGAAGAGTCAGTCGGCAGGGCGATTGCAGCAAGAACGGTTCCAATGCGTTCTTTATTGATTGTCGAAATATTGCAGTTTGATAATGCCTTTTTGCCTGTATGAAGAACCAGGTGAAAGAGAGGATCTATATAGTCCAGGATGTCCTTATCAATATCAATGTCTTTTAAATCAGATTTGATTGATTTTAATATGTCATCATGTATAAGACAGGCGCGTTTTGAGAAAACCTTATCCGGTGCCGGTTCAGGATTGTACATGAACTCAGGTTCAACAATCCACCTTCCTTCAGGCACCTCACAGCTTGAGTCCACTTTATTGATAATGTTGTTCCAGAATATATCAATATCAGGAGCTCCGGGAAAAATGCCGGCCATTCCGACCACTGCGATAGGTAATTTTTTTCTCATTTTTCCTACTCGACTACTCGACCATTTTCCTACTCGACCAAATGAATTTCTATACCCGACTAAGTGTTTTAAGGCAAGGGGCAATAAAAAATATAAATAAATCCTGAAGTGCTGTGTAAAATATAACTCAAGTTTCGCACCCCCTCTATGCAGCAAAAGCTTTAAGGGGCAGGTATTAGATAGTTTTTTTAAAAGAGCAAAATAATATGATTGATATTCTAAACCACTATACCTTGGGATTTGACCAAGACAGGCACATAGAAGGTTTTTCAGCAGGGATAAAATGCCGTGCATGTCTCGCTCCATACAAACTGACCTGCCCGCAATGCTTCGCAACGCGAGGCGGGCGGGGTGGGTATGGTGCCGTTGCCAAAGCCAGAGTGAACATATTTTGCTTTTT
>Ga0180009_10005467_pt1 | contig 13624 bp, 12 predicted proteins | sample OS_PC_MetaG_FD_123537 | JGI IMG/M metagenome (GOLD analysis project Ga0180009, IMG submission 123537) | Groundwater microbial communities from the Aspo Hard Rock Laboratory (HRL) deep subsurface site, Sweden - OS_PC_MetaG | ecosystem: Environmental > Aquatic > Deep subsurface > Groundwater... | reverse complement strand
GTAGCACTCCCACAAATGGCTTGACGCCGTGTCGCGATGCCTTGTATTTTGCCTCCGCCTGCGCTAGTCGCGCAGACTCCGGCAAAACACCCGGCGCTACGGCTATCGGGGACTAAAAATCTTTACTTCGCTGGCGCTCCGTTTCCAAGATTTTCAGCGTGCGTTGCATGACGCGATGACTGTTGACATGATCGTTTTTGGCTAGACAACGATCCAACAGCCAGAGCTGATGGCCGATCAGCTTGAACTTGTCCTCCCGGTAATGAATTTCCGAGACCAAGCGCGCCCGATGATGGACCGATCGGCACATGTGACGCAGTTCGATCAACGAATACGGCTTGCCGAGAAACTCGCTGGCGCCATTGATCAGTAGGTTCTTGTGATTTTCCAGGCCGGAAAAGGCGGTCACGATGATGACCGGCTGCTCGCCGTCGACCGCCAGTATTTCGGTCAGCAAGCGGTCGCCGGAAAGCCCGGGTAACATCAAATCCAACAGAATCAGATCATGCCGTTGCTGTAGCCACAGATCAAAACCTTGTCGTCCCTCTTTCGCCATATCGATCCGATAATCATCCGCCAATGCATGAAAAGCAATAGTGGCGGCATCCGGTTCGTCTTCGATGATCAACAAGGTCGGCTTGAACGCATCGAGGTCCGGCGGGGTTTTGAGCATCCGCGTCAATTGATCCAAAGCCACGACCTTGAATCGGTATTCATTAGCCAAGATTCGGGGGATTTCGGTCTCGCAGCTTTCCTGAATCAGATAGATCGGTACCGCAGGATCGTTGAAACGGCCGGAACGAACCAGGGTCGACAGCTTCCAGATATCGATGTCGTGGAGTGTATAATCGGCTATCAAGCCGTCGAAGCGCTGTTCCAACAAGGCCTCCACCAACTCATCGGCCGATTGGACTGACGTCAGATCGGCGACTATGCCGTCAGTGCGGAGCTGTCGTTCGAGTTGCGCCGTGAGGTCACCGAAACTGGAGGCTACCAGGAGTTTCATGTTCTTTTCGAGCATTGGATCGTGATGCCCTTTCGGGCCTTCAGTGTCATGTGCGGAACGAACTTCACCGGGTAGTTTTCCGGCAAGGTCCATTGAAAATGGTGCAGCAATAAAGCCACCACGGTCAGAATTTCCACGCGCGCCAGGTTCATGCCTAGACAGGTGCGCATACCGCCGCCGTAGGGCATAAAGGCGAATCGTTCCTGCGCGGAACCGCTCATGAAGCGTTCCGGGTCGAAGCGCTCGGGATCCTGCCAAAAGTCGGGATGACGATGGGTCAGATAAGGCGAAAACACGACCAGCGACCTGTCGCGGATTCGCGCATCCCTCAGTTGCCGGTCGCCGATGACATCGCGGTAGGCGGCATAGGCCGGCGGCGCCAAACGCATCGATTCATTGATGACGCTGTCGGTATAGGAGAGCCGTTTCAAGTCTTGATAGGCCAATGGCCCCGTTGCTCCCACGACGGATTCGATCTCGGCCGCAGCCCGTTGTTGTATCATCGGATGCTTGCCCAAATAATAGAGCGTAAAGGCAATGGCGTTGACGGTGGTATCTTGTCCGCCGAAAAACAAGGTGAATAAATGATCACGCAATTCCTGAGCAGCGAAATGCGGCGCCAATTGGGCGATCAAACTGCTGTCATCGCCGGCCTGCTCGGCCTTGACCCGTAAATTCGTCAGGGTCCGATCGATGTCATCGAGCGCCTGATGAAATTTTCGATTACCGGGCGTGGGCAGGCGGTTGAATACGCCGTTCAGGATGAAAGCCGATATCGAGCGGGTCACGTTGTAACGGCTGACCGTATTGATCGCTTCCACGGCGCGGCGCGAATCGTCGTCATCCAATGGTCTGCCGAACAGTATCCGGCACATGATCGATTGCACCAGCGGCAAGATCTCCCGTTCCACATCAATGTGCGGTTGTTGCCGCGTTGTCAAACGCTGTATCGTTAGCTCTGTTTCCTCGCGCAGGATCGGAAACCAGGCTTCGATTGCCCGCTTCTGGAAGTAGGGCTGCAGGATCTGGCGCTGTTTTTGCCAGGTTTCTCCGTAGCTGTTGAAGATACCGTTGCCGAACGACGGCTTGTAGGCCTCATGAAAAAATTGCCGGCTGTAGCCCCCTTTTCTTTCATCGGCGAACAGCGTCGCCAAGTCTTTCGGGTGACTGATCAGATAGACCTTCTTTCGGCCCAATGTGAATAAGGCAATGTCGCCATGGTTGGCCGTCACGCGTTCAAAAAACCGCAAGATATTCGAGGCCAGCATCGGCAACGAACCGGTCAGCGGGCAGCCTTTCGGTCCCGGCGCCTCCCGCAGGCGGTTTTGCGGGTCGCTTGTGCGGTTCAAAAGCTTAACTCCGCTTGCCCGAGAAAGGCGATCCCTGCGATCGGATAATCGTATGGGACCGCCTGGCCGTTGATGCTCGGATGCCGGGCTTTGACATCGAATAGGTTATCGACCTTGAAGCTGAGCGCCAGGCCGTCCATGAACTGCTCGCGGCGCAGATTGAATCCGACCAGGACATAATCGCCGATCGCATCACGTTCGTCACCCGCCGCCCGCTGCCGGCCGATGATCCAATCGGAACGCACATTGACCTGCCAATCCCTCACGAATTGCCAGTTGATCTGCGCAAAGATATCGTGCTGCGGTGCGCCGATGATGAAACTGTCATTGGTGCTGCTCTTCGGTTCGAGTCGCAGATAGGTATAATTGAGATCGAACGTCAGACTTTCATTGTATCGGTATTGACCCAGCCACTCGAAGCCATAACCGATTGCTCCGGCGGAATTTTCGAAGGTGCGTAGCGTGCTACTCGTCTCGGCAATCAGATCGGCGCTGGAATACCCGAATAGATTGATACCGGTCGAGAGAACGTATTTCCATTTTTTAGCGAGCGACAACTCCACGGTATCGATGGTTTCAGGCTTTAAGTTCGGGTTGCCCCGTAATTGCAGACCCTCATTGCTGTAGAGTTCGATGAAAGACGGCGCCCTGAAGGCGCGCCCAACCATTAGTTTGGCCGATAATGAGGGATCGACCTGCCAAACCAGACTGGCTCTGGGATTGGCCGTCAAACCGAAATCGGAATAATGATCGAGCCTGAGCCCGGTGGTCAAGGTCCAGTCATTGGCAATGTTCCATTCATCTTGGACGAGGCCGAATACGATGTGTCGGTCCGCGTCGTCGGATAAGGCTTCGACCCCGAGGCTGTCGGTGCTTTGCAACGGCCCGGCAGGTACGATCAGGTTATTCGGCAGGATCAAGAAATTGCGGTTTTCCGTGAGATCGTGTGCCACCGCATATTTATAGCCCGCCCCGACAGTGACTCGGTGATGCTTGAACCCGTCATAGAGTGTCTTGAAGGTCGCATCGACGGTATGAGAAAAATATTGATATGTCGAGGTCACCGGGTCGGAAAAAGTTCCGCCGAAGGCACCGGCCGGAAAATGATGATTGAGACCGGTGGCTTTGTAGAAAAAATAGTTCAGATTGAACTGCGGTTCGAAATCGCCAAACCGTTGTTTGAGATCGAGCCCCGACGCCCAGGATTGATAGCGGATTGAACCGTCAGGGTCCAACGCCAAGGTTGTGCCTACACCATTGGCGGATTCGAAATCCTGATAACGCAGATGCAGTTTGACCGTGTCACGATAGCGTAGCGACGCACCCACATCGATGTCGTTACGCGCGACATTGATCGGCCCCGGCGCCAATGACGCCTTCGTATTGAACAGCCGATCCATTCGCGTTTGCGCATCGGCTTTGACGGTCTCCCGCTGACCCTTGGTGGTTCGGCCTTGAGCCGAAAAAGCCAGATCAAAATCACCGAACTGCTTACCCATCAAGGCCCAACCGCCATAGCTGTCGAAACTGCCGGCCAACGCGCCGACTTCGCCGCCACCGATTTCCCGACCGGTTTTGGTGATGATATTGATGACGCCGGCAAAGGCATCCGCACCGTAGAGCGCGGACCCCGGGCCGCGAATGATTTCGATTCTTGAGATATTTTTGGTCAGATGCGTGTAACTGAATAGCTTACCGGAATTGACCGGATCGTTGACGGGCACGCCATCCTGCATCACTAAAACGTGAGAGCTCAAGGGCGAAAAAATCCCTCGAATGACATAGGCAGGGACAAAACCGTTGGCTGAAGACACATGGAATCCCGGAACCGTTTCCAGTAGCTCTTCGATCGAGACCGCTCCCCTTTTTTTGATGTCGTCTGCCGTAATGACCGTGACGACCGACGGAGACTCGGCCAAGGGGCGGGCGTAGCCGGTCGCAATGCCTACCGTTTGTTCATCGCCATAGAAATGACGAAAATCATCGAGCTCATCGGAATAAACGATATGCGGCAAGGCCAGTGAAAATGATAAGGCTGCCTTAAGCGTTGTCGTCATGATAGTAAGCTCCTAATGAAAGTTCGGAACTGATACCACTCACATAGGCCTATTCAACAGACAAACCATTCACACAAACGGCAATGACCGAGTCAACATAGCAGTAGGCCATGGATTTGCAAAGCAATAACTGCTCAAAAAAAATTGCTTTGTCTGGAGTATAGCCAGTCATTCTAAAAAAGCAACTCAGCATTAGCGTAGAAAATCGATTTTTTATAGCATCATCCTTTAGTTTTGAATCCAAGAGGCTTTATAAATGGCATTGCTTGATGAAAATGCCCAATTAATAATAATTATCTTCTCGAGAACACTCAATTTAGAGGATCCAAAAATCTTAAACTCATCGAAAGAAAAAAACGGTTTTTTATGGGCCATTATGGGAATTTCTGAAATTATTACTCCAACTGGGTTAGGAAAAATCTATTTGGGTAATTATATTTCCACCAGTAAATGACCTCTCCACCAAGAGCTTATTGAAAATAGGCTCCCTTTTCACTTTTTTCTTTAGATACTTTATTTAGGAGAAACAGCCATGACAGATTCTTTTTTAACAGCTGCCGAGCTTATGCAAACACTGAAAGTCAATTCAAAAACGACATTCTGGCGAATGAGGAAAAGAGGTGACGTCCCTGAACCAACCATTAAAAGTCCTTTGCGTTGGAGAAAATCCGAATTTGAAAGCTATTATCAAGAGAGGCAAAAAGCGACCAAATAAAATTCGATATTTAGTGGAGTAATACTGTATTTTTTCAAAGGCACTATAAAAGGCACTACAAATAAAAAAGGCCTGTAGAGAAAAACTCTACAGGCCTTGATTTATTTGGCTCCCCCGGACGGGCTCGAACCGCCGACCTAGTGATTAACAGTCACCCGCTCTACCGACTGAGCTACAGGGGATTAATTCGGTATGTTCAAATGGCGCGCCCGGAGAGATTCGAACTCCCGACCGCTCGGTTCGTAGCCGAGTACTCTATCCAGCTGAGCTACGGGCGCCTTATTGAGCCGCTTATTATCTTTTCTTTTTTTAAAATTGTCAATATTTTATTTTAAAAAATAATCGATTTTAAAATCGATGGCGGAGAGTGAGGGATTCGAACCCTCGATGGGAGATAAAGCCCATACTCCCTTAGCAGGGGAGCGCCTTCAGCCTCTCGGCCAACTCTCCAAAACTGCGTTAGGCTATTCGGAATCGCTTTTGTCTGAAGATTCCGATTGTTCCTTTTTAATTCTTTCGTAAATCTCTTCTCGATGAACCGAGACTTCTTTTGGCGCATTTACACCGATGCGAACCTGATTTCCTTTGACTCCAAGAACAGTGACGGTTACCTCGTCACCAATCATCAAAGTCTCCCCTACCCGACGAGTCAAGATAAGCATGGCTTCTCCCTATATTGTATGTAATTTCTACTGCTTTGCATGCAGTAACCAACCAAGAGCGATATTCTACCAGGTTTTATTGATAAATAAAACTAACTTTCTACCGGCTCTCTATCCAGCTCGAAGGCCGAGTGCAAGGCTCTGACCGCCAATTCCAGATATTTTTCATCAACGACGACCGAAATCTTAATTTCCGAGGTCGAGATCATTCTAATATTAATACCTTCGTCTGCCAAGGCTTTAAACATCGTGCTGGCGATTCCCGCATGCGAACGCATGCCGACGCCGACGATCGATATTTTGACGATTTTGACATCTCCGGTAACGGCCTTGGCTCCTAATTCGGCGCAAATCGAATCAAGCAGCTCTTTGGCTTTTTCGTAATCGTTGCGATGCACCGTGAATGTAAAGTCGGTCGTTTCGTCGCCGGCGATATTTTGAATGATCATGTCGACTTCGATATTGGCATCGGCGATCGGTCCCAAAATTTTATAGGCGACACCAGGCAAATCGGGCACACCGGTAATCGTTAGCTTCGCTTCGTCCCGATTAAACGCAATTCCTGAAATTAAAGCTTGTTCCATTTGATCGTCCTCATAGGTAATTAACGTACCTTTGCCCTCTGTAAATGATGATAAAACTCTCAGCGGCACATTATATTTGCCGGCAAACTCGACCGATCGGATTTGCAGGACCTTCGAGCCCAGGCTTGCCATTTCAAGCATTTCCTCGAAAGTAATTTTTTCCAATCGCCTAGCATTCGGCTCGACCCTCGGATCGGTCGTATAAACACCGTCGACGTCGGTAAATATACAACACTCATCGGCTTTCAAGGCCGCCGCCAATGCAACTGCCGTCGTATCCGAACCGCCGCGCCCTAAGGTTGTAATATTCCCCTTATCATCGACACCTTGGAAGCCGGCAACGACAACCACGAGTCCCGCTGTCAGATCCTCGCGCATTCTTTTATCGTCGATATTGATAATTCTGGCCTTGGTATGGCTGCTATCGGTTAGTATTTTGACTTGACCGCCGGTATAGGAACAGGCTGGACAACCCAGCTCATGCAAGGCCATGCTCAATAAAGACGTCGTCACCTGCTCGCCGGTCGACAATAAAACATCCATCTCTCGGGAGTTCGGGTATTTCTGGATTTCATTCGCCAAAGCAATCAATCGATTCGTTTCGCCGCTCATTGCGGAGACGACGATAACCAATTGTTCCCCTTGGTCATGAACTTTTTTTACTTTTTCCGCTACCGCTTTGATTCGCTCGACTGAACCAACCGATGTTCCACCGAATTTATATACGAATAATCCCATTATTCAATAACCTTTAAAATAAGCGCCGAGTTGTTCCCGAACCCATTGCGCAACTGAGTTGAGCGCCTCCGGCAATGCCGCCGGGTTATTACCTCCCGCTTGAGCCATATCGGGTCGGCCGCCACCTTTACCACCGACTTGCGTAGCTACTACATTGACCAAATCACCGGCTTTGATTTTAGAAACCAGATCTTTCGATACTCCCGCAATCAGACTGACCTTATCGTCTTTGACGGTCGCAAGCACAACTGCGGAACTGCCAAGCTTATTGCGCAATTGATCAAGCATGTCGCGGAGCGCTTTCGGATCGCTGTCATCGATTTTAGCCGCCAAGACCTTTATGCCCTCGATCTCGACCGCCTGACTGCTCAGTTCGCCGCCGGCAGAACTGGCTAACTTCGCTTTCAAACGTTCCAATTCTTTTTCCAATTGCTTATTTTTTTCCAGCAATTGCTCGACCTTATCGGCCGCCTTTCCGGCGCGCTTTTCAAGCATCCCGCAATGATCGCCAAGGCCTTATCGCGACTGTCGATCCAATCCAATGCGGCACTGCCGGTAACGGCTTCGATCCTTCTGACGCCCGCTGCAACACCGGTTTCGCCGATGATCTTGAACAAGCCGATATCGCCGGCCCGATCGACATGCGTGCCGCCGCACAGTTCGGTGGAAAAGCCGCCGATTCTAAGCACTCTGACTTCGTCGCCGTATTTTTCGCCGAACAAAGCCATTGCCCCGGCTTGCATCGCCTCTTCCTTTGCCATGACTTCTGCCAATACCGGCTCGTTCAAACGAATCTGTTCGTTGACCAAGCGCTCGATCACGGCGATTTGCTCGGGCGTCACCGGCTCGAAATGAGAAAAGTCGAAACGTAGGCGTTCGGCATTCACTAAGGATCCTTTCTGAGCAACATGATCGCCCAGGACTTCACGCAAGGCGGCATGCAATAGATGTGTCGCAGAATGGTTCAACTCGGTCGCTTTTCGTTTGATCTTATCGACGCTTGCGGTACAGTTTTCACCGATCGACAAACTTCCCGACAACAGCTTGCCGCGATGCAAGAACAAGTCGCCGCCTTGCTTTTGCGTGTTGACGACTGCGAATACGCCTTGCTCGGTCGAAATGCGCCCGCAGTCGCCGACTTGTCCGCCGGACTCGCCATAAAACGGCGTTTTTTCCAAGACGACAATGCCTTCATCGCCTTCGTTTAAGCTTTCTACCGCTTCGCCTTCCATAAACAAGCCGATGATCTTGGTGCTGTCTTCAAGATATTGATAGCCGGTGAATTCGGTTTGACCGTCCAGCTTTAATGTCTGGTTGTAATCGGCGCCGAAACTGCTTGCCGCCCGCGCCCGATTGCGCTGTTCGGCCATTTCGGTCTCGAAGCCGGCGTGATCGATCGTCAACTGATGTTCGCGCGCGAAATCGGCGGTCAAATCGACTGGGAATCCGTAGGTGTCGTACAACTGAAACACGATATTTCCGGGTATCGTCGAACCTTCCAGCTTGGCCACGCAGGCCTCCAGAATCTTCATCCCTTGCTCGAGTGTTTCGGCAAAGCGCTCTTCTTCTTTTTTTAGTACTCGCTCGACTTGTTCTTGAGCATTTTTCAATTCGGGGTATGCTTCGCCCATTTGCTCGACTAGCGGCGCTACCAATTGATAAAAGAAAACTTCACGGATGCCTAAGCGGTAACCGTGGCGAATAGCCCTTCGGATAATCCGGCGTAGTACATAGCCCCGCCCTTCGTTAGACGGCAAAACCCCATCGACGATCAAAAACGCGCAGGAGCGTATATGGTCGGCAATCACACGTAACGAACTCTTGTTCAGGTCCTCGATGCCGGCCAGTTTTGCGGCCGCTTTCAGCAAGTCTTGAAATAAATCGATTTCGTAATTGCTATGCACGCCCTGCATGACTGCGGCGATTCGCTCCAGGCCCATGCCGGTATCGACCGACGGCTTCGGCAATTCATGCAGATTTCCTTCACTGTCACGATCGTATTGCATGAACACCAGGTTCCAGATTTCGATGAAGCGATCGCCATCCTCGTCCGGCGATCCCGGCGGTCCTCCAGGAATCGATTCGCCGTGGTCATAGAAAATTTCGCTGCACGGACCGCACGGACCGATATCACCCATCGCCCAAAAGTTGTCTTTGGAGCCGATACGGGAAAAACGCTTCGGATCGGCACCGACGTCTTCCAGCCAGATTTTTTCGGCTTCGGAATCTTCATTGAAAACCGTCACCCATAATTTTTCAGCCGGAATGCCTAATTCTTTGGTCAAAAAATCCCAAGCCAAGTGTATTGCATCCTGTTTGAAATAATCGCCGAAACTGAAGTTGCCGAGCATTTCAAAAAATGTATGATGCCTCGCCGTATAACCGACATTTTCCAAGTCGTTATGCTTGCCGCCGGCACGAACGCAACGCTGACTGGTCGCGGCACGCGTGTAGTCGCGATGCTCTCGGCCGAGGAACACATCTTTGAATTGCACCATACCGGCATTGGTAAACAACAATGTCGGGTCGTTACCCGGAACCAGCGAACTGGAGGGTTGGATGGAATGTCCGCGTTGGCGAAAAAAATCCAGGAATGCGGAACGCAATTCCGAACTGCTCATGTTTTTCATCATCTTCGAATACTAAATGTTCTTGGAATTACTTAACCCAGCTTTAACAAATGTAGTGACTAGGACTATAGAGTTAAATATTATCATTTATTTTTCAATGCCTTACCATCCCTAAATGTTAAAGCTGGGTTAATTTTAATGTTCAAGTGTTCGGGCAAGACGGCGATCATGCCACCGGAAAACCCTCGTTGCAATAAAAACCGGCTTCGTTTACTCCATTCAGACAACGTTATCGCATCTTCTTGCCGATATTTTTTTCGATACACCTCTAGCAAAACATTTAACCAACTACCCGCTGTTTCCGTAACGGTTTCTTGCAAATCAAAGTTTTCTATTCCTAATTGTCGAAGCTCGTAATCTATACGATTCGGGCCGAAGCCCTTTTCGATTCGTTGACGCGCGTAACATTCGGCGAAACGGCTATCGCTCAGCCAATCTTGCTCGACCAAATTGTACAGCACGCAATCTATCCTATCTTTATCGAATCCTCTCGATAATAATTTGTTTTTCAATTCCAGACGACTGTGTTCACGACGCGCCAACAATCGTAAACATACATCTTTAATCGATTTAAGATCGGCGTCCATGCTACTCCCTTTATACTGAAAAAATAATAGCTGGCTTTATGAAGGCATGAGGCGTGTAAGTATTCAGACCCCATTGGCAAATTACCGCAATTCAGGCGTAATTGTTGGCCTCCCCCTTTGAAAAAGGGGGATTGAGGGGGATTTATTTAAAAAATCTCCCCTAGCCCTTCTTTTTCAAAGAGGGGGACTGAATACTTACTGAGGCGTGACAGCCCCTCAATAATTCGCCCAATTTTATTTTTCCGGAAGAACCTCTTCATCGGCTTTTTCAGCCGGCACGCGCAACGCAGCAAAAGCTTCGGCTCTGATTTTCGCTTCGATATCCGCCGCTTTTTCGGGATGCTCTTTCAAAAACTGTTTAACATTGTCCTTGCCTTGCCCGATTTTTTCATCGTTATAGCTGTACCATGAGCCGGCTTTTTGTATAAAACCGTAAGACACGCCTAAGTCTACTAATTCTCCATAAAACGACACGCCTTCGCCATATAAAATCTCGAATTCGGCTTGCTTGAAAGGCGGCGCTACTTTGTTTTTAACGACCTTGACGCGGGTTTCGTTGCCGATCACTTCATCGCCTTTTTTAACCGAGCCGATGCGTCGAATATCCAAGCGCACCGAAGCATAGAATTTTAATGCATTGCCGCCTGTCGTCGTTTCCGGACTGCCGAACATGACGCCGATTTTCATGCGAATCTGATTGATGAATATCACCAAGGTATTCGAACGCTTGATATTAGCGGTCAATTTTCTGAGCGCCTGAGACATCAAGCGGGCTTGCAAGCCCATGTGCGAATCACCCATATCGCCTTCGATTTCGGCTTTCGGGGTGAGCGCCGCAACCGAATCGACGACGACGATATCGACCGCTCCGGAACGAACCAGCATATCGGTGATTTCGAGCGCTTGCTCACCGGTGTCGGGTTGAGAAACCAATAAATCGTCGACGTTGACGCCGATCTTTTCGGCATAACCGGGATCGAGCGCATGCTCGGCATCGACGAACGCGGCGGTTCCGCCCAGTTTTTGCATTTGCGCGATAACCGATAAAGTCAATGTGGTTTTACCTGACGACTCAGGGCCGTAAATTTCAATCACCCTTCCACGCGGTAAACCTCCGCATCCTAAAGCAATATCCAAGGATAAAGAACCGGTCGAGACAACCTGGATATCTCGAGAAGCGGCCACATCGCCCATTCGCATCACCGAGCCTTTGCCGAATTGTTTTTCGATCTGCATCAAGGCAGCGCCAAGTGCTTTTTTCTTGTTCTCATCCATTTATATTGCCCTCATTTAAACTGGTTTCTATTTAGAAAACACTCTGCGTCAAAATGTCTTCTGTTAGGCGTTCGCTGTTTCTTTCCAAAAGTACAATTTATACTAAGGATTTCGTAACCAATAACTTCCTGGAATCATGAGCTTTCTAGCGGGTTCGGAAACTCGCTTTACAGGGCGCCGTAAACCCAGCACCTAAATTCCATAGCCTATTGGCCATGATTGATTACATAGATAATTTAGGTGCTGGGTAAATACATCCGTGTAGGCTTGACGGCGGCTACTGATTGCCATGCATGGCATGAATGCAGATTTTGCATTACGCCATGGATGGCTTGTATTAGGCCAATGCAGGAGCAATTGCCGAGGAGCAAAAATCTGCCCTGCCGCCGACAACCTGTCAGTCGAGTTACCGAACCTCCCTGCCCTGAATCAAAAAATAGGGGAGCTATTTATGACCAAATCCTAAATTTTAAAAAACCACCTATCCGATCTTTGCCATTGGAAGAATCGGCATTGCTAGTCATCGCCTTTTGATTAAGCGGTAACAGCCATCGCTAAAAAGGGCTTATTATGACATAGCGTATTTTATTTGGCACAGCTAATGTGTCTCGTTCAATTTAAACGACTTACTAACTATTTACTCTGAAAGTTCGTAGATTTGGACTCTTTATCTAATTTTTCGATATACAAGTCTCCGTTCTGGCAATTCCGGTTCCGAAGAGGGTGCGGTTTACTCGACCAACAGGCGTCGGCGACAGGGACAGCCGCCGTCGAGCCTACATGGACGTATTCACGGCGTCCTGTCGGGTGAGTGACCGCACCCTCCGCCACCAGAAGAGAACTTTCACTTGCCGGGGCGATGGCTAGGCTTTCATGAACGTTACTTGGTTATGGCAATGTTGTTTTGTTCGACGCTTACAGGAAATGTGAGCGGTAGACTGCGTCGGAAAATGGCAGTCGACACATACAACAATGTAAGTTTGGGCATCGTAAAAAGCCATTTTAGCTAATTGCTGTATTCGCGATTTTAAACTGAAATATTTTTGAGATTGTTGGTGTTCATAGGCTTTTAAACGCCAGATGCAAGGCGCTGGCAGTCGAGAGCAAGGCGCTAAACGACACTTTATAATTAACGCCTTTTATAGGCCGTTTCTCACCCAACCCACCCGACACTGGCTCACATCAATGACATCATTCCAACCCATTACAGCCTACACCCAAAAATAAATCAATCAGGCTTAATATCCGATTTATCTTTTGACTTTTCAATCAATTGATTCATTTCTTCTCTAGGCAAATAATCCAAATCCCAATGACTGGTATAGTTTTCTTTTAAGCGCCTTCTGCCCGGATGTAATGCCTTCGACTCAGCGCGACAAGTTACCGCGGCGGTTTGTGACGACTCTTCGGGCAACTCATTATCTATGTCACCGCTATAATGGTTTAATCGTGCAAAAACCGTTTGTTTGATGCTGTCGAACAGATGACTCATATCCTCTACTCCTAGCTTTTTACCGAATTTAACGCAGTAGTTATACCGCACGGCAACATTTTCGGCTTTCTGACGCGCTCTTTTGTCCGATAGCTGCGTTACCTACATGGATGTAGGTAAGGGGCGTGAGCAGGAGCGGAAGCTTTGCAAAAACAGTTACATAGCTTGCTATGCGCCTGTTTTCGCGCCTTGCTACCGAACAAAATAGCATTGCCATAAAATCCGCAAACATGACCGCGCGAAGTATATGAAAACTAAAATTTGTTTTATAGTTTATCGCGCACTGCCTTATAAGCAAATCCTAGTAATTTACTAGGAAATACAGACTCCAATCATTGTTCGATAGCTAAAACCGAACCGTCTTTCTTATTCCTGATTACGTATAAGCTTCAGCCTATTTGAAATTCGAAGTAGGTTTTGTGTCGCTATCGCGACGCTTATATGGAGTCGGTTCGCGGACCGACAACCGCGATACTTTTCTTTGCTTGTCCAAAGAAAAGTATCCAAAAGAAAAGACACCCGGAGGCCG
>Ga0180009_10005466_pt1 | contig 13628 bp, 10 predicted proteins | sample OS_PC_MetaG_FD_123537 | JGI IMG/M metagenome (GOLD analysis project Ga0180009, IMG submission 123537) | Groundwater microbial communities from the Aspo Hard Rock Laboratory (HRL) deep subsurface site, Sweden - OS_PC_MetaG | ecosystem: Environmental > Aquatic > Deep subsurface > Groundwater... | reverse complement strand
CGTGCGCCGACAGATGGCTGCAGGCTGGACCGAGGATCTGCGCTCGCACAGCGAGCAGACCGGGATCGAGGTTGACCTCTACCTCTATCGCAACGTGGGGCTGAACAACGCCGACCTGCCCCCACAGGCGCACCTGCACACCGGGGGCAGCCTGCCGGTCTCCGTCGATCACCTGCGCCCCTCTCGCGGCGAGCCCTTCGCACAGATCTTCGCGCGCCACAGCATGATCATCGCTCCAACCCAGTTCTCCGCCACTGCACCGCTGAAGCTGGCCGCGCGCGAGCACCAGTTCCGTGCCGCGACCATGCCGGGCTTCGGCCCCTCGATGGTGCCGGCACTGCGGCTGGACTATGGCGAGGTCAACCGCCGCGTATGCCTGTTCAAGGAGCTGCTGGACCGGGCCGAGCTGGCTGCCCTGAGCTTTGTCGTCGAGGACGTCGACCAGGAGCAGGAGCTGGGGCTGAAGCTGGACCTTCGCTGGCGCACAGCGTACGCCTCCGGCGGGCTGCTGCACGAGCCGGGGACCGCCGGCAACCTGCCCTCGGGCGAGGCCTACATCGTGCCCTATGAGGGCGAGACAGAGCCCAGCCGCTCGGCCGGACGGCTCCCGGTGCAGTTCGGTGACGAGGTGGTGGTCTACGAGGTGCAGGGCAACCGCGCGGTGCGGGTCACGGGCCACGGCGCGATGGCCCGCAGGGAGGCCGAGCTGCTCGCCGCGGAGCCGGCCTACGGCAACCTGGCAGAGCTCGGCCTGGGCGTGCTCACCGACTTCGGCATCCAGCCCACCGGCGAGATCCTGCTCGACGAGAAGCTCGGCCTGCACATCGCCTTCGGCCGCAGCGATCACTTCGGCGGCCAGGTCGGAGCCAGCGACTTCTCCCGGCCGGAGGCGGTGGTCCACATCGACCGGGTCTACCTGCGCGCGACCCAGCCCCGGGTGCGCGTCGCCAGCGTGGAGCTGCACAACCCCGACGGCACGAAGGTGGCGCTGATCGAGAACGACCGCTACGTGGTCGACTTTGGTCAGGGGCGCTGAGCGCGCGGTGGTGCCAGAGCGTTCCACCGCACGATCCGCACCGGCACCTGCAGCCAGAAGCTCCTCGACGACGGCACGAGCCGGACGACCCGGGCCAGGTCAGGATCGGCCTCGATCCAGGTCTTCCGTCCCAGGTAGGCCATCACATGGACTCCGTCGGCGGTGACCGCCAGGTCGCCGGGCCGCAGCGGTGAGTGGTCCAGCCTGTCGAGGCGCGCAGCGGTCAGGATTTGGTGCGTCCGTCCTCCGCCACCCTGACCCAGCGCACGGGCCGACAGATCGTGCCACCACAGGTCGAGACCCAGGCGTACCAGGCGCCCATTCAGGGTCCAAACGCCACGGGCCAGCGACGCCCGGATCAGGCCGCGACGGACCAGGCCGGAGCAGTCGATCCCGAGCAGGTTCTCCCCACCCCAGATGTACCGGCTGCCCTCGTGGGCGGCCAGCTGTGCCACGTAGCTCGCCCGCAACGCCCGGGTGTCGTGGGCCCGCCCCGGCAGCAGCACCAAGCCGATCAGAGAGAGCGGCAGTAGAGAGGTCAGCCGCACCCAGCGGCTGCGCGGCAGCCAGGCCAGGCCAAGCCAGCAGGCGCCCGCGGCGACGAGCAGCAGGATCAGGATCAGCCTGCTGTGGATCGGCTGGACGGCCAGCACGGCCAGGGCCAGGGCAGCGAGGATCCAGAGCCGGCGCAGTGTCGTGCGGAGCGCCATCTCGATCATGATACGAACGCGGTCCGGTCAGTCTCCATCGGTGCCGGTTGCGCTCGCCGTGCTGGCCAGGGTCTGACCGCAGGCACAGAGCAGATAGTACAGGGTCTGGGCCCTCTTCCCGTGCCACTGGTCGTGAAGCACGAGCAGGGATCGCACCTGCTGATGGTCCAGCGAGCGGGAACAGGCCGTACAGCCGTCGAGCTGGGCCAGCAACTCCTCGATCACTGTGTGGTCGTCCAGACGGCCCAGCTGACGCAGGCGGTAGATCGATCCACAGTGACCGCAGGTCACCTCCCCGTCGCCGTCATCCATCACGTCGCGCCGCTGGTCGTCGGGGTAGGACCTGCCACACGAACGGCAGGCTCCGGTCCATGCGTCCCGCCCCTGCTCGCACGGCGTCGCCTGGCAACCGTGGCAGATCCAGAGCCTGCAAAGGTCACACTGTTTCACCGCCGGTTGCATACGACAGTGGCCGCAGATCGTCTCTCGGTAGCCCATGCCTTACACTACACCACTGCCACCCTTGCTCGCGATCTCAGGGTGCAGATATGAGCGCAGGCTGCTCAGCCCTCGTCGAGCACGGTGCAGTCGAGGAAGCCGGCGCAGTGCTGCGCGAAGGCGCGGCATTGCTCGCGCGACTCGCCCCGCTCGCAGAAGATGGGGCTGATCTGTCCGGAGGCATTCAGCCACAGCAGCAGCACGCTCGGCCGGGGCCCGCCGGTGACCGCCACGAGGAACGGCGACAGGTCCGCCGCCGGTCGGCTCCCGGGGCCCTTGCGGTTGATCCACTTCATCCAGGGCAACGCACGCCGGACGGTGAACGGATCGAGGAGCATCTTCCTGGGGAGCTCGTAGCTCCGCTGCCCCCGGGTGATCGTGGCCCGCCTGCGGTGAAGCTCCCGACCGAGCACCGGCGCCGCGAACAGGACCGCGGCCAGGGAGGGTCCAAACCCGACGAGGATGCCCCATGGATCCGGCAGCACCGGCGCGAGCATGAAGAAGACCGCGGGCCAGAGCACCGCGACGGCCAGCCCGGCCAGCGGCAGGCGTATGTGGCGCCACAGCGGCCAGGTGAGCACCAGATGCCCGTCGTCCGAGACTGCGCGGACGGTGCCGAGCCTGGTGGTGCGCGCCGACGACACCAGAAGAAGATACCACATGGCGGCCGGCGGCCACACCGAGCGGCCCCACCTCGACGCCTCGCGGCCGCCTCAGCTCGAGACGACCCGGGCTGAACGACCCGGACCGGCCTGGTCCGGGATCAGCGGAGGTCGGCGGATCAGCGGTCCACCGCTCGAAACCTGGACATCCTGCCCGGCCGGGCTGCGCCAGGGCTGGCCCATCATCCGCTCGAACACCGCGCGACGTCTGCTGCCGGGCGGCATCAGCAGCTGCGCGGCGCGGTCGTACTGGCCCAGCAGCCGCCACACGACCTGCCCACGCATCCTGTCCAGCTCGTGCTCCAGCTTGGCGGCGCGGACCTCCATCCCCACCCGCATGCCGCTCGCCGCCCGCTCTGTCTGTTGCAGGTCGTCCTCGAGCCCCTGCAGCTCCTGCTCCCGCCGCTGCAGCCGCCGGTGGTACTCGTCGATCTGGCCGCGCAGCTGCTCCGACTGCGCCTCGAGCCTCTCGACCAGCTGCCGCTTGTCTTCCCTGGCCACGCCCAGCTCCCGGTGCAGCTCGTCGACCGTCTGCTCCATCCCCTCCACCGTGCGGTTCAGCTCGGCCACCCGCACCTCGTTCTCCCTGGCGGCGTTCAGCGCCTGGACCAGTCGCAGCAGCCGGGACTCCTGCTCCCCCATCACCTGCCGCTGCTGGTCCAGCTCGCGTTCCAGCTCGGTCACACGGCTGACCCAGCGCGCCCCCGCCTCGTGGGCCGCGGCCTGGCTGCGCTGTAGCTCCTGCTCCCCCTGCTGCAGCTTTGCGCCCAGCTCCTGCTGCAGCTGGCCCAGCTGCTCGCGTTCCCGAAACAGCTCGGCCTCCAGCTCTCCCACGCGCCACTGCGTCTGGTCAGTCGCCTCCCGGCTCGCCGATAGCTCTGCCTCGAGACCGACCCGCGACCGCTCTGCCGCCTCCTGGATCGCCGACAGCTCCGCCTCCAGCTCTCCCACGCGCCACCGCGTCTGCTCCGTCGCCTCCCGGCTCGCCGACAGATCCGCCTCCAGCTCTCCCACACGCCACCGGGCCTGGTCGGTCGCCTCCCGGCTCGCCGCGAGCTCCGCCTCCAGCTCTCCCCTCGCCCGCTCCGTCGTCTCCCGCAGCGCCGAGAGCTCCACCTCCAGCTCCTCCCGCGCCCGCTGTGTCGAGGCCTGCAGCGCCGACAGCTCCGTCTCCAGCTCCCCCGCACGCCACCGGGCCTGATCGGTCGCCTCCCGGCTCACCAGCAGCTCCGCCTCGAACTCATGCATCCGCCGACTCTGGAGCGCCAGCTCGTCGTCCTGGGTTGACAGGCACTCCAGCTGGCGCCTCGACTCGTCCTCCCTGGTCGCCAGCGCCTGCTCAAGCGCGACGATCCGCGCCAGTCCCTCCTCCTCCGCTCCGCGGCTGAGGTCCAGCTGCGTCTGGAGCTCCCGCTGCTGGTCCATCCGCTGCTCCAGCAGCTCGTCGCGCTGCGAGATCTGCTCGAACGCCCTGGCGATCTCCTGCTGCTGCAGCTCGCTCGAGCGCTCGAGCTGCTCCACCCGCTGGTGGGCCTCTCCGCGCACGAAACGGCAGTCGTCAAGCTGCTCCTCTGAGTCAAGCAGCTGCTGCGTCCGCTCGGCGATCAGGTGCTCGCGCTCCGCCAGCCTCTGCGTCACGGAGACCAGCTCACCCTCCCTCAGGACCAGGGTCGCGTCCACCTGCGCCAGACGGGTCTGTAGCGAGCTCCGCTCGGCGGCCTGCAGCGTCAGCTGGCGGTCCTGCTCCGCCACGCACTCAACAGACTCGACCAGCTCCCGCTCGCGCAGGGCCACCGTGGCCTCCAGCTCCTCGATCCTGACCCGGGCCTGCTCCAGGCCCTCCCGCGCTCCGGCCAGCTCTCGTTCCTGCTGGGCCGCATGCTCGGAGGTCCGGGCCAGCTCCAGCTGCCCCGACTCGAGCGCCTGCGACAGGTCGTCGGCGCGTGCCCGGTCGGCGGCGGCGGTGGCCCGGCTGTCCGCCAGCTCGGCCGAACGATCCTCCACCTGTCGCTGGAGGCCGGCCAGCCGCTCCGCCAGCTGCGCCAGCTCCCGGTCCCGTGATCCCAGCGTGGCCTCGAGCACCTCGATCCTGCTGTCGGCGTCCTCGGCCACTGCCCTGACCGCCTCGAGCTGGGCTTTGACGGTGTTGAGCTGGTCGGTGCGCTCCTCGAGCTGGCCCTCCAGCGCTCCCACCCGCTCGGTGGCGGTGGTCAGCTCCTGCTCCCGGGAGGCCAGGTCCGCCTCGAGGTTCGCGATCCAGCCGTCGGCCGCCACCCGGCTCGACTCCAGCTGCTCCCGCAGCTCGCTCAGCTGATGCTCCTGCTTCTCGATCTGTTGCTCCTGCCCGGTCAGCTGCTCCCTGGCCTCGGTCAGCTCCTGCTCCCGGGACGAAAGCGCCGTCTCCATCACCTCCATCCTCTCGCCCATCTCGGCCAGCGCAGCCTGCTGCGCCTCGCGCTGCTGCGCGAGCTGCTCACCCTGCTGCCTCAGCTGGCCATCCCGCTCGGCCAGCGTGCCCCGGGCCTGCTCCAGCGCCCGCCCCGCCTCGTCGGCTCGTGCCTGGGCCTGGTGCTGGGCCCGTCGGGCCTCTCGCTCGACCCGCTCCAGCTGGGCCAGGTCATCGGCGCCGAGCATCGTCCTCGGGAAGTCATGCTCCTCGTCGGCCGATGCGAGCTCGGCCAGCCGGTGCTCGGCGGAGGCGGCAGACAGCTTCGAGGCGCGCACGACATAGAAGGCAACACTGGCCTCGGCATCCCGCTCCAGCATGAACCTGACCGCCGCCGGCACGCTCTGCTGGTCCCACAGCCGCCGCTCGGAGTGAGGATCATGGTACGGATCTCGCTCCACGCGCTCGACCGTGTCCACGCCGAAACCGGCCCGGGCGAACGTGCGCTTGATCTCCTGCAAGGTGAAGGTATGGATCCCGTCGCCCTGCGCCGCCAGCTTCCCCTCCAGCAGCCCGAGGCGGACGCTGCCGTGAGCCATGTTGGTCAACGTGGCCACGACCCCCCCGTCATCGGCGAGATAGGGCCGGAGCTTCTGCAGCACCATCACCGGCTCCGGGACATGTTCGAGCAGCGAGCCGAGCAACGCCACGTCAAACCTGCGCCCATGGAGGTAGGGGGTGAGATTCACCTGCTGGATATCGCCGTGGACAACCGCGGTGCAGTACTTGCGCAGGGAGGCGCAGACTGACCGGTCCTTCTCCACCGCGACCACGTGACATCCCTTGTGGCTGACCAGGGCGCGGGCGACCCGCTCCCCCGGCGCCGCCAGCTCGAGCACCCTGCGGCCCTTCCCCACCAGCCTTGCGGCCACGGCCCGGGCATCGGCGTCGCTGTCCAACTGTAGATCGAGACCAAATTCCGTTGCTTCACCCCGGAGCGCCCCGCAGGGGCGCGAGGAACGGAATTCCGCTGCTTCATCCCGGGGCGCCCCACGGGGGCGCGAGGACCGGAATTGCTCTGACTTGGCTGCACTCAACGCTGCTCTCCCGGCTACGGTTGATAGATGCCTTCTGTGAATAACATGGCCGGATCAGCGGGTGAATTTTTTGGCCCCAAATCTGGCGGTGGGCGAGAGGGCACGCACAACATGTTGGGGCCTGACCTACATGTAGGTTCGGCGACCAGCACTTGCGCCGGTGGTCACTGGGCGTAGCTGCCGTGCTCCAGGTATGCCTCGAACAGCGCGACCATGTTCTCAGTGGGGACGTCGGGCAGCAGGTTGTGGGCAGTGCAGAAGATGTAGCCCCCTCCACGACCCAACGTCTCTGCCCGCTGCTTCACCTCGGCCCGGATCTGGTCCGGCGTCCCGACGGGCATGGTGCTCTGGATGTCGATGCCGCCCTGGAACGCCAGGTGCCCGCCGTACTCCCGCTTGAGCGCCTCCAGGTCCATCGCCGCTGGCTGCAGCGACTGCAGGATGTCGAGCCCGCAGTCGATGAAGTCCGGGATGAGCGCTGTGACGTTGCCGCAGCTGTGATACATGGTCTTGATGCCGTGGCTGTGCGCCAGGTCGATGAAGCTGCGGAAGCTCTCCTTGAAGAACTTGCGGTAGAGCTTGGGGCTGACCCACAGGCTGGTCTGGGTGCCCATGTCGTCACCCATGAAGAAGATGTCTATCGCGCCCCGCGCCGCCTCGAACACCCGCCGGTTGTACTCCAGGTAGTAGTGCACGATGCGCTCGAGCAGGCACTGGGCCAGGGCCGGCTGCAGCAGAAGGTCGGAGAGGAACTGCTCCAGCCCGCGGATGTAGGTCGCCGGCTTGAGCTGGGCCGTGCGGTCCAGACGATCCCCGCCGTTGACCACCGCGCAGCCGTTCTGCCGGGCTGCGTGGCACTCGGCCTCCACCTGGCCGTAGTCCCACATCTCGGCCGAGGGCCAGTGCTCGTACTTCTCGATCTCCTGGACGGTGGTGGCCTGCTCCAGCGGCGAGCAGTGGACATGGCGGTAGGTCCAGCTCCAGGCCCGGCCGGTGCGGTCCACCCCCTCCACTGTCATCGGACGCCGGACCACGCCCCAGTGGTCCTGGACCATCCCCCCGTCCAGCTCGCGGAACTGCTGCCCGGCGAAGCTCGGCCCCATCGCGTAGCGCAGATCGACACACAGCCGCCGCAGCAGCGCCTCCCTGTCCGGCAGCCCGTGGTGCTGCTGCAGGCGCTCGACCACCGTGCGCTCGGCCCATAGATCGATCGGGATCCTGTCCGGCTCGCGGTGATCCACCGCCGCCATCACGCGTTCTCGGCCGTTCATCGTCCGAGCAGCTCCTTTGCCCGAGCCGCGGCAGCGACGGCATCGGCAGCGTAGCCGTCGGCCCCGATCTCGTCGGCCCAGGCCTGGGTCACCGGCGCCCCACCCACCAGGGTACGCGCCTGGAGCCCGGCCTCCGTCAGCGCACGGATCGTGTCGCGCATCATCGGCATCGTGGTGGAGAGCAGGGCGGAGAGCCCCACCAGGTCGGCCCCCTCCCGCCGCGCTTCCTCGACGAACCGCTGCGGCGCCACGTCGTGGCCCAGGTCCACCACCCTCAGCCCCGCGCCCTCCATCATGATCCCGACCAGCCGCTTGCCGATATCATGCAGGTCGCCCTTCACCGTACCGATAACGATGGTGCCGACCGCCCCGTCTCCCGAGCCGAGCAGAGGCCGCAGCAGGTCGAGGCCGGCGTGCATCGCCCGCGCCGCGACGATCAGCTCGGGCACGAACAGCTCCCCGCGCTGAAACTCCTGCCCCACCCGGTCCATGCCCGACAGCAGCCCCTCGTTCAGCAGCACCTGCGGGGCGAGCCCCTGATCGATGGCGTCCTGGACCAGCTGCGCGACGCCGGGAGCATCGCCGTCGTACAGCCTGAGGGCGATCGCCTTGGTCACCTCACGCGTCTCCATCGCCACCTCCGCATGCCACAACCTAGACGGGAGCGGGGCGGCATGCAACAAGACACGCCGCGTTGACGGTGGACCGGGATCGACCGGATACTGCTGCCATGGAGCAGCCTTACCCGGAAGAGGATGTGACCCCCAACCGGTTCCGGCCCCGACCGGTGGACTCCCAACAGCGCGGCTTCGGCCCCTTCCGGCTGCTGCACGAGCTGGGGGCCGGCGGCACGGCCACCCTCTACCTCGCCACCGACGAGCTCGGTCGGCTGGTGGCGCTCAAGCAGCTGCACCGACACCTGTGCGACAATCCCCGGTTCATCGACATGTTTCAGGACGAGGCCAGCATCGCGGCGCGGATCAACCATCCCAACGTCTGCAAGGTGTTCAGCGCCGACAGCTGGAAGGGGCAGCCGTACATCGCGATGGAGTATGTGCACGGGGAGAGCCTGGCCTGCCTGTTCCAGGAGATGCGAGCGCTGTCCGAGCAGCTCCCCCTCGATGCCGTGACGCACCTGGTCGGCCAGGCCTGCCTCGGCTTGCACGCGGCTCACGAACAGGCCGATGACGAGGGACGCCCCCTGCGGATCGTGCACCGTGACATCTCACCGCAGAACCTGCTGGTGACCTACGAGGGCGAGCTCAAGGTGGTCGACTTCGGCATCGCGTCAGCGGCCGAGCGCCTGCACCGGACCGAGACCGGGACCCTCAAGGGCAAGATCCCGTACATGTCGCCGGAGCAGACGCGCAGCAGCCGGGTCGACCGGCGCAGCGACATCTTCAGCCTGGGGGCGGTGCTGTACGAGGGGGCGTGCGGTCACCGCTGCTTCAGGGCATCCACCGCCGCTGCGACGCTCCAGCAGGTGCAGCAGGTGAGCTACGTCCAGCCCCGGACGCTGCGTCCCGACCTGCCGCCGGCGCTGGAGCAGGTGGTGGCCCGGGCGATGGCGCCCCGCCCGCAGGACCGCTATCCCGACGCCGCGGCGATGTACCGCGACCTCTACCTCTTCCTCACCACCACCCAGTCCGCCATTACCACGCGCAGCCTGGGCCAGATGCTGCGCCGCATCTTCGCCCCCCGCTACGCCATGCGGGAGGAGCTGCAGGCGCTGGCCTTCGCCGCGCCGGACGTGCTGGAGGAGGAGGAGCTGACGCTCGAGGAGCGACCGGACCTGCTCACCGCCCGGTGCGACTTCTGCGGCGAAGCGGCCGCCAGCGAGCAGGAGCTCGCGCAGCACATGGCGCAGTGCGGCCAGCGCCGGTGGTGGGAGCACAACTTCGGACAGATGGCCCCCGCCGCGGCCTCCGCCCTCGTTCGTCCGGCGATCGACGAACCGCAGAGAGTGGGATGGCTCGGCCGACTGAAGCAGCGGATCGTCTCCATCCGCGGCAAGAAGGATCCCTTGCTGGTCCGGCTGCGTGGCATCGAGGCCAGGCTGGAGAGCGTGCGGGACCACCAGACCCAAGAGCTGAGCGCGCGGGGGATGACCGCCCTCTTCGGTCTGGTGGCGGAGCTGCAGCAGGGCAAGAGCGAGCACTCCGCCACCCTGCTCGGACGTTTGAAGCCCCGCATCCTGCGCTGCGCCAACACGCTGCTCGCGACCTCGCTGGAGATCGAGGCCAACGCCGCCTACCTGGCCAGCACCGGCACCCGGGACCTGAGAGGCGAGGCCGATCTGCTCCAGCGCCGGCTCCAGTCCACGTCGCTGTCCGACGAGGTCCGCCACGAGCTCGAGCGCAACCTGCGGGGCAAGCGGGCGCTGATCGACGAGCGGGAGCGGGTGGCCGGCGCGATTGAGGTCCGGGTGCTGCGGCTCGAGTCGATGGTCGATGTCCTGGAGCTGACGGTCGGCAAGGTGCTGCAGATCGTCGGCAGCCCGCTCGACGGCCGCGCCGAGGCGATCACGCAGATCACGGTCTTCCTCGACTCCCTGGTGCTGGAGCTCGACCGCCTGGCCCAGGCCATGCGTGAGCTGGACCACTCGCTGCAGGGGCAGTCATGACGCGCCGCCGCCTCGCGCTCGCGCTGCTGCTGCTCGGCGGCTGCCACACCGGGTTCAAGGAGACAGACGCGGACGCGACAATCCCGCACGACGGCCCCCGCCCCGAGGGCTCGACCAGCGACTCGGAGGTCGTCCCGCCCGAGTGTCCGGCCAAGGTCAAGAGCGAGGACGTCGACAGCGTGCACGAGCCGGGCGCCTACTCCTCGATCGTCGTCGACGGCAAGGGCGACGTGCACATCAGTCACATGGCCCAGGGGCCCACCCCCGGTCCGATGGGCGGAGACTGGTTCGACGCGCGCTACACAGTTCGTCGGGCCGGCCTGTGGAGCAGCGAGGACATCTACACGCCGGGCGTCGTTGGGGCCTACTCCGCCCTCGGCCTCGGACCGGGGGGCGAGCTCCACGTCGTGTTCTACAGCTACAGCAGCAGAGACCTGGTCCACTCCTGGCGCGACAGCCAGGGCTGGAAACCGGCGCAGGTCATGTCCACCTCGTACAACGACGGCTGGGGCACCGACCTCGCGGTGGACAGCAGCGGGACCGTACACGTGGTGACCTTCAAGGGCGCGGAGGGCACCATCGACGGCGAGTGGCTCTACCTGCGTCGGGTCGGCTCCAAGTGGCAGAGCCCGGTGGTGCTTGAGTCGCCCGCCGGGGGCGGGGGCCCGAGCTCGGGCATCGCGGTCGACTCGACCGGTACGGTCCACGTCAGCTTCTCCAACCACCTGGGCCAGCTCAAGTACCGCTCGGGCAAGGACGGGAGCTTCAAGACCGCCGTGATCCTCGACACCGGTCTGGGGGAACTGTGCCGCAGCGATCTGGCGCTGGACGGACAGGGCCAGGTCCACATCAGCTACTACGACTCCGTGCCAAAGACCCTGCGCTACATCGGACAGACCGGCGGCATCTTCGGCCAGGCGGTCACGCTGGACTCGGCCGGCCAGGTGGGCGCGAACAACGCGATCGCCGCCGGCGACGACGACGTCTGGATCGCCTACCACGACGCCGACAACCGCGACCTCAAGCTGATCCGACGGGCCAAGGGCAGCTGGGGCCAGGCGGTGCCCGTCGACACGGCCGGCGAGGTGGGGTTGCACGTCTCGGCCGCCCTCGGGCCGGGGGGGGAGCTGCACATCAGCCACTACAACATGACCTCGAAGTCGCTGCGGCACACGCGAGTCTGCCCGTAGCTCGAGCAGCCGGCATGCCCGCTCACTGCGAGCCCGGGCAGCCGAGGCTGCTGCGCGAGCGCGAGCCGAAGCCGTCGCGGTGCTCGCGGTAACGCCGCGCGAGATCCGGGCCGATCTCGCCGCCCAGCGCCTGCTCCACCCGGTCGCCGGCGGTCGTGAGCAGGCGAAACAGCCGCTCCACGGCGGGCGTGCTCGACAGGTCAGCCGGTGCTGACTGCAGCCCGGCCCGCTCCCGGGCCAGCCGCTGGTAGACCTGCTTGATCTCCTCCTTGGGCGACTTGTCCTCGATCTCCGACATCATGGCCCCGGGCGACAGGTGCTCGGCGGACTTCGCGTCGCCGGTCACCTCGACGTAGAGCCGGGACAGATCCTGCAACAGCTTGCCATGAAAGTCGGCGAAGACGCGCTTGACGCTGTCGCGTTCGGTCTGGCTCAGCCCCAGCGCCTTGGCCGCCTTGCTGTCCACGCGGGGCGGCGAGGTGCCCAACGGAGGCATGTCCCAGCGCAGCTCGCAGCGTTTGGCCAGCTGCGCCAGCTCGTCCTGGTTCAGGCCGAGGATCTTGCCCCTGTTCGCCTTGCCCGCCGTCTGCTGCAGCTGGGACTGCAGCACGTCGAGCCGGGACTCGAGGCTCTCCTTCTCCGCCCGCAGCTTCTGGTTCTGCCGTACGAGCCCCTCGGTGGTCGAGGGGGCGTAGACGCTGTCAGCCTCCGCCACTGCCGCCCCGCCGGCGTGCCGTGGCCCGCGATCCTGGCCCAGCCGCTCGGGTGCCTCTCCTGGTCGCAGCCGCGCCACCTGCCCCGCGCCGACCTCCAGCTCCCCCCGGGGCGATGCGGTGAGCACCTTGCCCTCATACACCGTGACCAGCAGCAGCGTCGCAGCCGTCGCCCCGACCGCAGCGCCGGCGAGTCCTGCTCGTGATGACTTCATCTCCATCACCTCCAGTCTGAAACAGGTTCCGAGCACCCGGACCGACCCCGCACCCGTCTCGACCACGAACGGTCCAGCTCCACGGTCCACCCGGTAGAAGACATTGCCCTGGCTCTGGATCACCCGCAGCTCCCCCGCCCGCCCGCTCCAGCGCAGCGACGCTCCCTCCTCGGCCACCGCCACGCCACGGGAGCCGAGCCTCGTCGTGGTGCGGGTCGTCGCCACCAGGCTGCCTCGCTGCTCCTGCCGCGGCAGCAGCAACCAAGCGGCCCCGAGGGCCAGCAGCAGGCCGGCCGCCAGGGCGAGCCACCTGACCCGGGACCCGCGGCGCGAGCCAGCGCGAGCCAGCACGCGGTGCGCGAGATCGCCCGGCGGCGGCGGCACCTGCCAGGCGTCGAGCGCCTCCCGCTCCTCGCGGGTGAATTCCGGTCCTCGCGCCCCTGCGGGGCGCTCCGGGGTGAAGCGGCGGAATTCTTCTTCCCTGGTCATGCGGCCCCCTGCTTGTCGGCCATCAGCTGACGCAGCGCCAGCCGGGCACGTCCCAGCCGGGACTTGACCGTCCCGATCTCGATGCCCAGCACCCGCGCGATCTCGTCATAGTCCAGGTCGTGGTAGGCCCGCAGCACCAGCACCACGCGCTGCTCGTCAGGCAGGGCCGCCATCGTCCGCTCCACTTTTCGGGCCAGCTCTCGACTCGAGGCGACCCGCTCGGGGCTGACGTCATCGCAGCCGATCCCCTCGTCCGACAGCTCGACCTCCGAGTGCCTGCGCTCGCGCCGCAGGTGGTCGATGCAGGTCCGGGTGGCCAGCGTCAGGATCCAGGTGGACAGCCGCGCCGGTCCGTCGGGGTCGAAGCGGTGCAGCCCCTGGACCACCTTGACCAGGGCTTCCTGGCACACGTCCTCCACCACCGCCCGGGAGCGCCCCGCCAGCATGCGGCAGGTCAACGCATGGACCTTGCCGCCGTGGGTCCGGATCAGCTGTGTCAGCGCCCGGGGGTCGCCGCGCCGTGCCCGGTCGAGCGTGGTTCGGTCCAGTTCCATGCCGAGGGGCCCACTCCTGACCGGAGGCCTGCTATTCGTCCCCGCCAAGCCTCGATTGCCGCTGGGCCAGGTTCGCACTGTCAGGCTGCCTTGCACAAGCTGTCGTCTCCACCCACGTCTTGTCTGTCCGACCAAACTACATTGCTTACACGTCAGGTCGACGTTCCGGTTCCCAGGTTTTTTT